>Ga0208938_1000118_pt1 | contig 80018 bp, 70 predicted proteins | sample AD_UKC125_MetaG_FD_184434 | JGI IMG/M metagenome (GOLD analysis project Ga0208938, IMG submission 184434) | Active sludge microbial communities of municipal wastewater-treating anaerobic digesters from USA - AD_UKC125_MetaG (SPAdes) (version 2) | ecosystem: Engineered > Bioreactor > Anaerobic >... | reverse complement strand
GACGGCCGGGGCACCTATGCCGATGTGCTTCCCAAAATCAGGGACATGGCCGAATCAAGAAACCAGGACAATTACTATGTAAGGGGAACATTTACCAGGGCAAACCTGGACTTTGCAAAAGATGTACTGCACCTGGCCGACCTCGGGTTCAAACAGATCTCGGTGGAGCCCGTTGTCGCCGCGGGGGATACCGGGCTCGACCTGAGGCACGAGGATCTTCCGGCATTGTTCAGGGAGTATGAAGAACTTGCTCTGGAATATGTCAGGAGATACAGGGAAGGAAGAGGGTTCAACTTTTTCCACTTCATGGTCGACCTCGACCATGGCCCGTGCGCGATAAAGCGCGTCAAGGGCTGCGGATCGGGACACGAGTACCTGGCCGTTACGCCGGAAGGAGACCTGTACCCGTGCCACCAGTTCGTAGGACTGCAGCAGTTCAGGATGGGCAATGTGAACGTAAGCTTCGACCTGGATGCTTCGATATCCGACAGATTCAGGAATCAAAACATATATACGAACCCCGAATGCAGGAAGTGCTGGGCGAAATTCTTCTGCAGCGGCGGATGCGCGGCAAACGCCTGGCAGTTCAATAATACGCTGGACAAGCCTTATGAGATCGGCTGCGAACTTGAAAGGAAACGGGTGGAATGCGCCCTTTGGATCAGGGCAGCCGAATCAGGCATGGAATAATCAGGCTGAAGAGCGGAAAACTACTGTGTGGGGGAGAGGTGTGGCATTGATTACTGTCGAGGATGTCAGGAAAAACAGGGAGGTAAGGACATTCCTGGAGATCGCCGAGAAACAGATGCGGGTCCTGGGTTATACCGAGCACTCTTTCAGGCATGTGGGCCTGGTGGCCGGGAATGCCGGCAGGATACTGGAGAAACTCGGATACCCGGCAAGGGAAGTGGAACTGGCAAGGATAGCAGGGTATCTCCATGACATAGGCAATGCCGTAAACAGGAGCGACCATGCGCACATCGGGGCGCTGATGGCATACCGGATACTTACCGGTATGGGCATGGACTGTGAAGAAGCGGCCCAGGTGATGATGGCAATAGGCAACCATGATGAACAGACAGGTACTGCCGTAAGCAGCATTTCGGCGGCACTCATACTTGCGGACAAGTCCGATGTGCACAGGAGCAGGGTCACGAATACCGATATCGCAACGTTCGACATCCATGACAGGGTCAATTACGCGGTGGAAAAATCCGAACTCTCCGTCGACAGCGCAAAAATGACATGTGACCTTGTCCTGAAGATCGATACGCAAATATGTCCGGTAATGGACTATTTTGAGATATTCCTCGTACGTATGACGATGAACAGGCGCGCGGCCGCATTCCTCGGGCTGCAGTTCCAGTTGTTCATCAATGATTCGAAACTGATATGAAAGCTTTGCGGGCATTCCGGGAAGAAGCTTTCATATTGACTGGCCGGACATGTAGTAATATAATTACCACATGTGGTTAAAGCAAAGGGGGAAAACTACAGATGAAAGGTAACAACGGGCTGAAGCTGTTCCTCGTTTTCGCCCTGATTGCCGCTATGACTTATAGCTGCTTCGCGGGAAGTCTGTTCGGCCTGGTGGAGATACCCGGCGTCAATGACATTGTACCGGGCATCGACATCAACGGCGGAATAGACGCGTGGCTTTATGCAATCACCGAAGACGGCAGGAAACCTACCCAGGATGAACTGGATTCCGCCAAGAGCATAATCGAGGTAAGGCTTGACAAAGCAGGCATCCTTGACAGGAACGTCACTACCGATGTAAGCACAGGCAGGATAGTCGTCCAGATACCATGGGCACCCGGAGAAACCGACTATGACCCGGACAAGACTCTTGCCATGATAGGAGAAACGGCTCTGCTGACATTCCAGGAAGTCGATGAAAACTTGCTGGATGAGAACGGCAACCCTCTGCCGACCGGCAAAATAGTGCTGGAAGGCACCGACGTTGTGAATGCCACTCCACAGCAGTATGTCCAGACCGGGGAAATAGTGGTGCAGCTTGAGCTCAGCGAGAAAGGAAGAGAAGCTTTCGCCGAGGCGACAGGAAGGCTGATAGGCCAGCGGATAGCCATTTTTATGGATGATAACTTCATCCAGGCCCCGGTAGTAAGGGAACGCATAGCCGACGGGAATGCTGTGATCACCATCCACAGGGAAAGCCTGGAGGAAGAGTTGCAGGAAGCAAAAGCCCTTGCTGACAAGATAAGGGCTGGCGCCCTTCCGTTCAGCATGGAGGCGAAGCAGGTCAATGCCATCAGCCCGTTGCTCGGCAAAGGCGCCCTGGATGTCACGATCAGGGCATCCATAGTGGCATTCCTGCTGATATGCCTGTTCATGATACTGTATTACAGGCTGCCGGGACTCATAGCATCCATAGCGCTTTTCATGCTGGCGATAATGACGCTCAACTGCATATCCTGGCTCGGGATAACACTGACGCTGCCCGGCCTTGCCGGCGTAGTCCTGTCGATAGGCATGGGAGTTGACGCAAATGTCATCATATTCGAGAGGATAAAGGAAGAACTCCGTTCGGGCAAGACGATAAAGGCCGCCATAGATCTCGGGTTCAAAAGAGCGTTTTCAGCGATATTCGACGGAAACATGACCACCGTGATCGTTGCCGTCATACTCTGGAGATTCGGTACGGGCCCCATGATCTCATTTGCGCTGACGCTGATCATAGGCGTGATACTGAGTTTCTTCACGGCACTCACGCTTACCAGGATAATGCTGCAGTCGGTCTCTGATCTCGATATAGCCAGGAAAACATGGCTGTACGGCGTAAAGGAGGTGTAGCCATGGTGGATCTGATGGGGAAAAGCAAATACTGCTTCATGATGTCTGCGTTCATATTGATAGCCTGTGCAGTCGGACTTATTGTCAACGGAGTGGTACTGGACATACAGTTCCAGGGCGGTACCATCATGCAGATAGAAATGCCTGATGAGGATTTCGATACGGAACTGGCAGCGGATATAGTCAAATCTGCCATAGGGAAGACAGCCACTGTCAACAGGTCCTCCACTTTCAATGCGGAGGATGAAGATGACAGGATATACCTTATGGTCCTCAACATTGCCAGCGATGAAACGCTGACCGATGACGAACGCATGGCTGTTATGGATGCGCTGAGGAAAGAGTTCAACATCGCTGAGAATGCCAACACATATGTCAACAGTGTAGAGCCGTTCATCAGCGAACAATTCAGGATGAACGCGGTGAAAGCGATAGCGATCTCATCGGTGCTCATAGTCCTGTACGTGTGGCTGAGGTTCAAATCGATGCACGGTCTGTCGGCCGGCGTTTTCGCTGTACTTGCGCTGTTGCATGACGTAGTGGCCATGTTTACGGTGTACGTGATCTTCAGGATCCCGCTGAACGAGTCATTCGTCGCAGCGATGCTTACAATCATTGGATATTCCATCAACGATACGATCGTCATATACGACAGGATAAGAGAGAACATGAAACTCATGCCAAAGGCGACCTACAGGGAACTGGTGAACAAAAGCGTGCTCCAGTCGCTGACAAGGTCGATCAATACGTCCATCACCACGCTGATAGCTGTGCTTACGCTGCTGGTATTCTCTGTCATATATAACATTCAGTCGATCAGGGAGTTCACGATGCCGCTGGTGGTAGGTATAATTAGCGGCGTGTATTCAACGCTGTTCATAGCGAGCCCCCTGTACATGATGTGGCAGGAGAGGAAATTCAGAAAGAATGCAGCGAAAAGAGCCGCAGGATAAATAATGCAGATGCAGGACCGGCACCTTGTGTGCCGGTTTTTGCAGCAGTGGAAAAATGCTGTGGGATATGATAGTATATATACCGGCGTCGAATCGATGGTAGTGGAGGAGTATCTCTATGGATGTTCTGGAAGCCATATTCACACGAAGGAGCATCAGGAAATACACGCAGGGCAGGATCACGGAAGAACAGCTGATGACCATAATAAAAGCAGGATGTCATGCTCCGTCGGCACACAACCGACAGCCATGGCATTTCATCGTGATAAGGGATAGGAAGAAACTGAAGGAGATAGCAGCATTCCATACATACGCCAGTATGCTTCCCGACGCAGACACCTGCATCGTGGTGTGCGGCGACAAGGAAAGGCAGCCGCAGACGGGATTCCTCATAGAAGACTGTTCGGCTGCAATCCAGAACATGCTGCTTGCCGTACACGGCATGGGGCTCGGTGCGGTCTGGTGCGGATTGTACCCGGTGATCCACCTGACACGAAGAATGAAGCAGCTTCTTTCGCTGCCCGAAACGATAATCCCGGTAGGGATGATATCCATAGGGCATAAAGGTGAGGAAAGGGCGGCAGCGGACAGGTTCGACGATACAAAGATACACTACGAACGATGGTGAGAAAAAACGTAATCCATGACAACGCCGCCGATAATCGCTTCAGCGGCCAGTATGAAACTTGTCTTCACCAGTTCCTTGGATACCATGTCGAAATGTGGATCATACGGTAACACAGTATTATTGAGTATGACCAGCACGGATCCTGTCACGAAAAGGGCAAGGAATACGAACAACCCGGATTTTATCAGGATTTTGGAGGTTTTATGCATCCCGTTGAAAGCAGCCAGTATTTTATTTGTGTTTTTTGAACGGTTTGACTGTCCTGACCGCATATCCAGACCCCCTTTCACAGAATGACCATGCAGTCGGCCTACTACAGCATGTTAACATAATGTTGCGTCTTCATCAAGTGCCATTCTTTGCCAGCGACTGTACTGATCGAGAAAAATGTGGTAAAATGTAGATAAAAAGAACCGTCGAATCGGTGAGGGAACAAAAGAGGAGATTCCCATGAGAAAGATTTTCATTGGTGTCCATGACTGCAAACCCGGCATGAGGATCGCCGAGGATATCTTCAATGAGTATGGGGCATTGGTGGTTGCAGACGGTACGGTTCTCGACGACCATATCATCAGCCGCATCTCCAGACTTGGATTTAACAGGATAAAGATCTACGACAGCGTGGAAAACCTCATTGAGGTCAGCAACTCGGAGCTTTTCAGGGCACAGTACAATGAAAACGTCAACCATGTCAAAAGTATCCTCCACGACATATCCAGCGGAAAGGAAATTGACGCTGAACGGGTGAACTATGCGACAAGCTCGATCCTTTCGAAGATAAATGAAAACAGGGAGATCGTCGAATGTATTTCCGAAATGCGTGCCGCCGGCGAATACCTGTATACCCACAGCATAAACGTGGCCCTTCTGTCCATGCTGCTCGGTAAATGGCTAAAGTATGATTACTTCAGGCTCAAATCCCTCGTGACATCAGCTTTCCTCCATGATATCGGAAAGAGCAGGATCCCGCCGGAAATACTGAACAAACCGGGCTCCCTCGACGAGAATGAATTCGAGGAAATAAAGAAGCACTGCATTATCGGGTACAAGCTTGCGGAATCGTTCACCGGCATGAACGAGGATATCCTGGCAGGCATACTCCAGCATCATGAAAGGGAGGACGGATCAGGATATCCCTTTGGCCTTACTGGTGACAGGATAAATGAAACAGCCAAGATAATAGCTGTCGCAGACATATACGACGCGATGACTTCAAACAGGTTTTACAGGGAAAGGGCATGTCCGTTCGAGGTGATCGGCTATATCGAGAAAGAGCATATAGGCACCCTGGACCACAGGATAGCGAGCACGTTCCTCAAAAACATAGCATCCTACTATATCGGAGAACATGTGATACTCAGCAGCGGTGAAGCGGGAGAGATCGTCTACATCAACCCTTACAACATCTCAAGGCCGATCGTCAAATGCGGTGATAAATACATAGACCTGTCTACTGACAGCAGTATCAGGATAGCAGAGATGGTGTGATCCCGATACGGTGTGTTGAAATTTACGATAAAAGCCTTGCAAAAGCGACGGTATATAAGTTTTTATACCGGGCTTTTTTTATTATTGTGTCAGTTGATGTTGGATATTAAAAGATGATATCGAAACTTTTTTGTGGGACAAGCAGGGCAAATAAGTTATAATTAGCAATGCAAAATCCATGTTCTGAAGGGGGTCGCATCCATGGCTTTAAGGACGCTGGAGAAACGTATAAGGGTCGGGGGGAACCAGGAACACAGTGGGGATATGAAAAGTTTCGAACTGGAGTATTACCTGCTTGAAAGCGAAGCTGATAATGATGATGCGGCAAATAACCGCACGATCTATGGTATAGAGATAGTCAAGAAAACGGATGGCGGCTGCGTGGAAAACAGCAGGTTCGAAGGTATATTCACGGACAAGTCCAGGACCAGGGAACTGATAGGGACGCTGGCTTCAAATACCGTGACTCCGGTATCGCTGCCGTACATCCTGGATGATCTGCTGGGAATATAAACTTCAGGGATAAAAAAATTTCTTTTCCGGAAGGGATATCACCCACACGTGTAGAATATATTGCAGGTCATGTAAAACCTCATCTGAGTTTTGCTTGGAGCGAGGTTTTATCATTATGGCCCGGGTTTGGACCATGTGTCGGCAAAAAGAAGGAATAATGGCAAAAGTGTCGAATTTTATTAGAGTATTACGCAGCCGGCGACCGTATATCATAACGTGATGGTCGTACCCGAGCCGGGTGCATGCAGCTGAAGTACCGGGAAAAAGGATGATGATACCATCAGGTATTCGGATGAACTGATAGAGGAAATCAGGTTAAGCAATGATATAGTCGATGTCGTTTCTGAATATGTCAGGCTTGAGAAAAAGGGGAAGAATTATTTCGGCCTCTGTCCCTTCCACAGGGAAAAAACTCCCTCTTTCAGTGTCGAACCCGGAAAACAGATATTTTACTGCTTCGGCTGCGGCAAGGGCGGCAACGTTATCCATTTCATATCCCTGGCAGAAAGGCTGGACTTTGCCGATGCGGTGAAGCTGCTGGCCGACAGGGCGAAGATCCCGCTGCCGGAAAGCGACGACCCTCGCGAAAAGGAACGGACGAAACTCAGGCAGCAGGTCCAGGATATAAACCGGATAGCTGCAAGGTTTTTTTACGAAGCATTGAGATCGGGACAGGGAGAGGCTGCCGCTGAATACCTCAGGAAGAGAGGCATCACCGGGGACACTGTAAGGAAGTTCGGGCTTGGATACTCTTATGACGGATGGGACAACCTTTATGAGCACCTTAAGTCCCAGGGCATCAGCGATGAAGCAATGCTCGCGAGCGGCCTCGTTATAAAGGGCAGTTCAGGCCGCCTGTTTGACCGCTTCAGGGGAAGGCTGATGTTCCCGATCTTCGATATCAGGGGGACCGTGATAGGTTTCGGGGGACGTGTCCTCGACGATTCGCTCCCGAAATACATGAACTCTCCCGAGACTGTTTTATATAACAAAAGGAAGCATCTTTACGCACTGAATTTTGCAAAAAATAACGGAGGGGATCAGATAATTGTTGTCGAAGGATATATGGACGCCATATCGCTGCACCAGCACGGCATAACCAATGTCGTGGCGTCCCTGGGCACAGCGCTCACCGACAGTCAGGCGCGATTGCTGAAGAAATATACCGATGAAGTCATCATTTCATATGATGCCGATACCGCCGGGCAGGCTGCAACGCTGCGAGGGTTGGAAACACTCAGTGACGCGGGCTGTGATGTACGTGTACTGACCCTGCCGGAGGGCAGGGACCCCGACGATTACGTAAGGGAGTATGGCGCGGATAAATTCAGATGGCTGGCGAATAATGCACTGCCGCTTGTGGAATATAAGATAAGAGTCATCAGAAAGCAGCACGATCTTTCAGCAACCGGAGAGAAGATCAAATTCCTCAGCAGGGCTGCAGATGTGCTGGTCAAAGTAGAAAATGCCCTTGAGCGGGAGATGTACATAAAGAAACTGGCCAGGGAATATGAAGTATCGGAAGAGGCAATGCATTCGGAAGTGATCAGGCGTACAAGACCTGCAGCAGTGCGGCGCACGAAGATGTCGAAGACTGTAGGAACGGCAGGGAAATTGATTTCTGCTGCGGAGAGTCCGAAGGAGAAGATAATCCATGGCGAACGCTTCGTACTGTCGTTATTATGTGTTGACAATAGTATATACGATGTGGTAAAAGAGCATTTTAAGATAGGAGATTATGTCGGTGAAGAAAACAACAGGATAGCCGGAATAATATACGGGAGGATAGAGGAAGGCAGCGGTGTTTCGCCCGCAGAACTGATGAATATCGTTTCTGATGGCGAATCGGGCATCTTTGCCAGGATCCTCAACGATGAATGCCATTGTGATGATAATGAGAAGGCTATTTTGGGTAAAATTAGGGACATAGAACTTATGAAGACCGAGATGAGACGGGACCAGATAATCGACCTGCTGAAAAACAAAAGCAGGCTTTCAGAAAACGAGGTGGACAAACTGGAATCGGAGTTGAGGGAATTGATCCAGGAACTGAAAAGGATAAAGGAAAACCCCGAATACGGGAAAGAAAGGAGGGGCCGGAGGTGAAGACGCAGAACAACGGAAAGGGCAGCAACAATAACAATAACACCAGCAATATCAATAACAGGAAAACGATCCTGAAAGAGCTGATCGAAAAAGGCAAAGCCAAGGGCATGCTGACATATAAAGAGATAATGGACGCTTTTGAAGAAGTCGAACTCGAACCGGAGCAGATAGAGAAGATATATGAGACGATCGAGAACATGGGCATCGATGTCGTCGGTGATATTGACGCTGAAATAAAGGAACTGCAGAATATCGAGAATATCGATGAAGATGTGGACGACCTTACTCTTCCTGAAGGCATCAGCATCGACGACCCTGTCAGGATGTACCTGAAGGAGATAGGAAAAGTTCCGCTTCTGACCGCCGAGGAAGAGGTGCAGTTGGCCCTTGCGATGGAGAAAGGAGACAAGGAGGCGAAAAGGAGACTGGCCGAAGCCAATCTCCGCCTTGTGGTGAGCATAGCCAAAAGATATGTGGGCAGGGGCATGCTGTTCCTCGACCTCATACAGGAGGGGAACCTGGGGCTGATAAAAGCCGTTGAAAAGTTTGATTACAGGAAAGGATTCAAGTTCAGTACCTATGCCACGTGGTGGATCAGGCAGGCGATAACCAGGGCTATCGCCGACCAGGCAAGGACTATCAGGATACCTGTGCATATGGTAGAAACCATCAACAAGCTCATACGCGTATCGAGACAGTTGCTCCAGGAACTGGGAAGGGATCCGACGCCCGAAGAGATAGCAAAAGAAATGAACATGTCTGTCGAGAAAGTCAGGGAGATAATGAAGATCTCGCAGGAGCCGGTATCCCTTGAAACGCCGATAGGTGAAGAAGAGGACAGCCACCTTGGAGATTTCATACCTGACGATGATGTTCCTGCGCCTGCTGAAGCTGCTGCTTTCACATTGCTAAAGGAACAGTTGCTCAATGTCCTGGACACGCTGACACCAAGGGAGGAGAAAGTCCTGAGGCTCAGGTTCGGCCTTGACGACGGACGTGCGCGTACACTCGAGGAAGTCGGCAAAGAGTTCAATGTGACGAGGGAGCGGATCAGGCAGATCGAGGCGAAAGCACTGCGCAAGCTCAGGCATCCCAGCAGGAGCAAGAAGCTGAAAGATTACCTGGATTGACGCTCCGGCCGAAGCTTTGCGGAATAAATGGGCGAAAACAGCAGAAAGCATGTGATGCTTTGGACGCAGAGCATTATTTGGGAAAAAAAGCTCTTGACCTGTACGCTGCAGGTAAGTATAATTATACTTGTTTCGTTCCTCAATAGCTCAGTTGGTAGAGCATGCGGCTGTTAACCGCAGGGTCGTAGGTTCGAGTCCTACTTGAGGAGCCATTCGGGCCTTTAGCTCAGTTGGTCAGAGCAACCGGCTCATAACCGGTTGGTCCGGGGTTCGAGTCCCTGAAGGCCCACCAGGAAGAGCGAGGAAACTTTCCTTGCTCTTATTTTTATGTCATGTCCGAAGCCTTTTGTCGGACATCCCGTCGATCAGATGATGATCGTGCAGGTTAGCATGTACCGACAGCTTCCGTGATTCCCTGTCGGTCCTTTTGGGAACTCCGGCTGCGATCAGCGGAATGAAAGTTTCCCTGGCGGTTTCCACATCAGCGGCCTGTTTGCCCGAAAAACTCCTTCCCATCGTATCACCCTCCTATTCGGGCCTGTTTTGGTGTATAATTTAAGCATGCGCAAAACAGGACAGGATTATAACGGAACAGAGCAACGGACGGTGGAAGCAATGAGACTGGACGGAAGGCTCGGCATGATAGCTGAAAATATACCAGGATGCAGGGTACTGGTCGATGTAGGCACGGATCACGCTTACATACCTGTTTATGCAGTGAAAGCCGGCATATGTGAAAAGGCAATTGCAGCCGATATCAGGCCCGGACCCCTGGAAAACGCACGGAAAAGCATCGTAAGACATGGCCTCGAAAGATACATAGAAACCAGGCTTGGAAACGGACTCGAACCTATACGGGAGTCAGAGTGCGATGTGGTCGTGATGGCGGGGATGGGTGGTCCGCTGATCAGGAGGATACTTGAGGAATCGGCAGAAAAGGCGAAGAAGTGCCGTTTGCTGCTGCTGCAGCCGAACAACGCTGCGGAAGCGCTGCGCAGATGGCTGTACGACAACGGGTTCAGCATTATCGGGGAGGAACTTGCTCAGGAAAGCAGGAAGCTGTATTGTCTTATAAAGGCCAGGTGGACCGGTGAGTGCGAAATAAGGGATGACTTCGACTGTTTTATAGGAAACAGGCTGCTGGAAAGCGACGACCCGCTGCTCGTGCCATACCTCGAGAAAAAGCTGGGGGAACTGGACACCATAATAAGAGGACGGTCGAGGTCGGATCCGCGCAAACCCCGCCGGACAGAGTACGGCTCATACATGGATACACGGACATGCATTGAAATAAGAGACAGACTTGTTGCTATCCTTGACAGAAAGCGACAGTGGTCCGGAAAGGAGGGATCGTTGTGATAACATGCGGCGATGTCCTGGATTTCCTGCAGGAACTCGCACCTTCAGAACTTGCGGAAGAGTGGGACAATATCGGGCTGATGACAGGAAGCAGGGACAAAAAAGTCGGCAGGATCCTTGTCTGTCTTGATATTACTTCGGATGCTCTGCATCACGCGGCCGAAATACGTGCCGACCTGGTTGTGGCACATCATCCCCTGATCTTCAGGGGCATCAGGAGAATAACCGATGACGATGTCACAGGAAGCCGGATATGCACTGCGATACGGAGCGGCATCAGCGTTATCTCGGCCCATACAAACCTTGACCATTCGGACAGCGGGGTGAACGTACAGTTGGCAAAAGCCCTTGGGTTGGGCGAACTCGAGGTGCTTGGAAGAGGGCCGGGAAGGGTAGGCATGCTGAAGGAAAGGACAGACCTTGGAACATTCATAAGCCGTGTCAAGGCGGCCCTCGGCACGACCCATGTGAGAGTGGCGGGTACTGCCGCGGCAGGTGTAAGGAAAGTCGCAGTCTTCAGCGGAAGCTTCGATGATGACCTGGAAGCTGTTAAGCGTTCGTGTCCTGATGTTGTCGTTACAGGAGAACTGAAGCATCATACCGCGCTGGATGTACGGGAAGAAGGCCTGTGTTTTATCGCTGCGGGACACTTCAGTACTGAAAGGATAGTGGTACCATATCTTGCGTCTGTGCTTGCCGGAAGGTTCCCTTCAGTCGAGGTTATGAGTTTTGACCGGGAGCAGGACCCTTTTATTGCTTATTGACTTGATACGTCTTATGGATTATCATAATTTACGGAAAACATGATTGCATGAGTAAGTCGGATAATCGCGGGTACAGTGCCGAAAGGCCGTACCTGAGGAAAGTCCGGGCTCCGCAGGGCAGGGTGCCGGGTAATACCCGGTGAAGGCGACTTCAAGGAAAGTGCAACAGAAATATACCGCTTGGCACGTGATGCATGCATCACTGCCGAGTAAGGGTGGAAAGGTGAGGTAAGAGCTCACCAGCGGCATGGCGACTTGCCGGTCTGTGTAAACCCCACCCGGAGCAACACCGCAGAGGGACATATGGTGGCCCGCCAGTCCCGGGCAGGTGGCTCGAGCCATGCAGCAATGCATGGCCCAGATAGATGATTATCCACGACAGAACCCGGCTTACAGACTTACTCATCAGATATCGGAAACGCCGGCTAAAAGGCCGGTGTTTCCGCTTATTCAAGCCTGAACCTGTCGATGGCCTGCTGCAGTTCTTCTGAAGATTTCCTTAGTTCGTCGGCAAAGCGTGACAATTCCTCGATGAATGAGAACTGCTCTTCCGTGGATGCTGTGACTTCCTGCGTGGAAGCAGCGGTCTGCTGCGATACGGCGGATATGTTCTGGATGGAGTTTATGGCCTGAGTCTTGTTTTCTTCCATTTCGGTGACACCGGACATGATCTGTTCCACCTGTACCGACAGGTTCTCCATCGATCCCATAATCCTGTTGAAGATACGTATCGTTTCCTGTACGGCTTCATTCTGTGATTTCAGGAAAGCTTCCGTATCGTTTGCCTTGTCTGCAGTTTTGGCAGTGAGATCCTGCGTGGCCTTGATGATGTTCGTGATCTCACGCGCGGATTTCATAGAAACTTCTGCAAGCTTCCTGACTTCGTCGGCAACGACCGCAAAGCCCCTGCCGGCTTCTCCGGCTCTTGCAGCTTCTATAGCGGCGTTGAGCGAAAGCAGGTTGGTCTGGTCAGCAATGTCACTGATGACTTTGATGATTTTTCCTATGGATCTGGACTGTGTTTCAAGATCCTTTATGTCTTCTATTATTTCCTTCGTGATATCCGTCGTCCTGCCTGCCTTGACATCGAGGTCCTCGACCGTGGCAAGCCCGTCCCTGGTCAGCGACTTGGTCTCGCCGGTCAGTTCATCGATCAGTTTCGCACTTTTTACGACGTCGTTTATCTTCTGGTCAAGTATGCCGATCTTCCTTACGCCCTGTTCGGCATCGGCAGCCTGTGCGCCCGCACCTGCAGCTATCTCCTGTATGGCGCGGGTTATGTCCTTCGAAACTTCGGAAACCTGCCGTGATGTCGAGGAAACGATCTCCGCCGAACCCGTGACTTTTTCAGCGACAGCAGATGCCTGATCGATAAGGTTTCTCATGCTTGCGATCATTGAATTGATGCTCCTGGTCAGTTTTCCGAGTTCGTCTTTCCTCCTTGACTGCAAAGTAACGGTCAGGTCACCTGAAGCTGCCCTGGCGGAAGCATTTATGATCCTGTTTATGGTCCGGCTCATGCTGTTGGCCATGATTATCCCAGCTGTGAAGGCTATGGCAACAGCGGCGACGCATGTCAGGACAGTGGCGATTATGATGCGGTTGGACGCTGCCAGGAGGATCCTCTCAGGAACCAGGTCTATCAACGTTATGCCGGTCTGCGCGATTTTCCTGAAAACCATGAGATATTTTTCCCCGTCCATATGTACCGTTTCATAGCCGCTGGTTTCAGGTGAACCGGCCAGCCTTTTGTAGAAGTCCTGTTCGGGAAGAGTACTGGAATCAGTCACGTCGACGCCGTTTGCAATGACCCTGCCATCCGGCGTGACGATTATGAACTGCTGTCCCTCATAAATCACCTGGGATTCGCACAAGCCGGTGATAACGTCAGGAGTTATATCAATGATAAGGATGCCCAGGTTCCGGGCATTTTTCGTGCTCCTGATAAGCCATGCGAATGAAAGTGAGTATGAATCATCCGTTTGCCCAAGTATCGCGTCGATCTCCTCATGCCTGCCGAACCAGGCCTGCTGTGAATCGCCTGATTCGAGGGTTTTTACCAGGGATGAATCTGCGATATCGCTGTATTTCACATCGCCCTGGAATATGGTGGACATGCTGTTTATGTCTTCGTTGATCGGGACTATTATGATATTTTTGATGTCATTGCTGAAGTGGGCGATGTTGATAAGAGTCTGCCTGGCATTTTTGAGTGTATCTGCCTGTGCGACGACATCGGCTTCCCTGTACCTGCCGGACAGGTAGTTTTGGATGTCGGTATCCGAGAAAATCTGCCCTGCAAGGCTTTCCACGGTCCCCAGGATGACCTCGAGGTATTTCCCGCTGTTTTCCATCGTCGAAAGGGATGTTTCCGTCATATTGGCCCGGACCATCCTTGAAGAATTCGAATAGGTCATGATGCCCTGTACCGCTATGAGAGAGATCGGGATCAGGAATACGAGGATTAGCTTCGTCCGGATCTTTTTGATACTCAGGGTTACCTGCGGCAGACGCCTGAGAAAATCTGCGGACTTTTTGATGAAACCTGCGAATGGATTCAGTATTCTTCTCATAAACCGATACCAGCTTTCGTAAGGATTTACTAATACTATAATTAGACACGAAACGCCCAAAATCCTTTTTTTCAGTGCAGAAATGATGCAATGAACCTGCGGTTTTTCGCATTCCATGCCTGGTCAGAGCTGCTGTACGACTCTGGAATATGAGCCGGGAATATGATATAGTGATAAGGGAGAACCGGGGGAAGCCCCGTGATACACGCAGTCCGCCTGAAACAGGCGCCGGAGGTGTTGTTTTGAAAGGCAGGAAAGTACGAAAGAAAAAACGCAAGGTTGAAAAGCAGGTCCAGATGGCATATCTCAATGAAATCCAGGGGATCCTCGTACTCGCTTTCGGAGTGCTGATGCTGCTCAGCTTCTACATAAAAAACTCGACAGGGCAGTTCGGCATGTTCCTGAGAGACGCCTCCCTCGGGATACTGGGTCTGCCGGCATTCCTCATACCTCCTCTTGTCATACTGTACGGAGTGCTCCTGATAGCAGCGTACGACAAGGTCGACCTCAGGAGGAAACCTCTTTATGTTTTCATTCTTTTTGCACTCGTATCGGCACTGATACAGGCAGGGATATACAAGCCTGACGACTACTCCGGGCTAACCCCGATAAAGGCACTGGAGCGGTTTTATACCGAAGGATCCGCCCTTTCAGGAGGAGGCGTCATAGGCGGCATTATCAGCCTTCCCTTCCTCGTCACGTTCCAGGTGCCGGGGACCATCATAATCCTCACGGCATTGTCGCTGATAGACATAATACTGCTGACCAACAGGTCGATAGCCGATTTCATCAGGAACTTGCGGAGCCTTTTCAAGGCCTCGCGGAAATCCCGCAAGGCAGTTGAGACGGATGCTGACGATATGCAGCCCGTGATCGAGGAAAACGGGGACGAAATAACACTGCGATTCGACAAGCCTAAGGTCATCGACTTCAGGATCGAAAAAACGGCAAGAGAGCTGAAGAAACAGCAAAAGAGCAGGAAATCCGCTGAAAAGGCAAAAACTGACGCGGAAGATTCGGCCGGTGAAGGGATCGATACGGAGACGGGATATGATGAAGATCTCTTTGCCGATCCCGTGGTGTCGCCCGACGAACTGGTCGCGGGCGATATGGAAAGGACCGGGAAAAGGAAAAAGAAGGCGGCGAAAAGTGAGGAAGCCGTCATGGACGGAGACAGCGAACCAGGCCTCCGGGAGATCGTGATCAAAGGACCGGTCCCGGGGAATAAGCAGGAGAACGTAAAGTATGCTTTCCCGCCGTATGACCTGCTTATGGAAGAACCTTCCGACCAGGGCAATTCCAGGGCCTACCGCAACCAGGTGCTGGAAGGCGCAAGGAAGCTCGAGGAGACCCTGGCAAGTTTCGGCGTTTCAGCCAGGGTCATAAACGTCGCAAGGGGACCGACGGTGACGAGGTATGAACTGCAGCCGAGCGCCGGCGTCAAGGTAAGCAGGATAGTCAGCCTGTCGGATGATATAGCGCTCAACCTTGCAGCGCCCGGCATAAGGATAGAAGCACCCATACCGGGCAAAGCTGCCATAGGGATCGAGGTGCCGAACAGGGAAATAACCATGGTCCGCCTGAGGGAAGTGCTCGAATCTCCGGAATTCGTGCAGCATCCTTCAAAACTTGCTTTTGCCGTCGGGAAAGACATATCGGGCGAACCGGTGGTGGTCGATATAGCAAAAATGCCGCACCTGCTCATCGCAGGCGCTACGGGTTCGGGGAAAAGTGTCTGCCTCAACAGTCTCATAGTGAGCATACTGTATAAGGCTTCACCGGAAGAGGTCAAGCTGCTCCTGATCGATCCGAAGGTCGTTGAACTGAGCGTATACAACGGTATACCACATCTTCTGATCCCGGTGGTGACCGACCCGAAGAAAGCGGCAGGAGCGCTGAACTGGGCGGTCCAGGAGATGGTCAGCAGGTATAAGCTTTTTGCCGATAAGAACGTGAGAGACATAAGGGGCTACAACGAGCTGGTGTCCCGTACCGGCGAGCAGCCGGTAATGCCGCAGATCGTGATAATAATAGACGAGCTTGCAGACCTGATGATGGTCGCGCCCAACGAGGTCGAGGATGCGATATGCAGGCTTGCCCAGATGGCAAGGGCTGCCGGCATGCACCTTGTGCTCGCAACACAGAGGCCCTCCGTGGACGTCATAACGGGTGTCATAAAAGCAAACATCCCGTCAAGGATATCATTTGCGGTCTCTTCACAGGTGGATTCAAGGACTATACTCGATATGGCGGGGGCGGAGAAACTGCTCGGCAGGGGTGACATGCTGCTGCACCCGGTTGGAAGGCAAAAACCTGTAAGGATACAGGGTGCAAATATAACGGACGGAGAAGTGGAAAGAGTAGTCGGGTTCGTCAAGTCCCAGGGAGACGCGCGGTATGATGATGATGTCATAGAAGAAATAAACAACAGCGGTGCAACCGATGAAAGCGGAGGCGGCAGTGAAAATGACGATGACGAACTGCTGCCCCAGGCTATCGAGCTTGTGATCGATGCCGGACAGGCTTCCGTATCATTCATCCAGCGAAAGTTCAGGGTCGGTTACGCAAGAGCAGCCAGGATAATCGACCAGATGGAAGCCAGGGGTATCATAAGCGGATATGAAGGAAGCAAACCGAGGCAGGTGCTCATATCGAAGCAGCAGTGGCATGAAATGCAGATGGCCCAGAAAGATGAATGAACAAGGGGGATCGCCATGACGATCGTCAACGGGTTCATCACTTTACTGATGATTATACTGCTTGCCTACTCGACGTACAGGGCAATAAAAAGAAAGAGCGTTCTGATGCTGATTCCCGTCTGCATGCAGTTTTTTGCTTCAGTGATATCTGTTATGAGTTTCATAAACGACGTGGAAGTGCTGCTGCAGATCGAAGCGATTTACATGATTTTTGGCATGATCCCTCCATCAGTGCTCCTGGTTCATGATTACAGGAAGATGGTCGAAGATTTCAAGGCCAGGGGCGTATACGAAGGGCTTGTCAGGAGTGTTCCCCGGGACAAGCCTTTTTCTTCGTTTCCTGCTGAAGGCATCAACGACATAAGAAAAAGGAGACAGCTTGCTGATATAATCGCGGACCTTGAGTTCATGCCGGAGGATATCAGGGCAAATTTCAGGAAATGCATAGTCGAGGCCCACACCATGATGAACAGGGGTGACGCACAAGGCGCTGTCCGGGTATACAAAACCCTGGCAAAGGCTGCCGGCCGTTCATATGCCCTGTATTACAACTGCGGATGCCTCTGTTATGAGCAGGGTATGTACGAAGAAGCGTTAAGCGCATTCCAGAGATCCCTCCGGCTTTTCGGAGGTCCCGACGAAGAAAGGAGTTCTATTTACTATAATCTTGGGAATACTTCATTTATGCTCGGTAAATACGGGAAGGCCTCAGATTTCTATGAAAAAGCGCTGGAAATAAGTCCTGGCGATGCTGAGATCCTCGAAAACCTGTCGTATACATATGTGAAGATGGGACAGGCGGAAAAGGGGACGGAGGTCATGAAACGGATACCGGCCGACGGTTCGCTGTATCGGCCGCACTATGTCTGGGGAAGGCTGTACGCTGAGGCCGGAAAGCTGGAAGAAGCCGAAGATGAACTCAAAAAGGCAGCAAGGATCAGGCCGGACAGCATCGAACCACGCGATGAGCTTGCAAGGGTTTTGATGAAGCAGAACAAGAACGATGAAGCCATTGCGGTTTTAGACGAGATACTGATGCTGGATCCCCGCAATCACACCGCCCTGTACAAAAAAGCGAATGCCCTGGCAAGGAAAGGGCTGTGGGCGGAAGCTGCAGCCGCCTGCAAAGAAGCCGTGGATATCAGGCCGGATTTCCACAGGGCATGGTATGCCATGGCGTTGGCACTGGATGAATCAGGTGACAGGAAATCGGCCATTGATGCATATATTAAGACTATCGAACTGTGCCCCGACTTTGCCGAGGCATATAACAACCTTGGGATCGCGCTCAGCCTGGAGGGCAGGCGGGAGGAGGCGCTGGAGGTCTATGAAGAAGGCATCGGAATGGCCCCGGGCGATTACAGGCTATACTTCAACATGGGCATATGCCTGATGGATGAGAAAAGGTACATGGAAGCAGCCGCTGCTTTCAGGAATGCACTCGACATCAACCCTGATGAACTGGAAATATATTACTATCTGGGAGCCGTGCTGACGGAGATGCGCTATTTCAACGACGCGATAGACGCATACAGCAAAGCCCTGAAAATCAAGCCGGCCGACGGTGAACTCCAGTATAACCTTGCCGCAGTGTATGCCATGCTCGGAAGGTACGACATCGCGATGGAGAACCTCAGGGCTGCAGTGGAGGCAGACAGTTCACTGATAGAGGATCTGAAGGTCAACAGCGCCTTTGACGGCATGAGGGGCAAAAGTGAATTCAGGAAGCTTGTATCGTCGGCTTCTGCTTGAATCACCGGCGTTTTCGGCTGTGATTGTGCACTATGACGGAAGTTTTGTTTTTCTTGACATAAAAATTAAAAAAGTTTACAATTAAGCTATGTTTCACAGGGAAACATACATCACATGCTGATCGAGCATAACGACCTGCCGGCTTCCGGGAACGGAGAGCCGGCGCTGACCATTGAAAACTGAATAACAGGAGGTGTGTGCTATTTTAGAATTAATTACAGGGATTTTGATCGGCCTTGCAATCGGAGCAGTAATTGCTTCTTTTATATCATTCCGTATCGGTTACAACCGCAGGAAAGTCCAGGCTGAAGCTGAAATCGGAAGCGCTGAACAGGAATCCAGGCGGATCATCAACGAAGCTTTGAAGATAGCTGAAAGCAAGAAAAGGGAAGCATTGCTCGAAGCCAAGGAAGAGGTCCACAGAAGCAGGATCGAACTCGACAGGGAAATCAAGGAGAGAAGGAACGAGATCCAGAGGCTGGAAAGAAGGCTCGTCCAGAAGGAAGAGGCCCTCGACAGGAAAGCGGCAGGTCTCGAACAGAAGGACGAACTGCTGAACACGAAGCTGAAAGAAATCCAGGCCACCCAGGAAAAAACGGCGGAACTTCACAGGAAACAGCTCGAAGAACTCGAAAGGATATCAGGGCTGACCGTCGAAGAAGCAAAGCAGTATCTTCTCAGGAACGTGGAAGATGAAGTGAGGCACGAAATGGCGGTACTTGTGAAGGAGCTGGAAGGAAAGGCCAGGGAAGAGGCAGACATGAAGGCGAGGGAGATCATAGCGACCGCGATCCAGAAATGTGCTGCCGACCATGTATCCGAAACAACAGTTTCTGTCGTGCCACTGCCCAATGATGAGATGAAAGGCCGCATCATAGGGCGTGAAGGAAGGAACATCAGGACTCTCGAAACTCTCACCGGAATCGATCTCATCATCGATGACACTCCGGAAGCAGTCATTCTCTCAGGATTCGATCCCATCAGGAGAGAAGTGGCCAGGATAACCCTTGAAAAGCTCATTCTTGATGGAAGGATCCATCCCGCCAGGATCGAAGAAATGGTTGAAAAGGCCAAAAAAGAGGTCGACAACACGATCCGCCAGGAAGGCGACAGGGCCACATTCGAGACAGGAGTGCACGGACTGCATCCCGAACTGGTAAAACTTCTCGGGAAGCTCAAGTTCAGGACAAGTTACGGTCAGAACGTACTGAACCACTCTATCGAGGTGGCGCACCTGGCAGGTATCATGGCAGCCGAACTCGGAGCGGATGTAAATCTGGCGAAACGGGCAGGACTGCTGCATGATATAGGCAAAGCTGTCGACCATGAAATGGAAGGTTCTCATATCACAATTGGCGCAGAACTTGCCAGGAAGTACAAGGAAAGCAGCGAAGTGGTAAATGCCATACAGGCACATCACGGAGACGTGGAGCCCACATCGATTATAGCCGTACTTGTACAGGCAGCCGATTCGATTTCCGCAGCAAGACCGGGAGCCAGAAGAGAAACGCTTGAATCGTACATCAAACGGATCGAGAAACTGGAAGAGATCGCAAATTCCTTCCCCGGTGTTGACAAGTGTTATGCAATACAGGCAGGCAGGGAAATCAGGATCATAGTCAAGCCGGAAGATGTTTCCGATGACGAAATAGTGCTCAAGGCAAGAGAAATAGTGAAGAAGATCGAAAGCGAACTCGAATACCCCGGTCAGATAAAGGTCAATGTCATTCGTGAGACAAGAGCGATAGAATATGCAAAATGAAATCGGAATCGAAATAAAAAGCGTGCATTGCACGCTTTTTATGTTATAGTAGAATAAATCGGGCACATATTATTATTAACGGAGGATCAGGGTTTTGAAAGTATTGTTTATAGGAGATATAGTCGGCGGTCCGGGAAGGAAAGCGGTAAGGCAGTATATCGGCGAACTTCGGTCTCAGTACAGGTTCGACTGCTGCATCGCGAACGCTGAAAATGCTGCCGGAGGCTCGGGGATCACATATGCGACGGCCCAGGAGCTGTACGGCTATGGCATAGATGCCGTAACCATGGGCAATCATACATGGTCGAAAAAAGAGATAAACACATTTATAGACGCAGATCCCAGGATAGCGAGACCGGCCAATTATCCTGCAGAACTGCCGGGGAAGGGGACCGTGGTCATAGACGGAAAGCTTGGCGTCATAAGCCTTCTCGGAAGGATCTACATGGAACCTGTCGACTGTCCGTTCAGAACGCTGGACAGGGAGCTTGAAGTGCTGAAAAGGCAGGTAAGGGCCGTCATAGTGGATTTCCACGCCGAAGCTACTTCGGAGAAATGCGCGCTTGCCTGGTACGCAGACGGCAGGGTCAGCGCCGTCATAGGTACCCATACGCATGTCCAGACAGCAGACGAAAGGATACTGCCCTGCGGGACTGCTTTTATAAGCGACGCGGGGATGACCGGACCCCGTGACGGCGTGATAGGGGTAAAAAAGGAACTGGTGATAGAGAAATTCCGCACTTCCATGCCGGTCCGGTTCGAAGTGGCAAAGGGCCCGGTACAGTTCAACGGTGTTATCCTCGATATCGACGAGGAAACAGGGAAAGCGACCGGGATACACCGCATCTCGAACGTGTTCAGCGTATGACATCACTCCGGCATCAAGCCGGCCGTCGATGCCTGCCTGCTGTATACTGCCCGGCTTGTCTGTTCGATCGGTATAAGACCCTCTTTATCGTATCATGTCAACGGACAGGAGCACCAGGCATGAACGTCAACGTAATGATACGGTTCTATTTTACTAAATTTTAGATTAATAAAGAGGAATTTGGGTTTTAATGTAGAATTTTTCTATATAATATAATTAGATTATAATATGGTATGCAATAGGGGGTTAATATCATGGATGTCTTAAAAATCTCAGCAAAGTCAAATCCAAACTCCGTAGCAGGTGCACTTGCAGGCGTCATCAGAGAAAAAGGCGTGGCAGAAATGCAGGCTATAGGCGCCGGTGCCTTGAACCAGGCTGTCAAGGCAGTGGCGATCGCCCGTGGGTTTGTGGCACCGTCAGGGATCGAACTTATCTGTATCCCGGCTTTCACCGATATCATTATCGACGGCGAGGAAAGGACGGCCATTAAACTTATCGTAGAGCCGAGAAAATAATGATAAAACCACTTCGTGCTGCCGGTCGTGCGGGAACTGGCAGCATTTTTTTTGGCGCGGGAGCGTCCTTAACTTAAAATCGTCCCGTATTGAGAATGGAAATGGGATATGATAATATGTGAATGTGATCGGAGCGGGGGGACATAATTGAAAGAATACGTGAAGATAGGAGAAGGGACGGTCCTCGTCACCGCAGGTGACCTTAAATATATCGAGTTCGAAAGCCTTAACAGGTACAGGGACATACTGACGCACTTCATGAGCACGAGGCATGGCGGTATCAGCTCCGGAGAATGCAGTACCCTCAATCTTGGGCTCGGCAGGAATGATGACAGGAGCAATGTGTTCGAAAATTTCAGGAGGATCTGCAATGCCGCATCGGTCAAAATCGAAAGCCTCGTGCTGACTAACCAGGTCCATGGGACGAAAGTCTGCAGGGTAGATGCAGGGGATATGGGAAAAGGTCTGCTGAGGGACAGCGATCTTAAAGGCACCGACGGCTTTATCACGACCGAGCCCGGTGTCACGATGGTAACATTCCATGCGGACTGTGCGCCGGTATTCCTTTTCGAGCCTTCGGCAAAAGCGGCAGCTTTGCTCCATTCAGGATGGAAAGGTACGCTTGCGGACATAGTGGCCCGGGCGCTGGACGATATGAAAAAAATACCCGGTTTCGATCCGGGAAGAGTCGAGGCTGTGATAGGGCCATCGATCGGCTTTTGCTGCTTCGAAGTGGATGAGGACGTTTACGGCCTGTTCAGGGAAAAATACGGCAACGGCTCATTCTACAGGCATGTATCTGGGACGAAATGGAAGATAGATCTCAAGGGCATAATCAGGACGAGGATGGAAGAAGAAGGCGTCGATGCCAGGAACATACACGACAGCGGCATCTGCACGAAATGCAGGAACGACCTGTTCTTTTCATACAGGGGCGACAGGGGAAGGACAGGAAGCATGGCGGCATTCATGCAGATAAGGCAGTAAGGGGATATCGATGAAAAGGGTCGGCATTATCATATTTGCTATAATATTTTCATTGCTGTTTTCTGCGTGTCAGACAGGCCGTGAGCTCAAACAGCTCCAGAGGCTCCATGAGAGCTATGGATCGGACAAGGGAACAAACATGTATGTCAACGACGATGACATCCTGGACAGGGGGCCGGAAAAAGGCGGCACGCTGAACCTTTTTACGACAAAACCGGACACGCTCAACCCGATACTCACGACCAATTCTTATACGGCAGATCTGCTCACCTTCGTCTACGAGGGCCTGACGCGCCTGGACAGGGACCAGGAAGCAGTACCTTGCCTGTCCGACAGGTGGACGGTTTCAGAAGACAGGCTGATATGGGAATTCCACGTGCGGGACGATGTGACCTGGCATGACGGTGAGTCATTCACTGCCTATGACGTGGAGTTCACGATACAGACGATACTCAATCCGTCGATAAATTCTCCTTATAAATCATTGCTTGCCAACATATCCCAGTGCGTAGCCACAGACTCGTCAACCATCAGGATAGCACTGAAAAAGCCTAATTCGTTCATGCCTGAGATGATGACTTTCCCGGTGCTGCCAAAGCACCAGTTTTCAACGACGGACGTTCTTACGGCGTCAAGGGAACTGGTACCTGTCGGCACCGGTCCGTACAGGTTCGTTTCATATGATGAAGGAAACGGCATATCGCTTACGCTGAATGAAGACTGGTGGTACCTGCGCACAGACGGGACGCTGGCATCGGATGGCATGTATATTGAAAACATCCGGGCAGGTATATTGAAAAAAGCAGAGGACGCCATGGGGGCTTTGCAGACGGGTGAAGTGGACGTTGTCAGCCTTGGCTTCAGCGAATACATGAAGTACATGGACAGGACCGACCTGACCATAAAGAGCTACACTTCCAGGAATTTTGAGTTTATAGCGCTTAACCCGGACGATCCGGTATTATCTGATATATATGCAAGACGGGCTATCTGCCTTGCCATCGACAGGGAGGAGATCATACGCGATGTCCTGAGGGGAGCTGCCGAAGAAGCTGATTTGCCCGTACTACCGGCCTGCTGGCTCGAGGATGATGAGGATGCTGAAAAACAGCCTGAAGCAGACCATACCGGTGATGAGCCGGACGAAAACCAGGACCGGCAGGACGACCCACAGGCAGATACCATTGCATCAACGCCATCGGAAGTGCTCGAGGCAGGTGGTTGGAAGCAAAGCGAACAAGGGTATTACAAGGTAATAAAAGGGAGCCGGAGGTATCTGAGCCTTGAACTGCTGGTGAATTCAAACAACAGCATACGGGTAAAGGCAGCAGAGATGATTTGCGGCCAGCTTGAAAAGGCAGGCATAAAGGTCAGCCTTGTCCAGCTCCAGTGGAAGGACATGCTGAACAGGATCAGCACAGGAAGGTACAAAATGGCATTCCTCGGGTGCAGGGTACCGCAGGTGCCGGACGTGTCCTTCATGTATTCGGACGGTTACCTGCCGTATGCGTCATCGTCTGCCTATTCCGAAGCTTACAATGTGACCGGGTACGGAAATAAAGCCGTGGATGAGTATATTCTCGAGATTTTCAAGGAAAACGATGCACAGGCGAGAAAAGCTGCCTATAAGGCACTTAAGGCCCAGGTCCTGGATGACTGCCCGTACATAGGCCTTTACTTCCTGAGGGAGGCGATGGTTTTCGGCAGGTATGTGAAAGGGCCGATGGGGCCGCACGCCTGGAACAGGTTCGATGATTTCCGCCGGTGGTACAAACCTTCACCCTGACCGTTGTACCGGACCTGAGTGGGAAAATGCATAAGATACGGGAGGAGTTCCTGATATGCTCTGGATAATAATAACGATACTGGTGGTCGTCATCGACCAGGCGACAAAGCGTATCGTCGTAAGCAACATAGGGCCGTCGGAAATGATACCGGTAATAGACAGGTTTTTTTACCTGACGCTGCACAGGAATCCAGGCGGCGCATGGGGGATATTCAAGGACAGCAGCGTCCTGTTCCTTGTACTCGTGCCGGTGATCGCGGTCTTCCTGGTCGTTGCGATCATCAGGAACAGGGACAGGTTCCTGAGGGCGGTCCTGGGACTGATACTGGGCGGTGCGATAGGGAATTACATAGACAGGCTGGCCGAAGGCAAAGTGATCGACTTTCTCCTGTTCTACATCGGATCATACCCGTTTCCCGTGTTCAATGCAGCCGATATTGCCGTGACATGCGGTACGATATTGCTTGCCGTATATGTCCTGTTCATATATAAAGAACCAAAAAAAGAAGAGCGGGAAGAGGAAAGAAATGAGGAATGAGACCTTTGCCATAACTTCGGAAGACGCGGGAAGACGTCTTGACGTCTGGCTGACAGGAACCCTTGGCGAGTTTTCAAGGTCTTTCGTGGAAAGGCTCATAGAGCAGGGACATGTCACAGTAGGCGGGAAAACGGTAAAAGCAGGCTACAAGCTGAAGGAGGGCGATACAGTGCAGGTCGCCATACCTGCGCCGGAGCCGCTGGAAGTGACAGCCGAGGATATCCCGCTGGATATAATCCATGAAGATGAAGACATAATCGTGATAAACAAGCCCAGGGGCATGGTGGTGCATCCAGCAGCCGGCAATTACAGCGGCACGCTCGTAAATGCGCTCCTGAAGCACTGCGGCGGTTCACTCTCGGATATAAACGGGGTGATAAGGCCCGGTATCGTCCACAGGATAGACAAGGATACTTCGGGAGTGCTTGTCATTGCCAAAAACAACAATGCCCATGCGATCCTTTCAGAAAAGCTCAGGGAACACGATATCGACCGGATCTACATTGCCGTTGCGGAAGGGATCGTATCTGCCGATCGCGGGAAGGTAGATGCCCCTGTTGGAAGACATCCGACGGACAGGAAGAAGATGGCCGTCAACCTGAAAAACGGCAGGAGAGCCGTTACACACTTCAGGGTCGTGGAGCGTTTCAAATCCGCCACTTTGCTGGAACTGAGACTTGAGACCGGCAGGACGCACCAGATCAGGGTCCATTTGGCTTATATCGGACATCCGCTGGTCGGGGACACAGTGTACGGAAGAAAGAAGCAAAAATACGGTCTTGAAGGGCAGGCACTCCATGCCGCCGTGCTTGGGTTTGAACATCCGCGTACAGGTGAATACGTCGAGTTCACGGCTGAACCTCCGAAGGAATTCAAAGAACTGGTCGAGAGGCTGCGCCAGGAAAAATAAGCGCCGATCCCATGATATTCAGATCAGGGGCGGACCGTCCATCCATTGCGGCAGCAATGCCGATCGGATCTCAAGATGTGCTGATCAAGGACAGACCGTTCATCCCATTGTGGTTGCTTCGTTAACAGATGCTGGTCGGCCCATTTGCTCCAATGAGGGCGCAGGTCACTCGCCGTCCATGGCTCGAGACCAGCGCCGGCAGCGTCCATGCTGCCGGTCGTTGTGCCTGGTGCCTCATTCGAGCTGCTTGCCCGTCCGCATCTGTAACACTTGCAACCAATAATGGCCTGAACGGTCTGCCCTTGATCTCCTTGTTATGCCAGTAGAACAGGGCTGCTCCTCCTTGGCGGAAAAATGGATGACACTTTCTAAAAAAATATAGACAAACAGCGACCATGTATGTTAATATAAACACGAACCAAAAAACCTTTTAATTAGTCCTGTGAGGCTGGAAGGGTGACATATCATTATCGTGTATTACAGGCTATGCCTGTTATATATGCTTCCTGCCGTGGACAGGAAGCTTTTTTAGTATATATCGGGAATATCCCCGGATTAACCTGGTAAAGCGGGAGGTGGCCTCGACATGATCGACAAGGCTGAAATCATGGATGAGAATGCCATGAAGAGGGCAATAACAAGGATCGCCCACGAGATAATCGAAAGGAACAAGGGTGTTGAAGATGTGCGCCTCATAGGTATACAGAGGCGCGGAGTACCGCTGGCAAAAATGATCGCGTCCAAGATCCGGGAAGTGGAAGGAAAGGATGTGCCGGTAGGCATACTCGACATCACTTTTTACAGGGACGACCTGAGCATGCTGTCAGAGCACCCGGTGGTCAACGGCACCGAGATCGACTTTACAGTGACGGACAAGATCATAGTGCTCGTGGACGACGTCATGTATACCGGCAGGACGGCGCGGGCGGCCATAGACGCAGTGATGGACATCGGAAGGCCGAGGATCATCCAGCTTGCGATACTCATAGACAGGGGCCACAGGGAACTGCCCATACGTGCGGATTACGTGGGCAAGAATGTTCCCACGTCAAGGCTGGAAATGGTGAACGTCAAGGTGATGGAGTTCGACGGCGTCAACAAGGTGACGCTGAGCGATATAGAGCCCGGGAAAAAACACTGAGCAGGGTCTTTGCCTTGCTCTTTTTGATACGGGGGCATGCATATGCTCTCCGGCTGCTCAAATCTGCAAGAAGGCGGTAAAACGTATGGTTCTCAAATCCAAAGACCTGCTTGGACTAAAGGATCTTTCTGCCGAAGAAATCGAATACATCCTCGATACGGCAAAAATGATGAAATATGTACTGATATCCAACAGCAAGAGGACGCCCCATCTGCAGGGGAAGTCCGTAGTGACGCTCTTTTATGAAAACAGCACCAGGACAAGGCTTTCATTCGAGCTTGCATCGAAGTATATGAGCGCAAGTTCTGCAAATATAAGTTCTTCCGGAAGCAGTGTCCAAAAGGGCGAAACGCTCATAGATACGGGGAAAACCATCGATATGATGGGGACCGATGTCATAGTCATAAGGCATCCCCAGTCTGGTGCTCCTCATCTCCTGGCAAAGCATGTGAGAGCTTCGGTCATCAATGCCGGGGACGGGATGAACGAACATCCTACGCAGGCTCTGCTCGACATGTTTACCATCAGGGAAAAGAAAGGCACCCTGAAAGGACTGAAAGTCGCTATAATAGGCGACATCTATCACAGCAGGGTGGCAAGGAGCAACATCTGGGGGCTCACGAAAATGGGAGCCGAGGTATCGCTTGCCGGACCGGCGACGTTGCTGCCTCCGAAGCTGGAAATGACCGGTGTAAGGGTGTACAGCACGGTACATGAGGCGCTGGTGGATGCAGATGTGGTAATGGGGCTGAGGATGCAGCTCGAACGCCAGAAAAAAGCGCTGTTCCCTTCTGTCAGGGAGTATTTCAGGTTCTTCGGCCTCGATGAAAACAGGCTGCGGCTGGCCAGGAAAGATGCGCTTATCATGCATCCGGGACCTGTAAACCGGGGAGTGGAACTGGCGACCGCCGTAGCTGACCATGACCGTTCCGTTATTAACGAGCAGGTCACCAATGGCGTGGCGGTAAGGATGGCATTGCTTTATCTTCTGACCAGGAGGGGAACCAATGAAGCTGCTGATCAGTAATGGACATGTTATAGACCCGAAAACGGGGAGAGACGGCATTTTTGACCTGCTCGTCGAAGACGGGAGGATAGTTGAACTATCAGCTGGGATAGACCCGGAAGGCTGTGAAGTGATCGACGCTTCGGGCAAATACGTGCTGCCTGGCCTGGTGGATGCCCACTGCCATCTCAGGGATCCGGGGTTCGAGTACAAGGAGGATATCGAAAGCGGCACCAGGAGCGCAGCCAGGGGAGGATTCACCTCGGTGGCCTGCATGCCCAACACGAACCCGGTCATCGACAATGAATCGGTCGTAAAATATATACTGGACAAAGCCAGGAACGAAGGATATGTAAACGTGTATCCGATCGGCGCCATCACAAAGGGCCTGAAAGGTGAGGAGCTTGCCGAAATAGGCGAATTGAAGATCGCCGGCGCTGTTGCCGTATCCGATGACGGGAACCCGGTAAAAAGCTCGTCCCTTATGAAAAAAGCGATGCAATATGCTTCGATGTTCGGCATTGCCATTATTTCCCACTGTGAAGACACCGATCTTGCAGAAGACGGAGTCATGAACGAGGGATACACATCTACGGTGCTTGGGCTGAAAGGCATACCGGCGGCCGCCGAGGAAACCATGGTGGCTCGCGAACTGATACTTTCTGAGTACCTTGACATCCCGATACATATCGCGCATGTGAGTACGGCCCTTTCGGTGGAACTCATCAGAAATGCAAAAAAACGCGGTGTCAGGGTGACGTGCGAGACTTGTCCGCACTATTTTTCGCTTACGGAGGAGGCATGCGCGGGATATGACACGAATGCCAAAGTCAACCCGCCTCTCCGGACCGCAAGGGATGTGCAGGCTGTCATAGAAGGCATCGCCGATGACACCATCGATATCATAGCGACGGATCACGCACCGCACCACATCGATGAAAAACGGGTGGAATTCAGCCTGGCCGCCAACGGTATGGTAGGTTTCGAGACAGCACTGCCGCTGGCCGTCACCAGGCTGGTGAAGCCAGGCATAATCACGATGGAAAAGCTGGTCGAGAAAATGAGCCTCAATCCGGCAAGGCTGCTCGGGATCGGAAAAGGCACGCTGGAACCGGGGAGCACGGCAGATATAACTATAGTGGATATCGATGCGGAGTTCACGGTCGATCCGGAACGCTTCGAATCCAAATCAAAGAATTCGCCCTTCGGCGGCATGGAACTATACGGTCTCGTATGGTACACGATCGTGAACGGCAGGCCCGTGGTAAGTAAAGGAGTATTGCTGTAGAGGAGATGTGCAGATGTTCATCGACAGGCTGATAGCAGGGATAAGGAAATATGGCAACCCCTCCGTGGCGGGGCTGGATCCCAGGCTCGAATATATACCCCGGGGGATAAGGGAGAAGGCCTTCCGGGAATGCGGAAAAGGATTCGCCGGCGCCTCGCAGGCCATACTGGAATTCAATAAAAAGCTGATAGATGCGCTTTGCGATATCGTACCCGCTGTAAAGCCGCAGCTTGCATATTATGAAATGTACGGCACCGAGGGGATCCGTGTATTCGCCGAGACCTGCAGGTATGCGAAGGACAGGGGGATGCTCGTGATCGCAGACGGAAAGCGGAATGACATTGGCTCCACCGCCCAGGCATATTCGGCCGCATACCTCGGCAAGACTGAAATCAGCGGGAGTCTTATTTCGGCTTTCGACGCCGATGCGCTGACCGTCAACCCGTACCTCGGCGTAGACGGCGTAAAACCGTTCATCGACGAATGCGCCTCTTCGGACAGGGGCATATTCGTACTTGTGAAAACATCCAACAGGTCATCCGGACAGGTACAGGACCTCGTCACGCAGGACGGCAGGCGCGTATATGAGGTAGTGGCCGAACTGGTCGACGAATGGAGCGCAGCCGCCGTCGGCGCCAGCGGTTACAGCAGCATAGGAGCAGTCGTAGGAGCTACGTACCCGGAACAGGCGCGCATCCTGAGGAAGATCATGAAAAGGTCATATTTCCTCGTGCCAGGATACGGCGCACAGGGAGGGACCGCGCAGGATGCGGTATGCGCTTTCGATGACGACGGGCTCGGCGCTGTCGTCAATGCGTCAAGGAGCATCATGTGCGCATGGATGACCGAAGAATGGTCGGAAAGGTATGGGGAAGACGGTTTCGACCAGGCGGCAAGGAATGAAGCCATAAGGATGCGGGAAGACCTGAGGTGTGCGCTGGAATCGGGGAAATAGGCGCATATCCGCAAATAACATATCCAGGAATTATAAAAAGTCAGTGAAAATAAAAAAGACAGCGACTGACAGGCCAATGAAAGGAGATAAGGATGCCACGCCGTAAAGATGTCAATAAAGTCCTCGTAATAGGCTCCGGACCGATAGTCATCGGCCAGGCCGCGGAATTCGACTACGCCGGCACCCAGGCATGCCGCGCCCTCAGGGAAGAAGGCATCGAGGTAGTCCTGGTCAACAGCAACCCGGCAACGATAATGACCGATACTAATATGGCGGACAGGATATATATAGAACCGCTGGATGCGGAAACGCTGAAAAGGATCATCACAAGGGAAAGACCTGACAGCATGCTTCCGACACTGGGAGGCCAGACCGGCCTCAACCTTGCCATGGAACTTGCAGAATCAGGTTTCCTGGACGAAATGGGAGTAAAGCTGCTGGGCACTGCGACAAGGGCTATCAAAACGGCGGAAGACAGGCAGGCTTTCAAGGATGCGATGGAAGCCGCAGGTGAGCCGTGTGTTGCAAGCAAAGTCGTGACACGGACGGATGATGCGCTGGATTTTGCAGAAGAGATCGGATATCCGGTCATCGTAAGGCCGGCGTATACGCTTGGCGGAACCGGGGGAGGGATCGCGTACGACAGGGATCAGCTTTCAGGGATAGCCTCCAACGGACTGAGGCTGAGCCGTGTAGGACAGGTGCTGATAGAAAAGTGTATTTCCGGGTGGAAGGAAATCGAATTCGAAGCAATGAGGGACGGTGAAGGAAATGCGGCAATAATCTGCGGCATGGAGAACGTGGACCCCGTCGGCGTCCACACCGGAGACAGCATAGTGGTAGCGCCGTGCCTGACGCTTACGGAGCAGGAATACGGTATGCTGCATGACGCAGCCTTGAGGATAATAAATGCTCTTGAGATCGAAGGAGGATGCAATGTACAGTTTGCATTACACCCTTCAGGGAAGGAATACGCCGTCATCGAAGTCAATCCGAGGCTGAGCCGCTCATCCGCCCTTGCTTCGAAAGCGTCCGGGTACCCGATCGCGAGAGTGGCAACGAAGATCGCCATCGGCTATACCCTTGGCGAAATAGGAAACAGCAGAACAGGATCGACCCTTGAGTCCTTTGAGCCGGTCCTGGATTACATCGTGATGAAGATCCCGAAGTGGCCCTTCGACAAGTTCGTCAGGGCCGACAGGACACTTGGCACACAGATGAAGGCTACCGGCGAGGTAATGGCGATAAGCGATTCGTTCGAGGGAGCCCTGATAAAAGCCGTAAGGTCGCTCGAACTCGGGGTATCCACGCTTGAGCAGCCTGTGTTCCGGAACTGCGGTATGGAGGAACTGGAAGAAAAACTTGCCAGGGCTGATGACGAAAGGCTTTTCGCGATCGCTGAAGCCCTGAGGAGAGGCTTTGGCGTCGAAAAAGTGCATGATATTACCAAAATAGATCCCTGGTTCCTGGAAAGGATACTGAACATCGTAAAGATGGAGGAAACCCTCAGGACCTGTGAAAAAGGGGCTCCTGACCCCGACATCGTCCGACGTGCGAAGGAAATGGGGTTCACTGATGAAACGATAGGCATGTACACAGGCTGCAGTGCCGATGATATAAGGAAGCTGAGAAAAGAAAACGGCATATATCCGGCTTTCAGACCGGTAGATACATGCACAGGACATTTCGACGCAGCAGCACCCTATTATTACTCCGTTTACGGCCGGTGCGGCAATGTGCCGGGCCCTGGACAGAATGCGGACAAGGACAGGAAAAAGATCCTGGTCATAGGGTCAGGGCCCATCCGTATAGGCCAGGGGATAGAGTTCGACTATTGCTCGGTACATTCCGTATGGGCACTGAAGGAACTGGGGTATGAAACGATAATCGCAAACAACAACCCGGAGACCGTGAGCACCGATTTCGACACTGCGGACAGGCTGTATTTCGAACCGCTGACGATCGAGGACGTCATGAACATCATAGAGTATGAAAACCCTGAAGGAGTGATAGTACAGTTCGGCGGTCAGACAGCGATAAAACTGGTCAACGGGCTGAGCAGGCCTGGTGTCAGGATATTCGGCACGCGGGCAGCGGATGTGGATGCTGCAGAAGACAGGGAGAAATTCGACAGGATCCTTGAAAAGCTCGGCATACCAAGGCCAGCAGGAAAGACCGTCTTTACGACCGAAGAGGCGCTGGCTGCCGCAAACGAGCTCATCTACCCGGTGCTGGTCCGCCCTTCCTACGTCCTGGGCGGACAGGGAATGGAGATAGCATACAATGATGACGACATGATCGAGTTCATGGAGATAATCGGCAGGGTCAGGCAGGAATATCCTATCCTGATAGACAAGTACCTGATGGGCAAAGAGATAGAAGTGGATGCCATTTCCGATGGTGAGGACATACTCATACCGGGCATAATGGAACATCTTGAGCGCGCCGGCGTGCACTCCGGCGACAGCATATCGGTTTATCCGGCAATTTCACTTCGACAGCAGGTCATCGAAAAGATCGTGGATCATACCGGAAAACTTGCAAAAGCGCTGAAAGTTGTAGGGATGATCAATATCCAGTACGTACTGTACAACGACGAGATCTATGTCCTCGAGGTGAACCCCAGGTCAAGCAGGACCGTGCCGTATATAAGCAAAGTCACGGGAATACCGATGGTGAACGTAGCAACGAAGGTAATGACCGGCATGAAGCTCAGGGACCTGGGATACGGTACCGGTCTTGCTGCAGCGAAGGGGCATGTGGCCATAAAAGTGCCCGTATTCTCCTTCGAAAAGCTCCATGACGTGGATGTGAGCCTCGGGCCGGAAATGAAATCCACGGGGGAAGTCCTGGGGATAGGCAGGAATTTCCACGAAGCTCTTTATAAAGGCATGATCGCAACAGGTATGAGGCTGCCTTCACCGGGAGGCGGGATACTGATGACGGTAAGGGATTCGGACAAAAACGAACTGGTCGGGATCGCTGAACAGTTCGAAAAGCTCGGATTCACGCTGTGGGCTACGGGCAAGACCGCAAAAGCGCTCAACGCACACGGCATAGCGACGAATGCGGTGAAAAAGATAGGGGAGGGCTCTCCCGACCTGCTGGACCTGATAGGTTCAGGAAAGATAGACCTCGTGATAAACACCCCGACCAGGGGAAGGCAGCCGGAACGCGACGGTTTCAGGATACGCCGGAAAGCGGTGGAAATGTCGATACCCTGCCTGACATCACTGGATACCGCCAGGGCGGTGCTCGAATGCATACGTATGAGACAGCAGGACCTGCGCCCTGTCGTGACTGAACTGGGCGAACTGAGCCGGCAGTGATCCGGGCCGGCACTGACGATAATATACAAAAGAAAAAGGAGGTAAAAATGTCCAGACTGCTGAGAGAAACAATAACCGGTGTGGAGAATGCGGCGAAGGGTATTTACCGCATGACCGTTGCATCGGAGTATATTTCGGCCAATGCAGTACCCGGACAGTTCGTAAACATCAAGTGCTGCGACGGTATCCAGGCGCTGCTGCGGCGTCCTGTGAGCATATGTTCGGTCGACAGGGCAAAGGGTGAGATCGACCTATATTTCCAGGTAAAAGGCGCCGGGACCGAAATACTGGCCAGGAAGAAAAGCGGAGAACTCCTGGATATTATCGGACCGCTTGGAAAAGGATTCGATCTTGATATAGGGCATCGGCGCATTGCCGTCGTTGGCGGCGGTATCGGTATATTTCCGCTGCTTTTCCTGCTGAATGAAAGCAAAGCGGTGGTCAAGAGGGTGTATCTCGGGTTTCGGTCTTCGGAGCATGTACTGCTGGTGGAAGAGTTCAGGCAGCGATCCAGTTCGCTGGAGACGGCTACTGACGACGGAAGCTTCGGGAAGAAGGGATTTGTCACCGATTTGCTTGAAAGGGACATTTTATCTGAAGAATTTGATATGATATATGCGTGCGGACCATACCCGATGCTCAGGAAAGTATCCGAAATCGCGGAGAAATATGGCGTCAGGTGCCAGGTATCGTTGGAACAGAGGATGGGATGCGGATTTGGTGCATGCCTGACGTGTGCATGCAAAACCAATGCCGAAGACGGCACGCATCATTATGTCCGTGTGTGCAGTGACGGTCCGGTATTCTACAGCGACGAAGTGGGATTCGACTGAACCGGGATGCCGTGAAACAGGACTTTATGATAAACAGGCTGAACGGAGGACATGATGGAAAACATAGACCTTTCGGTGGATATATGCGGCATAAAACTGAAAAACCCTGTAATAGCGGCATCAGGCACCTTTGGCTTCGGAAGGGAGCATGCCGGTTACGTAGACCTGAACAAAATCGGTGGGATCAGCGTCAAAGGACTGACGCTTATGCCAAGAGAAGGGAACAAACCCCCGAGGGTGGCGGAGACTCCCGCCGGGATGCTCAACAGCGTAGGACTGCAGAATCCCGGTGTCAGGTACTTCATTGAGAACGAGATACCGTTCCTGCGCCGGTATTCGACAGCAATAATAGCAAACATTGCCGGAAACACGGTCGAGGAATACTGTGAAATGGCGGAGATGCTGTCTGACGCCGATGTCGACGCTATCGAACTCAATGTGTCCTGTCCGAATGTGAAGGCCGGTTGTGTAGCTTTCGGAAACACACCGGAAGGGATCTCGGAGATCACCTCGCAGGTCAGGAAGTATTGCAGTAAGCCTCTCATCGTGAAACTGACGCCGAATGTGACCAGCATATCCGATGTAGCGGCAGCTGCAGAAGCAGCGGGCGCCGATGCAGTATCGCTTATAAATACGCTGCTTGGCATGGCGATAGATATAGAAACCAAAAGACCCATACTTGCCAACAATACCGGAGGGCTTTCCGGCCCCGCGGTGAAGCCCGTGGCGGTGAGGATGGTCCATGAAGTCTACAGGACCGTAAAGATACCGGTCATAGGCATGGGAGGCATCTTCGCGGGCAATGATGCGGTAGAATTCCTGCTTGCCGGAGCGTCAGCAGTGATGGTGGGGACTGCGAACCTCGTATACCCTGACGCCTGCTTAAAGGTTTGCGAAGGCATAGAGCAATATATGAAGAGACATGGCTTGCGAAAGATCGACGATATAACGGGCAAGCTGATACTCAACTCGTGAACGGGGGTGGTAATTTGAAGACCAGGCTGATATTCGTCAGGCATGCCGAGGCCTTGGGCAACAAGATCAGGCGTTTCCACGGATGGACCGATTCCGGTCTCACGGAAAAAGGCCATCTGCAGGCTGAACGCGTGGCCCAAAGGCTGAAAGATGTCGACATCGACGTACTGTATTCCAGCAGTCTCCAAAGAGCGGTGCAGACTGCCGGATATATCGCGAAAACCAGGGGCCTGCCGGTAAAAACTTCTGAGAACCTGAAGGAAATCAACGGCGGAGATTGGGAGGACGTGGCATGGAGCGAACTCGCACAGAGGTGGCCTGATGAATATGAGGCATGGGAAAACCAGCCCCACAGGGTAAAAATGCCAAACGGGGAATCCATGGAAGAATTCCAGGCACGGCTTCTGGACGAAGTCATGGGCATAATCGAAAAGCATGAAGGGAAAAACATATGCATAGTGACGCACGGAACGGCAATAAGGGCCCTGGTATGCCATTTCAGGAACTGCACGCTGGAAGAGATGATAAATATACATTGGTGCGACAACACAGCCATTACGGTCATCGACCATGAAAACGGCGTTTTCACCGTGGTGACCGAAGGCGATTCCAGCCATCTTGGCAGCGAACTTGGAACCATCGTGAACCAGGACTGGTGGGAGGAATATACCAGGAAGAATAAACTGCGGAAAGAACAGGAAAAAAGCTGACTACCAGGTTTTACTGTCGGAGGATCACAGGTATGCAGAATGAGAAACTTATCAATTGGCTGTTTGAAACGAACGCGTTCAGGGTTTGCCCGGGAAACGAGCCATTCTGGTATACGTCCGGCACTATCGGACCCTATTACATAAACACCCATTTCCTGTATGGGTCCGAAAGCAGCGCGGTGGAACTGCTGAAAACCATCGACAGGCTGAAGCAGGACAGGCTGGACTGCCCCGGAAAGCTGCTTGGGATCATGGAAGAGAGATATGGAGAAAATGCCGTCTACAAAGGCGTCATTGACAGCCTTCTGGATTTTATCAGGGACAACATCGACGTCGATGAAGTAGATTATGTCTCCGGTGGCGAAAGAAGGGACTGGTTCTTTTCGCTCCTTGCGGCCAAAGGACTGGGGAAACCCCATATAACGATATACAAGGACCTCTCGGCCGTGATCTCTGAAAACGGCAAAACCCGTGAGGCAGGGACCATAAACGGAGGAAGGGTACTGCACATAGCCGACCTGATAACCGAGGCATCAAGCTACGAACGGGCCTGGATACCCGCCATAAAGGATATGAGCGGCAGGATGACCTGTTCCGTGGTGATAGTGGACAGGAAGCAGGGAGGCTCCGAGTTGCTCGAGAAACACGAAGTATGTTCCTTCGCCATGGTATCCATAGATAAAAGCTTTTTTGACAAGGCGCTTGCTATGGGCAGGATAAACTGTGCACAGCATGATATGCTCGTGAAGTACGCTTCCGATCCGCACGGATCGATGAAAGCATTCCTCGAAGAGCATCCGGGGTTCATAGAAAAAGCGCTCAGATCAGATGAACGGACGAGGGAAAGGGCCAGGCTCTGCATCGAGAAAGGGATCTACAGGTGAAAGCCGGCCTACGGAAGCAGAAGACGGAGCAGGAGAGGCGGCAATAACAAAATGGATACGAAACTAATACTAAAAAAACAAAAACTGAAATCAAAATCTGATTTGCTTATAGTTCTTGCGCTACTGGTCCTCATTTCACTGGCGATAATACCATTGACCGGGTGTTCAGGTCCGAGCGGGAAAGATGCCGTGGATCCTGCCGGACAGGATGCTGATGGTCGCTGGCCGGAAGACAACCTGCAGCCCGACGGGGACGGTACCGGCGGCGAAAACGGGAATGCCGGCATGGAAGACGGCAAAAACTGCGGCCGGGACGAAAACCCCGGCCCGGAAGGCAGCCACGATCCGTACGGGCCGGGCAGCATTCCGGAAATCATTGATAAAATGAGCCTTGACGAAAAAATCGGGCAGATGTTCATGATAGGCGTGGAAGGAACATCCGTCGGCGAAGATCTCAAGAACCTGATAACCTCCAGGAAGCCAGGAGGTATCATTCTTTTCAGAGATAACATAACCGGCCTGGAACAACTCACCGACTTCATAAATGAACTGAAATCAGCCAATTTCGGCAATATACCTCTTTTTTTGTCCGTAGACGAGGAAGGAGGACGCATCAGCAGGTTGCCGCAACCGTTGAAAGAACTGCCGTCGGCAATGTCTGTCGGTGAAGCCGGCGACGAGGCATTCTCCCGCGAGATCGGAAGGTTACTTGCTGCAAAGGTGGAGGCTTTCGGCTTCAATATGGATCTCGCGCCGGTCCTGGACATTTTCAGCAATCCCGCCAACACTGTCATAGGTGACAGGGCGTACGGCTACGATCCACTGTCCGTCGCGAGGCACGGACTCCAGGTGATGAGGGGATTGCGCGAAGAAGGTATAATTGCCGTGATCAAGCATTTCCCGGGCCATGGGGACACTGATGTCGACTCCCATTTGGGCCTGCCGGCTGTTGAACATGACAGGGAAAGACTGGCCGGTTTCGAACTGGTCCCGTTCAGAAAAGCGATCGAAGAAGGAGCGGAAGCAGTTTTGGTCGCGCATATACTGGTGACATCACTGGATCCGGAACTGCCGGCCTCGCTTTCACCTGCGGTCATCAGCGGGCTGCTCAGGGAAGAGATGGGGTTCGACGGTGTCGTTATTACGGATGACCTGACCATGAGGGCCATAACCGACAACTACGGCATAGGTGAAGCTGCTGTAAAATCAGTCATAGCAGGCAACGACATCCTGCTCGTATGCCACGGGCAGGAAAGGCAGGCGGAAGCCATGGATGCAGTCGCAAAGGCTGTCGAGGAAGGAATTATAGATGAGGCGAGGATCGACGGGAGTGTTGAAAGGATCCTGAAACTGAAGGCGAAATACGGCCTTTGTGACGATGCTGCCGCATATCCTGACGTGGATGGGCTAAATGAAAAAATTGAAGGGGTTTTGTCGAAATGGTATAATTCGAAATGGTATAATGATAACTAGCCCACCGGCATTGGTCACAGGAGGAATAAATTGGCTGAAAGAGAAGGCAACATCGTACCCGAAGACGAAATAGCGAGGCAGGAAACGTTCATGCATTCCGTCAGGGAGCTGGATCCGGGAGCCGACAGGAAGTATTTCATACACACGTTTGGCTGCCAGATGAACGAGAACGATTCCGAAAAGCTGGCAGGAATGCTGGAATCAATGGGATACAGGCGTAGCGGCGATCCGGAGGAATGCGACCTGATACTGTTCAATACATGCTGCGTGAGGGAACACGCGGAACAGAAAGTATACGGACACCTGGGCAGGCTAAAGCCGCTCAAGGCCCGCAGGCCCGGGCTCGTGATCGCCATTTGCGGCTGCATGATGCAGCAGGAAGAAGTCGTGGAGCACATACTTGAAAAATACAGCCATGTGGACCTTATTTTCGGGACCCATAACATACACAGGTTCCCGGAACTTTTGTACAGGGCAGTTACCGGCCATTCCCCGGTAACAGATATAAGTTCCGGAGACGGCCTGATAGCCGAAGGGCTTCCGATCAGGCGCGAGCACGGAGTGAAGGCTTGGCTCACGATAATGTACGGATGTGACAATTTCTGTTCCTACTGCATAGTCCCGTACGTCAGGGGGCGTGAAAGGAGCCGCAGGATGGCCGACATCATCGACGAAGCAAGGCTCCTCGGACGCCAGGGATACAGGGAGATAACGCTTCTGGGACAGAACGTCAACTCCTACGGGCTGGACATGGATGACGGCAGCAGTTTCGCGGCGCTTCTCCGCAGCCTTGAGGAAGTGGACGGGATCGAAAGGATCCGCTTCATGACTTCCCATCCGAAGGACCTTTCGGAAGAACTCATCCTTGCCATGAGAGACTGCAGCAAAGTATGCGAGCACCTGCATCTGCCCGTGCAGGCGGGGAGCAACAGGATACTTGCTGAAATGAACAGGAAATATACGCGTGAACAATATTTCGGACTCGTGGACAGGGTCCGTGACAAGATACCGGGGATCTCGATAACGACGGACATTATAGTCGGGTTCCCTGGAGAAACGGATGAGGACTTCGAGCAGACGCTGGACCTTGTAGAAAGGGTCAGGTTCGACTATGCATATACTTTCCTCTATTCCAGGAGGACAGGCACGCCCGCGGCAAAAAAAGCAGGACAGGTGAGCGAGGAAGCAAAGAAGAAGAGGTTCGACGAACTCCTGAAACTACAGAACGGCATCAGCGCCGAAATAAACGCAAAGCTTGCCGGGACCGTTGCCGAGATACTGGTGGAGGGTCCGAGCAAGAACAATATCAGGATGATGACAGGACGCACGAGAACAAACAAGATAGTGAATTTCGCCGGAGATCCCGGACTGGCCGGGAAACTGGTCGATGTCAGGATAGAGCGGACCGGCACGTGGTCTCTCGATGGCACGCTGGTCTGACCCGCGACCGAACGGGTCCGGACAGCCGGAAAGACGGCTGCCCGCAAATGAACATCAGAAATTTACAAGTGAGGTCGATACTTTTGCCGGTTACCCCGATGATGCAGCAATACCTGGACATAAAAGAGCAATATAAAGACTGTATACTCATGTTCAGGCTCGGAGACTTTTACGAGATGTTTTTCGACGATGCGGTCGTTGCGTCAAGGGAACTGGAAATCGCCCTGACAGGCAGGGACTGCGGTCTCGAAGAGAGGGCCCCGATGTGCGGTGTGCCCTACCACTCAGTGGACGGCTATATCGCGCGTCTTATCCAGAAAGGATATAAAGTTGCTATCTGCGAGCAGATGGAAGATCCTTCGCTGGCCAAAGGCCTCGTGAAGCGTGAGGTCGTGCGTGTCGTGACACCCGGGACCGTCACGGACATGGCGATGCTTGACGATAAGAAGAACAATTACCTTGTGGCTATATATGCAAAAAAGCATATGTACGGTTTTGCGGCAGTAGACGTGTCAACGGGATGGTTTGCCACAACGAGGATCACCTGGGGGAATACCATGGGCAAACTCCTTGACGAGATCGCGAAGTATTCTCCCGCGGAAATAATAGCAAACCATGGTTTCTTCGATACGAATGATGCCGCACGGCAAATCATGAACAGGTTCGGCACATTCATTACCCAACTGGAAGACGGGGTTTTCGAGGATGGATACTGCACTGAACTTGTCCGCCGCCATTTCGGACCGGAGGCCCTCCCGGAAGACGAGGAGGAACTGTGTGTCAATGCGTCCGGGGCGCTGCTGCATTATCTCGAGCAGACGCAGAAATCAAGCCTTGACCACATACAGCAGATCACACCTTACAAGATTGAAGGATACATGATACTTGACATGACCGCCCGCAGGAACCTGGAACTCACGGAAACCATGAGGGACAGGTCGCGGAAGGGTTCCCTGCTGTGGGTGCTGGACAGGACTATGACCTCGATGGGAGCCAGGACTCTCAGGAGCTGGATCGAACAGCCGCTCATAAACCCGGACGATATAAATGAAAGGCTTGATGCGGTCGGGGAACTCAGGGACAAGTTCATGGTAAGGATGGAACTGCGCGAACTGTTCAGGCGGGTCTACGACATGGAACGTCTGGTCAGCAGGATAGTTCTCGGCAATGCCAACTGCAGGGACCTGATCGCCCTGAAAAACTCCATAGGACAGGTGCCTTATATCAGGAAGATGCTCGGCAACTCCAGTTCGGCACTGATATCGAAGAACAGCGCCCTGATGGACGAGCTTTCCGATGTGTATGACCTGATAGAGCGCGCCATAACAGACGATCCCCCGGTATCGGTGAAGGAAGGCGGCATAATAAAGCCCGGGTTCGATGAAGAGGTCGACAGGCTGAGAGATGCTGCCGCCAACGGCAAGGAGTGGATATTGTCCCTTGAAACCAGGGAACGCGAGAAGACGGGCATCAAGAACCTGAGGATAGGCTATACGAAGGTATACGGCTACTACATAGAAGTCACAAAGTCCTATTTACACCTGGTGCCGAAGGAATACACCAGGAAACAGACGCTGGCAAACTGCGAAAGATATGTCACAGAGGAGCTCAGGGAGATGGAGGAGACTGTCCTCGGGGCCGAGAGCAGGGTCGTGGAACTGGAATACCGGTTGTTTGTCGAAATCCGCCGGAAAGTGGCATCACAGGCTTCCAGGATAAAGCAGACCGCCAGGTGCATAGCCGAGCTCGACGCGATATGTTCCCTTGCCGAAGTTGCTGACCGTGAAAACTACTGCAGGCCGGTGCTTACCGACGACGGTGTGATCAGGATAGAGAACGGCAGGCACCCGGTGGTCGAAAAGACACTTGAGACAGGGTCCTTCGTCCCCAATGACACGATGCTGGACATGGACGAAAACCGGCTGGCCATAATCACAGGACCAAACATGGCCGGCAAATCGACGTACATGAGGCAGGTGGCACTCATCGTGCTGATGGCGCAGATCGGCAGCTTCGTGCCGGCCGATTCGGCGGTCATCGGCATCGTTGACAGGATATTCACCAGGGTCGGCGCTTCGGATGACCTTGCCGCAGGCCAGAGCACATTCATGGTCGAGATGTCCGAGGTCGCATCGATACTGGAAAATGCAACACCGAGGAGCCTGCTCGTGCTCGATGAGATAGGGAGGGGCACGAGCACATATGACGGCCTCAGCATCGCATGGTCCGTTATCGAATACATATCCGACAGGGAAAAGGTAGGCAGCAGGACGCTGTTCGCCACCCATTACCACGAGTTGACCGAACTGGAAGGCAAGCTTCCGGGCGTCAAGAATTACTGCATCGCAGTGAGGGAAGAGGGAGACGACATCATATTCCTGAGGAAGATAATCCGGGGAGGAGCCGACGGCAGTTACGGGATACAGGTGGCAAAGCTCGCGGGGCTCCCGCAGTTGGTGACTGAACGCGCCAGGGAACTGCTGAAGGAGCTCGAGGCAGCAGACATCAGCAAAAAGAGGGCGCGAAACAGGAGGAAAGCTCCTGAAGGCCAGGTCGAGTTCTTCATACCCGAGGATCCTGAAAGCAAAATCACGGAAGAGGTAATGGAAGAGCTCAGATCAGTGGATATATCGACCCTTACGCCGCTCGACGCCCTCAATGTATTGTACAGGCTGCAGCTTAAAGCCAGGAAGGGTTGAATATGGGAAAGATAATCATACTGGATGAGAATACCGTCAACAAGATAGCCGCCGGCGAGGTGGCAGAGAGGCCTGCATCGGTGGTGAAAGAACTCGTGGAGAATTCCATCGATGCCGGTGCGACCGTTATAAACGTAGAGATACGAAACGGCGGCATTTCCTTCATACGGGTGACCGACAACGGATGCGGCATGTCGGAGGACGACGCGGCAATGGCTTTCGAGAGCCATGCCACCAGCAAGATAAGGCGGGCTGACGATCTCGGATCGATAGCGACCATGGGTTTCCGCGGCGAGGCCCTGGCCAGCATAGCCGCCGTTTCTAAGGTGAAGATGATGACCAGGACACATGACAGCGTGCAGGGCGTATGTGTCACGGTCACCGGCGGCGTTGTGGATGAAATCAGGCCTGCGGGCTGTCCTGCAGGTACTTCCATAACTGTGAGCGAACTTTTTTTCAATACACCTGCAAGGTACAAGTTCCTGAAAAAAGATTCCGTGGAAGCAGGGTATGCTGCTGATATCCTGAACCGGATAGCGATGTCGCATCCTGAGATATCCTTCACCCTTGTGAACAACGGCCGCAAGGTACTGCACACTCCTGGCAACGGGGACCTGAAAAGCGTGATTTTCAGCATTTATGGAGCGGAAACGGCAAAACATCTTGCAAGAGTCGATTATGAAGACGGAGGCATAAGCGTTGTCGGATATGCCGGGCTTGCCGAGACTGCCAGGGCAGGCAGGTCGAACCAGTCAGTATACATAAACAGAAGGTATATCAGGAACAAGACCGTCACTTCAGCCATCGATGCGGCTTATGCGACATTCCTGATGAAAGGCAGGCACCCGTTCATAGTGCTCGATATCGTGACAGATCTGTCAAAAGTCGACGTCAACGTGCATCCGTCGAAACTGGAAGTCAAATTCTCAAATGAGCAGGAAATCTTCAGGGCGGTATATCACGCCGTGAAGAATGCACTTTTGTCCCAGGCTTCTGTCAGGACGCTGCCAGGTACTGAAAAAAGCACGGGTCCCGATGCCGGAACAGGGCATGGAACGGGTACCGGGCATTCCTCTTCGAAAGCACAGGCCGGCATAGCCGGATACCCGGAAAACGGCACCGGTGCTGACTACGGCAGTGCCTCCGGGAGAACTGTGTCCACGGCATCATATACACAAACACAGGCATATACGCAGCAGGAATTCGAACTTGTCAGGAATGAACCGGACCGCAGATACCGGGAAGCGACATCGGGCAGGTACCCGGAAAGGGATACGTGGATACCGGATTTCCGGGGAAATGAAACAGAGGATGCAAAGCCTGCAGAAGACAGGACCGGGGATATCCGAGTCGGGACGGACGATAAAACTCCGGACCTGCATGTTACGGATGCCGGGGATGATCAAAGGGACAGGCAGGACGGGATCTGTGAGAGCGGGCCGGATGCCCCGGTAAAGCTGCATGACGCCGGATATGTGAAGGATACCGCCGGGACTGTCGATATCCCGGGGCTTTTCGATAATGTTAGGATCGTAGGACAATTGTTTTCCACCTATATCCTGCTCGAGGGCACCGACGAAGTTTTTCTCCTGGACCAGCATGCAGCCCATGAAAGGATCAGGTATGAAAGACTCAAAAAAGCCTATCAGCAGGACAGGCCCATATCACAGATGCTGTTGTCGGCGATCCATGTCGATCTTACGGCCAGTGAATATGAATTTGCAATGAGTGAAGCAGCTTTTTTTGAAAAGCTGGGATTTTCATTCGAAAGTTTCGGTATGAATTCCGTTATCATCAGGTCGGCGCCGCTCATCGACGAAAACATGAGTATCAGGGAGTGTTTCACCGACCTGCTGGACTTCGTTATGAAACAGGACGGCTCAGACAGGAGCCTCATAGCTGACGAAGCGCTTTACAGGCTGGCCTGCAGATCCGCTGTCAAGGCGCATGATAAGCTCGATGAGATCGAGATAAAGGCGCTGCTTTCCGACCTGGCGTCGCTGGAAAACCCGTATACATGTCCCCATGGACGTCCTGCGATATACAGGATAAGGCGTTACGACCTGGAAAAATTGTTCAAGCGGATAGTATAATTTAAAAAACTGCTGGTTACAATTGTCAGATAGGAGGGGGACGACAGGGATGGAACCTGTAATAGTGATAGCAGGTCCAACCGCGTCAGGGAAGACCCGCTTGTCCGTCGAACTGGCCAGGCTCATAAACGGAAGCATAGTTTCCGCCGACTCGATGCAGATCTACAGGTACATGGATATAGGGACTGCTAAGCCTGATGATGAAGAGATGGCAGGTATCAGGCATTACATGATCGACGAGGTGGATCCGGACGAGAGTTACAGTGTTGCCAGGTACAGGGAACGGGCCCTGGAATGCATCGCGGATATCATCAGGGAGGGCCGCCGTCCCATTGTTGCAGGAGGAACCGGGCTTTACATAAATTCCCTGATCTACAACATAAACTTCTCAGAAACCATATGTGACGAGAGCCTGAGAGAATCCCTCAGGGCCGAAGCAGAGCAGAAGGGGAACAGGTACCTTTATGAAAAGCTCGTCAGGATCGATCCTGAAGCAGCCGGAAGGATACATGAAAACGACATCAGGAGGATCATCAGGGCGATCGAGGTCTACACGCATACCAAAAAGACGATATCGGAACACATAAGGATGTCGAGGCTCGAACCGCCGCCATACAGGTATATCGTCTTTGGACTGAGATGGGACAGGGACAGGCTGTACAGGCGGATAAACCGAAGGGTCGACGACATGATTAGGAAAGGACTGGTCGAAGAAGCCAGGCGGCTGGTCGAAATGGGCTTTGACAGAAAAGGCACCGCGATGCAGGCCATTGGCTACAAGGAAATATTGCCATACCTGAAAGGGGAGTGTTCGCTGGAGGAAGCCGTTGAAATACTGAAACGCAACACGAGGCGTTATGCCAAAAGGCAGATGACATGGTTCAGGCAGATCCGGGAAATAACCTGGCTGGACATGGACGAAGATACCGATTACAGAGAGGCTGCAGAGAAAATTATCCATCATTGTATTGAAACGTTTGGAATAATCTTGTAGAATTAAAATGATCCTTGCTCCGGGGATAGTCCGGCAGTAAGGATATATGATCGAGGAGGATTGTCAGGTGAACAAACCAAATATCAATCTGCAGGATGTATTTTTGAACCAGGTAAGAAAAGAACATCTTCCGGTGACCATCTACCTTACGAACGGTTTCCAACTGAAGGGCACGGTAAAGGGCTTTGACAACTTCACCGTCATACTGGATACCGACGGAAGGCAGCAACTGGTATATAAACACGCAATATCCACGATAAGCCCGATGAAACTGGTCAACTTTATTTTCAACGACAACAAGGAATAACCGGCAGGGAACAGCTGACACCGGGCAACAGCCGGACGGCAGGTCCGTCACAGTTTCCTGAAGACGCCCGTCACCTTTCCCAGTATGGTCAAATCGTCGCGGACGATGATTGGATCCATGTACCTGTTCTGTGGCTGGAGCCTGACATGGTCCTTTTCCCTGTAAAACGTCTTGACGGTCGCTTCATCGCCTATCAGCGCCACCACTATATCGCCGTTGCTGGCAGTGGACTGCTGTTTTACAAGGACGAGGTCATTGTCGAGGATCCCGGCTTCTACCATGCTGTCTCCCCGGACCCTGAGCATGAAAGCGGTGGAATTCTGGACGAAATCGACCGGCAGCGGGAATGTGTCTTCGATATTCTCGACAGCAAGGATGGGCTGGCCGGCTGTGACTTTGCCTACTATCGGCACGTCGACCAGTTCTTTCCCCGAATAATGATCCTTTACCGGCTCGCTTACGTTGCGGGCCGTCTTCCTTGTCCCCCCGATTACCCTGATGGCCCTGGGTTTCGTCGGATCCTTGGCTATCAGACCGTTTTTCCTGAGCTTTTCAAGATAGCCGTGGACCGTGGAAGTAGACTTGAATCCGACTGCGCTGCAAATTTCCCGCACCGACGGGGGATAACCCTTTTCTTCCACCTGTTTGTTCACGAAATCAAGTATCTGCTGCTGTTTTTCGGTAAGCTTCCTGCTCATCGGCCACACCCCTCTTTGGTACTGTTGCCCAGTAATTTTATCCACCAGTCCCATTATATTAAATAAACAGGCAATTGTCAAACAAATGTTCGAAAAACATATTGACACAGAACACCTGTTCGTGTATAATCTTAACGGAACAAATGTTCTGGATCGGGTGGATCAGACCATGAAACAGAGAGACACATTAAAAAAGCACAGATATGTACTTAAAAACCGCAGGCGTTTCTGTACGTTCCTGGTGATGCTGACGGTCCTGCTGTGCGTCCTGGTATTTGCTGTCGCCGTCAACGGCGCAGATTCCGGGGAAAACTACGAGACGGTCGTGGTAAAGAGGGGAGATACACTCTGGGATCTTGCAAAAGCATACAGGGGCAATACCGAGATACGCCGTTACATAGAAAAGATCAGGGAAATCAACGGGCTGAAAGACAGTACCATCTACGAAGGTGACGTCATAAAGCTGCCGCTCTGAGGCATCAACGTCCAAGTTCGGCCATCAGCCACTGCCAGACATCCATCCCGAAGCTGTTCTGCCCGTCATCCTCACGGTCCGGTACCAGGCCGAGCCTCCAAAGGGATATGCCGCCGATACCAAAGTACCTTGCCAATCCTACCTTTGCCGAGACGCTCCTTTTATCCTCATACCAGACAATGTACTCGACTCCGGTCTCAGTATCGGTATATTTCAGATACGGGTTCTCATAATCGTCATGATAATGGAAAGATATCTCCCTGCCGCTGTCCAGCAGCTTCATGAAGTTTTCGAGGTTGTACCTGAGAGGCACCTGGTTGAGAGTTTTGCCGTCCTGCTTTTTCCAGACCACCCAGTCGAACGATAACTGGAGCATTATCCTGCTCTTGTCCTGTACCCCTGACACAGGATCGGTGATAGCCTGGAGCGCATAGTACACATCCTCGATCGGCGTGAGAGGAGTCAGCGTCACGCCGCGGTCCGCCTCTGCCTGCGTAAGCCGTTTGGCGCCATAGTCATGGGCCATCAGTATCACCCTGTCGGCAAGCTCGCCGATCGTCCTGTAGTCGTATCCGTCATAGCTTGAAACGCTCCGTTTCGAATGCATCAGCGGGTGAACGGCGACAAGGAGCTTTTTGCCTTTCGGTTCCAGTTCAGCCCTGAGTTTTCTCAGGAATTCATTTAATCCCTTTTTCAAACGTTCGCCTTTCAGCCCTTCGAAGTCGATGACTACGCCGTCGAACGAACCGGTCTCGTTGTCGCGGGATACGCCTTCGAGTGCTGCAGCTATGTCGGCTATGACTTTTTCGGATGCAGAAGCGTTGCTGAATACATATTCCGGGAGCCCGTACACCTGACCTGTATCCGGATCTTCTACCGTTGACGACTGGACGGCATAAACCATCAGGTAAGCAGGCACGCCTGAATTCCTTGCCGTTTCAAGCCGTGTGCTGAATCCGGCGGGTAGATAAAAGTCGTTTTGTCCGAGCGCCGTGCGGGATATGTTGAGGACTACCTCGCCGGAAGAACTGTCGAACGCGAGACTGCTCCACCCGAAGCAGACAGACGTGAGATCCGGGATCATGCTGCTCTGGGACGAGGAGCTTATCGCGTAGAATGCGTTCAGTTCACTGATTTCCCTTTCCATGGCGTCCAGCATCCTAGTCAGCATCGCTGCTGCTTCTTCTCTCTTAAGCTGCCCGTAAGGATTGAAGACGGACGCCCTGCTTATTATCCCGAATTCCCTTGCCATCGATATATGGCCCCTGTATTCATGGACATCTTCGTAAGGCGCGTCGAGATAATCGAGCCTTCGTGCCAGCCTTCCGTAACCCAGGCCATTGATTATCATCACAACGGCATCCTGGCGGGTAATGAGGTCGTTTGGCCTGAACGACCCGTCACCGGGCGTGATCATGCCGCGTTTCAATGCGATCTCGACAGGTTTGTAATAGAACTTCTTCGGATCCCTGTTGTCGGAAAAGGAGCCCTGCTGCGGAACTTCATCATCGAAGCCCAGCAGTTTCACCAGCAAAGTTATGAATTCGCCCCTGGTTATAGTGCGGCCGTAACCAAACCTGTTGTTCCCGATGCCGTTTGTCACGCCCATTTTCCTCAACCTGTGGATCGGCTCATAAGCATAGCTGTTTTCGGGCACGTCGGAAAAAGGCTGCGTCCTGTCGCCCGGGTCCTGGTTGGCTGAGACGTATTGGGCAAATGAAAAGGCTGATATTGATATCACCATCAGGAACAGCATGAAGAAACAGATCAGGTTTGCATTTTTCCTGGCGAATTCGAGCATTTTGCCCCCTGTAAGAAAATTATTTTACATAATACAGCATAAGTATACCATGCCGGTACGAATAACTGCAACATTTGGATAAGAGTGTGCTATAATAGGAAGGGCCGGCCAAAGGAACATTTCCTGACGGCTGGAACCAGAAACAGTAATCATCGCGGAAAACATGCACAGGCATCAGGTGCAGACATCGATGACGTACTGACAGACCGATAAACGATACCAGTATTCAAAGAGGCGGGATATGTCAACGGAGATATACCTGGACAACAGTGCGACTACAAGACAATACGATGAAGTAACTTCGCTGATGGCCGAGGTGGCTTCCCGGAATTACGGCAACCCTTCGTCGCTGCATACGAAAGGGATAGAGGCCGAAAGGCTCGTGACCGGCGCCCGGGAGACCATAGCGGAAATACTCGGGGTCCGGCCGGCAGAGATATATTTCACTTCCGGCGGCACCGAGTCGAACAACCTCGCGATACTCGGATACCTTGACGCAAACCCGAGGAAGGGGAAACACGTCATAACCACGAGGATCGAACACCCATCGGTGCTGGAAGTATACAAGTATCTTGAAAGCAGGGGCTACAGGGTGGATTATCTCGATGTCGACGCAGACGGCAGGATAATCCCTGAACAACTGGAGAAAGCCATAAAGCCCGATACTGCCCTTATAAGTGTCATACTCGTCAATAACGAAACCGGCACGATACAGGATATGGGCCTGATATCGTCCATAAGGGATGCGGTGAACCCGCAGGCAGTGATACATTCAGATGCCGTCCAGGCTTTCGGGAAAATGAAGCTTTCTCCCGCGAAGTCAGGGATAGGCCTCATGTCCTTCAGTTCGCACAAGATACATGGTCCCAAGGGCATCGGCGCATTATATGTATCGAAAGGGGTCAGGATAAGCCCGCTGTTCTATGGCGGAGGCCAGGAGTCGCTGATTCGTTCCGGTACGGAAAATGTACCAGGTATCGCAGGCTTCGGCCTTGCAGCGAAGATCACTGCTTCAGGGATCGAGGAAAACCTGCGCAGGGCGGCCCATCTAAAACAGATGCTGGTCCGCGGGCTTGCTGCCTCGGATATCGAACACAGGGTCAACTCGCCTGAAGATGCGCTTCCCCATATAATCAACATTTCCTTCAGGAATGTCATGGCGGAAGTACTGCTCCACCACCTGGAACAAAGAGGGATTTTCGTTTCGACCGGCTCAGCCTGCTCTTCGCACAAAAAGAGCAGGAGCCATGTGCTTGCTGCGATGAAGGTGGAGCCTGCACTTATAGACGGGGCCCTGCGATTCAGCCTTTCACACATGAATACGGAGGATGACATCAGGTTGACACTTGAAGCATTGAAGGATATCATTCCGGTAATAGATATCAGTAGAAACAGGAAATCCGGGAGGAAGCAATGAAGAAAATCATTCTTGTCAGGTACGGGGAGATAATGCTAAAGGGACTCAACAGGCCTATGTTCGAAGACAGGCTCATGCACAACATAAAAAGGGCTGTTTCCGGGCTCGGAAAAGTAAAAGTGAGCCGTTCGCAGGCCAGGATATATATAGAACCCGAACAGGATGATTTTGATTTCGAAAGCGCTGTTTCAAGGCTCGTCAAGGTTTTCGGCATCGTCTCGCTGAGCATCGTCCGGAAAGTGGAATCGGACTTTGAAACGATAAAAAAGCACTCGGCCGAAATGGTCAGGGATCACGTGGCGAAGCTGGCCGCAAGTCCTGCAGGAAAAGACCGGAGTATACAGAATGCCGGCGGGAAAGTCAGTTTCAAGGTCGAATCCAAGAGGGGCAACAAGAGATTCCCGCTGGAATCGCCCGAAATATCCAGGCAGCTTGGCGGATATCTGCTGAAGAATGTCCCGGGACTCAAGGTAGATGTGAATGATCCGGACTTCATATTTTACGTGGAAGTAAGGGAACATACGTACATTTATTGTGATATCATCCCTGCATTCAGCGGACTGCCTGTGGGCACGAGCGGGAAAGGCATGCTGCTGCTTTCAGGAGGGATAGACAGCCCGGTTGCAGGATGGATGATGGCAAAAAGGGGCATGGAGATAGAGGCTGTGCATTTCCACACCTATCCATATACCAGCGAGCGTGCAAAGGACAAGGTCATATCGCTGGCAAAGATACTCTCGCAGTACTGCGGCAGGATAAGGCTCCATATAGTTCCGTTTACCGAGTTCCAGCTCGAAATCAACGACAAGTGCCCTCCAGGATACCTGACGATAATAATGCGCAGGGCAATGATGAGGATTGCTGAAAAGATAGCTGCCGAAAACGGTGCAATAGCGCTCATTACAGGTGAAAGCCTCGGGCAGGTCGCAAGCCAGACGGCAGAAGCTCTCGCTGTTACCAACGAAGCAGTGAGCCTGCCGGTGTTCAGGCCGCTGATAGGAATGGACAAAAACGAAGTGGTTGAAATAGCAAGGAAGATCGACACATATGAGACATCGATCCTTCCTTATGAAGACTGCTGTACTGTTTTCGTCGCTAAGCACCCGAAGACGAAGCCCAGGGTGGAGGAAGCGAAGGAATACGAAAGCAGGCTGGATTTCGGGCAGTTGGTCGATCGCGCCGTCAGGGACACGGAGACGATGGTCATTGGTGACTAATTCCACGCATGTGTGGCAGACCGTTATGATAACAATATTATACGCAGAGTGTATTAGGGAAGGTTGTTGCCAGGATGACGGTCGCTCGCAGAAAAAGCCTGAAATGGCCCTTATACGCCGCGATTTTGATACTGGTTGCCGTTTCGGCTGCCTTTATGGTACTGGCAAGGAAATATACGGGTGATACGATCCGTAAAGGTATCATCATAGAGAACACGGACGTTTCATGGCTGAGTTCCGGCGATGCCAGGAGAATAGTGGAAGATACGCTGAAAAAGAATTATGCCGGAGACAGGCTGATACTCACGTATGGCGGTCGCAAATGGGATATCAGGCTGAGCGACATAGATTACCGCTTCGAGGTCGACCGGGCGGTGGAAAAAGCGTTCAGTATCGGAAGGGAAGGCAACGTATTCAGGAAACTCCTCGATTCGGTCATTCTTGCCAGAAACGGGCTGAAGCTCGATGTCGAAGTGAGTTTCAGCAGGGAAAAGCTGAGGAGCATACTTGAAGAGATCAAAAAAGAGTGCGACACACATGCGAAAAACGCATCGGTCACCTATACAGGCGGGCAGTTACGGTATACCCGCGAAGTGCCGGCGAGGGAGCTTGATGTTGACACTAATCTCAAATTGGTGGAAAATTATTTAACGAAGAGGGATTTCAGCGATATAGAGCTCATAGTCGGGGAAAAGGAGCCGGAAATCACTTATGAAGATGTAAAGGAAGTCAACAGTGTCCTGTCAAGCTTCAGTACCACTTTCAACAGGAACGATGTCAACAGGACCGACAATATAAAGCTGGCATGCAGCAGGATCGACAATTTGCTGGTGATGCCGGGCGAAGAGTTTTCGATGAACAGGGAACTGGGACCAAGGACACATGCCAACGGGTACAAGCAGGCACCGATAATATTCAGGAACGAACTGGTCCCGGGTACCGGCGGCGGCGTATGCCAGGTTTCTTCGACACTGTATAACGCGGTCCTGCTGGCGGGACTGAAAGTTACTGAACGGGAACACCATTCGATGCCGCTTTCATACATCAGCCCCGGCAGGGATGCTACTATAACGGAAAGTTCCATAGACTTCAGGTTCGTGAACAACATGGAGCATCCGGTACTTATCAGCGCGAATGTGAAAGGGAACAAACTGACCATCAGTATACTTGGAAAGAAAAGGGACGACGGGACAGAGTTCAGGCTGCGGACCAAAACCGTGGGCATTTACAGGCCAAAGCCTGAAAAGATAGTACTTGATGAGACGCTGGAGCCGGGACAGAAGGTCGTCGAACGCAAGGCGAAAAACGGCATCAGGGTCATACTTTACAGGGATAGTTACAAAAATGGCGTGCTCCAATGGAGCGAAAAACTGACCGAGGATTATTACAGGCCTGTCCAGGGCATTACAAGAGTAAGCAGCGATATATGGCACCTGTATAACGCACAGGAAACACCGGCCGAATGATAATCACGCGGCAAGATACCTGCTGCAGGTCCGTCGGTGGATCTGGCGGCCGGAAGTTTCTGCAGGGCCAAAAAGAGAGAGAAATGAGGGGTCATGATGATCGAAGGTCTGTACAACAAGGAGGTCGTATGTCCGGTCTGCTCGCAGAAGTTCAAGGTCACAAAGGTGAAAGCCAGGGCCTGCAAGGTCAAAAGCAGGGACTCCGACTTCTGCGTGCATTATGAAGGGATCAATCCGATCTTTTACGAAGCCTGGGTCTGCGAGAACTGCGGTTACGCCAACCTGGCGGACAAGTTCGAAGAAATAACGCCCCGTGAGGCCGAGATCCTGAAAAGCAAACTGATGCCGAGGTGGAAGAAGCACAGCCTAGGCGGAGAAAGGGATGTGGATACGGCCGTCGAAGCCTTTAAGCTCGTCCTGATAAGCCACGACTTAAGAGGAGCAAAAGCCAGCGAATTTGCGAAGGTGTGCCTGAGGATCGCATGGATGCACAGGTACAAGGGCGATGAAGAAGAAGAAACCAGGTTCATCCGGTATGCCCTCGAGCATTACAAGCAGGCCTACGAGAAGGAACCGTTCCCTGCCGATAAGCTCGATGAGAACACCTGTGAATACATAATAGGCGAACTCAGCTTCAGGGTCGGCGAGTACAGTGAAGCTGTAAAATGGTTCAGCAGGCTCATCGGTTCCGAGGAAGCAAGGAAAAAACCTGCGCTCATAGAGGCAGCAAGGGAGCAGTATCAACTGGTCAGGGAAAAGTTGAAATGACGGAGGTCTTATGGAAACAGGGAAATTACCATTCAGTGCTCTTGAAAAACTGGTTTTCAGCAAAATACAGAAAGTGCATGACGAGATACTGGTAAGCCCGGGCATTGGCCTTGACTGTTCGGCGATAGATTTCGGTGAATATGCCTGCATCCTTTCATGTGATCCTATTACGGGCACTGCAAAGGAAATAGGCCGGCTTGCCGTACATATCAACTGCAATGACATAGCATCATGCGGCGTGGTCCCGATCGGGCTCCTTGCCGTTATACTGTGCCCTGAAGATTCCACCGAGGAAGAGCTTGAAACGATCATGGACCAGTTCGCCGAAGCTGCCAGGTCCATAAACGTCGATATCCTCGGCGGGCATACGGAAATAACGAACGCGGTCAACAGGTTCGTCATATCGTGCACTGCGGTCGGAAAATGCCTCAAGGACAGGATCATAAGCGCCGGCGGCGCCAGGGACGGTGACAGCCTCGTCATCACGAAGCATGCCGGACTGGAAGGAGCTTCCATCATTGCCCATGAGAAAGAAGAAGAGCTGTCTGCAGCCCTTGGCAGGCAGACCGTCGAAGAAGCCATGTCTTTCATGGACAGTATAAGTGTAGTGAAAGAAGGGGTCGCAGCCGCAGGATTCGGCGTGAACGCCATGCACGACGTGACCGAAGGCGGAGTGCTCGGGGCGGTCTGGGAAATGTGTGAGGCGTCCGGGACAGGTGTCGAGGTCTTCATGGATAAAATCCCTGTTCATATGGCAACGCGGAGAATATGCGAATATTATAAAATAGATCCATACAGGCTCATATCCAGCGGCTGTATGCTCATTTCCGCCGCAGACGGAGACGGGCTCGTAAGAAGGCTCAAACAGGAAGGCATCGATGCCGCGGTGATCGGGAGGCTCAACGCCACTGGAAAAAAGCTGGTGATCAGGGACGGCAGGGCAGAGGAGATAGGGCCGCCGTCAAGCGATGAATTGTACAAGGTTTTGTAAGGAATTTTACCTGCTATCGAAAAATTCCTTTAATTGTAGTGTTATAACTTGACAGGATTCTGTCAAATGCTATAATATTTCTATCAATTGAACAAAAAACGCGGATGATTTCCATGGAAGGGCAAGACACCCGACTGTGGAGGGACGCACCTCTGGAGAGACCGTCAAGGCGCCGAAGGGGCAAGTCCCGTTAAACGGGATACAACTCTCAGGCAAAAGGACAGAGGATGCTCATATCATGATACTATGATATTTGGGTATCGCAGGTCAAATCCGAGGGTTTGACCTGTATTTTTTGCAAATAAAAAACCAGGATGGAGGTATAGCATGTACCAGGTTGACAAAATACGGAAGATAGACCCTGAAGTGGCGGAATGCATTGAAAAGGAAACAGAGAGGCAGAGGAACAAGATCGAGCTCATCGCGTCAGAAAATTTCGTTGACGAAGCGGTGATGCAGGCTCTTGGAACTCCGCTTACGAATAAATACGCTGAAGGGTACCCGGGAAAGAGGTATTACGGTGGCTGCGAACATGTGGATGTGATCGAGCAGTTGGCCATCGATAGGGCCAAGGCGATATTCGGAGCCGAACATGCCAACGTGCAGCCGCATTCGGGAGCGCAGGCCAATTCGGCTGTGTACTTTGCCGTGCTCGAACCGGGTGACCTGATACTCGGAATGGACCTTGCCCACGGAGGGCACCTGACCCATGGCATGAAGAAGAATATATCAGGCAGGTATTACAGGTCCGAATTCTACGGTGTCAGGAAAGACACCGGCACCATCGACTATGATATACTCCACAGGAAAGCCATGGAACTGAAGCCCAGGCTCATAGTCGCCGGTGCAAGCGCATATCCGAGGATCATCGATTTCAAGGCGTTCGGCGAGATAGCGAAGGACTGCGGCGCTTACCTGATGGTCGATATGGCCCATATTGCAGGCCTCGTCGCTGCCGGGCTCCATCCGAACCCGGTACCGTACGCGGATTTCGTAACGACCACGACCCATAAGACATTGCGTGGCCCCCGCGGAGGCATGATCCTCTGTAAGGCCGAATATGCGAAAATGATAGATTCAGCCGTATTCCCCGGCCTGCAGGGCGGTCCGCTGATGCACGTGATAGCAGCCAAGGCGGTAAGTTTCAGGGAGGCAATGACCGAAGGATTCATGCAGTACCAGCAGCAGGTAGTCAAAAACGCAAAAGCGCTGGCCGATGCGCTGATGGAGGAAGGATTCCAGCTCGTTTCAGGAGGCACCGACAACCACCTGATGCTTGTCGATCTGAGCAACTTCTCCATAACCGGCAAAAAGGCACAACATCTGCTTGACGAAGTCGGCATCACTGTAAACAAAAACGCCATACCTTATGATACACAGAAACCGACAGTTACAAGCGGCATAAGGATCGGTACTCCGGCTGTCACGACAAGGGGCATGGAAGAAGAGGATATGAAGGAGATCGCGCGGCTGATAAAACTGACCCTCACCGATTTCGACAACTCGGCCGACCTCGTAAGGCAGCGCGTCGCCGCCCTGTGCAACAAATACCCCCTTTACCGCTGAAACATTCGCGCAAAAGCGCAGCGTCGGTATAAATCTGCATAAAAGCGTGACCTTTGCCCGATTACAATGCAAGGGAGGATCCTGGTATGAAAAGAAGATTGTGGTCGATATGCCTTTCCATGATCGTTCTTATGATGGTCTTTTCGGGTTTCATCCCTTCCATGGCGGCCTTGAGCGAAGCACAGTCCGCAGCCGAATACCTTTACGGACTGGGACTGTTCCGCGGTACAGGTACAGACAGTGAAGGCAACCCGGTATTTGAGCTTGACCGCAGCCCAACCAGGGCAGAAGCTCTCGTCATGCTCCTGCGCCTGATGGGGCTGGAACAGGAAGCGCTGGATTCAGGCTTCACCCATCCGTTCACCGATACATCGGGATGGAACGAGCCATACATCGCCTATGCCTACAATAAGGGTATCACGAAGGGAGTTGCCGCGGACAGGTTCGGCGCGGACGAGAAGGCGACGGCATCAATGTTCGTGACCTTCGTGCTGCGTGCCCTGGGATATACTGATTCAGGCGATTCGCCGGATTTCAGCTATTCCGGTTCCGTATCCTTTGCGGCGGAAATCGGGTTAACCAGCGACGGGCTGCTCAGCGATGCCGGGTTTACCAGGGGCGACGTTGCTGTCATTTCGAAGAACGCGCTGTCGCAGCAAATGCGCTTCACCGGACAGACCCTTTACCAGTACCTTGCCGATGCCGGGATCATACCGCCGCAGGAAGATAAAACCACACCGGATGAAAAAAGGCAACGGCTTACTGGAATGACGACAGGACTGTCCTTACAGTGCCTGTTGAGTTTGATGCATACAGAGGCAAAGTAATTACAAGGCAGACCCTGCTTGAGTTTTTCCCGGAAATGGTAAACGTGCATTACCAGATGACATCGGAGGATGTTTTCCCCAGGGTATACGCCTCTGACAGGTACGGCACTGCTGAGCTCATGTACATCGAAGCCCTGATAAGTGATATGGACTACTGGCGCATCGGGTATATCACGGACGAGATGGTGCAACTGCTTCCCGGAAAGCTGATGTACCTTGCCGACAGCAAAGGCGCCATCCTGGCAACGTGCAGAGTTCCCGACGGGGATGTGGATTTTCAGGAAGTGTCTTTCTCAACACGTGTGAATATCGACGGGGCAAGGCTATACTCCGATTATAGAAAGATAGCGGATACGGTTTCCCAAAACTGGGGCAAAAACGTGCTGGAACTGGGCGAGGAGCGTTATAATCCCTCGGGCGAAGAGCCAAGTCGCAGGTATGTACGTTTTTTGAAAATGAACGGCCGCTATGTCAGCGATGGATGGTACTGTCGGACAGTAGACTATTGGCCGGGTTTCGGCGACAGGGACCCGGTAGCTGAAGCTGAAAGTGTTATGGGATTCGTGTTTTTCCTTTCTGACAAAAGCCTGGGTTACACGGATAAAGACGGTACATTTATTGGAGTTGAAAACCAGTTTTTATTGGAAGACCTGCACCTAATCAGCGTAGACGATCCCGAAGCCCCTGCCGGCCGCGGATTGTGGGTTTATGAACATTACGAATCGGACAGGGTGATCTACTTCTTTACCAGGGACGGAGTGTACCTCGGGCAGATATATATCCCGGCAGGCTGATCCACGCAGTCATCCTGTATAACTGCATATTGAATAAAGTTCACCAAAGGGCTAAGATAATAGGGGAATGCTGTTATCCGGGCCCTTTTTCGCCTGGAGCAGCGATGACAAACAGACGATAAGAAAATACAGGATCAGGAACAGGAACGCCGGGCAAATAGATAACATGCTTATAAGTATTAAATGCCGGGCAGATGTAACATTATGCCGGGAGGGCGACATGGAACGTAAAAAGGAACCGCTGGCGTACAGGATGTGCCCGAGGACCATAGAGGAATTCGTAGGGCAGGAACACATCGTCGGCAAGGGAAAGCTCCTTTACAGGATGATAAAGGCGAACAGGATCTCATCGATAATTTTATACGGTCCGCCGGGCACGGGCAAGACATCCCTTGCAAGGGTTATCGCTGCCACGACGAAAGCCAGCTTCGAGAAACTGAACGCCGTTACAGCGGGCGTGGCCGAAATAAAAAAGATAATATCCGACACCCAGAACCCCATGTTCAACCCGACCGGTAGGACCGTGCTTTTCATAGACGAGATACACAGGTTCAACAAGGCGCAGCAGGATGCTCTGCTGCCTTACGTGGAAAACGGCACCATAGTGCTCATAGGGGCAACGACGGAGAACCCTTATTTCGTAGTGAACAAGGCGCTTATTTCACGTTCTACCGTCTTCATGCTCAAACCGCTGGAAAGCAGCCATATAGCCAAAATCATCAGGATGGCGCTGACCGACAGTGAAAGAGGCCTCGGCAATTACATGATCAGGATGGATGAGGATGCCTTGGAATACCTTGCCGATATTTCCAACGGCGACGCCAGGAGGGCACTGAACGCGCTGGAGCTTGCCGCCGTCACCACTGATCCGGATGCCGATGGCCTGATACATATAACCCTGGAAGTCATAGAGGAATGCGTTCAGAAAAAGGCGATAGCATTCGATAAATCAGGGGAAGCCCATTACGACAACATCAGCGCATTTATAAAATCGATGAGGGGCAGCGATCCTGATGCGGCGCTGTTTTACCTTGCGAGGGCACTGTACGCAGGCGAAGACCCGGAATTCCTCATAAGGAGGATCATCATTTGCGCTTCCGAGGATGTGGGCATGGCCAACCCGGCAGCGCTGCAGCTTGCAGTCGCAGCAGCCCAGGGAATACATATGGTAGGCATGCCGGAAGCAAGGCTCCTGCTTGCCCATGCAGCGGTCATGGTGGCGGTCAGCCCTAAATCGAACTCATGTTACAGGGCGCTCGAGAAAGCGATGCACGACGTCGAAACGAAAAAAACCGGCGATGTGCCGATGCGCCTCCGGAACGCGCCTGTTTCGGGCATGAAACAGCAGGGGTACGGCGTCGGGTACAAGTATGCCCATGATTATCCGGGCAACTACGTAAAACAGCAGTATTTGCCGGATGGCATGGAAGGGACCGTATATTACGAACCCACATCCAACGGGTATGAAGCAAGGATAAAAGAATGGCTGGAGAAAACCAGGAACAGTTGATCATTGTTTTTCCGATATTCTGCCGTGTGGATTTACTGCAGGTATCGCATAAAAAATACCGGTCGGGATGAGTGCCGTGACCGGCGGGAACGGAGGTAAACATGGCAAGAAGGATACTGGCGTGGGTATTGCTGGCAGGTTTCGTCCTGCTCCTCGTGAACGTGATGTTTTTCAGGCTTTACTGGCAACTCAGCATTGCAATATACATCATAGTAATGATAGGGTATGTACTTTACAGCAGCAGGGCCAGGCGGCTTGAAAACCTGGAACGGATCAGGAAAATGAAAGATGGCGGCAGCGATCCTGAAGACAGCCCGCAATAATGACGGGGAGGTACACATATGCATTTCAGGTACGGATACGGCAAAGGATACAGGGAGTTCGAAATACCGGACAAAAACATCTTGGCAGAACTGCGCCAGAACAAGGTGGATGTAGAGCTTACCGGCGAAGCAGAAGTCAGGCGGGCGCTTATGGAGCCCATTGTGTCTGCAAGGCTCTCCGAGATCGTGAAAAGCGGCGAGAAAGTGGTCATAGTCACCAGTGATATAACACGGCCGATGCCCAGCAAAACGGTGCTTCCGCCTGTCATGGAGGAACTGCTCCGGGCCGGCGCCAGGTACGAGGACATAACCGTGGTGTTCGCCCTGGGAAGCCACAGGAAGCATACGGAAGAAGAAATGCGTTACCTGGTCGGCGATGACATTTATGAGAAAGTCAGATGCGTCGACAGCGATGTGGACAGGTGCAGGATGCTCGGCACGACTTCCATGGGCACCCCGGTCGAGATATTCGAGGAGGTCGCGGACGCAGACCGCGTCATATGCCTCGGAAATATCGAGTACCACTATTTCGCCGGGTACAGCGGCGGTGCAAAAGCCATAATGCCGGGTGTTTCGACGCGTGCGGCTATCCAGGCCAACCACAGCGCGATGGTGCGGGAGGGGGCAATGGCAGGCGCCCTTGATGACAATCCTGTCCGGCAGGATATCGATGAAGTGGTGAAGTTCGTGCCCATCGACTTTATCGTAAATGTGGTCCTGGACGAGAAAAAGACGATAATAAAAGCAGTTGCCGGCCATTACCTGCATGCCCACAGGGAAGGCTGCCGTTTCCTGGACAGGCTGTACAAGGTGAGGATACCCGAAAAAGCCGATATAGTCATAACCACTCCAGGGGGATTCCCGAAGGACATAAACCTGTACCAGGCACAGAAAGCGCTGGACAATGCAAAACACGCGGTCCGTGACAACGGGGTGATCATACTGCTGGCGTCGTGCAGCGAAGGCTACGGCGAAAAAGTCTTCGAAAGGTGGATCAACACATCAGATTCGCCTGACAGTCTCATAGAAAGGATCAGGACCAACTTCGAGCTTGGCGGGCACAAGGCCGCAGCCATCGCTCTCGTCGAAAAGAAAGCCCGTGTCTTCATCGTATCAGACCTTGACCGCAGCATGTGCGAACGTCTGTACATGGAGCCGTTCGACAGTATGCAGGAAGCGCTGGACCGTGCATTCGAACTCATGGGCCGGGATGCCCGCGTCCTCCTGATGCCGCACGGAGGTTCCACCCTGCCGGTGGCGGAGCAGGCCGGTTAAAAAGGGCGCACGCCACATCATCCGGTTATCGCTGTACCGGACATGAAGCAAAAAATAAAGTGCCGGGCACTTTATTTTTTATTGACAAATCAAATACAAAGTGCTAATCTTTACTTGTATAACCGAGTAATTTACTAGGAATTATATAAGGATGGAGAGCAGGCAAGCGGAGGTATCACGATGAAGCTTTCGACGAAAGGCCGTTACGGCCTGAAGGCGATGCTCGACCTGGCTGTGAACAGCACTGACGGCCACGTGTCGCTGAACAGCATAGCAGAGCGCCAGGGTTTATCGGTGAATTACCTGGAACAGTTATTCGCATCGCTCAAAAAGGCAAAACTGATAAAGAGCATCAGGGGTCCGCAGGGGGGCTATATGCTGGCAGACAGCCCTGAAAACATAAGCGTCGGCGATATCCTCAGGGCACTTGAAGGATCCCTTGCCCCGACGGATTGCGTATCTGAAGCCCCGGGTGCCAGGCGGTGCGACAACCTGGACAGGTGTGTCACGAGGAGTGTCTGGGAAAAGATCCGGGACGGCATAAACAACGTGATCGACAACATCACGCTGCAGGAATTGATCGATGATCACACCAGGAATAATAACAGCAAGATCATGGACAATACTTGATATATAAAGGATCAACAGGCAGGCAATATACATTCTTCATGAAAAGGAGCAGAAAGTATGAGCACAAGGAGCATATATCTCGACCATGCAGCAACGACACCTGTAAAACCCGAAGTTTTGGAAGCCATGCTTCCCTGGTTTACAGAAAATTTCGGCAACCCCTCCACTGTGTATTCCATCGGAAGGACCAGCAAAAAGGCCATCGAGGAGGCCAGGGAGACGGTAGCCAGGATCATCGGGGCGGAACCCCGTGAGATATTCTTCACCGGCTCCGGCACTGAAGCGGACAACTGGGCGATAAAGGGAGCTGCCTATGCCAACATGAAGAAGGGAAAGCACATAATCACCACTTCCATCGAGCATCATGCGGTCCTCCATACATGCCAGTATCTCGAAAGCGAAGGTTTCGAGGTGACATACCTGCCGGTGGATGAGTACGGACTTGTTTCGCCTGAACAGGTGGAGGCAGCCATCAGGCCGGATACGATCCTGATTTCCGTGATGTTCGCAAACAACGAGATCGGGACCATCCAGCCGATAGCTGAAATAGGGAAGATCGCGAGGGAAAAGGGCATATGCTTCCATACTGACGCCGTACAGGCCATGGGGAGTATCCGGGTGAACGTTTCGGACCTGAACGTGGACATGCTTTCCATGTCGGCCCATAAGTTCTATGGCCCCAAGGGAGTCGGAGCGCTTTACATAAGGAAAGGCGTGAAGCTGACTTCGTTCATGCACGGCGGCGCCCAGGAGCGGGGCAGACGCGCAAGCACCGAAAACGTTCCCGGGATCGTGGGTCTGGCGAAGGCACTGGAACTGGCAGACAAGAACATGGACGAGCACAATAAAAAGCTTATCGCACTGCGTGACAGGACGATAGCGGAAATAGAGGAGAAGATACCTTACGTCAGGCTGAACGGACACAGGGAAAAAAGGCTCCCGGGCAATGTCAACTTCTCGTTCGAATTCATAGAAGGCGAATCCCTGCTGCTGATGCTGGACCTGAAGGGCATAGCGGCTTCCAGCGGTTCTGCCTGCACGTCGGGCTCCCTGGACCCGTCACATGTGCTGCTTGCCATCGGGCTTCCGCATGAGAGGGCCCACGGTTCGCTGAGGCTCACCTTTGGCGATGGGAATACCGACGAGGACGTCGACTGCCTTATGGAAGTACTTCCGGGGATAGTGGAGAGACTTAGGGAGATGTCCCCGCTTTACGAGGAAGTGCGCAGCAGGAAAAAAGACTGATACGGATAAATTGCGGTCTCGATCGGACTAAGGTCGTTAAACGGTATAGAAAGAGGGAATGTTTTATGATGTACAGTGAAAAAGTGATGGACCATTTCATGAACCCGAGGAATGTAGGAGAGATCCCTGATGCCGATGGCGTAGGACAGGTAGGCAACGCAAAATGCGGGGATATAATGAAGATGTACCTGAAAATAGAGAATGACGTCATCACAGACGTCAAGTTCAAGACCTTCGGCTGCGGGGCGGCTGTCGCCACCAGCAGCATGGCGACTGAACTGGTCAAGGGCAAGACCATCGACGAAGCCCTCAGGATCACGAACAAAGCCGTGGCCGAAGCCCTTGACGGTCTGCCGCCGGTGAAGATGCACTGTTCCGTGCTGGCAGAAGAAGCAATAAAAGCCGCCATCGAAGATTACAAAAGAAGGAATGGCCTGACAGATAACAACGGCACATGTGAAGCATGCTGCAGGAGATGCGAGGATATACACCACCACTTGGATGGTGAAGATTGACAGGTGAAACATGTCGAAGGGAAAAGTCATGCTTGGTATGAGCGGCGGCGTGGACAGTTCCGTCGCTGCAGCCCTGTTGATCGGGCAGGGTTACGAAGTCATCGGGATAACGATGCAGATATGGCCTGACATGGACGAGTGCAGGAGGCGGACGGAAGGCGGCTGCTGTTCTCTTTCTGCCGTCGATGACGCCCGCAGGGTCGCAAACAGCCTGGGGATCAACTATTACGTATTGAACTTCAAGGACGTTTTCCAGGATAAGGTAATAGACTATTTCACGAATGAGTACCTGGCCGGAAGGACTCCGAATCCGTGCATCGCCTGCAACCGCTTCGTAAAGTTCGAGGCGCTGCTGGCAAAGGCAGTTTCGATGGGGATGGACTATATAGCCACCGGCCATTACGCCCGCATAGAATACGATGATAAGGCCGGGAGGTACCTGCTGAAAAAATCGGTGGCTGCCGGGAAGGACCAGACATACGTCCTGTACACTATGACCCAGTATCAGCTCGCGAGGACGCTTTTTCCGATCGGCGGATTCACAAAGGACCAGGTACGAGCCCTTGCAAGCGAGTACGGGTTGCCGGTGGCATCGAAGCCGGACAGCCAGGAGATCTGCTTTGTGGAAGATAATGATTACGGCAGGTTTATTGAAGAAAACACCGATGCCGAAATAAAGCCGGGCTACTTTGTAGACAGGCAGGGAAATATACTCGGAAGGCACAGGGGCATCATCCATTATACCATCGGACAGAGAAAAGGCCTTGGCGTGTCATTCGGAAAGCCGATGTATGTGGCTGAGATAAGGCCGGAGGACAACACCGTCGTGCTCGGGGATGCCGATGAGGTTTTCTCCGCCGGGCTTGTCGCTTCCGATCCGAACTTCATTTCGATAGACGAACTCAGGGATGAAATGAGAGTGACAGCCAAAATAAGATATTCTGCAAAAGAAGCTCCTGCAGTCATCAGGCCGCTGGACAGCGGCAGGGTGGAGGTGCTGTTCGACGAACCCCAGAGGGCCGTAACGCCCGGCCAGGCCGTCGTATTCTACGACGGAGATATAGTCGTCGGCGGCGCAGTGATAGAGAAGTCTTTCAGGCAGTACAGTAAGTGATCGGTATAGTACAGCGCCCGGTGCGTCAGTCAGACGGTCATGCTGCACGCACCGTGACTACCGTACGGCTGACATCGGGCACTATATATCATAATTTATCAAACACCGGTTTCCGGTCCTCGAAATGCACCGTGTACCTGAACCCGGCATCACGCAGGACCTGGGCAAAATATCCGAACCGGGCTGCAATGTGGTCTGCCTGGTGCGCGTCCGATCCGAGGCATACCAGTTCTCCGCCAAGTTCGCGGTAACGCCTGAGTATTTCGATATCGTAAACGGCATCGGGCCTCCCGGAACGGTATGTGCCTGTATTCAGTTCGAATCCACGGCCGTGTTCTATAAGTTCTTTGAATATCATGTCAAACAGATCGGAATGGTCAGCATATCTTAACGTCCTGTCATCATAATCGGCATACCTGGTTATATACCCGAAATGTCCCACCATGTCGAAAGACTCAAGGTTCCTGACCATTTGATATATTTCTTCGAGATACCGCGAGTATGCATCCTTTTTGGTTTTTCCGGCGTAATACTCTTTTTCATACGGATCCTGCCTGTCTACGAGATGTACCGATGCGATAACATGATCGAAGGGATATTTTCGGATAACTTCTTCCGACTCGCGGATCACGTGGGGCTGTATGCCGACTTCAATGCCGATCAGCACCTTAAGGTGATCCTCGTATTTTTGGCGTATCATCTCCATGGCACTGAAATACTCGTCAAAATCTATAAGGAAGTCCATTTGACCGGGAAAATCATAATCCAGGTGGTCGGTAAAGGCAATACCGTCAAGGCCAAGCTTTATCGCCGTTTCACAGGCTTGTTCGGCGCTCATCACGCTGTCTGTCGAGAACGTAGTATGCGTATGGCAGTCAAACATATGTTACCTCCATGATCTTTCTTGAAGTCAATACTAGCACCGGCGGGAGATAAAATCAATGGACAAAAGGCACTTATCCCGGATAAAAAGAAAAACATGGTTTATAAAACGTAATCGTTGGTATATAATAAAGAAGTCCGGAACTTACCACTAAACATAAGATCACAGGAGTACAGGAAGGACCTGGTCATGAGCGAAGAAAAAAAGACCGAAGGACAGAAGCTTGAAGAACGGCTTTCTTTCAGGAGGAAGAACGCCTGGGAGAAAGTCGATGAAGAATACATCAAAAAGGCATACGATTTCTGCGAGGAATACAAGAGCTTCCTCAACATGTCGAAAACAGAGCGTGAATTTGCTGCAAATACGGAAAAACTTGCAGTAGCGGCAGGATTCAGGAAGCTGGACGATATGACTGCTTCCGGTACAAGGCTGAAACCCGGCGACAAGGTTTATTTCATCAACAGGAAAAAATCGGCCGTACTTGCCGTGATCGGCAAAAAGCCTGTTTCGGAAGGCGTCAATATCCTGGGTGCCCATATAGACGCACCGCGGCTGGATCTAAAGCAGAACCCGCTGTATGAGGATACCGAACTGGCTTTCTTCAAGACCCATTATTACGGCGGCATCAAAAAATACCAGTGGCTGACCATACCGCTTGCCATCCACGGTATCGTCGTGAAGGGCGACGGCACTTCTGTCGAAATATCCATCGGTGAAGATGAAGATGATCCCGTGTTCACCATAACTGACCTACTGCCGCACCTGGCCCGCGAGCAGATGCAGAAAAAAATGAGCGAGGCGGTGACGGGGGAAGGGCTGAACGTTCTTCTCGGCTCGCTGCCCTACAGGGATGACAAGGTCAAAGAGAAAGTCAAACTGACCATACTTGACATACTCAACAAGAGGTACGGCATCGTCGAAGAAGACTTCCAGTCGGCGGAACTGGAGATAGTGCCTGCCCAGAAGTTCAAGGACGTAGGCTTCGACAAAAGCATGGTAGGCGGATACGGCCAGGATGACAGGGCATGCGCCTATCCTGCGCTGAGATCCGTCCTGGAAACGGATGCTCCTGAGCGTACGGCTGTATGCCTCCTCACCGACAAGGAAGAGATCGGAAGCATGGGAAATACCGGCGCACAGTCCACGATGCTGCAGGATTTCCTTGCAAATATCATCGCGTTGACGGAAGAATCATATTCCGACCTGAAACTCCGTTCATGCCTCTCGAAATCCAGGATGCTTTCAGCCGATGTGAATGCGGCCGTGGATCCCAACTATGAAAATGTTTATGAAAAGCGGAACGCCACGTACCTCGGCCATGGGATAGTACTGCAGAAATACACCGGGGCCAGGGGGAAATACGACTCCAGCGACGCAAGCGCCGAGTTCGTCGGTGAGATCCGCAAGCTATTCAACGATAACGGTATAATGTGGCAGACAGGAGAGCTTGGCAAAGTAGACGAAGGGGGAGGGGGCACGATAGCACAGTATGCCGCCAACCTTGGAATAGACGTCCTTGACTGCGGCGTTGCGATGCTCTCGATGCATTCGCCGTTCGAGATCACGAGCAAGATCGACATATATGTGACGTACAATGCTTACAAGGTCTTTCTGAACAGCTGACACGAACGGTGCCGGCCCTCAGATCATCATGGATCCTGGTCGGAGCCAGTGATCGAAGTTTCACTGTTTGACGGGTTGACCGGATCCTCTGCGTCTGCATCGCCGGTCTTCCCGTCATCCTGCCCGGTCTCTGCCGGTTTCGGCTTGGGCGGCTGGGGCTGGTATCTGGCTTCTTTGGTCAGGTAAAACCCCGCAGCTTCAGGATCTGCTTTCACGAAGCCGTCGCTGCACTTGAAACTTTCTGCCATTATCTGCCTTGTTGCCGCCACGTCGCAGATGTAATAGTAGGGTGAAACGTCATAGGTAGTTCCCGGCATCTGGATGAAACTGACGTTCTCGATTTTGAATTTCGTAATATATGATGTCATCTTCACGGTTTCCGTCAGCGTCAGGTTCGTTTGCACATGCTCGAACATGGTGTTGATGACATTTGTGAGTTTGGGCAGGTACTGGATGGTCAGCTTCTGTCTCATAAGTTCCCTGAGGAACTGCTGCTGGGCTTCGTTTCTCTTGAGGTCACTGCCGTCGTAATATTTCCTGATTTCCTTGGTCCACCTGTTTGGCTTGCGGAACCTCACGAACTGTTCGGCCTGTTCGCCGTTGAGCCTTTGCTGTCCCTTTTTCAGGTGTATGTGGAGACCCTGCACCGGGTCGTCATAATCCATATCTACAGGCACATAGTAATCTACGCCGCCCAGCAGGTCGATTATTTTCCTGAAAGCCGAAGTGTCGACGAATGCATAGTACTTTATATTTATATCCAGCAATTCGGACACTGTCTTTACAGCAAGCTCGATGCCGCCTGCAGGGAAGGCATAGTTGATCTTTCTTTCCTTTTTGTTGATAAAGACCCTGGTGTCCCTGGGTATCGACATGATGTTGACCTTGCATGTCTCCGGATCGAAATTGGCCAGCATCATCGTATCAGTCAGGTTGTTGACCTTGTCGCCGCCAAGGAGCAGGATATTGAAGGGTTCCTTTTTCTGTACCAGGGGAGTGAGTATATCGGCCAGATCCCTGTCATGGTTCCCGGACGCAAAAACATCACTGCTTATGATAGTATCGATATTTGTATTGATATAATACAGCATTCCTGAACCGAAAACGAACAATATAACAGTTGCGGCTATCGTCAGTATGAAATAAAATTTCCTCGAATCCATTTACTACGACCTCATCGATCCCATTGTATGTAATATGAACTTATCTTCAATCCATGAGACTGTATTTCCGGGCATTCGGTTCCACACGACTATATAATTATAATCAACCGCTCACATTTAGTAAACTTTTATTTTTTGTCCGAACGGCTGAAATCGGCCAGGGGGTTGCTTTCGACGGCAGACCTGAGCTGGCTGCTGTCCAGATGCGTGTATATTTGCGTGGTGGAGATGCTCACGTGTCCAAGCAGTTCCTGGAGAGACCTTATGTCAACATTCCCGTACTTGTACATCAGTGTGGCGGCTGTATGCCGCAGTTTATGGACGGAATACCTTTCAGGGTCGAGACCTGCGGCTATTATGTACTTCTTGACGATCTTCTGGACGGTTTCCCTGCTGATCCTCCGTTTGCGGCTGCTCAGGAACAGAGCGTTCTTATCCCTGACGCCGTCGACGGGCCTGACTTTCAGGTAGTCCTCGATAGCCTTGATACAGGCCTGGTTGAGAGGGATGCTGCGTTCCTTGTTGCCTTTTCCGACGACAGTGAGGACTGAACCCTTAATATTGTTTATGTTTATGCCGACAAGCTCGGACAACCTGAGCCCGCAATTGAGGAACAATGTGAGTATCGCATAATCGCGCTCCGAAAACTTGCCGTCAACGGAGTTGAGCAGCTGTCTGCTTTCATCTATGTTCAGGTACCTGGGCAGGCGTTTCATCAGCTTCGGTGATTCAAGTTCTGCCGCAGGGTCCGCATCTAAAAGTTTTGCTTTAAATGTAAGATATTTAAAAAAAGATTTGAGGCTCGAAACTTTACGGGCCCTGGCATATGACGAGTTGTCCCGGTCATTGCTCACGAAGGCCATGAACGCATAAAGGTCGCTCAAAGTTATGGTCCGGATGAATCCGATATCTACGTCATCGATCGGGATCTCTTCGAACGGTGTATTCTTGTCGGCCAGGTTCCTGCGAAGCTTCATAAAACGGAAGAAAACCCTGAGGTCATAGAAATAAACCTTGACGGTATTCGCGGAACGGCCGCGGATGGTTTGCATATAGCTGAGGAAATCCATAAGTACCGGAGGTATCTCATAATCGTTTATATTTTTCATTTGTATGACCTCTTTAAATGATTTTTTTATCGTCAGGTAGAAAAGAAAACGCTCTAAACGAATGATATACGAGTCTCTCTGTATACATTATAAATTTAAAAGCCTTATTTATCAATATCATAGCATTACCTGGCATGTCGTTACGGATACGGGAAAGCCCTCCCCTTAATTACGCGAAATTTATATTTCGTGTAATTATATATCAGGAAAATCCTATGCCTCCCCATGCATAAAAGCGGTCAGCGGATTTCGGCTCCAAACGGCAGCAGACCCAGTTTCGCAAGTTTGAAATGTTGCAGGCCGAAAGGTATCCCTATTATAGTGATGCAATAGACCAGTCCGATCACGAAATGAGAAAATGCAAGTTCCAGTCCGAAAACTATCAGCCACAAAATATTCAGCAACATGCCGCCGACACCGAAATTGCCCGAAATTATCTGCCTGCCGAACGGCCACAGGACCAATCCTGCGATCTTGAAGCATTGTATCCCGAACGGTATGCCTATTATGGTGATGCAAAGGACGATTCCGGACACTGCCCACAACAGGGCCATTACAATACCGCCAAGCAGCAGCCATATAATATTCCCTATAAACCTCATGCCCTTTTCCCCTTTCACTGATTTTGAAGCTATAAAGCAATCAAACCGTCAGCACTGTTTATTCGAATAAATTATACTTAAGAAATCATGATTGGTCTGATACGGCACGCGGCAATGATAAAGGCCCGCGAGGCTTTAACAAAGCCCTGCAGGCCTTCGATAGTGCCGTCAGACGACGGTCACCTCCGCGTCGATCTTCAAATGGACCACCCCTTTCTTCAGGAAGTCGGCTCCGGAAAACCGCAGTGTACAGGATATCCGGTACACTGTCATTATAAACCGGCCGGGGCGGCAAAACCATGTAATAAACGATTATATCGATTCTTTCTGCATCATGCCGGGCCGTTATCCCCTAGACTTTCAGCAGCAGTATAATTATCGAGGTAAGGCTGAGGCACACACTTACAAGGCAAAGGACCATGACCACCTGTTTCGGGTTCAGTCCGGCCGAAAGGAGCCTGTAATGCACCTGGCTTCGGTCCGGCTTGTAGAACGGCCTGCCGTCCGCAAGCCTCTTTACGACAACGAACAGGTTGTCAAAAATGGGAACTCCCAGGGCAAGTATCGGCACGAACAGGGACAGTACAGTCGCCTGCTTGAACGCGCCGTCAAGGGCTATTATAGCGAGCACATATCCCATGAAACCTGCGCCTGCGTCACCCATGTAGATCCTGGCCGGTGGTTTGTTGTATTTGAGGTAGCCGACGGAGACCCCGACAAGTATCACGGACATCAGCGCAGACTTTGTCTGCCCCCTGGCCAGGGCCGCAACAAAAAGCGTCATCGCCGATATGGTAGACAGGCTCCCTGCCAGTCCGTCCAGTCCGTCGGAGAAATTTATGACTGTTATGACACCGAAGATCCAGGTGACGGTTAATATGAACTGCAGCCACACGGGCAGCATCACATATGAGCCGGGATCGAACGGATTCGAAAAACCGGTGAATACGAATCCGGAAAAATATGCGATGACAGCTGCCGCCGCCTGTACTATCCCTTTGGGCAGTGCCGGGAAATCTTTGCCGTGGGTTTTGTACCAGTCATCCACGATGCCTATGGCAAGGACCAGGACAGCTCCTGCCATGAAACCGATATCCCGCATGCCCGTCCCGCCTGAAAACAGCAGGTACGCTGCAATAAAGCCTGCAAAGATTCCTATGCTGGCAAGATGCGGGACCGGCTCTTTGTGTATCTTCCTCTCCGTCGGCATATCGACGAAGCCAATCATGATCGCCAGCTTTCTCAGCGGCGGTATCAGCAGGTATACGCATACGAAAGCGATCGTAAACGCTGCTAAATACTTCACCTCTTATCACTTTCCTTTGTGGATTTTTTGCTGCATGGCAGCATTTTCTTCCCGTTTTGTCCCCACAACATTCTACCATGAATGTTGCTCATTTAATATTAAATAATATTAAAAAAATATGTCAAATAATACATTTGACATATTTTCGTGATAAATATGACATCAGGATCCAAATATGAAGTTTATTTATTATGTTCGAAAACAAGCTGGCACTTGTCGGCGCGGTACTTCGCAGTTATATATTCCACCGGCTGGCCGCTCTTGGAATACAGGATGTTGGATATCTTTATCACGGGAAGCCCCGGCTGCACCGAGAGATACTGGGCGTCCGTCTGGTCGGTGAACACGATTTCCAGCTTGCTCCTGGACCTTACGGGTATCAGCGGGTACTTTCCTTTCAATATATCATAGGAAGGTTTCCGGTCCTTTATGTCCTCCAGCAATTCCGGGAAAAGTGCCAGCGGCACATAGGACGTATTATATGAAAGGATGTTCTTCCCTTCTGATGTGACATACCTTATCTCGGCAAACTCTGCATTGGCTGACGGGCCCTGCACCCCGAAGATATCCTTCAGGAAAGGAGCATCATTCATATTGACAGCATGTAATGATATTATGTCATGCTGACCTGGATCGTGGCTGTCCAGGATGGAATCGGTGAAACCAGTGTAATTCCTGATATCGACCTTTGTCTTCGGTTTTGCCACGAATGTCCCCTTGCCTTTTTCCTTGTACAGGTAGCCATTGTTCGTAAGCTCATTGATCGCCTGCCTGACCGTCGGCCTGCTTATGCCGTACAGTTCGCAGAGTTCCTGCTCGGACGGGATTTTCGATTCGACGGGATAATCCCCCGATTCGATCTTCTCTATGATGAGTTGCTTTAGCTGGGAATACAAAGGCACATTGCTGTATTTGTTGATCATTTAGACCCTCCGGATCAGTAAACATAGCAACACATAATTACATCATTACTAATTCTATCTGATTTTTATATTCATTTCAACGTAAAACTGTATAATTTTGCAGCAGATTTTTCAGTACATTTAGCCAAGGCCCCTCCCCCGCCGTGACATTGAAGCCCGGTATAAAAAAAGCTGCGGGACAGCCAGGTCCCGCCGGATACTATGAGATATGAGATTTGTATGGTACCATTGCAAGAATGCACCACGTATTGAATTATAATATTGTTTGCCGCCCAATGCAAGTTTTCGGCCTGAAGATCGTTGAAAAGGCAGACATGCTGGTAAACGGGAAAAAGGCTTCACTGTATAAGACAGTGAAAGCCTTCCGTGACTGAACCATCAGACTGTGAGGAGTTTTCTGATCGAGACGATCTCAACGCATATGCACATCAGTTCCATGGCTGTTTTCAGCTCTCCGATCGGCGGCAATGTCGGGGCGATCCTGATGTTGCGGTCCTGCGGGTCCTTTCCGTACGGATAGGTGGCGCCTGCAGGAGTAAACACCACACCGGCCTCCCCTGCCATCTTTACGACGGCGGACGCGCATCCGGGCAGCGTGTCAAAGCTGATGAAGTATCCCCCGTTGGGCTTGCTCCAGCTTGCTATGTTTTTACCGCCGAGCCGTGACTCGAGTATGCTGTTTACCATGTCGAACTTCGGCTTCAGTATGGCTGCATGCTTTTTCATATGCTCCTCTATACCGGCAAGATCCCTGAAGAACATCACATGCCTCAGCTGGTTTATCTTGTCCGGGCCTATGGTCCTTATGCCAAGCTGCTTTTTGATAAGGTCTATGTTGTTTTCGCTTGCCGCCATGGCAGCTACACCTGAGCCCGGGAAAGTTATCTTGGAGGTAGATGCGAACATGAACACCCTGTCGGGGTTTCCTGCTTTTTTGCATGCCTCCAGTATGTTCTTCAGACTGTCGGGTTTGTCTGTCAGGTGGTGGACTACATATGCGTTGTCCCAGAATATCCTGAAATCCTTTGCGGCAGTGTGCATAGATGCGAGCCTTTCGACCACATCGTCGGAATACGTGTTGCCGGTCGGGTTGCTGTACTTGGGCGTGCACCATATCCCCTTTATGGAATCGTCTTCGGACGCAAGCCTTTCGACCGTGTCCATATCCGGGCCGTCATCTTTCATATCTATAGTTATCATTTCTATGCCAAAAAGTTCACAGATGGCAAAATGCCTGTCATAGCCGGGACTCGGGCAGAGGAACTTCACTTTCGGGAGCCTGCCCCAGGGCGCCGGGCTTCCGTAAACGCCGAAGGTCATGGCGCGGCTGATCGAATCGTACATCATACTGAGGCTCGAGTTATTGCCCACGATGACTTCAGCGGCGCTTACCCCAAGTATTTGTGCAAACAGTTCCTTCGCCTCGGGCAGGCCGTCCACGAGCCCGTAATTGCGTATGTCCGCACAGGAAGCTGTTTTGAAAATCCTGTCCCTGTATGGATAAGCCAGCATTTCGACAGAGAGGTCAAGCTGCTCTTTGCATGGCTTCCCCCTTGACATGTCAAGTTTCAGGCCTTTTGCCCTGAACTGCTCATATTCCTTTTCCAGTTCCGATAGCCTTTTCCCCAGTTCTTCCCTGCTAAGCTTCGTAATGTCCATGTATTATGTCCCTCCATATGAATACATTGCTGATATTTTATTATATTTGGCCGATTTTTGCAACTACCGGGCCGGTTTGATTCATATTTTATTTATTACGAGGGGAATGTGTGCATATATTTGCAGGAAAGGTACGTCCGGACTTCAAATCTGTGAATGGATCAAAAAGGAGTCATCAACCTTCGCGGACGATATGCCGGATGCTGCTGTCACAAAACCTGGGGCTGCCAGCCATTATACAAGTATCTGCCTGATCACCCTCATGAAATTGAGCCCGGCAAATTTCCTGACGAAAGATTCGGGATAGTTGAGCTGTAGCAGGCGCTCGAACAGGGCATGGATCCGTTCTGTCCCCTCGAGCCCGGCGGGCGTGTATTCTATGCCGTCGAAATCCGCTCCTATGCCGACATGGTCTTCTCCTGTCACTGAACAGATATGTTCTATATGCCTGATAACATCATCCATATCCGCCCTGTCGGTGTTATTGAGGAAACAGGGATAAAAGTTGATGCCGACTACCCCGCCGTTGGCCTTTATGTCTGACAACTGCCTGTCGCTGAGGTTCCTTGGATTGCGGCATACTGCATAAGCGTTCGAATGGGATGCGATGACCGGCTTCGTGGTCACGGACATCACGTCATCGAAGCTGGCTTCGCACAGGTGTGAAACATCCACTATCATTCCAAGCCGGTTCATCTCAGCCACAGCCTGTTTCCCGAAGGATGTCAGCCCGGCGCCGTTTTCCTCCCCGGCTCCGTCAGCCAGCAGGTTCCGGTAGTTCCAGGCAAGGAGCATGCTCCTCACCCCGAGCCTGTACAACTGCCTCAGGACAGAAATTTCGCCGTTGAGGCACTCCCCTCCTTCCACCGAAAGCAATGCTGCCGTCTTTCCGCCGGAAACCGCCCGGTCGATTTCATCAGCACTTTTGCATATGGCAAATATATCCCCGTACTTTTCCTGTGCATCATAAACCACGTCAAGGATCGACAGGACCCTTGAAAGGGTGTCGTTCCTGTACTTTTTCGGGTCGGCGAATGCAGCGAAAAACTGTACGCGGGGACCGGCCGCCATGAGCCTCCTTATATCGAGCTGGAACCTGTTAGCATACAGATCCGTTCCGTCTCCGCCGTTTTCATATACTGAAAGCGCCGTATCGCAATGGGTATCTACTGTCAGCATCAGAAAGCACCCCTGATCAGGTTGATGTTTTCCGGCATTATGCCGTCACCTTCACGTCTTGCGGTGATTTCGACCACATCGAAGCGTATATCTCTTTCGCCATTCCCTTTCTGCTTAAGGTAGATCATGGCCAGAGATCTCAGTTTCCGCCTCTTGTTGTAGTCCACTGACTCGGAAGGCGCGCCGAAAAGGTCCGATGTCCTGGTCTTTACTTCTATGAAGCAGATACAGGGGCCATCCTCAGCGATGATATCGATTTCTCCGAACCTGCCGGACCTGAAGTTCCTTTCAAGGATCCTGTAGCCGTTTTCGGAAAGATAATCAGCAGCGATCTGTTCACCTTTTTTGCCCAGCTGATGCCTATTCATCTCTCTGCCCCATCACTTTTTCTGCCTGGCATGATCCCCGGGTATTTTTCATCTACCTCGCCGACAAACACCAGTATTTTTGCCACTACCTCGTAAAGTTCCGGCGGTATCTCATCGCCGATGCTCAGCATGTTCAAAGCGTGTGCCAGTTCCGCATCCTCATGGACAGGCACGCCGCTTTCTATTGCTTTTTCGACTATTTTCCCGGCTGCCTCGCCTTTCCCCAGGGCTATGATCTCAGGAGCATCCATTTCGGGAGTATACTTAAGCGCCGCAGCCTCCCTGATTTTTCTTTTCTTCTCTTCCTTCATCGCTTAGACCTTCCGGTTATATACGGTAATCTATCTTCGCGTGATCGTGATTTGCCATGGCCAGAAGAAGCTTTTCCTGCCCGGGAGGACCGGCGGGCTCATCGATGACCGAATAACTCACTTTCACAAGCTTGTATCCGCACTCGCTGATGGCGGGATACAGGCCGTTTATATAGTTCCTGATGAAATCGCCTGTGTCGGTGCTTTCGGTCCTGAGATCCATACTGATGCTTTTGCCCTTTACATCCAGCAGCGCCTCGATCCTTCCCATGTTCTGCGTGCCGACCGACAGGAAGATGGTCGTATCATCGGGATCGATCCTCTTCCTGTTCCGTTTTCGTTTCATCACGTAAAGTTCGGCCGTCTCCGGTCTCCCGTTCAGATCCACCGGAACCTGGTAATACAGGACCTGGTACGAATTCATCAGGTCCATCGTTTTTACCGTTTCGCCCAGCAATGCCAGGGTGCGCGGGAAGTTTCCGCGGTCATCCTGTAAAGCGGTCCGGGACGTACGTATGAAATTTTCTGCCTCGGAAAGGAGCATGTTTACCTTTTCTTTTACTTTTCCCGCATCAAGGTCATTGGCAGAAAGCTTTCTGCTTACCCTTGCAAAAATGCTGCCGATCTGTGCCTCCAGCCTTTCCGCAGGGGCGGCATCGCTGTTTCCGCCTTCCATCCCTGCTTCCTTCTCATAGCCTGTTGCGTTTCCGGCAGCCTGCAGATCCAACGTGTCTCCTGCAGGCACCCGTGCAGCGACGCCGGCATCCTGTTCCGGGGTATTGCCGGCACCCCGCGTGGAATGGTCACCGGCATCCGGTGGAGCAGCCGTCGGTCCCTCTGCCGCCGCGTCGCCGGGTTTCCCGGGGATGACCTGATTATCACCGGCAACGGTTTCCTGCGCCAGATCCGTGACCTGCCCGGCAGCCGCGCCATTGTCCGGTGTTCCGGTTTCTGCTGCATCGTTGTCGTTAAACATCGGAGCTTGAGATGGGAGCGTTTCATCCATTCCCTGCGTTTCACCGACTGAAAAGGCTGCTGTTACTGTATATTCGACTGTACCAGCCCCGGGGACATGCACAGGATCATGTGCGGTACTGTTTGCGGGGTTGGCTGATGGAATGCCGGAAGGATCATTTGCACGGACCGGCACCTGGTCGGCTGCGTCATCTGCGGATTTCATGCCCGCTGACTGCTCCAGTGCTTTTGCGAGCGATTCGAGCAGTTGCCCGAGTTTCAGTTCCCCGTCCAGGAATCTCGCCAGCATTTCGCTGTCAAAGCGCGACGGATCAATCTTCCTCGATACGATGTATGCCGCTTTTTCCGGGTCCATCGTTTCCCGGCTATTCAGCAGTTCCCGGGCTTTTGCCATATCCTCGGCGCTGGGCCTGGTCCTGAATTTCAAAAACTCTGACGCCAGTTCCAGGTTCGTTTTGTCCGGTTCGATGCCAAGGGACCCGAGGAGTTTCAGGAGCCTGCCGCTTTCCGCTTTGCCGCCCGCTGACGGATCGCTTACGATTTCAAGTACTATCCGGGATTCGGTCTTTGACCTGACACTCAGCAACACCACGTCACCTGTCCTGAACCCTGGTTCATTGACGGTGGCGGCTTTCAGGACCGATCCGTCTGAAAGCCTCAGGACGACCTCACCCGGTGCGGTTTCGAGCACTTTCGCCCGAATGACGTCCCCTTTTTCGAGACTTTTCACCAGGTCGCCTGTGATATTGCTGTTTCCGGCAGAAATGACCCCTAGGCTCTCTATGCGCATAACGGACTCCTTGCCTTGATCCCGGGCTGATTTCAGGTAGTGAAGTTCTTCGTGAAGCTCACTCTATGTATCGGACAAATGCCGTATTTCTTTATAGCATCGATATGCTCCCTGGTCCCGTATCCCTTGTGTCTGCTGAATCCGTAGGCGGGGTATTTTTTGTCTGCCTCGATGATGAGGCGGTCCCTTGTCACTTTGGCAATGATGGATGCCGCGGCTATGGAAAGGCTGAGCATGTCCCCCCTGACGATCGCCTTATGGGGTATGTCGATATCGTCCAGTTCCACGGCGTCGATAAGCAGCATCTGGGGGCTGGGACAGGCGCGTTCCAGGGCCATTTTCATCGCCAGCTTCGTAGCGTTGAGTATGTTTATTTCATCTATCGTCTTTTCATCGACGATCCCGATCCCCACCGAAATCGCCCTGTCCATGATGACGCCGTAAAGTTTTTCCCGCTTTGCAGCGCTCAGTTTTTTAGAATCGTTTATCCCTTCTATGAAGCAATACTTCGGCAGTGCCACGCATGCAGCCACCACCGGGCCAGCCAGAGGCCCCCGGCCGGCTTCGTCCATGCCCGCGACGATCTCGTAACCCTGCCCGAAGGCTTCATTTTCAAATACATACATTTCTTCGAGACGTTTCAGTTCATTTTCCCTGCGCATCTCAGGAATTTCACCCTTATCCATCCGTTTCACGCCCTGCATCGTCCTGTCCGTCACTGTCCCTTCCGCCTGTTTCTGGTCCTCCGTCAGCATCCCCCGCCTCATCCCATACCGGTCTTTCAAGGGTGATGGCACCTATTTTGCCCCCGCGGAACTCGTCAAGGACGGTATCGGCTATCCTTTTCATATCGATCGCGCCGCCGGCCAGGATGCAGCCCCTGTTCCTTGCAGCGGCTTCCAGCAGTTCGTGGCCGCTGAGCCCGTCTGCATCCTTCAGTTTGTACCGCCTGAAAAATAGTTCGGGATATTCAGCCGCCAGCTTCTCGGCCAGCGCTGCCGCAAGCTGCTCCACGTCAAGTATCTCATCCCTGATCGCTCCGGTAAAGGCCAGGTTCAATGCGGTATCCCTGTCGTCGAACCTGGGCCAGAGGATACCGGGGGTATCAAGCAGGTCCACTTCAGGATGGAGCCTGATCCACTGCTTCCCCCTCGTGACGCCGGGCCTGTCCCCGGTAGCAGCGACAGCTCTTCCGGCGATCTTGTTTATGAACGTTGATTTGCCGACATTGGGGATACCGACCACCATCGTCCTGATGGTCCTGAAACGGCGGCCTTTTTGCCTGTCCCGTTCAAACCTCTCCCTCATCAGGTGTTTGAGTTGTTTTATGAGCGTATTGAGCCCGGTCCCCCTTACCGAGTCGGCAAAGATCACCGGGATGCCCCTTCTTTTGTACCAGTCCGCCCATTGTTCAGAAACCTTGCTGTCTGCCAGGTCCGACTTGTTCAGCACCACCAGCCTCGGTTTGTTTTTCACGATCCTGTCTATTTCTGGGTTTTTGCTGCTTGCAGGTATCCTTGCGTCAAGCAGTTCAATGACCACATCCACCAGCTTCAGGTTCTCAGCCAGCAGGCGCCTGGTTTTTGCCATATGGCCCGGAAACCACTGTATATTCATAATGCCTTCCTCTTATGCTTCTGTTCTGTATGCCATACAACTATTATAGACTAAGATATTTATGAACAAAATACAAAAGGGACCCTTGGTCCCCTTTATACATTTCATTCTATTGATTCTTTTGATTCTTTCGTTTCGAGCTTTTCCTTGACCCTGGCAGCTTTACCGACCCTGTCACGCAGGTAGTAAAGCTTGGCCCTTCTGATCTTACCTTTCCTAACGATCTCGATCCTGCTGATCTTCGGTGAATGGAAAGGTATCACTCTTTCAACACCGACTCCATAGGACACTCTTCTTATCGTGAAGGTTTCTTTGAGACCGGAGCCTTTCTTTGCGATAACGGTTCCTTCGAATACCTGGATCCTCTCCCTGTTGCCTTCCTTGACCTTCAGGTGTACCCTTACATGGTCACCGATGCTTACAACAGGCAGATCGGTCCTCATCTGTTCCTGCTCCAGCGTTCTGATTATATCCATCAATGCCCCTCCTCTCTTGCCAGGACGTTCATGAATGCATAAATCGCATCAGCGGACCGCCCGTAATACACACGCGTGATATTATAGCACACAAAAGCAGTATTTGTAAATACATTTGCATTTTAAA
>Ga0208938_1000117_pt1 | contig 81653 bp, 82 predicted proteins | sample AD_UKC125_MetaG_FD_184434 | JGI IMG/M metagenome (GOLD analysis project Ga0208938, IMG submission 184434) | Active sludge microbial communities of municipal wastewater-treating anaerobic digesters from USA - AD_UKC125_MetaG (SPAdes) (version 2) | ecosystem: Engineered > Bioreactor > Anaerobic >... | reverse complement strand
TGAACACTTTATTGGTTTCGTACATTTGAATTCGACATGACCAGCCGTTCTTCCTTCTGTTTCGACCTCTATGCCGCATTTTTCATATAATTTTAATATTTCTGTAACATAAGTGCATAAGTTGCGGCTGAAAATGTTTGACAACACGCTATACGGATGTTATTATTAGTTAAAGCTTCTTCAACTGACATCTGAATACGGATTGATAGAGGCGCGCTTCTGATAAGTAACCCCGTATTAGGCAGCAGGTACCGATGATGCGGAGCGAAAGGCAGAAGCGCCGAAGGATATGGTCCCCTGCCGGACCAGGTCCTGGGTGCAATGGCGAACAGCCTTGCAACTGTCATCAGGAAATGATGGAGCGCTATCAGTCCTTGAAGGCCTGGCTTTCAGGCAGGCTTTGGGGGTAATAGGGACTGTTGGCGCTTCGCCAGCAGTTTTATTATTCAGGGAGGTATCGTTATGGACTCAAAACTCAGGGCAGGAGTAATCGGTGGGACCGGAATGGTAGGACAGCGTTTTATCACACTTCTGGAAAACCATCCCTGGTTCCGGGTAACGGCTATCGGCGCCAGCGAAAGATCGGCAGGACTTCCATATGAGAAGGCTGTCGAAGGGCGCTGGAAACTGGACATCCCGATCCCGGAAAGCGTAAGGAACATAACAGTGATGAACGCCGCCGACATAAAAAAGATAGCGGACGAAGTCGACCTGGTCTTCTGCGCGGTCGATATGAAAAAGGAAGAGATCAGAGAACTGGAGGAAAACTATGCCCGTGCCGAGATACCGGTAATTTCGAACAACTCGGCGCACAGATCCACTGAAGACGTTCCTATGATAATCCCCGAAGTAAACCCGCAGCACACGGCGATCATCGAAAAACAGAGAAAACGCCTTGGTACGAAAAGGGGCTTCATCGCCGTAAAATCCAACTGCTCGCTCCAGAGCTATGTGCCGCCTGTGCACGCACTCATGCAGTTTGGGCCTGAGAAAGTACTTGCAGCGACTTACCAGGCAATCTCGGGAGCCGGAAAAGTCTTCAGCGAATGGCCTGAGATAGTCGACAATGTCATACCCTACATCGGCGGCGAAGAAGAAAAAAGCGAAAAGGAACCCCTCAAGATCTGGGGAACCATCGAAGGCAACGTGATAAAGCCGGCCTCTGGCCCCGCTATTTCTGCCCAGTGCTACAGGGTGCCCGTCTCTGACGGCCATATGGCGGCAGTATACGTCACTTTCAGGAAAAAGCCTTCTAAAGACGAGATAATAGCATGCTGGAAGGAATTCAGGGGCAAACCCCAGGAACTGAAACTTCCCAGCGCGCCTGCACAGTTCATAACCTATTTCGAAGAGCCCGACAGGCCACAGACGAAGCTTGACAGGGACATTGAGAACGGGATGGGTATCGCCGTGGGAAGGCTTCGCGAAGACACACTGTTCGACTACAAGTTCACCTGCCTTTCCCACAATACGATCAGGGGTGCAGCCGGCGGCGCCATACTTACGGCCGAGCTCCTCAAGGCCGAAGGATGGCTGTGAGATCGTCCGGCAGGATACCATGAAGGAGGTCAGGAAATGAGAAAACCCATATTTACAGGATCAGGCGTTGCAATCGTAACCCCCTTCACAGATAACGGAGTGGATTTCGGGAAACTCGGTGAGCTCATAGAATTCCAGATAAGGGAAAATACCGATGCCATCATAATATGCGGGACCACCGGCGAGGCTTCGACCATGCCCGATGACGAACATATCGAGGTCATCGCGTATGCGGTCAGGAAAGTCAACGGCAGGGTCCCCGTTATCGCCGGTACCGGCAGCAATGACACCAGGCATGCGGTGCACCTGAGCAAACGCGCTGAAGAAGTCGGTGCCGACGCGATACTGAGCGTCACACCGTATTACAATAAAACCACTCAGGAAGGTTTGTACCGGCATTTCAGGGCCATCGCGGAAAGTATAGGCATACCTGTGATACTGTACAACGTGCCGTCGAGGACCAACCTGAACATCGATCCTGATACCGTGGTCCGGCTGGCAGAGATAGATAATATAGTTGCGATAAAGGAATGCAACCTGAACCAGGCCGGAGAGATAATATACCGCTGCGGTGACGATTTCGCGGTATATTCGGGCGAAGATGCGCTTGTACTGCCTCTGCTGTCCCTTGGCGGGAAAGGTGTCATTTCCGTAATGGCAAATATAATTCCCCGCGACACCCACGACATGGTAACGGCTTTCCTGTCGGGAGACCTGGAAACCGCCAGGAAGATCCAGTTGAAATCGCTCGGGCTCATCCGGGCACTGTTCGTCGAGGTCAACCCCATCCCGGTCAAGGAGGCAATGAACCTCATGGGTATGGGTGTTGGCAGGTGCCGCATGCCCCTGGTGGAAATGAGCGACAAAAACAGGGAAATACTCAGGAAGGCAATGAAGGATTACGGCCTGATATGAAGCCGGACCCTTCTTAAAAATATCACGGCAGTCCCGGGGACTGTCTTCAGGAACAAGGCAGTTCCCCGCTGCCCGGAAAAGGATGTGTACACATTGATAAAGATACTGCTGAGCGGCTGCAACGGAAAAATGGGCCAGGTGATCACGCGCAAGGCAGAAAAATACGACGATCTCGCCATAATCGCCGGGTATGACATGGCAGATGCCGGCAGGAACCCGTACCCGGTATTTACCGACCTGGAAAGGTGCACGATAATGCCCGACGTCCTGGTCGATTTTTCAAATCCCGCGGCCCTTGAAACACTGCTGGCCTTCGCGGTGACACGGAAGATACCCGCAGTTATCGCCACGACCGGCCTGTCACAGGTCCAGACCAGGCTGCTGGGCAAAGCAACTGAAAGCATACCTGTTTTTTACTCGGCAAACATGTCGCTGGGCATAAACCTCCTTATCGGGCTGGTCAAAAAAGCTGCCAGGCTATTGCAGGCCGATTTCGACATCGAGATAGTTGAAAAGCATCACAACCTCAAGATCGACGCTCCCAGCGGAACGGCACTCGCCATTGCAGACGCGGTCAACTCCGTGCTGGAACAGAAACACGAATATGTATATGACAGGCATTCGCGAAGGAAGAAAAGGAGCAGGAACGAAATAGGCATACACGCCATACGCGGCGGGACGATCGTCGGCGAACATTCTGTCATTTTCGCCGGCAACGATGAAATAATCGAGATAAAGCACACCGCGCTGTCAAGGGAAATATTCGCCACGGGCGCACTGAGCGCCGCCAGGTTCATAATAGGCAAAAAACCCGGCATGTACGGCATGAGCGATCTTGTCGGCCGGGAATAGCCGGGATACAGGAGGTAATATCATGTCAGGCACTCCCGTTTCGAATATCGCCGTCACCTACAACGTCGCCCTGGTGACTATCCATAGTCTCCACTGCGACACACGGCTGCTTGCCGATATTTTCAGCGCTGTTGCGCAAAAAGGCATAAATATCGACATGATCAGTCAGTCCCCGCCTTACAGGGGCAACATAACGATTTCGTTCAGTCTTCCTGCGGACAGGCTCGTCGATGCGCTCAGCGTGCTCAACAGCTTCAAGTCGGCCGGGAAAGACATCCGGGTCGAAGTCGACGCAGATAATACGAAACTGCAGGTTTACGGCGAAGGCATGAAAAACATGCCCGGTGTCGCCGCACGGGCATTCTCGGCACTTGCCGACGAAGGCGTTGAAATCAAGCTGGTCACGACTTCGGAAACAGAAATTTCTTACCTGATATACGAAAAAGACGTGGACAGGGCAAGAAATGCCATATCAGGGGAATTTGGCCTGTAACCCGCCATCGTTCCCGGCATTTCTCAGAAGTACCTTGTGATGCCGTCTTCACCCACTACTCCTGCACCAGCTCCTGTATCCGTGCCCGGATCCTGATCTTTGCCCCTTCCGTTTCCGCCAATGCCGGCATCTCCGCTGTCATTTCCGCTGCCTTCATCATCGCCTTCATCGTCGTCGGCGTCTTCGTCATCGTCCTCTTCATCTTCGCCCTCATCATCATCATCTTCTTCTTCCTCAATGCGCGAAATGATGTATTTCCTGATCGTGCGCCAGGCATAGAAATTAATGATGAAACCTGTCAGGCTCACTAACAGGAACAAATACGGCACCAGTCCGATCAGCGGGTTGAACGGGAAGATGAGCCCGAAGGAAAGGAAGACGATGAACGCTGTCAGAAGCAGTATCAATAGATTTGGGATAAACCTGACGATCGCGAGTATAAGTGCGTTCTTGTACAACTGTATCAGGGTCAGATCAAATGTCACCATTAGCTGATAAATATAAATATTCATGCATGCAAACAGCAGCAGCATCAGGAACATGACGGCAAGCCCGACCAGTCCTACCGTTCCCTGTATCTGGCCGATGTCGATCAATATCCAGTAAGCCCTTATGGACATGATAGTCAGGAATGTCACGATGAAATTGATCGTACCCACGATCAGGCTCTGCCTGAAGTTCGATCTGGCCGCATCCTTAAAGTCTCCCCATATGAATGCATGCTCTTCCCGCGAGTAATTCCTGAGTATATACGTAAACCCCGCCTGCGCAGGTCCTGTCGTGATCATCGGGACACACATGATGACCGTCAGCAGGACTAATTTCATCATCATATCACTGAATATGCCTTCAGGGCTATCCAGGGCATCCGGTATTATGTGCGGGAAGAAACCAAGCATGACGAACATCCCGGCAAGGAAAGCCGGAAGGTTGAAAAACAGGAACATAAGGTTGATTTTAACGAAGTTCCAGAATTTTCTCTGCAATATCTCGAAAAACACTATGAACGGATGCTTTGGTGGCGCGTCCTTCGGAACGCCCGGCCCCGGTTTGGTAAAATCGAAAAAACCAAAAATCCCAGCCATCTGTTAACCTCTTTCCTTCCAGTATCGACTTGTGTCCCCGCAATAAGGCAGGCACAGTTCCGGCAATAAATCATAACTTATTCTATCAATAGCCGGACGATAATTCAATACATGCCGCCCTTCCTGGTGCACCATACTGCCTGGGATTTTGTCACCCCTCTTTCGTGATCCTGCAGGCGGAGCTATGTTTTTTGTCCAGAGCTATTGACACTGCATGCTGATGTTAGTATAATAAGTTTTGTCGGCCCGGACAGGAGCCGGAAGACGCGGTCGTGGCGGAACTGGCAGACGCGTACGTTTGAGGGGCGTATGGGCAACCGTATGGGTTCAAGTCCCATCGACCGCACCAGGTAAAACCCACCTGACGAACAGGTGGGTTTTTTGATTGCGCAGACATCCCTCGACCTCGTAGCACTGCTTCCTGGCAAAGGAATGTCCCCATTAGATATTCTTCAAAAAGTCAAGCTTCGTAAACTCCCTTTCCAGCCTTTCCCGCAGGTATCGCCCCGTGATCCGGACGACTTCGTCGAGCACTTCCCGTGACAGACCAAAACTGAACAACTCTTTAACCGGCGCAAAGACGATATGCTGTATCGCCCTGGACGCTCCGACGGAGAGCGGCAAGGCGGCGCCGTCGTGCCTGATGCAGCCCGGCCTGTCACATAAAAAACCGCAGTTACGGAAACTGAACGAATAGTACTTTTCAGGGGCGGCGCCGCAGGCCATGCATGCCTGTACATGTGGCGCAAACCCTGCGATGGATACGGCTCTCAGTTCAAAAATACAGGTTATCAGGTCGGGTTCCCTGGATGACCGCGCAAGCATATGCAGCGAGTTGAGGAATAGATTGAGCAGTTTTGGCGCAGGCTGGTTTTCCCGTATCAGTTCAAGCACTATATCCGTAAAATGGGCTGCGTATGTAAGTTTTGCGATATCATCACGGATCCCGTAGAATGGCTCTATGACCTCACAACTGTTTACACTGTACAATTCACGCCCCCTGTAGAGGACGAAATCGCTGTAGCAAAAAACCTGTGAACCGGCAGAAAGCCTGGACCTGGGCCGCCTTCCGCCCTTCACGAGAGCAGATATGCGGCCCTGTCCCCTGGTCAATATGGTGATTATTTTATCAGCTTCTCCGGTGCTGACCTCTCTTACTACTATCCCCTCGGTTTTAAGAAAACTCATTTCCGATGAGCGGAGCACCAGGTTCCGGAAGCCTTACGACTCGCCGGCACTCGTGGCAGCTTCGGCTTCGGCAAGTCTCCTCTGCTCCGCAGCCCTTTCCCTTTCTTTCTCTTTTATTTCCCGGTAGAAAATATAAGACTCCAGGATCCCTTTACTTACAAAAGTATTCCAGGCGAAATCCTTCAGCATTGCAATCCCCCTTTTCCTTAGTTCCTGTTATTAGCATTCTCCAAAAAAGGGGTTGTATACTTGCAATATTTGCAGGGCCATGAACACGCCATATCATTGGTATCCCAGCATTTTGAGCATGCCGGCGCTGTTTCTCCAGTCAGGCTTTACTTTCACCCAGAGCTTCAGAAAGACTTTTGCGCCGAACAGGTTTTCCATCTCCAGCCTTGCACGGGTCCCGATATTTTTCAGCATTGCTCCCTGTTTCCCTATGATGATGCCTTTGTGTGATTCGCGTTCACAGTATATGTTTGCCTCGATATCGATTATTTCTTTGTCTTCACGTTCTTTGAAAGCTATGATTTCTATGCCGGTGCCATGAGGTACCTCGTCTGAAACGAGTTCCAGTATCTTTTCCCTTATAAGCTCTGCTGCAAGCATCCTTTCCGGCTGGTCCGTTATCACGTCGTCCGGGAAATACTTCGGCCCTTCCGGCAGCAGTTTTTTGATCTCTTCGGTCACTATGTCCGTTCCATCCCCGCTTGTGGCGGAAATAGGGATAACTGCCCTGAAATCCAGCAATTGCGAGAAGTTCATTATCGTCTCCGGCAACTCTTCCTTTTTGACGAGGTCTATTTTGTTTATTATCAAAATGACCGGTGTCTTCACAGTTTTCAGCTGCTCTGCTATATAGAGGTCCCCAGCGCCAGGGATCTTGTCCGTCGCTTCCACGAGGAACAGTATTATATCCACTTCATTGAGCGTGCTCTCGGCCAGCCTGACCATGTACTCGCCCAGTTTCGTTTTGGGTTTATGTATGCCCGGCGTGTCTATGATTATTATCTGGCTGTCTTCATCGTTTATTATGGCCCTGATGGTATTCCGCGTCGTCTGCGGTTTGCTGGAAATGATCGACAGTTTCTCGCCGATTAGCCTGTTCGTCAGCGTCGACTTGCCTACATTTGGCCGCCCGATTATCGATACGAATCCGGATTTGAACATACCATACCTCCCTGTGCCGTGTCAGACTGTCTATGATAAAAGCTGGAACAACAGCAAGGTCACAAGGAAACCGATGACCGCGCCTGCCAGCAGTTCCGGCACATTATGTATTTTACCCTCAAGCCGGCTCTGTACAACAAGCAAAGCGACTATTATGAACAAAATCGTTATAGCCGCATTGTTCGTGTAAAGCGCGGCCGCTGTTGCAGCGGAAAAAGCGACGGCCGAATGCCCGCTCGGCATCCCGCCGCTGAAAGGCGTACCTTTCCGCAACACGAATTTCAGCACCAGCACCGCCGCCATCGTAAGTATGATGGCGATAACGGTAAGGTGCATCGGAGCCTGCTTGATCCTTGCGATGCCGGATTCGAGGCTCGTGCTTACCCTGTCGAAAAAGATGAAATATGCCACGGCAAGCGACAACACGGCGGAAATGAGTACGGCGCCGGCGGCCGTGTCCTTGACCGTCTTCGCCCTCGGATGGTATATCCCGACCAGCATATCGATAAGCACTTCCACCGCCGTGTTGAACAACTCGCAGATAATGACGAGCGCGATCGTGATGCAGACTATCAGGAATTCTGCCCTCGTAAGATCGTAAAAAAGAGACAGACCCAGCACCAGCACCGCCGCAATGATGTGGATCTTCATGTTGCGCTCGCTTCTGATCGTTGAAATGATCCCGTTTATCGCGTTATTGAAGCTTTCGATCAGGCTCCTGCTTTTCATGCTCTCCTTAACCCCAGCTTACCAAGGACAGCCTCCTGCTTTTCAGTCATCTCTTTCTCATCATGTGCATCTTCATGGTCGTATCCCATCAGGTGATACATGCCGTGGGCCGTAAGGAAGGCAATCTCCCTTTCGAAGGAATGCCCGTATTGCTCCGACTGCCTCATTGCCGTTTCCACGGATATCACTATATCTCCTATCACCAGGAGTCCTTCGTCCGGGTCGGAATCATTCCCTGTATCGATTATCTTCCCCTTCTCCATGCTGGCCATCGGAAATGACAGGACATCGGTCGGTGCATCCACGTTCCTGAACCTGGCATTTATCTGTCTTATCGCCTCATCGTCCGTAAGAAGGATGTCTACCTCACAGGCGACTCCTATGCCTTCCTGCTTCAGGCTTTCCATTGCAGTATTCCTTATCATGTTTTCATGTTCTTCCGTTATATCGATGCGCGATTGCTCATTTTCAATATAAACAAGCGTATCATCGATGCTCCTGAGCCTGCTGTTTCGCAACTCCACCAGCCTCCTCCGCGGCAGTATGCGTATCGGATCCCGTCTGCTCCGTCCGGCCATCTCCGCTTGTGCGCACCGCCGTGTTTTTCACGCCTGATATCCTTTGCACGGCGGGATCCCACTCCGACTTGTCCGGTTCCTTCCGGACCCTTACTTCCGGGTACTCCTCCCGTTCATGGAAGTACCCGCTGAAAATATGCATGAACGATTTCGCGATAAGATCCAGGTCCTTCAGCGTGAGATCGCACAGGTCAAGTTGGCCGTCGTCCAACTTGTCTTTTATGATATTCCTGACGATAGTCTCAGTCTTGCCCTCGGTTTTATCAACGGCAGAGCGGACAGCAGCCTCCACTGAGTCTGCCAGCATGACCACTGCTGCTTCCTTGGTGGCAGGCTTCGGTCCCGGGTACCTGTAGTCCTCTTCCCTTATATTATCTCCCTGCTCCCCGTTTTTAGCCTTGTGGTAGAAATACGCCACAAGTGTCGTCCCGTGATGCTGGCTTATGATATCCCTGACAGCTTTAGGCACCTTGTATTTTTCGGCTATCTCGGCACCGTCGGTGGTATGCGAAGTTATCACCATCGTGCTGAGATTCGGCGTCATCCTTTCATGGGGGTTTTCTGACAGTTGGTTTTCCTTGAAAAATCCGGGCCTTTTGAGTTTGCCCACGTCATGGTAATATGCTCCCACCCTGGCAAGCAGTGCATTGGCACTGATGGCTTCGGCGGCAGCTTCGGCCAGGTTTCCTACCATCAGGCTGTGATGATATGTCCCCGGAGCCTCCAGCAACAGCCTTTTCATCAATGGCTGGTTCGGATTTGCAAGCTCAAGCAGCTTCAAAGGAGTGATGATATTGAAAATACTTTCGAAAATGGGCAGCACGCCTATGGTGAATATCACCGAAAGGAGGCCGTTGACGGAAACCATGGCCGAATCGTATGCTATGGTCCGAAGGTCGCTTTTATTCATTAGTCCTATGCATACGACTACCAGTGAATTTATCAGTGCTATAACGACGCCGGATATCGAAAGCCTGCTCCTCTGGTTGGCGCCGCTGACGATAAAGGCCGATGCAGTCCCTCCTATAATGGCGATATAGATGAACTGCTGATCTCCGTTCGTGATCAGCCAGGCAGCGAATGAAAGCAGCACATTCACTATTATGGCGAGCCTTAAGTCAAGAAGTATCGTTATCAGTATCGGTGCTATGAACACCGGTATCAGCAATGGGCTGACAGGTTTCAGGAGCCATGCCGACAGCAGTGTGAGGAGGATGATGACGCACAGCAGTATGGTCTCCTTCGTGCCTGGTATCACTTTGCTGCAGAAAACCCTGATGTACTGTATAAGCAGGTACGACAGCGCAAGCACGACGGCAAGTATCCCTGCAGCGAACCTGTAATCGAAACCGCCCGTCTCGAGCAGGTTCAGTTCCCGGAGGACCTGCAGCTTGTCTTCCGTTACGATATCTCCATAACTGATTATCCTGGCTCCTTCCGGTATGATCTGCTTATTCTCCAGCGCTGCTTCATATGCTTCGTTCCTTGCGGCTCTCGTCGCTTCTTCGTCGATCACGCTGTTAGGTCTGAGCAGCGCATTTACCGTGATGGCACCGATATCCCTGAGTTCCTGGGGAAGATCGCTGATCCGGAAGACGTTCTGTATGTATTCCGTTTTTTGGGAAAGGTTGTCCGCATTGACTTCTGATTTCATTACTTCACTTACCGTGCTTATCAGCAGCGTTTCAAACCTGCTGATCTCTTCGTCGGTCGCGGATTTCAGGAGGAATTCGGCGTGACTGGCGGATATAGATATCCCCAGTCCGTTCATCCTGACCATCAGGTAATCGACTGCCTCGGCCTCCTGTTCGGCAATACCGGCAAAGTTTTCGCCGTCCATCCCGTTGGTCCGGCCATACAGGCCGTCCATTTTCTGCCTCGTCGAACCGATAAGATCCAGGCATTCGTTCACGGCATTGATTATATCGATCGGGACGTCATCGAGTCTCATCATTACCGGCGGCACGCCCGCGGCGGCCTCTTCCGCCAGCTTTTCCGTCAGCAGCACATTTACGATGTCCCTCGGCGCCGTGATGTCGTATTTTGAGCTCTCGCCTGCTTCCAGCCTGTACTTTTTCGGCGCCGCCCCGTTTTCGACGATGATGACGGCCGCCGCGACCGTTACAAGGCCGATGATGAAACGCTGGAACGCCTTGTTTTTAAGGCCGGAAAGCGCTTTCCTTCGGGATTTTCCCTTGACAGCTTTCAAATTGAAGCCCCCAATCAGCCCATTTTCTGATCATATTCATCATACGCCTTTATTATCCTCTGGACAAGTTCGTGCCTGACTACATCTTTCTCGGTCAGCCAGACGAATCCTATGCCTTCGACATCCTCCAGTATTTTTATGACCTCCTTCAGGCCCGACTTCTTGTCCCGTGGAAGGTCTATCTGGGTGATGTCTCCGGTGACCACCGCCTTGGATCCGAACCCGATGCGCGTCAGGAACATCTTCATCTGCTCGGGCGTCGTGTTCTGGGCTTCATCCAGGATGATGAAGGAGTCATCCAGCGTACGCCCCCTCATATAAGCCAACGGCGCCACTTCGATCATGCCTTTCTCCAGGTATTTATGGTATGATTCGGCGCCCATTATCTCATGCAGCGCGTCGTAAAGCGGCCGCAGGTAAGGATCGACCTTGTTCTGCATGTCTCCGGGCAAAAACCCCAGCTTTTCCCCGGCTTCGACTGCTGGCCTGGTCAGTACTATCCTGCTTACCTGCTTGTCCTTGAACGCATTCACCGCCATGGCCACGGCGAGGAAAGTCTTGCCCGTGCCGGCAGGCCCTATGCCGAACACCACCGTATTGTCCCTTATAGCCCGGACATATTTCCTCTGTCCATGGGTCTTCGACCTGATGTGCCTGCCCCTGGCCGTCACGCATATGTGATCGTCAGAATAATCTGTTATCCTTTCTATCGATCCTTCAGCGGCAAGATCTGCAAGGTAACGCACCTTCTGCTTCGTGAGTTCCTCACCCTGCTCGATTATGGAAGCCAGCTTCTCCAGGACCGCATAAGCTTTTTCGACATCCCCGGGGTCTCCCGTGATCCTGATGCCCCTTTCGCCCGAAATTATCCTCACATTCAGGCTTTCCTCGATTATCCGTACGTTTTCATCAAAATTCCCGAACAGGCTAATGACATGTTCCACCTTTTGAAGTTCCAGTGTCTTTTCCGATTCGTCCAATCAATTTCCTCCAATCCGAATGGGTCTGCCTATATTTTCGATACATTCCAGGACAGCTTTCGCGGTCAGCTTTCCGTCCTGTTCCGTAAAATATATATTCTCACGCATTATCTCGGCCCCGTCCGGGACACGTCCAAGGGCCTTTTTGTATGCTTCCCTTGCCGCCGTTTCCCTGGCATCCTCTTCACTGATGCTGGCTTGCAGGTTCACCACTTCATAGTGGCTCACCGTCACCCATTCGAAAGGGAAAACCAGGTCGTCGCCAATGGTGAGCTTTTTTCTCGATTCCTCGGAAACATATTCACTGAACCCGACCCTTTTCCGTATCAGGTCCAGCTCCTTTGAAAACAGGACCAGAGAATGGTCCCTGATCACCCTGCCGGTCCTGACCGTCTCGGCCCTCTCAGGTTCGACCTGTGCCTCTCCCTCATACCATGTCCTTGCCATGACGGTCCCCATCGCGTGTACGAGCCTGTGCTGCTCTCCGCCCTTTACCGGGACACGTCCTGATATGAGCACCTGGCCCTTTTTCACCGTATCTCCTTCCGATACTGTCTCGATACCTTCCTTTGCGATTACCTGCCTGATGATGCCGTCCCTCTGCGCCACGATATCGCATGGTATATGCCTCGGCACTATTTCCGGCAAGTCCTCGCGTTCCCTTACCTCTACCTTTACCTTCGTTCCCCTTATGCTTATACTGATCCAGGACAGCCTGCCGACATCCAGCATCATCCTGTCAACGGCACGGCGGGTATCGATCCTGTATTTCAGCACTCCTGTCCTTATGCCGTTGGCTGCCAGCGCGTTTTCAAGGAAAACCCTGTCCAGCTTCTCGTTTCCGGTGATCTCGATGCACCACACGAAAGAAGCCAGCACATTTAGCAATATAAAAAACAAAACAGCTCCTGCAAAAAATGCCTTCCGTCTGCGATATTTGCTGAACACAAACGGCAGGCCCCTTTTCTTCAGCAGCCTCACCCTGCATCCTGTCTTCCTGGCGACAGGTCTGATGAGCCTGAACCCGCTGATGCCGGTCTTCGCCGTCACGCGGCGCTCTGCCTGCAGCCTGACATCCCACAGGCGTATCCCGCGCCTGGCGCAGATGTTTATGAATTTCTCCAGGAAAAAACCTTCGACTATAATGATAACATATCCGCGCAGATAATTCCACAGCCTGAACAGCAAGAATTTCACCCCGCATCGATGAACTCGACTGAGCGGACCGATCCTGACACGACCATATCGTCTGAAGTGATTTCCCTTATCGAAAGGCCTGAACCGGTTATCCTGATCATCCCCGTTCCCGTGTTTATCCTCAGGACGCCGGTGTCGTATTCCAGGACAGACTTGTAGTTTTCTATCAGCATATCCCTGTTGCCTACAAGGGTCAGTTTCGGACGGTCCAGGACCAGGTCCTTGGGGAGTTCGAGCATTTCCGTGAATTTTTCCTTCACGCTTTTTTTATCGTTGCTTTTCTTCCCGGCCGCCTTTTTGTTCCCCTTTTTGCCTGCGGCGTTACTCCTCGCCATAGGTTGCATCTCCAGCCTTCCCTTGCGGCAGCAGATCACGCGGATCCCCGAAACTGTATCCCCTCTCCGCCGCGCCTTTTATGATGCTGTCGAGAGCGTGCGCATTGTCCTTAGATACGGCATGCAGCAACAGTACTGCGCCATTGTGCAGGTTGCGCATAACGATGTCATATGCGTACTGCGGCCCCCTCACCTTGTCACGATACCAGTCGTCATATGCGAAGCTCCAGAACAGGGTGCAGTAACCCAGGTCGTTGGCCAGCCTGAGAGTCCTTTCACTGTACTCCCCTTTGGGCGGACGCAAAAACTCCATGCCTTTGCCGAATTTCTCGCGGAATGCCCTTTCGAGGCCCAGTATCTCCTCTTCCGCCTGCCTGTCGTCGAGGGTCGGCAGGCTTGGGTGGTGAACGGTATGGTTCCCGACGATATGGCCTTCCTCGACCATCCTCCTAACAAGGTCCTGGTGTTCTTTCAGGTAAGGTCCCGTTATGAAAAATACAGCTTTGACATTATGCTTTGCCAGGGTATCGAGTATCAGGGGAGTATAGCCGTTTTCGTAGCCTTCATCGAATGTCAGGTAAATGACGCTTTTTCCCGTGTCGCCAATCCATGCGCCGCCATATTTCTCAAGGAGTTCCGGGGCGCCAGGATCAGCTTTTGGCGGCAGATTGTCCGGCCTCCTGGATATGCCCCACCTCAGCAGTTTACCGCCCGTTCCCCCGTCCGCATAAACGGCTGAGCCTTCCGGGTCCCCGGTCGTATCACTTTCCCTGCCCTGTCCGCTTTGCGGGACTTCAGCATAAATATCGGATGTGCCCCAGTTTTCCTGTGCATATAAGGCGTCAGTCTCCGCATCCTCCTCGGACAGCCTTCCGCTGATCTCGACAGCCAGGTCCAGGTCTTCGAAACTGCTGGCATATACGCCCCCAAGATCGCTCAGTGCAGGATTGTATGCGCTGGACTCCGAACAGCCTGGAATAAACGCGGCAAGGCATAAAACGATGACCGCGGCAGTTGTCCGTGCACCCACGGATACCATGCTCTTTTTGCAAGCTCCCATGATACGACCCCCGGAAAATGAACAAAAAGACATATTTGCCTGCTTCTAAAATTTTATTATGGAAGCGGGAAAATATGCCGGTTACTTTGGGACTGTCCTCATTCCACCGGGGTCAGCAGGTCTGTCCTGATAGAAGTGCCATCATCGACAAATTTGTTTATTATGATCTCGTCGGATTTTTTGATGCTTACCTTGAGCCCATCCCCTTCAAGGTTTTCGACTACACCGCCGATCATCATCAGGGCCCGTTCCAGGTAGTTGGGATTTGCTATCGCTTTTATGGTAAAGGGAGCCTTATGCTGCTTTCCGTTTATCATGATGTAATCTCCGGCCGAACGTATCTCCGTCATCGCCACTACCCTTTCGTCATTTACGGAAATAGCCTGCGCACCGCTGGCCCTGAGTTCATTCACGACATCGAGTATATGGGCATCCATCACTGCCCACGGGTAGTCGTCGTCCAGCGTGATTATTATCCCTGCTCCCCTGACTGTTTCAAGTCCTGCGAATATCCTTGCCTTCAGCAGGTTGTTCTTCAGTTGCTGTACGGCTTCGCTGTCTCCGGCCTTGACCCTGGCAAAAGTCTGGTTTTCTTCTTCCAGTTTCTGATATCTCTCCTGGAGCTCATTCTTCTGGTTCTGGAGCCTGATAACTTCTTCCTTCAGTTCCTCCAACCTTTTATTTTCAAGGCTGGCTATGCTCTGGTTGTAGTTGACGCTTCTGTACTGGAGCGCCAGCATTATTCCGAGCAGCATGCAAACCAACATCATCGCCAGATTGCGCGCTATTTTCATTTCTCGACAACCTCCAGTCCGGAAATAAACCTGTCAAGCTTGTCTGCACCGCTGAACTTGGATATCCGTATTTTGTCCGTCTTTTTTATATCGACCTTGATGTTGAACTGCCTCAGTTCGTATATTTTAAAGCTGGTGTTGATCGCTTCATACAGTTCATCAGGGTCGCCGATCGCCTCTATGACATAAGGTACCGGGTACCTGTTGCCGTTTATGATTATGGTCGGTCCTGCACAGATCTGCTCGCTCATGGGCACGACACGTTCCCCGTTGATTGCGACGGCCTGTGCGCCGGCGATTTTCAGATCGTTGAGTATGGTCCTGATATCGAAGTCGTGTATGATGAAAAACCCGGAGGGCATACCGGGCTCCCTTACCTGTGCGTCATCAAGCGTTATGGTTATCCCTGGCCCTTCGACCCCCACCAGGCCGGTATGCAGCTTTATGACTTCCCATTCCCTGCTCATCCGGTCGTCGTTCTGCAGTTCTATATATTCCCTGATGATTTCATTCTGCAATGCTATGTTTTCATCGATCGCCGCCCTGAGTTCCTCGATGTCCTGCTGAAGCTCCGTTATCTGTTCCCTCAGCATATTTGCGTCCAGTGCATTGGCAGCGGCAGCCCTTCTTGCGTTGAGGGTGCTTTTCAGCTGCCATGCCATGAGCATCCCCAGCAACAAGAACACTATGAATGAAATATGACGGCTGGCACGTTTGTTCATAGCGACTCCCATAAAGAAAAAATCCGCGCTTAACTAAATTCTACTTGTTAAGCAGCGGGATTTCAAGTGAAAGGTTTGCCCCCTTTTCAGCTGCGGCTTATTTCCATGACTTTCCTTGCATATATGTTGGTGAGTTCCTCCGCGAACTCTTCTGTAAAGCCCTCTCCGATAACGCTGCAGACAGGCCTTTCAGCATCCGGCAGGACTAACACCCATCCTTTGTCGTTGTATACCTTTACCCCCTCGAGCATCTCCATCCTGCCCCCGTAGTGCTCCTGTATTATCTTTCTGATGACCCTTCCCTTTGCATCCCAGCCGCATTCCACTTCCTTCCTGCGCATATGGATCTCGGGCAGCATGTCAGCCATTTCGCGCAGGCTGGTGTTTTCAGTTTTCATGAAATCCATCAGCTTCACAAGTCCTGCTGCGGCGTCGAAGTGCATGGTGAACTGTTCAGCCAGTTCTTCCTTTGTCTCTCTTGCCAGCAGTTCGGCCATGATATCCCTCGCTGCAGTCCTGGTCCGAATGACACTGCCCTGGTATCTCTCAGCAAGCCTATCGATTACCTGGCTCGCAGATATGGGGACGACCAGCGTGCTGCCCCTTATTTTCCTGAGTACGACCATTGAAACGAGCGCCATGAACATATCCTCGGTGACAAGCCTTCCTGCATCGTCCACCAGCAGCATTTTTTCGCATGTCTCGCCTATGGATACCCCGATATCGAACCGACCGGACCTTACGAATCCACAGAACTGTTTCATGTCATCCGTCCCGCCGGTATCCGCGATCTCCACGGCGCATCCTGCTTCCGCCAGCAGTGATGCCACCGCCTCCGTCACATGGTCGGATCCTCTCCTCAAGGCGACCCTGAAATCCAGCCTTTCCGACCTTATGTCTCTCAATATGCTTTTCATGTAAAAGTCGCCGAAATCGGATATCTCCGTCACTCCCCTGAGGTTTCCTGCTTCGCATCTTCCGAAATCGTCCCTGCAAAAAAGGGACTCGATCTTCCTCTCAAGGGACCTGTCTATGCTCCTTCCGGCACTGTCGATGAAATCCAGCGACAGTCGCTTCACGCTTCCACCGCATGTTCCTGCGTATATGCCGCCGTCCAGCCTGCAGAACCTGACAGCGAATCTCAGTGCCGGCAGAAGCATCTTCCTGTAATCGTTGACATGTGCCCCGGCTGACAGCAGTCCGGAAACAAGTGCGCTTCTTATCATCGTCGCAGCCGGTGTACCGTCGCTGCAAACCCCGATGATCCCCCTGTTTTTCACTGCCGCAGCGAAAGCTGCACCCAGTTTTGCAGCAAATTCAGGAGTCATGTCCGTGTTCACGGTCCCCGTTACGCCCCTGTTGCCGAAAATGTGCCTTGCCGCACCGGAACCCCAGACAAGGTTTTCACAAAGTTCCATGCACCTGTCTACATTCTTTCCGGGCCATATTTTCACTGACGGCCTTATCAGGGTCCTTTCCCCGATGCGGCAACCTTCCCCTACGACGGAACCTTCAAATGCCGACGCACCGCTTTCGATGACCGTGCGGCTGCAAACCACACTGCCCCTGATTTCAGCCTTTTCGCCAATGATGGAATTCTTCCAGATTATGCTCCTTTTTATACTGCTGTTCCCTTCGACTATGCAGTTGTCGCCGATCACCACATGCCTGCCGATGACGGCGCCGCCTTTTATATAACAGCCGTCGCCTATTATGCAGGGGCCCTCTATCCTGGCCGGCTCCTCGATCGTCGTTCCCTTTCCGGTCCGGACACCGGGCATGGTTTCCGTACCGGGCAAATCGACTTCCACTTTCCCGTCCATCGCATCGAAATTGGCCTGCATGTAAGCATTGATATCGCCTATGTCACACCAGTATTCATCCGTGATATAACCATACATCCTCCTGTTTTCCTTCATCAGCATCGGGAACAGGTCCCTGCTGAAATCGAAGAACCGGTCCTTTCCGTAATAGCTGAATATTTCCGGCGACAGGATATAAATGCCCGTGTTCACCGTATCGCTGAACACCTCGCCCCAGCCCGGTTTTTCGATGAAGCGGATTATCCTCCCGTCCGCATCCGTGACAACGACCCCGTATTCCAGCGGCACATCGACCCTTTTGAGCACCAGTGTCGCCACGGCATCCTTTTCCCTGTGGAAACTTACGGCTCCGGCCAGGTCGATATCCGTAAGCGCATCACCGCTGATAACGAGAAATGTCTCATCGAGGAAGTCTTCCGCGTTTTTGACACTTCCGGCGGTGCCGAGAGGCCGATCCTCGATATAATACCTCATCCTCACGCCGAAGGAACTGCCATCTCCGAAGTATTCGGTTATACGGTCCGGCAGGTACTGCAGCGTTACGGCTATATCATCCATCCCCTGGGTTTTAAGCAGCCTGACGATATGCTCCATTACCGGTCTTCCGGCAACCGGCACCATCGGCTTCGGCCTGTTGCATGTAAGAGGCCTCAGCCTTGTGCCTTCACCACCTGCCATTATAACTGCTTTCATTTCCGATGTCCCCTCATGTTTTTTGATGATCACACATTTAGTCTGGACATTAAGCTTGAAAAAAATCCGTTTTCAGCAACACATCCGTGTTCTTTGAGTTTTCGCGGATTTTCCGCCAGGAGATGTATATGCTGATCAGCGCAGGAATGATTCATGAGAGGATGGCGGCCATTGAAAGAAGCGGCAGATCGGATATATGGACTGTACCGGCGACCTGACCGGCACGCCATGAAAAAACGGAGTCCACAAAGGGACTCCGTTCCATGCACCAGGGAAACTATCTTCTAGGTATTCGCGGGCTGTCCGAGAAATTCTTTCTCGATAAGTCTTCCCACGGATCTCCATACCAGGGGTATCAACGCAGTCTCCACGACAACCGTCAGAGCGTTCTTCTGGATACGTGCCGGCAGCAAAGCCAGAAAACCCTTTCCCTGGAGGAAGGTAAGCCATAGGGTATTGAGCCCGAGATTGACGGATATGGTAACGCATAATACTGCCAGTGCTATCCTCGCAAGGCTCTTGGGTTTCCTGTAAAGGAAAAGCCCGTAAATAGCGCCGCTCAGAAAGGCACTCAGCGTAAAACCCGGGAAATAGCCGCCTTTCCCGGCAATGAGCATACCCAGCAGATCGCTGAGCACACCGCACACTCCTCCGCCTATCGGGCCGAACAGCATGCCGCTGAGAGAGAGCGGTACGAAGCCAAAACTGATCCTCAGGATTTCCGTCTGGATGACCGGCACCACATGTGTCAGCAGGACATTCAGCGCAATGAGCAGACCCATGAAAGTGATCACTTTTGTCTTTTTCATAAAATAAAGCACCTCCTTCCTTTAAATAAGCCCGGCAACTGCAAAGACCGACAGCCGCCGGCGCTCCTTCCCGACGACGCTGCGTCACAGGAGGAAGGAAAATGCCTTCACCTCATGTGACAGCGGAATGCGGCTATTGCACCGCAAATCCATAAAGGATTTTTCGTCCAGCGGCAACTTCCCATCCAACTGGCACTTAACGCGCAATAACCTACTCTGTCATCCTGAAAGGTAAATTTTCACCAATCCCGTCGCCGGGATTGCTTATCGTCAATTATAAGTAAAATATCCCGATCGTTCAACAATTATTTGCAATAAATCTATTTCATGGCTCGCAGATTTTTTGTGCAGTCGTCACAAATCCACTTTATTTCCAGTCTTATGATCCGGTGATCGTCAGTAAAGACCGCCGAAAGGACCGATCACAGGCCCTTGCTCCTGAAAAAATCCCTGTACAGCATGTCTTCCTTCAGTATGTGGTTCGTGACCCAGTCCGATATGAATTCGGCCAGCTTAAGTATCGTCTCCTTCTGCCTGTCGTCGATCTCGTGCTTCTCTTCTTCGAATTTCTCGATCTTCTTTGTGAGGAAAAAGTGCTGGAACTTGTGGGGTTCATAGCGTTCATAACCATACCGCTCCATCAGTTCTTCCTCGTAGCCGAAATGGTATACGGTGTATTCCTTCAGCTCTTGCAGGACTTCCATGATATCATCATATCGGTCATATTCGTCGTCCTGTGCAAGTTCGAAGATCCTGGCACCAATTCCAAGCAAATGCCTGTGCTGCTTGTCAATGGCGTCGATGCCGGTATGATACTCATCTCTCCACTCGAAATACATACAAGAACCCCCTCTTCAAAAATGAGTCCAACTTCAGAAATATCATACATTTCAGTCTGCAGGATTTCAGACGATTTTCGACTTTGGTTTAATTATACCCCAAAAAAACAGTCATAAACCGGCACTTAATGCGATATTGCCACAGAAAACAAAAAAGAACAAGGTTCGCCTGATGTATCTGTGCATCCAAACCTTGTTCTTTCCCGTGGTGCCGAAGGCCGGACTCGAACCGGCATGGTATCGCTACCGCGTGATTTTGAGTCACGTGCGTCTGCCAGTTTCGCCACTTCGGCGTTTCTGCCGTTACAGCAACTTGAATTATACAATAGCCGATTCCCCTTGTCAAGAAACATGATACGGGAAACATGCAGCTTTGAGCGGTTTACTGTTCGCCCGGGCAAAGCCGGTGTCCTGCGGTCCGCATCATTCTCCCATGACCATTCCAAGTTTCTCGGCCCGGGCGATCACCTGTTCGTCGCTGATCCCTTCAAACGGGTCCCTCCCTGCCAAATATATCAGGCTTGCTATCGACGTTATTATGATGCCTATACCGATCCCGAGCAGCAAACTCCTGAGATGAAAACGCCCGGCATTCATCACGCTCATCCCCTCAGCCCTATGATCAGTTCGACCTCACCTTTTCCCATGTTGAGGTTTTTCGCGATCTCGATCTCGTCCATTCCCTCTTTTGAAAGGCGCAGCACTTCCTGGTACTTGTTGAACTGTATGACCTTTTCCTTTTTCCCCGGAGAAATGCATACACTGTTCCTGCTGTATGCCGCCGCTACGCTCCCTGCAGGTCTGGGGGCAACACATATGCCTGCGCTGTCGGCCTTCTCATCACTCCCGGCTCCAGGCGCTCCATTGACTGGTATGGCTTTTCCGTTTACAGCCTCCCGCACCGGGGACTTTTTCTCCGTGATGTCACGTCCTTCACCAGTAAGGCATGCCTTTTCGGCAAGAGCATCGATTTTCTGCTCCGCCTCCCTGATGCTCCTGTTCAGTTCTTCATTCCTGAGATCGACCTGCTCCAGGATATAGCCGGAAAAACGGTTCAGTTCCTCGATCATCTGCTCGGCATCGGCGATGATCCCGGTTAGTTCCTGTATTTTTTCCTCGGCTGATTTTTTGAACATGGAGACATTTTTCCTGTCGATAAGGATGAGTACGAGACAGACAAGTACCAGAAGCATACCGATAAATATCATGCTGCTGTAAAACCCGCTCATTGCATCCACCTCTCATGGACGACCAGTGCCCATCCGGGCCCCGCGCCGCCGCGATCGGCCCGAAATAAGCCTGATAGTCCTTTTTTTCATTTGTATTTCAAATGTATTTCAAATATTTTCAGATCCTGATATCGATCCTGCTTGATGTAACCGTGCCTCCGTATTCCTTTCCGTTTCTATCCTTCCTGTCGTCTTCCTTTTTTCCCTCTTCTTTCTTCTTCCTGCCTTCTTCCTGTCCTCCGCGCTCTCTCTGCCGCTCGGTTATCCTGGTTTCCTCGGTCTTCGAACGCGAATAGACCTGTCTGAGCGTATCTTCCGCCCGGTTCTGGACGGCCGCGGCCTGCTGCTGCTGGACAGCTTCGTTTTTCTGGAGCTCTTCGCTCCGCGTCCTGGCCGCATCTACCGACCTCGGTATCACGATCTGAAAATCAACGGGTTTGACAGACATATTTTCACATCCCTGCCCGGTACGGCAAAGCCGGGTCAGATCATTTGTCTATGGGTCCTACCCTGATGTCTGCTCCATCCCTGTAAAGCGTGCAGTAATGCAGGTTCTCTTTTACATACATCATGCATGACCCGATCGCTACCCTGGTACCGGGATAAATTATATTGTAACACCTGACCTTACCGTATGCTTCCTGCTGCAGCTTGGCTTCAAGCTGTCCCAGTTCTTCCTTAAGTTCCATGAGCCGGCTTGAGTAATAGACCCTTGTCCTCATGCTCTTTGCCAGCATCTCTTTCTTCTCTGGTGTGATAGTGCCTGACAGTTCCATCTTTCTCAGGATGGCTATGGCCTGCTCGGCTTTGCGCAGATCGGTCTCCATCTGTACGATCTCGTCCCTGACCGCCTTGTATCTTTCCCTGACCGTGGGATCGACACCAACTTCTATCTCGGTCACTGTGGCAAGGTGTGAACCTATGACCTTCGCTATGATCTCCTTGCCCACCTTGCAGCTTCCGCCGACGAGCAGCCCTTTCCTCCCTGAAAGCTCGAGCTTGTTGCCGCACTTGACATTGCTGTGCATTATCGCTTCTGCTTTTATGTCGTTCCTTGCTTCAACATTACTGTTTTCTATGTACCTCGCGATGATGTCGCCCCCGCTGATCAGGATGCCCTTGCCCATCCCCTGCATCCCTCTCCGCAGGATGATGTCGCCGCCGGCCCTGATCGTGGCTCCCTCGACCACGCCCATGACTTCGACGTTTCCGCCTGCTTCTATGGTGAACCCTGACAGGACATTGCCCATCACGACCACGTTGCCGATGAAATTGATGTTCCCGGTGGAATTGTCCACGTCCGCCTTTACTTCATGCGTGGCAAATACGCTTACCTTCCCGTCGATATAGCTTATCTGCCCGTCTATGCCCGCGACCAGCTGTGTACCGTCCTCGGAAACGACGACGTTTCTTCCCCTGGGGAGGACCGCAGGTTTCCCGTCCAGTGCCGGTATGTCTGTCCCTGCCACCGTCTTCCCGGGTTTGCCGGGCGTGGGAGGTATCAGTGAGCAAAGCACACCGCCTTTTTCAATGTTCTGGATAAGGTTCAGTTCCCTGAAATCCACCCTGCCGTCTTCGAGAATGGTCGGCCTGTGGTCCCTCTTGATGTCGAAGTGGAATTCCACCTTGCCGTTTTCTCCATTTACAGGGGGCGTACCTTCGGCTATGCATATCATTTCATTATATACCGGGTACTTGACCAGGGTCTCCAGGTTAGTCCTGTTTATGCCGTAAATGACTCCGTTTTTCGAAAGCTCGTCAAGTACCTCCTCCAACGTCAGCATCCTCCCGTTATCGGGAGGGGTGAAGGTGACATACGCCTTCATTTTGTCTGGCGATACCGTTACCTTCACTGTCGCGTCGATCCTCTCCTCCTCCTGCGGTTCGGCTATCTTCACCGGGACCTTGTCCGCCCTTGCGACCGCGAGTTCGACCTTGCCCCTGTCAAAATTCCTGACTTTTTTCCTCGCAAGGCGTTCAAGGACTTCTTTCAGTTCAAGCCGCCTGCCGTCGCCCTCGGGAGGGTATACGCAGAGGTAAACGCCATCCTCCTTGAAAAGCAGTTCGTAAAAACCATCATTTATGTTATAATCCATACCGTTACGCACCATTAAGGCAAGACCTCCATAGGAATATATGTCACATTGTTTGTTTCGTTGAGAGTCAGTCTTCCAGCAATGATCTCTGTCTTGCAAGCTTGCCTCTGAGACGCATGATTGCTTTGGTATGAAGCTGTGATATGCGCGACTCCGACACCTTCATTATCGCACTTATCTCCTTCAAAGTCAATTCCTCGTAGTAGTACAGCGTCAATACCATCTTTTCTTTCTCCGGCAGTTTGTCTATGGCATTGCCGAGTATTTCGCCCAACTCGTTCAGTTCAGCTTCGTATTCAGGTCTGTCCTGCCTTTTTCCGCTTGTCGGCTCCACCCCTATCTCGTAATTCTGCTCCAGGAAGTCTTCCAGCGAGACCAGGGAGGTCACGTTGACTTCATTGAGCAGCTTGTGCAGTTCTTCTATCGATATGTTCAGTTTTTCTGCAATATCCCTGTCGGTCGCCGAACGTCCCAGTTCATTCTCGACTTCCCAGTAAGCCTTCTCAAGTTCCTTGCATTTCTGTCTCAGCGACCTCGGCACCCAGTCCATCTCCCTTATACTGTCAATGATCGCTCCCCTTATACGCAATGACGCGTAAGTCTCGAACTTGACGCCTTTGTTCATGTCATACTTGTCTATGGCGTCGATAAGCCCGAAAATGCCGTAACTTACCAGGTCCTCGTATTCAACGTTCGAACCGAAATATATGTTGAGCCTTCCTGCCACGTATTTGACCAGGTGAGAATACGTGAGTATCAGCGTCTCCCTCAGGGCAGGGTCTTTCGTTTCCTGGTACTTTTTCCATATTTCCTTGTGGCTCATATTGTCATTCTGCATTCAAATCCCCCGTAGACCGGTTTATTCTTTTGCTCTTGTCAGGATGACATCGCTCAGCGCCCTGAATTCTTCTTCCAGGTCCGGACCGGCCCCATCTCTTTCCCCTTTGCTTTCCGCCGCCGTCCCTTCATCCCGGAGGTCAGCGGTTTGGGACGGTACAGTCTCATCCCCGGCGATCTCGTCCTTCTGTTTCCTTTTTTTCCTGGCTTCTTCCTGTTCCAGCTCCTTCTTCCGCTCGATTTCTATTTTCGTGTTCAGAACGGTATTTTTCACCAGGACGCCTATTATATAAAAAAGAAACATCATCACTGCCATCCGGATATATATCGTCTGGTTTTCGGCTCCTGCAGCATAGCTTATCATGCCTGCCAGTATCGCTGCCGTACACCCGGATAAGAATGGTAGTTTCTGAATGTTTCCCATATCTATATCTCCTTTGTTCCATGTCCTATGGTTTTGATTTTCAGCCTGCCGTCATCGGAATGTATCTCTATGGTCCTTCCGTAATTGCCTCCCGTATCTTCGGATATCACGGGTATCCTGAGCGAATCGAGCACTTCTTTTGCCGCAGCCACGTTCCTTGCCCCGATCCTGAGCATTTCGGACGTACCGTCAGCAAACGAGAACATTTGCGCTCCCCCGGCAAGCTTTGCTACCAGCCTTGATTTTTCAGCACCCAAAGCCACCATATCCTGGACCAGCTTTACGATCGCAGTGTCCGCGAACTTTGCAATATTTGAATTGTTTCGTGCCTGCTGGCTCGAAGGAAGCATTATATGCGCCAGTCCGGCAACTTTTTTCACCGGATCGTACAAAGCCACGCCGACACACGAACCAAGGCCCAGCGTCGTAATGATGCAGGGATGCACCGACGACTGCAGATCAGCCATTCCCACTTTTATGACCTTAACCATTCAGAAACTAACTCCCAATGCTTTCATTAAAACACTGTAAGTATCTACATCGGGTATCAGGAAGAAATCCCCGACGACCCTTTTGTCTCCTTCGGTGAATTCCGTTTCGATATACAGTACGCTGTCCCCGACCTTTCCGAACTCTATGGCCGGTACGCTCAGTATGGCCCCTGCCATGTCGATCGCCAGGCCGGGCACCGACGGGGCAATGTTGAGGTTCGTCAGTGCAGACAGCGATGACAGGTATGACCCTGCCAGGATGTTTCCGATCTCCTTCAGCGCCGAGATCTCCAATTCGTCGAACACGTGTCCTTCGTCGTCGCCTTCTTCATCGGTCGGCTTTCCCATGAGCATGTTGACGAGCAGCACAGCGGCCTGCTGCTTGAGCACGAACAGTATGTTGCCGGTAAGATCGCCGGTCACCTTCAGCATTATCCCAACCACCGGCAGTTCCGGATTCCCAAGAGTCTCACTGACCTCCCTGAATCCCATTATCTTTACCCTCGGGACATCCATGTCTACTTTCCTGTTCAGCAGCTTAGCCAGCGCTGTTGCGGCATTGCCCGCGCCGATGTTTCCTATCTCCTTCAACACATCTATATGGATGCTGTTAAGATCATTGATATTTTTAACCATGGCACATTCTCCCGTTTGATCACATAAGCACCGCATCTGTGTTATGTGGCAGCTTCCTCCGGCATGACGATCTTTTCCAGGTCAAGCAGGGTAATGATCCTGCCGTCGGGTTTCCCCACACCCTTCAGGTACTCGAGCGGTCTTTCGCCCGCTATGTTGGATACGCTCTCCGTGGTCTCGTCATCAAGCAACACGACCTCTGCTACAGAGTCCACTATCAGTCCGATGGACAGGTCATCCACCTTTATGATGATTATCCTCGTATCTTCATTATACACATCATCATCAAGCCCGAATTTCAGTCGAAGGCTCAACACCGGTATGATCTCGCCCCTGAGATTGATGACGCCCTTGACAAAAGCCGGCTGTTTCGGGACTCTCGTTATATCCATGTCCTTTTCGATTATCGTCGAGATCTTGTCTATTTCTATGCCGTACTCATCGTTTTCGAGCCTGAAAACCAGGTATCTCCTTGCATCCGTCGTATTCTGATCCGCCATATCCGTACCCCCTTGAAACAAATCTTCCGCCTCCGGCTTTCCACTCAGTTGGCCAGGGCATTGACATCCAGTATCAACGCCACATTCCCGTCACCAAGTATGGTGGCGCTCGTTATCACCCTGGTGCCCGCAAGGTATTTCCCCAGGGATTTCTGGACGATCTCCTGTTGTCCTATGATCCTGTCGACAATGAAGCCCGTAAGCCGTTCACCCTTCTTGACGATGACGAGGGTCATGACCTTCTGGTCTGCATCGCTTCCACCCGGCACTTCAAGCACTTCTCTCAGCCTTACTATCGGTATCACGGAGTTCCTGTACATGACGACTTCCTGCTTCTGCACGGTTTTTATGTCGTCCGGCGTGATGTTTATGATCTTATGTACGGAACTCAGCTGGATGGCATACTTCTCCTCACCTATCATGACGAGCAGCGCCTGGATTATCGCAAGCGTAAGAGGCAGCCTGATATAGAACCTGCTTCCTCTCCCGGTCTCCGTCTCGACTTCGACCGTTCCGCCAAGCGTCTCGATCTTGGTCTTCACCACGTCCAGGCCCACACCTCTTCCGGAAATATCGGTCACCTTTTCGGCAGTGCTGAAACTCGGCCTGAACAGGTATTCGATCAGGTCCTTTTTCGACAGGTTCGCCGCCGCGTCTTTTGATACAAGTCCCCTTTCGACAATTTTCTTTCTCACCTTCTCCACATCGATGCCCTGGCCGTCGTCTCCGACCTCTATGACCACGTTGTTCCCGTCCTGGTAAGCCTTCAGTTCGATCTTCCCGCTCTCAGGCTTGCCAAGTTTCCTTCTCTCTTCCTTTGATTCGATTCCATGGTCGCAGGCATTCCTGAGCAGATGGATAAGAGGATCGCCGATCTCGTCTATCACGGTCCTGTCAAGTTCCGTATCGACGCCTGACATTTCCAGTTCCACTTCCTTGCCCAGCTCCCTGGAAACATCCCTTATCATCCTGGGAAAACGGTTGAAGACTGTCTCGACGGGCACCATCCTTACCTTCATCACTGCATCGTGCAGGCTCGTGGTGATCCGCTCGAGGTATTCTATCGCTTCCACGTACTGCTGGGTCCTCTCGATGCCTTCGAGGCCCTCGAGGCGCGTTTTCTGGATTATCAGCTCGCTTACAAGGTTCAGCAGGACATCCAGCCTGTCAATATCTACCCTGACAGTCTTACCTGTCTTGGTCTTCTTCGTGACCGGTTCCGGCCCGTCCTGTCCGGGTGCGGCCGCCTGCCTGATATCAGCGGGGATCTGCAGCTGGTCTGCTGCCGGCATCTCTTCGGCCTGTACCCCGACTGCCGCCTTGTTCCTCTCTTTTATCAGCTTCATGATGACGTCGTCCACTTCCGCTATGGAGTTGAGGTCCTTCCTGATCACTTCAGCGTCCGCCCTGGTAAGGACGATCACCGTAAACTCGAAATCGAATTTCTCATCCTCGATGTCCTGGACAGGCGGTACGGATTTTATTATCTCGGAGTGCCTTTCAAGGGTCTTGAATATTATGAATGCCCTTGCAGACTTCAACAGACATCCCTTATTCAGCCTGACGGTTATCTGCCAGGCATCGTTCCCCATGTCGGCCGCCTTGTTGATCAAATTGGTTTCATACTGGTCAAGCTCCAGGTCCGAAGCGATCTCCCTTTCTGTCTCCGGTGCGGGTGGAGCGCCGGCTTTCGTCTGTTCACTTGCTTTCGCGCCGCTTTTCTTTTTGTTCCTGAGCAGGCCGGAAAGCACGTCGGACAGTTCCTTGCTGTCCGTATTCCCTTCGGAACCGGTTTCGATTATATTAGCCGTATAGTTTTCAAGGGCGTCGAAACACCTGAAAAGGATGTCGACAAGCTCAGGGGTCACTTCCAGTTCATCGTTCCTGAGGGCATGCAGGACATTCTCCATGTCGTGGGTCAGCTTCGACATCCTGTTGAATCCCATCGTGCCTGCCATTCCCTTTATCGTGTGCGCCACCCGGAAAATCTCATTGAGCATCGCCCGGTCGTCCGGGTTTTTCTCAAGCTGAAGCAGGCTCTGGTTCAGGCTCTGAAGATGCTCCTTGCTTTCCTCGATGAATATTTCCAGGTATTGACTCATGTCCATTATTGCTCCACCCCCAAATATTTGACTATCATACCCGCTATCTCCTTCAGCGGGACGACCGCATCCGCCATCCCGGTATTCACTACTGCTTTAGGCATCCCGTATACCACGCAGGACATCTCGTCCTGGCATATGATCACTCCCCTGTTTTTTTCCTTTATACTTATTGCCCCTTCTTTCCCGTCGTTACCCATGCCAGTCATGATGACCCCTATAACGTTGGGGAACCCGGTCCTGGCTATCGATTTCATCAGGACGTTCACGGAAGGCCGGTGTCCCCTGTCTGGATCTTTCTTGTTGAGCTTTATCCTTAGCTTGCCGTCCTGGTCTTTCACCACTTCCATATGGAAGTCCCCTGGAGCCAGGTACACATATCCCGGGCAGATGATTTCGTTGTCGTCTCCTTCCTTCACCGTCATACCGCTTAGCGAATCGAGCCTTTCAGCCAGCGACTTCGTGAAACCTGGCGGCATATGCTGCACTATGAGTATTGCAGCCGGGATATCCTCCGGGATATAGGGTATGACTTCCTGCAAGGCCCTGGGACCTCCGGTCGAAGTGCCGATGGCTATCAGTGCTTTCAGTTCGCTGCTCCTGGGCCTCTTTTCCGTTCCTGCCGCCGTTTTCGGGCACTTTTGCACGGAAGCCTGCTTCTTCCTGCTGAAACCGTAAGCCATCCTTATCTTTTTGATGATTTCTACCCTTTTTTGCTCACCCGAAATATCAAACAGGTTAGACGGTTTTGTCACAAAATCTATGGCTCCTGCTTCCAGGGCCTCTATCGTGGCTTTGCCCCCGTCTGTGGTCAGGCTGCTCAGCATGATGACAGGCGCATCCGATATTTTCTGCAGTTCCCTGAGGCATGTCAGCCCATCCATCGACGGCATGTTCAGGTCTAGCGTTATGACATCAGGTCGGAGTTCGCGGACCATATCCAGCGCTTCCAGCCCGTTTTTTGCCGTTCCGACGACTTTTATGTCATGCGCGCTCTCCATTATGTCCCTCAGCACTTTGCGCATGAAAGCCGAATCATCTATAACAAGTACACCGATCGTTTTTGCCATCACCTGTTCCAGTCCTTTTTGAGAAGTTTGCGCTGTTCTTTGAATATATATTTTATTACTTCTTCCCTCTCTCTCTCATCGATGTCCACATATGCCACACCGGCAGCATACCTGTATTTTCCGCCCGTCCCGGTGTACTCGAACCTGACGACTTTTCCGTAAAACCGGATCTTCCTGTCCCCTTCGGTTAAGAGTTCACATTCCAGGTAAGTACCCGGTTCAAGCCTCTCGTCGAGCAGGAGGCGTATCCCGCCGCCACTCAGGTCGCTGGTGATCGTTTTCCTGAACGGGCTGTCACTGTCGTCCCCATCACCGAAAGACCTTACCACCCTGTACCTGACATCCACGTAGCAGTCCAGCCTGAAAAAGCTCCGTCTCTGTATCTTCACTATCTCGCCCAGCTTCTCTATCAGGAGCAGGTGGAGATTGTCGATCACCATCCTCTCCCTCACGACTGCCCTGAATTTATACAGGTTGAGCAGTTTTCCCTCTTTATTCAAAAAGCAGATGTTATATGTCGATCCCTTTTCCAGCGGTACCAGCCTGCCTTCGGAAATAGGTGCGGCTATCAGGGCGGTATCCCTGCCCTCGGCCTGTTCGAAACTGCTCACATATATGGGCTTCTTCACACCGCCTGTGTAGTATTCCGGTTCGAGCTCAAGCCTGGTACCCGTTTCGATATCGGTAAGTTCCATTTGCATCTCCCGCAGCCTGCTATGTTCTCACAAAACCGGCAAGCCTGCTGAAAAAACTCCTGATGCCATGTTCCTGATGCTGCTCGCCTGAATTTTCATTTTGGGCCAGCTTTACCGATATTTCCTTTATATTCCTGGCAGCCGTGCTTTTCGGGTAAGCCACGATGAACGGCTGCTGCTGTTTTACCGCCTTCTTAACGGCATCATCATTGAGCACATAACCTGCAGGCTCCAGTTTCAGTCCAAGGAACCTGTCTGCCACCAACACGAGCTTGTTCAGCACATCGTTGGCCTCGGCGCTGCTTTCCGCCCTGTTCACCAGGATCTTTATCTTCTTGGCGTTGTCCCGGTTGGATATCATCTTTATAAGGGCATATGCATCTGTTATCGACGTCGGTTCCGGCGTCGTCACCAGCAGTATCTCATCGGCGGCCATGATGAAGCTCATTACGTTGTCCGACAGGCCTGCACCCGTATCCACGATTATGATGTCGGCCAGCCTGTCCAGCAGCGAGATGTTTTTGATGAACCTTGCTACCTGTTCCCTGTTCAGCCTCAACAGTTCCTCCACCCCGGAACCGCCGGAGATGAACTTTATGTTCTGTGGCCCTTCATTCAGTATCTCAATTATGTTCTTTCTGTCCTTTATGACATCCAGCAATGTATGCTGTGGTACTATCCCCAGAAGCACGTCGATATTTGCCAGGCCGAAATCCGCATCCAGGATCACGACTCTCAAGCCCTGCCCGCTCAACGCTATGGCAAGGTTGACCGAAATATTCGTTTTTCCGACTCCCCCTTTGCCGCTGGTAACGGTGATGACCCTGGCTGTCCTTTTAGCCGGTATTGCCGGCAGTGTCCTCCTGTTTCGCAGCTGCTTCGCTTTCAGGTCTTCGATTGCCTTCCTGAGTTTTTCAGCCTGGTCCATCTCTCAGGTAACTCCCTATAAGATTTTTTGTTATCTTGTCGACATTCGCCGTTTCAATATCGTCAGGCACGCTTTGCCCTGTCGTGATATATGAAAGGCTTTTCCCCGTCATATACCGGATATTCAGGATGATGCCAAGCACGGGGGTTTCGTCGGTCTTTGTAAACAACAGCTTGTAATCGTTCAAAAAGCTGTAACTTTTCAAAATTTCCCTGCAGTTCTTCAGGCTTGTCGTGGCACTTAGGACCAGGTATACTTCGTCGGCCCCGGAAGCCGCTACCAGTGCCTTGAGTTCTTCGAACTGTGCCTTGTTCTTTTGGCTCCTTCCTGCCGTATCGATAAGTATCAGGTCCTTGTCCGAATAGAGCGCAACAGCTTCCTTCATTTCAACCGGCGTATACACGACCGATACCGGGATCCCCAGTATCTCCGCATATGTCTTCAGTTGTTCCACTGCTGCTATCCTGTAAGTGTCGGCAGTTATCAGGCCAACCGACTTCTTCCTGTTCAGCAGGTAATTTGCCGCGATCTTTGCCAGTGTGGTAGTCTTGCCGACACCGGTCGGTCCTACGAATATGACCGTGACCGGCTTGCCGTCGTTGCTTTCCTTTATCGTTTCGGGTTTCCCAAGCAGTCCTGCTATGATTCCGGACAACTGCGCAGCCATCTCGCTGGCTCCGGCAGAAGCTGGCAGCCTGGCTGTTGCTGCGTTTACAACCTTTCTAGCTATCTCCGGGTCCACCTCGTTCTTCACGAGGTTATTGTAAAACACCTCCGAGACGCCTGATTTCAGGTTTTTCGACTCATCTGCCACTGCAGCCGCTGCTGCGGGTCTGCCTTCATTGAGCACCTTCTCACAGAGTTTCCTGAGCGTCTCTTCGATACTTGATATTTTATTCTCCAGGATCGTGATTTTTTCCTCCTTTTCGTCAGAACCAGCCGCAGGATCCGACAAGGAGGGATAGTTCGATATCGCCGGCTCCGCCAGTGCGGTTTTCCGGCTGTATTCATCAACGGCTGCCAGGACTTCTGTCATTGGCTTTGAAAACAGACCCAGCAGTCCTTTTTTCCTGACTTTCCTCGTATTCAGGATAAGCGCTTCGCTGCCCAGGTCCATCTTCACCTTAAGGATAGCTTCCTGCGTGTTTTTGGCCACATAACGGCGAATCTTCATGGTTTTCCTCACTCGACCGTATCCTTTGTCTTCTCCCAATATTTTATCATAAAACGGCGTATTTTGCTATTTGGCTGCAAATCCGACACGCTTTGCTAAATACTGACGACCCCGGCCGACTGTATCTCAAGTTCCGGGTCGAGTTCATTGTAGGAAAGCACCACGATGCCCGGTATCGCCTGATCGGCCAGCTTCTTGAAATATAGCCTGACTACCGGCGATGCCAGTATCACGGGCTGCTTGCCAAGCTGCACCAGCTTCTGCACCTGCCTTGACAGGCTGCCAAGTATCGAATTGGCGATCCCCGGTTCCAAGGCGAGGTACGTGCCCGTTTCCGTTCTCTGCAGTGAATCCATCAACATCTGTTCCAGCTTCGGATCCAGCGTTATGACGCCTGTATTCTGGTCTGAGAAATACTTCTTCGATATTGCGCGCCCGAGCCTTTGGCGCACATATTCCGTAAGCATGTCTGTATCATTTGTCACGGGCGCATGATCCGCCAACGCCTCCAGTATAGTCACCATATCCCTTATGGAGACTCCCTCCCTGAGCAGGTTGGCAAGCACCTTCTGGATGTCGCCCACAGTCATGAGCTTCGGAACGAGTTCTTCCACTATCACCGGGTAGTTCTGCCTGACATTGTCAAGCAGCGTCTGGACTTCCTGGCGTCCGGTAAGTTCATGGGCATATTTCTTTATGATTTCTGTCAGGTGGGTCGCTATCACCGAAGGAGGATCCACGACCGTATATCCGAGCATTTCAGCCCGGTCTCTCTGATCCTCGGTGATCCATATTGCCGGAAGGCCAAAAGCGGGCTCCCTGGTCTTTATGCCCTCTATTTCCTCTTCGGCTATACCCGGGTCCATGGCAAGGTAATGGTCCAGCATCAGTTCGCCCCTGGCCGTCTCGACTCCCTTTATCTTTATCAGGTATTCATTCGGAGCAAGCTGGATATTGTCGCGAAGCCTTATTATCGGAACGATCATGCCGAGTTCCAGGGCAAGCTGCCTTCTTATCATGACCACCCTGTCAAGGAGGTCCCCGCCCTGGTTCACATCAGCCAGCGGGATGATGCCGTATCCGAACTCCACCTCGATGGGGTCCACCTGCAGCAACGTAACCACGTTCTCCGGCTTCCGTATCTCCTCTGCTTCAGTTTCCTCTATCTGTACCTCCTGTTGTTTCTGCTCGGCGATCTGCTGCCTGGACAGTGTGTACCCGAGGAAAGCAAGCACGGCAGCCAGCACCAGGAAGGGCACCGTCGGCAGGAAGAAAGCAAGGATAAAGCTCAGTACCGAAGCTATATAAAGGACTTTCGGGTTGCTGAAGACCTGTTTCAGGAAGTCGACGCCCATATCGGATTCGGACGCTGCCCTTGTGACTATGAAGCTGGTCGAGGCCGAGATCATGAGAGCGGGTATCTGGCTGACAAGGCCGTCGCCGATGGTCAGGATGGCATATGTCTGGAGCGCTTCCTGGAGGGTCTCTCCCCTGATCACCATACCCATTATGATGCCGCCGACAATGTTCAGCACGGTGATGACGATGCCCATGATGGCGTCGTTTTTGACGAATTTGCTGGCACCATCCATGGCGCCGTAGAAATCGGCTTCCTTCTGGATCTTTTTGCGTCTCTCCTTGGCTTCGGCTTCATTTATCAGTCCGGCATTAAGGTCGGCATCTATGGCCATCTGTTTGCCGGGCATCGCGTCGAGCGTGAACCTGGCAGCGACTTCCGCGACCCTTTCCGCGCCCCTGGTGATGACGATGAAGTTCACGAGGGTGATGACGATGAATATGATAAAACCGACGACCAGGTCATTTCCGCCGACAAACCTCCCAAACCCTTCAATGACTCCGCCGGCCTCTCCTTTCCCAATAATGAGCCTCGTCGTGCTGACGTTGAGGGCAAGCCTGTACAGCGTGGTTATGACCAGCAGGGAAGGAAAGATCGACATCTGCAGCGCTTCCTTCATGTAGATGGTGTTCAGGAGGATTATGACCGATATCATTATATTGATCGCCAGCAGCACGTCGATGACGGTGCCTGGCAGCGGCAAGATGAATGCCAGAACTATTGCAACAATTATTGCCGGTAAAGAAACGTCCCTGGCCCTCAAGTCCTGTTGCAGCCTCCTTCCTTACTCCAAATGTCAGCCTGCCATCGTCCTGCCTTTTAGGCTGTAAACGAATGCAAGCACTTCAGCCACTGCCTGGTACAACTCAGGCGGTATTGCCTGCCCTATTTCCACGGTCTCGTATATGGTCCGTGCCAGTGGCTTGTTTTCGACTATCTCCACGTTGTTTTCCTCTGCTATCTCCTTTATCCTCAGCGCGATATAGTCCTGTCCTTTCGCCAGCAGCACCGGAGCAGGAGCGATCTTTTCGTCGTACCTGAGCGCACATGCGAAATGGGTCGGGTTGGTGATCACCACGTCCGCTTTCGGAACTTCCTGCATCATCCTGCGCATCGACAGCTGGCGCTGTTTCTGCCTGATCCTTGCCCTCACTTCGGGATTTCCTTCTGTCTGTTTCAGTTCTTCCTTCACTTCCTGCTTGGTCATCATCATGCCTTTCTCGAACTCCCACCACTGGTAGGCAAAGTCGAAGGCTCCCAGCACGAGCAGGGCCAGGCATATCCTTATCGCAAGGTCCACTGAAGTGATACCGATGAACGCAGCTGTGTCCAGGATATCCATGTCCATGAGCGAAACGATCGTCTGTGCCTTGCCGTTCAGGTACGAATAGGCGGTCCAGCCGACAATGCTCACCTTGAGCATCGCTTTCAGCAGCTCTATCACCGAGCGGAGCGAAAACAGCCTTTTCATCCCGCTCAAAGGGTTGATCCTGCTTAATGAAGGCTTGAGCGTTTCAGTCGTGAAAAGGAAGCCGACCTGCGCATAGCTGACTACCAGGCCTGTGATCAGGCTGATCGCCAACACAGGTCCGGCGGCCCTGAAAAACACCAGTATGCCGTCGATGAATATCCTCGCGAGCATGCCCGGCATATAAAGGTCTTCGGTCTGCGGGTATTCCGTGAACGCCTTCCCGAAAAACATTTTCAACTGCGTGTAAATATTTGCTCCGAATATCCTGAGCGATATAAATGTGAAAAGCAGGACCATGGTCGTGGTTATTTCCCTGCTCTGGAATACCTGACCTTTCTTCCTTGCCTCGCGCCTTTTCTTCGGGGTCGCCTTTTCGGTTTTGTCCTGGCCTCCGGGTCCCCTTGCGAACAACTGGAGGTCTATCTCCTGGATCATCCTGGTTTTAGCTCCTTCAGGTAGTTCTCGACGCTGGTTCCCATAAGCTCAAACACCGATTTCATTATCTCAACGAACATCGGTATCGTTATGACGACAATGATAAGCCCTACTATGATCTTCAGGGGCATTCCTATCACGAACACGTTCATCTGGGGCACCATCCTGGAAATAGTGCCAAGCGCCACATCTGCTATCAGCACGGCGGCTACTATCGGCGCCGCCATCTTGAAGCCAGTCGCCAGCACCGTGCTGAAAAGGTTCATTATGATTTGGTGCGCGCCCCCGGTATATGCGGCGGTACCTGGCGGAAGAGACGAAAAACTGTCGAACAGCGCCTTTATCAGCATATGATGTCCGCCGATGGAAAGGAAGATCAGCATACTGGCTATGAAATAGAAGTTCGAAGTAATGGGCACCTGGATATTGCTCATCGGGTCGATGACATTGACCACTCCGAAACCGATCTTCATGTCGATGAGTTCACCGGCTATGTATATCGCGGTGTATGACAGGTATGCGACAAATCCCATGGACAGGCCCACGAGGAACTCTTTCATCACAAGCAGCACGTAGCCCGGCAGGGTGTCAGTGTATTCAACAGCCTGCAGTACTGTCGTGTTTATAAGTATAAGCGATATGAAAAATGAAAATCCGATCTTGAAGTAAGCGGGGACGTTCCTCCTGCCGAAAATCGGCGCAACGACAAAAAGGCCGGTCATGCGCACGAAAACCAGCAAGAACACTTCAAAACCGTTCAGGATGATGCCTACCGGCAACTGCAACCAGATCTCCCTCCCCGTCCAAAGACCGGTATATGTCAAAAGCCATGCTGTGGCAACCGTGACGGTTACCTGATGATCTGCAATATGCTCTCATACAGGTTCATCGTATAGTCTGTCAGTATGTTCAGCATCCAGTTCCCCAGCACCGCAAGGGTGAGTATGACCGACAATATTTTCGGTATGAATGTCAAAGTCGCTTCCTGTATTTGCGTGGTCGCCTGGAATATGCTTACGGCCAGCCCAACGATAAGGCTGACCAGGAGCAGCGGAGCCGAAACATATATGATTGTCAGCAATGCATTCTGAGCGATGGTGATTACGGTTTCCTGATCCATCCTGCACCTCCTGCAAAACACCGGGGCTCTTTACCTGCCCGCCTATGTTATGAAAGATGAAACCAGCGTCTTCGTGATCAGGTTCCATCCGTCCACCAGGATAAACAGCAGTATCTTGAACGGCAGCGATATCATGATAGGCGGCAGCATCATCATGCCCATCGACATCAGCGTGCTCGATACCACCATGTCGATTATCAGAAAAGGTATGTATATCATAAAGCCGATCTGGAACGCTATGGTCAGCTCATTAACGATGAAGGCGGGTATCACGACGGTCATGGGCAGATCCATCGGATTGCTGACCGGCGTTTCTATCCTGGCAAGAGATACAAAGAAAGCCAGTTCCTTTTCATCGTCTCCGAACTGCTTCAGCATGAATCCTTTCAATGCATCGGCCGCATTATCCAATGCCTGTTCCTGTGTTATCTCTCCCTTGTTGAAGGGTTCATACGCCTGGGTGTTTATATCGTTGATGACAGGAGTCATTATGAAAAGCGACAAAAACAAAGCAAGTCCGATCAGGACCTGGTTGGGCGGCATCTGCTGCGTCCCGAGCGCATTCCTCAGGAAGGAAAGCACGATTATTATCCTTGTGAAAGAGGTCATCATTATGATTATGGCGGGCGCCAGGGACAAAACTGTTAAGATCAGCAGTAGCTGGATGCTTGACGAGACCTCCTGCGGAGTGGTTGCCGGTTCGACGCTGAAACCGAATTTGAAGGGGAATGTGGTTTCAGCATAGGCGTCTGTCCTGAAAAGAGCCATGATCGTCATTGCTGTTGCAAGCTTAAGACCTCGTTTCATCCTTATCATTGGTATCGTCAACCCCGTTAATATCATTGCCGGTACTGCCTTCCCGGCTTTTGTCCAAGATTATCCTCAGCTTCTCGAGATTTTTTCTGAACGTGGGTTTTTCTTCGCCGTCCACGGTACGGACAGTTTTTTCTTCATCCGCCTTTCTTCTGCTTCTTGCGTTATAGATGCCGCGGTACTTCTCAAAAATCGATCTGAAATCGAACCCCCCTGAGTTTTGCGCTTCTTCAGTCAGTACCTCCGCATCCTCGCCGATTTCCACGTTGGTGAGGAATTCGACGGACTTCTGCGTGGTGGCGATCAAAACGTAACTTTTCCCCGCCCTTACAAGATGCAGCCTCTTGTCCGGGCTCAGCATCACCGTCTCGATTATGCTTATGTTCCTGCCCTGCATCGATTTTGCCTGCTTGCGTCCGATATACCTTGTAGTGACATATGTAAGGAACAGCAAAGCAGTGAAACCGATCAGCAACAGGATTATCTGCAGAACTGTTTTTATGTCGAATTGCATCATTAACCCCCGGCCTGCAAGCGACTTTCCTCACCGGCTGTCCAGCCTGTACCGGTCATTTCACCGGCTTTTCAGCCCAGCACCTTCTTTACTGCTTCTATGACCCTCTCTGCCTGGAATGGCTTGACTATGAAATCCCTTGCACCTGCCTGTATCGACTCAATGACCATGGCCTGCTGGCCCATGGCCGAACACATGATAACCTGTGATTCGGGATTTATCTTGCGGATCTCTCTGACTGCCTCTATACCATTGACTTCGGGCATCGTGATATCCATTATCACAAGGTCCGGCATCAGTTCCCTGTATTTTTCGATAGCCCGGCTTCCGTTCTCTGCTTCTCCTATAACTTCATACCCGTTCTTGGTCAAGATGTCTCTGATCATCATCCTCATAAATGCTGCATCATCAACAATCAAGACGGTCTTTCCCATAAAATCTCTCTCCTTGTGTGTAGTGAGTCGAATATTATGTTATTTTCCCGCTCTTTCATGTATATTTATGTTAACATTTCGCAGATATATAATCAAGGCATATTTTTGCTACAGGCGCTTGCTGGGATCTGCGATATCGGTTATCCTGACGCCGAAGCTCTCGTCGATGACAACGACTTCTCCCTTGGCTATCTGCTTCCCGTTCACCAGGATGTCCACCGGTTCGCCGGCCAGTTTGTCGAGTTCTATTATGGATCCCGGGCTGAACTCCAGTATATCCTTGATCAGTTTCTGCGTCCTTCCGAGCTCTACCGTGATCTGCAGCGGCACATCCATGATGATACTGATATTGTTCTTGTCCAGCACGATCCTTTCTTCCTCGAAACTCTGGAACTGGGCAGGCTGTACATTCACAGGCTCCCTGTGCTGCTGCGTTTCGCGCTGCCCGTATCCATTATCGTACTGGGGAGTGTTGTAATATATCTGCTGTGCCTGCTGGGGCTGGCTGTAAGGCTGCTGTGCCTGCGGCTGCTGGCCCGGGGACCCGGGAACAGCAGGCTCTGTCGCTGCCTGCAAACCTCCGTCGCCGGGATCGGCAGGTTTCGAGGGCTGTACGATTTCATCCGGGATTTCGTATGTGCCGCTGTCCGTTTCGGTGTTCAGCAGCGAGCCGACCATTTCCTTCGCGAAGGCGATCGGTATGATCTGCATTATCTCGCTGTCCACGAGCTCGCCTATTACCATCTTGAAAGCTACTTTCACGACCTTTTCGTTGTCGTCGAGCAGGCCGGCCTCAGCCATGTTATCCGCGTTGAAAATGAATGCCTTGGGAGGTGAGATGTCAATCCTTTTGTCGAACACAGAGGACATCGAAGTGGAAGCCGATCCCACCATCTGGTTCATAGCCTCGCTTATAGCACTCAGGTGCAGTTCAGTGAGGCCGCCCTCGGTATTCGACCCGTCGCCTCCCATCATCAGGTCAGTTATGACCTTCACGTCATGCTCCTTCAATATGAGCAGGTTCGTCCCTACCAGGCCGTTGGTGTATTCCACCCTCACTCCTACATGCGACTGTGAGTACTGCGTGGATATTTCCTTCCACGTGCACACCGTTACCTTGGGAGTCGTTATCGTCACTTTCTGCCCAAGAAGTGCAAACAATGTCGTGGCCGATGTACCCATGCTTATGTTGCCTATCTCTCCAAGGGCATCAACTTCCTGCGGATCGAGGTTTTCTCCGCCGGCGCTTTCCGACACCGCTCCTTTCAGCAATGCATCTATTTCAGCCTGTGATAACATGTCACCCATCACTCTTCCTCCTTCTTCACGACCCGTGTTATCCTGACAGCCGTCCTGTTCTTCTTTACGCCGGGGATACCATAGAACTTCAGGAGGTCGCCTACACGAACCTCAAGTTCGTCATTTACACCAGTATCCAGCGCAAGCACATCTCCCGGCTGCAGTTCAAGAACATCCCTGACCGTTACGGTCGTCCTGCCCAGTACCGCCCTGACGGGAACATAGGTGCTCTGAACTCCCTTTTCGATATCCCGTTTCATCTCAGGCGTGGCTTCCTTCTCGATGGTGGAAAACCAGAACCTGGTACTGAGCTTCGAAACTATCGGTTCGACCACCATGTGGGGTATGCATATGTTCATCATTCCGTCTACTTCGCCGACATGCGCGTTCAATGTTATAAGGGCTACCGTTTCATTCTGCGCGACTATCTGGGCAAACTGCGCATTGGTCTCTATCTTGTCGAGCCTTGGCCTTATCGACAGGACATTTTCCCACGGCTCACGCATCAGGTTCAGCATCTGTATCATGATCCTCTCGATTATGGCCAGTTCGATCTCGGTAAACTCCCTGATCCTTTCCAGCGAAGATCCCCTGCCGCCGAGGATCCTGTCTACCAGCGCAAATGCGATATTAGGCTCTATCTCGAAAATTATCGATCCGGCCAGCGGGGCAAAATCCACTACCGCGATAATGACAGGATTCGCCACCGAGTTGCTGAAGTCACTGTAAGGCAGTGCTTCCACTGACACGACATCGACCTGCACCAGCGTCCTGAGGTAGCCTGTCAGGAAGTTCGTTATCAGCCTTGCATAGTTGTCGTAAATGATGTTGAGCGTCTTGATATGGTCCTTCGCGAATTTGCTGGCCCTGCGGAAGTCGTGGACCTTTACTTTCTTTTCCTGCGTGGTGGACTGTATCTCCTGGGCATTTATCTCGCCGGAGCTCAACGCCTTTAAAAGATCATCTATCTCATTCTGTGAGAGAATGTCCCCCATAAAAACCACCTCCCGTCTCAGATCCGGATAGCCGGACGGACTACTGGAACAGCCATTCAGAAAAGATGACCCTGTACACGATATTCTCCGGCCTGTCCAGACCTTCGTTCAGCAGGCTGTTGATCTGGTCGGCAAGCTCCTCCTTTGCCCTGTCGAGCATCTCAACATCCTTGATTTCATCAACGGTCCGACTCATGAAGAACCTTACCACAAGCTCCTGTATCTCTTCCTTTTTTGCTTCAATAAGCGCTTCCACGGCGACTTTTCTGTTCCTTTTCAGTTCCTTGTGGCATTTCAGCGTCACATTCACCTGGATTATGGAGGAATCGTTCTGATTGGCCTTTTTCAGCGTAAAATACTTAGCGCCGTCGTATAGCGAGATTTTCAGGAGGTCTTCTTCTTTCGGAACCACGTCTGCTTCTTCTCTGTTACCATCCTGCAGGTCGTTCCCCCTGCCGCCGGAGTTGCCCTGCACTATCAGCAGATACCCGGCCAGGGCGGCAAGCGAAAGAGCAAGGACTGCTACTATCACGATGAGAATGAAGAATGTGCTCTTGGACTCCAAACCTTATGCCCCCTCTGTCTTTTGTGTATCTGCACAGAACCTGATGCTTCCCTCGAATTCTATGACCTTCCTGATGACTTCATCGACAGATTCCCTGCAGACGTATTTCTTTCCATCGACCGTGGTAATGACCGTATCAGGCGTGGCCTCCACAGTCTCTATCAAATCGCTGTTAAGGACATAAACCGAGCCGTTCAACCTGGTCAGTTTAATCATAATATTTTTACCCCAAAAACTCAATAGTTTTTCATAAAACGGCAATTTTCGCGCTTTTTATGAAAAATTTATCGAGTTTTCTCCTTTCCTGCATATTTCATGAGTGCTCCTCCCGGCCGTCTGTCGCCATGCAGCAAACCCGGTATCTCCGGTGTCTATATGCTGTTGTCCTCCGTACCGGAAGGAGCACTTCGCTGCGCTCTTCACCGGCTCTTCCAGCCTTACGCCGTACCTTTCAGGATGTCAGGTCAGCCGTCAGCATTGCTATCATTATCTCTTCAGGCTCACCAGTTCCTGCAGCATCTCATCCGATGTGGTTATGATGCGGCTGTTGGCCTGGAAACCCCTCTGCGTGATGATCATTTCAGTGAACTCCTTCGACAGGTCCACGTTGGACATCTCCAGGGTGCCGGGGTTCAGTGTGCCGGTACCGCCGGAACCGGGCTTTACGGCCTTGAATTCGCCGGAGTTGGTAGTCGGGATGTACATGTTGTCGCCGACCTTCTGCAGACCGGCCGGGTTCTCGAAGTTCGAGAGCGCTATCAGGCCGAGCGCCTGCTGCTGCCCGTTGTCATATATGCCGGTGATCACGCCGTCGGAACCGACACTGAACGACACGAGGCTTCCTGAAGGATATCCGTCGACACTCTGCGGTTTTACCGAGTTGTCTGCTGCAAAGGAAGTCAGCTTTGAAAAATCGAACACTACCTCGAACTCGCCTGTGCCGGACTCGTTCGTCGTGCCGTCACCGGGCTCGAACGTCACGGTTGCCGACTGCCCGGAACTAATTATCCCTTCATCGTCAAAGACCAGCTGCGTTTCATCAGGAAGCGTCACCGTGATGTCCCCGTCGGTCACTATTTCCCACTGCCATGTCGAAGCAGAATCATCAGCTTCGACTTTCCAGAACCGTACATTTATCTTGTAATCGTTACCGAGCTTGTCATATATGGTCATAGGCATAATGAATACCTGGTCTTCTGTCGGGTCGTCAGTTCCGACCAGGGGCATCGCTGCATCGAGATTGCCCGCGAGTTGGGCCCTCGATGTCGCCTTTGCGGATATGATCCTCTTGTTCCTGTACGCATCGGAATAAAGGTTTATCGGCTCTATCGGCTTTTCCGTGTCGAACTCTCCGCTGCCGTCGTTCTTGAGCGCCTGCCAGCCATAAACGTTCATCCCGCTGCCGGTTACAAGGTTGCCGAGCTTGTCGATGGTGAAGTTACCGGCTCTGGTGAACCTGAACGTGTCATTTACGCCGCCCCTGCAGATGAAGAAGCCGTCACCCTCGATCGACAGGTCAGTAGGGTTGTCCGTCCTTTGTACGCTTCCTCTCGTGGTGATTGTGTCGACTGCCCCCACGCCGAGGCCCAGACCTATCTGCATCGGGTTCGTCCCGCCCCTGCCTGTGATCGGGTCAGGTGCGCTGGCACCCTGCAGTGTCTGGCTGAATATTTCCTGGAATGTCACTCTTCCTGATTTAAAACCAACCGTGTTGACATTCGCCACATTATTGCCTATTACGTCCATCTTCGTCTGATGTGCCCGAAGGCCGGACACACCGGAAAACATAGATCTCATCATAAAGCATTCTCGACCTCCTTCGAAATTCTACATCCCGTCCGTCGTTCAGGGATGTCCAGCCTCCCGAAAGGGTCCGGCTGTTATATTATCACTGCTCCGTCAATGTTCGTGAATACGTTTTCTCTGAGTTCATTGCTGTTTACGGCCGTTATTACCGTCCTGTTCCTGGTGTTGATAACGAACGCCAGGTCATCCATCAGGACGAGCGTATCCTTTACCCCTTTGGACTCGGCTCTCGCAACTGCTTCCCTCATCCTGTCCTTCTGGGCGGGCGACAGGCTGATGTTCCTGGATCGCAGCCGGTATTCCGCATGCTTTGAGAATTTTATCTCATAACTTTCCTGCTGCTTCTGCCTCAGGATGCTGTCGAAACTTACGGCTGCAGTGTCCTGTCCCGTGTCAGTCCTGCCTGTCCTGACCGGCCGGACGGTTACCGGGCTCCCGGTGATTACCGGTCTGCCGATGCGGTTTCCTGTGTTGTCAATTACCATCTCCATCACCATCCTGTCCGTCAGCCGGCGTGCCTTCGCTGTCGTCCACGGCATCGGCACCGTTTCCGCCTGCCTGCGGCGGTCCGTCGTCGGTTCCTCCTGGAGCGCCCGTGCCGTTGCCTCCTCCATTTCCTTCCGACGGCTTCCTTATGTTGGTTATACTGTCAAGAGGCACGTGGACTTCGTTCAGCACCGCTTTTATGCCGCCCCTGTCGTCGAATTCCAGCGAGGCGATCTTGGCAGTCACGGGAACACGTTTCCCGGTGGAGCTGTCCCTAATCACGATATCGATATATTCGCCGTTCTCATGTGCGGTGATCAGCCTGTTCCTCACGTATTCGACATCGGTCGTCTTTATCGCGGTGTTCAGTCCGGCTATCTCGACGCTCACGCCGTCCAGAACGGCATAATCTTCATAGATACCTCTCTGCAGCGATCTTACTGTCCCGCTGACCTTGATCATGTCGCCGTCAAGCGGATTGTAAACGATACCGTTGACAAGGCTGCCGATAAGGCCCGTGAACTGTGCAAGGTTGCTCCATGAAGAATATGTCCCTTCAGTTACCTCGATAATGTCTTCCACCGGCACCTCCCTGCCGCGGACGACTACGTAATATTTCCCGCCGGAATACGTGACGCTCGTCACATCTCCTGCTACTTCAGTGACTTCTCCGGTCGAGTGATCCTTCACATAGGCAACGATGCTTTTCCCCAAAAGGCTGTATGCCTTCGTAGCGGTAAAGCTCGTGTTCAGGTTCTGCATCTGCTCAAGCGCACTGAACTGGGCCATCTGCGCGATGAATTCCTTGTCGTCCGTCGGGTTGAGCGGGTCCTGGTATCTCAGCGAAGTCACGAGGAGGTTGAGAAAATCGTCCTTCCCAAGCTCGCCTGTATCCCTGCTGCCGATCCTTGATTCATTTTCCCTGATTATCTGCTCTATCGTTTTCTGATAGGTCACTGCATCTACGCTCATCCATTCACCTCCTATGCCGTCAGGTTTATCGTGCTGCCCTGCCACATCCAGGGATCGATCATCCCCACAGTTTCAGCCGGCAGCGATGTTTCGGCCGTCATTGCAGCAGCCGGCCGTGCCGCGCCTTTGGACCGCACACCGGCAAGCAATCTGTCCTGCGGCCCGTTTTCCCGCTCCTGTCGGCCGTCCTGCCTGACCGATACGCTGAGATCCTGCACGACGATCCCCTGTCGTTCAAGCGATTCCTTCAGCATCTGCATGTTGGATTCCAGCAGCCTCTGCACCTGCAGATTATCCGCCGTGAATTTCGCCATGACCGTGCCGTTCTCGGCGACTACTTTCAGCGATAACCTTCCGAGGCTATCGGGCTTCAGTTCGATGACCATTTCTGATTTGCCGCGTTCCAGTATCACGGAAACCTTTTCGGCTACCTGGCTGATGATCTGCCTCGCAGATACCGGCTGGTCAGCCTGTCTCCCGGCCGCAGTCTGCGTCACCGCATCGGGTCCGTGACTGTTTTGCTGTACTGCGGCCATCCCGGCATCTGTCATCTCTCTTTCATGCATTGCCTCGGTGTCCTGATGCAGTGCGGGTTTTTGCACTGACCCGTCACCGGCCTCCGGGTCGGTTCCGTCAGTCCCGGATCCTTCCATGGCTGCTTCCACCCTGCTGTCGGCTGGCACTGCTTCATCGCCGGGCTGTACTGCCTCCGCCGTGGTGCCGGTGCCGTCCCCTGGCGCATTGCTCCTGGCAGCCTGCGCTTTCCCGGGCAATCCTGTCACCGCATTTCTGACTCCTTCATCAGCAACATCGCCGTCAGCATCGAGCCCCGCAGCAAACTCGTCCGGTTTCCCGAGGATTCCTGCACGGATCCTGCCGGAAATCTCCGGTGCAGATTCAAGCGCATCACGTACTGCCTCCTCAAATCCCGCGGCATCCCGGACCAGGCCGGCCTGCGTATTTCCTCCCGGCAGCACCTCGCCTGCACCAGCGGCCGTATCTACCGTATCATGCAGCCCGACAGCATCCCCGATTAGCCGCATCAGTTCCGCAAGGGCATCTTTCTGCTCCGCATCAGGTCCCAGGAGTTCCGAAAGTCTGGCTGCTGTTTCGGCAAAACCTGCCCGGGCCGACAATACATCTTCCGGGATGCCCAGCGAAGCCAGGATCTCCTTCAGCATCGTCCTGTCCAGGCCGGTCAGCTGTGCCAGGACCTCCAGCATGTCGGAAAACCCGGTCCGCCTGTTGACTTCTTCACGGAATCCTCCATCCATATCCGCGGCTTCGGCCTTCTTTCCGTTCCGCGTTTCTGATAGGGTCTCCCTTCTTATCCTTTTGCAAGTCAGGTCCTGCGGTCTGTTCAGTCGTTCTTCGGAAGAAATACCAGATGGCTCGCTGCGCCCGATCCGGTCCGTCCGGCTTATGCCTGGCCTGTTCTGTGCCCTGGACAGGGCCATTTCGAACACTTTTCCGAATCCGGCCGCACCTGCCGTGTTACTGCGGTACTGGCTTCTGCCGCACCTAGCTGCGGGAACATCCATGCCTGCTACGATACTGGAGCTGAATACCTGTGTGAACTGCAATTCCTCACCTCCTTTCAACAGACTGATATGTCATCCCCCTCTGTAAAGTTCATTGAGCTTCTCAGTCACCCTGGCTGCAAAATCGGGGGACATTTCCTGCAGTATCTCCGCAGCCTGTTTCCTGTTCATGGCTTTCAGCGTTTCAGCTATCAGGTCCAGTTTCGACGTGCCCATCTGCTCGAAAATGGCTGCCGCCGAATCCGCGTCCATCTCCGCATAGACCTGGGCGAACTTTTTCACGTTATCATCCGTCTGCTGCTCCACGATGACAGATTCATATATGGCCGCGGCATTCTCCGGATCGATGGACTCGAAATACTCTGTAAAGGCTTCCCTGTCGCCGCTTGCGATCGCCCTGTCGAGTTGCTTCTTCAACTCCTCCAGTTGCTTTTCCTTTTCAGCAACGGCAGCTTCACGTTCATCCAGTTCCTGCAGCTTTTCAGCGGCTTCCTGGATAAGCCTGTCATAATCTTCCTTGTACCTGCTCAGCTCATCAGCCCTCGCATCGGCCTGCGCAAGCTGCTCCTTTAGCTTTTCAGTCTCATCCCTGAATTCGAGATATTTCTCGCGGATCTCATCCCGGGTCATGTATTTCGGATTGAGAGGATCAGGCGGTTCCGGCAGTGCCAGCTTGAGAAAAGGGATCGACTTTATCGAGGAATAATGCCTTTCAGTCACACCGCCGATGTTGTTGTAGACGATAAAATAGAAAACGGCGCCGAAAGCAGCGACGATGATGATCACATCCAGGATGATCATGCCTGCCGTGAAGAATTTGCTTCTCTTTTTCTTCCCATCCTTATTTACAGTGCTTCCATCCGGTTTGGCCGCCATTTTCAGTCTCCCGTATCGCTATCGCTGTAATTGTAGCTAACGATTTCGTCATTGGTTTTCTGTTCGAGCTTCTTCTGATCAAGGAGGAATTCCTCGTATTGCCTGTCTTTCAGCTTTTCGAGTATCTTCCTGTCCTTCATGGCCTTTACGAGCTCTTCTCTAACTTTATCGACATATTGAGCGGCAATATTTACATTTTCTTTTTGTGTCCGGATCCTGGAATTGAGCACTGAAAGGTATTCGTTGAATTCTACCAGTTCATGGACAGTCGTTTTCCTGGTCTTTTCATTGAACTCCCTGACAGTGTCATCATGCTTGTTTTCCAGTTCGGACAATTTGCGCTCTTCAGCCTGCAGCTTCCGCATGGCGGCCGCCAGTTCGTTCTTTACACTGTCTTCTTTCTGCTTCCTGAGATCCAGGACTGACTGGAGCTTGAATATGAACCTTGCCATTATTCTCTCCTGCGGGGTTTTTCAGGATCTTGTGAGATCCGGTGATCAGAGATGTGTATGTCGGTCATCGGAGGATTTCCTGCAGCATGTCGATGATCTCATCGAAACCGAAGCGTTCCTCCGTCGACTGCCGGATGAAGCCAAATATCCTGTCTATCAGGCTTATGGCATGGTCGATCTTTTCGTTGCTGCCTTTCACATATGCTCCTATGTTTATCAGGTCCTCAGCGTCCCTGTATACGGCAAGGGCTTCCTTGACCCCGGCGGCAGCTTCCTTGTGACCGTCAGTGATGATATCGGGCATGACACGGCTCACGCTGGCAAGTACGTCGATGGCCGGGTACTGGTTCCTGTTGGCAAGCGAACGCGAAAGCACGATGTGGCCGTCAAGTATGCTCCTTGCTGTATCCGTTACCGGTTCGGTCATATCGTCACCGTCCACCAGGACCGTATAAAGCCCGGTGATCGAACCTTTCTCTGAATTACCGGCCCTTTCGAGCAGTCTTGGCATGATCCCGAACACTGACGGCGTATATCCTCTCGATACCGGGGGCTCTCCCGTGGCAAGCCCGATTTCCCTTTGCGCCATCGCAAAACGTGTAAGTGAATCCATCATCAGCAGCACATCTTTTCCCTGGTCCCTGAAATATTCCGCGACGGCTGTCGCAATGAACGCTCCCTTGAGCCTGACGAGAGCCGGCTGGTCCGAAGTGGCCACAACGACGACAGAACGGGACAGTCCTTCCTCTCCAAGGTCTTTCTCTATGAATTCCCTTACTTCCCTGCCGCGTTCTCCTATCAGTGCGATCACGTTCACATCGGCCCTGGTGTTCCTCGCTATCATGCCCATGAGCGTGCTCTTGCCAACGCCGCTGCCGGCAAAAATACCGATACGCTGGCCTTTGCCTACCGTCAGAAGGCCGTCTATCGCTTTGACCCCAAGCGGCAGCGGTTCTGTTATCCGTTTTCTGTTCAGGGGATGAGGCGGATCGTTGTCGATCGGGTAATATTTCTCATGCCTTAACGGACCTTTACCGTCGATCGGATGACCAAGCCCGTCCAGGACGCGGCCCATAAGATCCATGCCGACGCCGGCCCGGAGGGTGGAATCGGAAGCGACCACGAGATTGCCCGGTCCCACCCCCGACATATCCCCAAGGGGCATCAGCAGCACTTTGCTGTCCCTGAAACCGACGACTTCCGTCTGTATGACCTTTTTCCCCCTTGATGCATACAGTTTGCAAAGTCTGCCTATATCTACCTCGGGACCGTCGGACTCTATAGTAAGGCCAACGACCTTGGACACTCTTCCGAAATACTTGACAAAACTTGATTTATCAAGCAGGTTATGGTATCTCTGAAGGTTTATCTGCACCGCGGGAACCTCCCCGGGGCTTATCTGCCCTCATATTCCTCTTCCAGCGCCTCCTCGATCTTGTCAAGGCGCGTGTCGGCTCCTGCATCGATGCTGCCGAGCGGAGTTTCGATGATGCAGTCGCCGGGTTTCATTGATGCATCCGGCTTTATCTCCGCCTCATCAGCGCCCTCGGCAAGCTGTGCCAGCCTTTCCGTATTCTCGCTGAGGTAGTCGTAGTCTTCCGGTGAGACCCTGATGACGGCGCCTTTCTTTTCGGAACATTCAGCCAGCGCGCTGCTCACCAGTTGGATTATTACGTCCCTGTTTGTCGTCAGTTCGCCGGCAACTGCCTTGCGGGCTATCTTCACCGCAAGTTCGAGTATATCTTTTTCCATGCCAGCCAGGATCTTTTCATATTCCTCGGCAGCGTCCTGCCTGATTTTCCCGGCCTCCTCCAGCATGGACCTGCTTTGCGCGGCAGCAGCGTCCATCCCTTCAGCATAGCCCTTCTGCCATGCCTCCTCTTCGATGGCCCGGGCTTCTTCCTCGGCCCTGGCCCTCGCCTCTTCGATCAGACGTTCTGCCTCTGCCCTTGCCTCGGCAATAATGGCTTCCGCCTTTTTTTCCGCTCTTTTCAGCAATTCCTCGGGGCTGGTCTCAGTTGGACCTTCCTCAGCACCTTCAAGTTTGTCGTCAGCTTCATCGACGAACTTCATCAGGTCGTCGGGCAGCTTTACCTGGTAAGGCCTTCCGTACGTGATCTGGTTGTTTTTGAAGACCCTGTTATACAATTATTTCATCTCCTCCGCCCCTGGATATGATGATCTCGCCCGCATCTTCGAGCTTCCTGATGATGTTCACGATCTTCTGCTGCGCTTCTTCAACATCTTTCAGCCTTACAGGTCCCATGTACTCAATGTCTTCCCTGATCATTTCAGCAAGCCTCTTCGACATGTTAGAGTAGATGACTTTCTGCACTTCTTCCGTGGCACCCTTCAGCGCTACAGCGAGCAGGTTGTTGTCCACTTCGCGCAGGAACCTCTGGATCGAACGGTTGTCCAGCGTGAGGATATCTTCGAATACGAACATCCTCTTCCTGATCTCTTCTGCAAGATCGGTATCTTCGATCTCCAGTGTCTCCATTATGTATTTCTCCGTACCCCTGTCGACAGTGTTGAGTATGTTGACTATCGCCTGCACGCCGCCTGCGGCGGTGAAATCCTCGGTCACAAGCGACGAGAGGTTCTTTTCGAGTATCCTCTCGACTTCCTTTATGATTTCGGGAGAAGTCCTGTCCATCATGGCAATGCGCCTTGCCACATCGGCCTGCTTGTCCTGGGGCAGGGACGCAAGCACCGCTGCCGCCTGCTGTGGCTTGAGATACGCGAGGATCAGCGCTATCGTCTGCGGATGCTCCTTTTGTATGAAGTTGAGCAGTTGTGCAGGGTCGGCTTTCCTGACGAACTCGAACGGCCTTACCTGCAGCGACACGGTCAGCTTGTTGATGACATCGAGCGCTTTCTGCGTACCCAGCGCCTTTTCCAGGATCTCCTTGGCATAGCTGATGCCGCCCTCGGCGATATATTCCTGGGCAAGACATATCTGGTAGAACTCCTCGAGGACCTTTTCCTTTTCCTCTGGAGTGACCATCCTTATATTAGCGATCTCGAGAGTAAGCTGTTCTATCTCCTCTTCCTTGAGATGCTTGAATATCTCGGCCGACCTCTCGGGGCCAAGCGATATGAGGAGCATCGCAGCTTTCTCCCGGCCAGTTCTTTCAGTTTTCGAACCGGATATCCTAGCCATGGCGAACTACCTCTCGTGTTACTTCATGCTTCGTCTTTAAGCTATCTATGCTTCAGCCGTCAGGCATCCCAGTCTTCCGAAAGCCAGTTCCTCAGCAGTTGAGCAACCAGGTCCGGCTTCTGCCTGACGAACTTTTCGATCTGTCTCTTTATTTCCGATCTTTCTTCCAGTTCTATCTCCGGCAGCGGCCCTTCGTCCTCCGGGACCACGAATCTCGGCCCGCCGCCTGCCGTCACCGCGACCGGCTCTTCTTCCGCCTTCTTCCTCGGGATGCCTGCGATGAGCATGCCGATGACAAGAAGCAGCATCAGCGCAAAGAAGCCGTAATCGTTCACCAACTGCCTGATTTTGTCCGCCGTGGTTTCTTCGACCGTTTCCAGCGGCGCAAGCTTGAACTTGCTTATGGATATATTTCGTGCCGGTATCCCGGTGGCAGTGCTCAATGCCAGCCTTACATCATTGATGAACTCATCGCTGAGACCTGAGTCGTCATTCACCCTTCGTCCGTACCAAAATGTCAGCGTCAGGCCTGACTCCTCAGGGATCATCTTGCCGGTCGCCTTTTCATGCTCACTCAGCATCTCATCGTAACCGTAGTTGATCTCCTCGTGGACATTCGAATACTCCGAAGCTCCCTCGTCGCCCATCTGGTATGTCGGAGCATTGGCTCCTCCCGGGTTCGTGCCCAGCCCGGGCTCACCGCCGGTGCCGGCATTCTTCACTTTCTCTTCACTTATACTGCTGCTGATCACAGCGCCGCCTTCCATGCCCTCCGGATTAGCTATCCTCTTGATCTGTGACTTTTCCTTGTCGAAATCCAGGGTGACATTCGCTACCACCGTCAACGTATCGAAGTAGTCGGACTGCCCTGCTCCAAAAATGTCCATGACTTTCTGCTGCAGTTCGATTTCCCTCTTTTTCCGCATTTCTTCCTGGCTGTTGGCAGCGTTTATCGATTCATCTGCATGTGCCGGGTTCAGGATATTGCTGTTGTTGTCGACCACGGTCACGTCTTTGGGGTCGAGGTTCTCGACGCTCCTGGACACAAGCATCACTATTCCCTGTACCTGTGCCTGCGTCAGCTTTTCCCTCGGCCTCACCATTACATACGCAGTCGGCCTCGGCTGCTCGTTGCTGGCGTTGAGGAATATGGATCTCTCGGGCACGGCAAGCGTTACAGCCGCTTCTTCAATATTGTCAAGCATTTCCAGCTTTGCTTCGAGATCTGATATTTTCTGGTGCTTCCAGATCTGCTCCCTGTCTTTCTGCGTTGTTGTCAGTCCGATGCTTGAAATGGCGTCTGCAAACGTAAATCCTTCCTTTGGATAGCCTGACTGCGCCAGCAGGATCTGGGCCCTGTTGTTGTCTTTTTTGTCGATGATGATGGAAGTACCGTCGTTGCCGGCCTCATTCCAGATGCCGTTCTCGTTGAGGATGTTGATCATCTCACCGATCTGCTTCCTGTCTGTACTCGTGAACAGGACTATCCTCTGGGGCCTTGTGAGTATTATTATAGAAATGGTGACTGCAACGACTACGACAGCAGAAGTTATATAAAGACGGGTCTTCTGGGATTTGTCAAGGCTTCCCCAGAATTCCCTGAACTGATCGAGATACTTCTTTATGAATTCCGGCACAGTTTCACCACCCTGCAACAATTTTTATCATTTGTGGATCATCCATGTCCTTATATGTGTCATAGGCCGTGTCTCCGTTTTTGCCGGGAGTCCGGCCTCTTTATATCTGCATCCTCATTATCTCGTTATATGCATCCAGCAGCTTGTTTCTTATCTGTAAAGTGAACTGCAGCGCTATGTTCGCCTTTTCCCCGGCCAGCATGACCTGGTGTATATTGTCGGTCCGGCCCGCGGCAAAATCATCTGCAAGCCTGTCGGCTTCCAGCAGCAGGTCATTGGTCCTGTAAAGAGCCAGTTTCAGGTAATCTGCGAACGGTATCGCGCCTGGATTCCCGGTCTTGCTTCCTGTTTCAAGTATTGAATGCGATGGTGCAAGGGAATCTGCCGTACCCACCTTGAAAGCCATCGATCCACCGCCCTTTCGCCTGTTCGTCGTATCATTTTCAACCGCCTGTCAACTCTGTCCTGTTATCATCTTCCGATTTCCAGCGCTTTCATTGCCATGCTCTTGGTCGTGTTCATTGCCGTCACGTTGGCCTCGTATGCCCTTGTCGCCGAAATCATGTTGACCATTTCCGTCACGATGTCCACATTGGGCATTTCAACGTATCCGTCCTCGTCAGCGTCCGGATGTCCCGGATCATATACCCTTCTGAACGGGCTCGTATCCTCGGCTATCGCCGAGACCTTGACGCCCTTGCCGAGATACCTGGCCTTGCTGCTTTCGCTCAGGTATTCTGAAAACGGTATCCCGTCGGAACTCTCCCTGAAAATCACGACTCTCCGCCTGTATGGCGTGCCGTCTTCCGTTCTCGTGGTGTTCGCATTGGCAATATTCTGGGAGATTATGTCCATGCGCAGTCTTTGTGCCGTCAGTGCAGATGCACCGATATCAAGCGCGCCGAAATAGCTCATGCATTATCTCCTCCCCTCGTTTATCACGGTCCTGAGCCTCTGGTATGAACTGCTTATGCTCTGGACAAGTGTATTATAGCGGATGTTGTTCTTTGCCATCTCGGCCATTTCCGCTTCGATGTCCACGTTGTTGCCGTCCAGCCTCGTGCTGAGCTCTCTGTGGTCCTTGACTATCCTTATTTTAGCTTTTTCATTGTTCTTTCCTATGGGGATATGCCTGCTGTGGGTCGTATTGCCTTTGAACCCGCTTTTTTCAGATGCGCCCTGCAGATATTCCTCGAAGGCAACAGAAGATTTTTTGTAGCCTGGTGTATCCACGTTCGCTATGTTCTGTGCGATGACCTCGTTACGTATCCAGGCCGCATCAAGAGCTTTTTCACGCAGTCTAAGGCTGCTGGTCAGCTTATCGAACATTTGACCCTTCTCCTTTGTAAAGAATATCGTGACCGAACATAACCGGGCATATATTATTTCGACATAATATGCCTGATTCCTTTAGCGTTTTCCCTGGATGCATCACGCACAGACATTATATTCCATTGAGTAAATTTTAGCATATCAAAAAAGTATTTACAACTATATAATGTGCCTTTGCGTCGATAATGTCAATATATTGTATCGAATTATATTGTATCGAATTGCCGCATTTTGTAAGTATCCGGCATGTTTTCTTCCATTTTCATCAACATCAACAAATGGCCGGACGGTCGATCCGGCGCATGTGTTACAGCCTTTCCTCGATTTTGTTATAGCCTTTCCTCCATTTTAAGCTTTTCTATCCGGTCCAGTGCGATCTCCGCCATGACCCGGTGTTTCTCGCTCTTTTTCCTTATCCGCTGTTCAGGCGCCCGGATCAGTCCGAAGCTCGCATTCATCGGCTGGAGCCTGCCAAGTGAGTTGCCGGAAACGTACGCGGCCAATGAACCGATAGCCGTGTTATCGGGGAATACCACCGGCCTTTCGCCGAGGCATTGCCTTGCGGCGTTGATTCCTGCGACCAGGCCCGAGGACGCTGATTCGACATAACCTTCCACTCCCGTGATCTGCCCGGCGAAATACAGGTCGGGCATCGATCTCATCCTGTAGGTCGCATCCAGCAGGCCCGTCGAATCGATGTATATGTTCCTGTGCATCACGCCGTACCTGGCAAATTCAGCATTTTCAAGCCCGGATATCAGGCGGAACACTCTTTTCTGTTCCGGCCAGCGCAGGCGTGTCTGGAATCCTACCATATTGTAAAGCGTGCCGGCCCTGTTGTCCTGCCTGAGCTGCACCACCGCATAGGGCTCTTTCCCCGTCGCGGGATCGATGAGGCCGACAGGTTTCATGGGACCGAACCTCAGCGTATCCGGTCCGCTTGCAGCCATGCTTTCAACAGGCATGCATCCGCTGAAAAGTATCATCTTTTCAAATTCATTTACTGGTACAGTCTCTGCATTCACAAGCTCGTGCCAGAACATTTCGTACCGTTCCCGGTCCATCGGACAGTTGATATAGTCATCCGTCCCCTTTCCGTAGCGCGATGCCCGGAATGCTTTCGTCATGTCGATGGACTCATATGTGACTATCGGCGCCGCGGCATCATAAAAATAGAGGCTGTCTCTGCCCGTGATCCTCATTATTTCCGCGGCAAAGGCATCAGAAGTCAGCGGCCCGGTTGCTATCACGGTGATTCCGTCCCCTGGCAGGCTGGTGATTTCTTCGTTATACACGCTTATGCCGGGATGGTTTTTCACCGCCTCGGTGACAGCTTTTGAGAAACCTTCCCTGTCGACTGCCAGTGCGCCTCCGGCCGGAAGCCGCGTTTCATCAGCGCATTTCATGATGAGGGAGTCCAGCCTTCTCATTTCTTCTTTCAGCAGTCCGACTGCATTGGTCAGGCTGTCGGAACGCAATGAATTGCTGCAGACCAGTTCTGCAAACGTTTCCATCCTGTGTGCAGGCGAGAATTTTTTCGGCTTCATCTCGAAAAGCCTTACCCGCACTCCTCTTTTTGCCGCCTGCCATGCCGCCTCGCAGCCGGCAAGCCCGGCACCTATCACGTTTATATATCTTTCAGTCAAGCGCAGGCCCTCCCGCTGTTATAAACACGTTTTCGCGCATTGTCTCATCTTGTCATGAATACTGCAAAACCATCAGATGCACATAATCCGGTCCGGATACGCATGCGTCCGGCAGATCCGTACCGCCGTCATTCATCGCCGTCCCCGGCCTCTTCTTCCTTCTTTTTCTTTTCGGGGCTTTTTGTGAAACCGCATGCTTCACTGCTGCATACAAGCGTGACTTTCCTGCCGGAATACTTCTTTACCATGAAGTTCCCGCATTGGGGGCACATCTCGCCTGATGGCATATCCCATGACATGAAGCCGCACTCGGGATAATTCTCACACCCGAGATAGCTCTTCCTTGTTCTCGTCTTCTTTATCAGCACCTTGCCGCCGCAAAGCGGGCAACTGACCCCTGCCTCCTCGAGTATCGGCTTTGCATTCCTGCATTCCGGGAAGCCCGGACAGGCCAGGAACCTGCCATACCGTCCCGTTTTGATAACCATGTTCCTGCCGCATTTTTCACATATGACGTCGGTCACTTCATCGGGTATTTCTACATTCTCGATTTTTGTTTCCGCCTCCTTCAGCGTCTTCTCGAATGGTACGTAGAACTCTCTCATGAGTTCGACCCACTGCTTGTTTCCTTCTTCCACGTCATCCAGTTTTTGTTCGAGCTGTGCCGTGAACTGTATGTCCACTATGTCGCTGAAGTTGGTCTTCATTATATCATTTACTATCCTTCCCAGTTCGGTAGGTACCAGGAATTTTTTCTCCTTCACGACGTAACCCCTGGCAAGGATGGTCGATATTATCGGGGCATATGTGCTCGGCCTTCCGATGCCTTTTTCCTCAAGGGCCTTCACGAGCGATGCCTCGGTATATCTCATCGGGGGCTGTGTGAAGTGCTGCTTGTCTTCGATCTTTTTCAACGCCAGTATTTCGTCCTGCTCAAGGTCTGGTATGGATACCTCGTTTTCCTTCGCGTCGTCTTCCCTGGGGTCTTCGTCCTTTCCTTCGGTATACACCGCCAGGTACCCGTCGAACTTCAGCCTGGAACCGTTGGCTTTGAAGAGGAGATCGCCGGCCAGTATATCTGCCGCTATGGTGTCGTAGACCGCTGAAGCCATCTGGCTTGCGATGAACCTGGACCAAATCAGGCTGTAAAGCCTGTACTGGTCATTTGTCAACGATCCCTTCACACTTGCCGGATCCAGTTCGACATATGTCGGTCTAATGGCTTCATGGGCATCCTGGGACGCCGAACGGTTTTTATATATCCTTGGTTCGCCCGGAAGGTATTTTTCACCGTAATGCGCATTTATATGCTCCCTGGCTGCCTGCTGCGCCTCTGTGGAGATCCTGGTCGAGTCGGTGCGGATATACGTGACGAGACCTACGGTCCCGTGTCCCTTGACTTCCAGCCCTTCATAGAGCTGCTGGGCGATCATCATCGTTTTTTTCGTCGGGAAGCCCAGCTTCCTGGAAGCTTCCTGCTGCAATGTACTGGTCGTGAACGGGGCCGGAGGAGTCTTTTTCTTCTCGCCGTATTTTACCCTGTGGACGACGAACTCCTTCCCTTCAAGCTGCTTAAGTATCTCCCTGACGTCTTCCTCGTTCTTCAGTTCTATCTTCTTGTCCATTTTGCCATAGAACTTTGCTTCGAACGTGCGCGACTGCTTCTTTTTGTGCAGCAGTGCCGCTATCGTCCAGTATTCCTCCGGCACGAACTTCTCGATCTCTTCCTCCCTGTCGCATACAAGCCTTGCCGCAACGGACTGTACGCGCCCGGCACTCAGCCCTTTCCTGACTTTTCTCCAGAGCAGCGGGCTGATCTTGTAGCCTACTATCCTGTCCAGCACGCGCCTGGCCTGCTGTGCATTGACCAGGTCCATGTTGATTTTCCTCGGCTGCTTGATGGCGTTGCGCACAGCGTTTTTCGTTATCTCGTTGAATGTGACCCTGCATTCCGCGTCTTCGTCGATATCGAGCAACTGGGCAAGATGCCATGATATGGCTTCCCCTTCGCGGTCAGGGTCGGTCGCCAGGAGTATCTTTTTGGAATTCTTGGCTTCTTTCTTCAGCTTGTTGATTATTTCTCCTTTGCCCCGGATGGTGATGTACCTGGGCTCGAAATCATTTTCTATGTCGACGCCCATCTGGCTTTTGGGCAGATCCCTGACGTGTCCTACCGAAGCAACGATTTTGTAGTCCTTTCCCAGGAATTTGCTTATGGTGTTGGCCTTTGCAGGCGATTCCACTATTACAAGGTTGTTTGCCATCATTTCCTCCTTGATTGCGTTTATATTGGTACGCTGCAGTTTGCAGCAATGCCGCGTACTTTGCTTCGATGCCGGAACCATGCGGTCGATCCAGTGGATGAGTACAAATCATATATTACCACATTTTGCGTCCAAGTCTACTATAATGATGATGATTTTATCCGGCAAGTTATTCAACAAGCCTGTAGTATTTGCCCGGCAGTTGCTCGACGAAGCCGCTCAGTTCCAGCATCAGGAGTATCGAAGAAGCCATCTGGACACTTATCCCGCAGTCCCTGGATATGACGTCCAGGTGCACGGGACCGTTGAGCAGCCGCTGGGCTATGGTTTTTTCTTCCCTGCCAAGTTTCATAAGCGCAGCTCTGTTTGCGCCTCCATATGTATTTTTTGTATCATGGCTTATATTCAATTCATCAAGTATATCACCGACACACGTCACGATCTTGGCGCCGTCGCGGATCAGCCTGTTGGTGCCTCTGCTGCTGCAGGAATTTATGTTCCCGGGCACCGCGAAAACGTCCCTTCCCTGCTCCAGTGCATAATCAGCGGTGATGAGCGAGCCGCTTTTCTCACCTGCCTCGACGATCGTCACGCCATGGGACATGCCGCTTATGATGCGGTTCCTGGCCGGGAAATTGTACCGGGAAGGCTCCGTCCCCGGGAGATATTCGGATATGACGGCTCCATGCCGTATTATCTCCTCCATCAGTCCCCGGTTTTCAGGCGGATATGCCATATCGATGCCGCACCCGAGCACCGCTATCGTCCTGCCTCCTGCCTCCAGTGCGCCCCTGTGGGCCCGGGAATCTATCCCCCTGGCCATCCCGCTGACGATCGTGACCCCGTGCTCAGCCAGTTCCCGTGACAGGCGCTTTGCCATATCGAGCCCGTAAAATGTCGCCCTCCTGGAACCGACAACGGCCATGCACATCTCGTCAGGTTCCAGCCTCCCCCTGCAGTAAAGGACCAGCGGCGGGTCGGCGATATGCCTTAGCAGTTCGGGATACGCTTTGTCGTATATGGTTATTATATCGGCGTCACACTTTTTGACGGATTCCAGGGCCTTTTCGCTTTCTTTCCTGGTAGCCTTGTCGACCAGGCGCAAAACCAGTTTTTTCGTGCACAGGCCGGAAGCCGCAAGTTCGGCTTCACTGGCTTCCCAGACCAGGGCAGGGTCCGCGAAATGCTGGAGAAGCCGGTATTTCTTTGCCGGAGTTGCACTGACCAGGGATCCCAGCCAGATCCAGTATTTAAGATCACTCATCATCACGTCTTTACCATGCATATCTCCCACGGTCATCATAAATGCCAGGCTCTCCTGTCAAGGCTCCTGTATTGTATCGCCTCGGTAAGGTGAACGGGCCTGATGTCCTCGCTCATGTCCATGTCTGCTATCGTCCTTGCTACCTTCAGGATCCTGCTGTGCGCCCGTGCACTCATGCCGAGCCTGTCGAATACGTCTCTGAGGATGCTCCTGCATTTCCTGTCGAGCCTGCAGAACTTTGAAAACATCGCAGGCTGCAGTTGCGAGTTTGAATAGATGCCGAGCCCTTTGTACCTCTCAAGCTGTATTTTCCGCGTCCTTTCCACCCGTTTCCTTATCTCGGGCGATGTTTCAACATATTTATCGCTTTCGAGTTCCGAGTATTTGACTGGCATGACTTCTACCTGGATATCCAGCCTGTCAAGCAGGGGGCCAGATAGCCTTCCGAGATACTGCTGTATCTGTCTCGGGGTGCATGTGCACTTCCCGGGTCCGTCAAGGAAGTGGCCGCACCTGCACGGGTTGGCAGCGCATATCAGGGTGGTCCTTGCAGGGTATGTGATGCTTGCGTTCACCCGCGTAATGGTGATGACCCCGTCCTCCAGCGGCTGCCTGAGAGCCTCCAGGGCCTTCTTGCTAAACTCGGGAAGTTCATCGAGGAACAGTACACCGTAATGGGCAAGGCTTATCTCTCCTGGTTTCGGAATGGAACCGCCGCCGACCAGGCCGGTGTCCGAGATGCTGTGGTGCGGGCACCTGAACGGCCTGGTGTTCACAAGGGACATCCCCTTCGGAAGTATGCCGGCTATGCTGTGTATCTTCGTCACTTCCAGCGCTTCCTCGAACGTCATGGACGGCAGTATCGTCGGCAGCCTTCGTGCCAGCATCGTTTTCCCGCATCCCGGCGATCCTAGCATCAGGCAGTTGTGCCCGCCTGATGCAGCCACCTCAAGTGCCCTCTTTGCATTTTCCTGCCCTTTCACGTCGGCAAAGTCGACAGTATCAGAATATACCGGCACGATATCGTCTCCGGCGTCTTCGTAGCATCTTATCCCGAGCTCACCGTTCACAACTGCGGCCGTTTCCCTGAGATCTTTTACAGGTATGATGCGGAGTTCTTTTACGACCGATGCTTCCTTTGCATTTGCCTCGGGAAGGAACAGGAAGCGGGTCCCGTTCCGGTGCGCGCAGATGGCCATGGGCAAAACGCCTTTCACCGGCTTTATCTCTCCGTCCAGTGAAAGCTCTCCTATGAACATCGAGTTTTTGACGGCAGACTGGCTGATTTGGCCCGACGCGGCCAGGATGCCCAGGGCGATGGCAAGATCGAAGGATGAGCCTTCTTTTTTTATATTTGCCGGCGCCATGTTAAGCGTGATTTTTTTCAGCGGGAATTCATACCCGGAGTTTTTCACGGCAGACCGGACACGTTCCCTTGCCTCACGTACGGCAGTATCTCCGAGCCCGACTATGTCGAACGCGGGCAGGCCGTTGCTGATATCCGTTTCTATTTCGACTATATAGCCGTCGATCCCCAAAATACCGCAGCTTATTATCTTTGAATACATTTTGCTACCTTCGGCTAGTATTAGTTGTTATGTTATACATTATTTTCCATCACAATATTACTATATCTGCATGATTTTGTACATACCCAAATTGGCGCACGACATGTTTTTCAACTTCGCAGGACCTTATAAACGCGTAGCGGAGCGTATGGCAGGAACCTTCAGAAAATACGGGAGGAAATGACCGGGCCGGAAATGATCCCGGAAATCGTGCCCGGATTTACGGTTTCTGGTATTCAAAAAAAAGCCCATAGGTCCAGGCGCATTTCCCGGTATTGCCCATTTGCTTTTCCTGTGCTTTTCTATTCTTTTCAGGACTGTTCACTGTCCTTTTTCTGTTCGTTTCCCTTCAGTTTTTCATTTTCTTTCAGCAGCTTATGCAATTCTTCCATGAATGTGTTTATGTCCTTGAACTGCCTGTAAACCGAGGCGAACCTGACGTATGCCACCTCGTCGATATCCTTTAGCCTTGCCATGACCATTTCACCGATTTCTTTCGTGGTTATCTCTCTCTTGAGCGAGTTCAGTATCTGGAGTTCTATCTCGTCAGCCAGCTTTTCCAGGGTATCGACGGAGACCGGTCTTTTCTCGCAGGCTCTCAGCAGCCCGTTTATGAGCTTCTCACGGTCGAAAGGCTGCCTTGTCTTGTCCTTCTTGATCACCATCAGCGGAATGCTCTCCACTTTTTCATAGGTGGTGAACCGCCTCATGCACCTGTTGCATTCCCTCCGCCTCCTGATGGCCGAATACTCGTCGGTTGGCCTGGAGTCGATAACCTTATCCTCGAGGTACCCGCAATAAGGACATTTCATAGCTTACCTCCTGTGCGGTCATCGCCGCGGTATTTGTCATTTGTGCTTTTCCATAATTTTATCGGCATTCTGAAAAAAACCTTTAGCACAGGGGGACAGTTCTCCACTTAGGGGACAGTCCTCAAACGTCGGGGACAGTCCTTAACTTCGGGGACGGTCCTCCGATTTTGGGGACAGTCCTTAACTTCGGGGACGGTCCTCCGATTTTGGGGACAGTCCTTCACTTCACGGACGGTCCTCTGATTTTGGGGACAGTCCTTCACGATCTCCGCCATATCATTGCATGGTTGGCCCGGGGTCAGTCAAAGTATCGTCTTATGTACCTCTCGTCCAGGTCTACGAGTATAATGTCCTCGCCTATTTTCACGATTTTGTCCCACGGGATGACAAACTCGCTGTCTTTCCCGAAAAAACCCAGCAGCTTGCCGACTCCCGGCAGTATTATGGCCTCGACCCTTCCCTGCTCCAGGTCGATTTCCACGTCCGAAACGAAACCCAGCCTTCTGCCGTCGGATACATTTATGACTTCCTTCTGCCTGAAATCCGAAGAACGATTCATGCGGACCCTCACCAATCTTTCATATCATCGTCCTATCCATAATTTTCCGCCTGAAAGTGCCTTTTCATATAAATTATATGTCCCCTGCCGGTCAATTATCTCCTGCAGGGGACAGTTCTCCATTTTAACGCCGCAGCTGTTCCCGGCCTGCTCCGCGTTCCGCGGGCTGCTCAATGCCTGTCGACATGTACGCTGGTACGACGATGTAATCCCAGGTCCGGGATTTGTGTTATTATGACATAATGTCATTATGACATGTTATCATGATATCTTTTGATTCAGGGTTTTATGCATAGTCTGAGTCTGGTCTATACCGTGTACATTTATCGTCAAATATGTTTCCGCATATGCATCAGCGCCGTTTTCTCGAGTCTGGACACCTGGGCCTGTGAAATCCCGATTTCTTCGGCAACTTCCATCTGTGTCCTCCCCTCGAAGAATCGCAGGTTCAGGATAAGTTTTTCCCTGTCGTTGAGCTTTCGCATCGCTTCCTTCAGCGAAATGCCCTCTAGCCAGTTTTCATCATTGTTTTTTTCATCCTTTACCTGGTCCATTACATAAATAGCGTCTCCGCCATCGTGATATACGGACTCGAACAGTGAAATGGGATCCTGGATGGCATCAAGCGCGAAAACGACCTCTTCCTTCGGCAGGTTCAGTTCTTCGGCTATCTCTGAGATCGTGGGTTCCTTTGCGTTTTTATTCGTGAGCCTTTCCTTGGCCTGCAGCGCTTTATAAGCTATGTCCCTCAGTGACCTGCTGACCCTTATCGAATTATTGTCCCGCAGGTACCTCCGGATCTCACCGATGATCATCGGCACCGCATAGGTGGAGAATTTAACGTTCTGGTTGACGTCGAAATTGTCTATTGCTTTAATAAGGCCAATGCAACCAACCTGGAACAGGTCGTCCACGTATTCGCCCCTGTTGTTGAACCTCTGGATAACGCTCAAAACGAGCCTGAGATTCCCGTTTATGAATTCCTCGCGGGCTGATGCATCGCCCTTGTGCATCCTTTCGAAGAGAGCTTTTTTCTGCTCATTTGACAAAACCGGCAGTTTTGAAGTGTTGACTCCGCAGATTTCAACCTTGTTGACCATCTTGTAAAAACCTCCCGGTGTTTTTGTTCAGTAACATTATTGCCCGGGAGGTCTTTTTTATACTGTGACTTTTGCAGAAAATATTCGCTGAAGGCCTTGACAACAGCGGATTTGGAGGTTACACCATCCTGCTGATCTCTTTCTTCAGCCGGCTTATTATCCTCTTTTCAAGGCGTGAAATATACGACTGGGAAATACCAAGCATGTCGGCGACTTCCTTCTGTGTTTTCTCCACACCGCCGGTCAGCCCGAACCTCAGTTCCATTATCTTCTTTTCGCGGCTTGAAAGCTTTTTCATGGCATTGTTGAGAAGCTCCCTGTCTATTTCATCTTCCAGGCTCCTGTAAATGATGTCGCTTTCAGTGCCAAGAATGTCCGAAAGCAGAAGTTCATTGCCGTCCCAGTCCACGTTGAGGGGCTCGTCGATCGAAATCTCCGTTTTGATCCTGTTGTTCCTCCGGAGATACATCAGGATCTCATTTTCAATACATCTCGACGCGTATGTGGCCAGCTTTATATTCTTGGCCGGATTGAAGGTATTTATAGCCTTTATAAGGCCTATCGTTCCGATCGATACCAGGTCTTCGACTCCAACGCCCGTATTCTCGAACTTCCTCGCTATGTAGACGACAAGCCTGAGATTGCGCTCGATCAGCACGCTCTTTACTCCGCAGTCCTGTTCGCCGAGCCTGGCGAGCAGATACGATTCCTCGTCGACTGAGAGAGGCGGCGGCAATGCCTCGCTTCCCCCGATGTAATAGATCGGGCGACCGGTCTTTTTCCTGAGTCTGAACATTAACTCCCAGTAATGTATCCTCAGGATCAGCCTGACTTTGTTGAATACTTTCATCTGGAATCTCCTTTCGTTGTCATATCAGTTATGTATAAGCAAAAGTTATATCAGCCAGTGTAGCTATAACTAATAAAGCTAAATAAGCTCCGGGTTCATGAGAGCCCTGTATTGTTCGTTTGCCGACAGCGCCCTGTTGTAAATACCGACGATCACATCACGGATGTCTTTTTTGCCGTCGTCGGCCCCGATCTCTATGTAATCCGGCCTGAACCCGATCATCATGCCGTTTTCCCTGCCTAGCGACGTGAACGGGATAAGCCTGAACCTGGTGAACCAGTCGGAGGATGATATCGTCGCTGTGACGGAGTCCAGGTCGTTTTCACGGTTGCGTTCGAAAATGCTTTTTATGTCATCCGGCAGAAGATCCCTGATGGCTGAAAATTCCACGACCACGACGGGCAGGTTCGTCAGCGGGTCATGCAGCGAATTGCCTGTATCCACCAGGGCCGACAATTCGATGGACTTGTCTCCGACTGCGATGCTTATGTTCACCAGGAGCTTTTCTTTGACAAATTTGCTTTGCACGGCTTCCCATATCACCCGGAAAATGATCAAAGCCAATGCCACCGCCAGCAAAAGCTCGGTCCACCTGGCACCGATGAAAGACAGCGGAGTGATGAGCACACCGTTCCTTATGATCCCCCAGTCTTTGCTGAAAAACATCAGTGCAAAGGCCGCGCCTGCAAAAATGAATGTCGCCGCATAGAAAAGAGCCAGGGTTTTCAGAAAAACCGAGATTTTTCTGAAAGTGAATGCTATGGCAACCATGGCGACCGACAACAGGAATTTTGCAAACAGGGTGGCATACACCTGTGTGTCCGGCAACAGGATCATAAGCACCAGGTAGGCTGTGCCTGTAACAGATCCGAGGAGCAGCCTCAGGCTGTTCGTCTTGGTCTTTGAAAACCTCGATGTAACAAGGAGTATCAGGTAATTGATGACTATATTCTCGAGGATGACGATATCCAGATATATCTCCACCGCGTTACCTCACAAGCCGCAATGCCAGACATCCCCTATTTTACATATATTCATATGTCCGGGCATTTATGTATAACAACATACTTAAATTATATTTAAGCTGCCGTGAATTTTATGTCACAAACACCTGTAGAAATAAGGTTTTTTGAGGAAGTTGCATGGGCAGGCCTATGGTGGGAGACGGGCTATGGCGGGGGACAGTTCTGCAGAAAAAATGATGGGGACAGTTCTTCAGAAAGCCGGTATCCTGCTCAGTTACCCGAAGAAGTGTCCCCCTAAGTTCACTGAAGAAGTGTCCCCCTAAGTTCAGAACTTTCTCCTGAGTTTGTCCCCTGAATTCTGAAGAACTGTCCCTTAAATCTGGAACTGTCCAATTTTTCCCGAAGAACTGTCCCCCTCTAAGCGAAGAACTGTCCCCCAACCGAACTCGTGAAGGACCGTCCTCCGCCAGTAACACAAAAAACCCCGGGCTTTATGCCCGGGGTCCTGGTTTCGCAACGTTTATCTGAACCTGTTTTTCCTCAGGAATGTCGGGATCTCGAGCTCATCCTCGGATATGTCTGTGGCCAGTTGACGCCTTGGGGCTGCCTGTTCCTGTTTTGCCGGAGATTTTTCCGCTATCTTGTCTATCTTCCTCATCACCGGGCTCTTGTCGAAGCCGGTTGCGATAACGGTTATGAGTATTTCGTCCTTGAGGTTCTCATCGATGACCGCGCCGACGATTATGTTGGCATCCTGGTCGGCAGACTTCTGCACCAGTTCGGCCGCCATATTGACTTCGAAAAGTCCGAGATCCGCTCCGCCGGTGATATTGATGATCACGCCGCGTGCGCCGTCTATGGTCGTCTCGAGCAGGGGACTCTGTATGGCCTGTTTTGCCGCTTCTTCGGCTCTGCCATCGCCGGAGGCTTTGCCTATGCCCATGTGTGCCAGCCCGGTATTCTGCATTATCGTTTTTACGTCTGCAAAGTCGAGGTTTATAAGTCCCGGTACTGCAATGAGATCCGATATGCCCTGAACACCCTGGCGCAATACGTCATCGGCCATCCTGAACGCCTCTATTATGGACGTCTTCTTCTCGGCAACCTGGAGCAATCTGTCGTTCGGTATCGTAACAAGAGTGTCCACGACACCCTTGAGGTTTTCTATGCCCTGTTCCGCATACTGCATCCTTTTGCGGCCTTCAAACATAAAAGGCTTGGTCACAACGCCAACCGTCAGTATCCCCATCTCTTTTGCGATCTGGGCTACGACAGGCGCAGCGCCGGTTCCGGTCCCGCCGCCCATTCCTGCGGTCACGAAGACCATGTCTGCTCCCTTGATGGCCTGGGCTATCTCGTCCTTGCTCTCATTTGCAGCCTTTTCCCCGATTTCAGGATTGGCACCGGCTCCCAGACCTTTTGTCAGTTTGTCCCCAATCTGTATTTTTGTGTTAGCCTTGGAAAGAAAAAGAGCCTGTTTATCTGTATTTATGGCTATGAACTCAACACCTCTGAGGCCGGCAGTTATCATCCTGTTTACGGCATTGTTGCCCCCGCCGCCGACACCGATGACTTTTATCTGGGCAAACTGTTCCATATCAATATCAAACTCCAGCAAAACGAATCCCCCTTTTGTCATTCGTTTGGCATAACTTTTGGCACAAATAAATAATATCCTATTCCTTAAATTAGCGCAAGATGAGATTAGCAAAATATTCAGTCAGTAAACAGCGGCGGATCAAAACATTTTTTTGAAAAAATTCAAGATCCTTTCCAGTACTGATCCTTCATTTTTCTGCTTCTCCTGTTTCCTGAGCCTGATCTCGCTTGCCCGGCTTACTCCCTTCCTGACATTCGCCACGTACCTGATCATGCCTGCTGACGCAACAAACTCAGGTTTCAGGACTCCCGGTATCTGCCCTGCCTGGACGACCCTTACCGGAAGGTCGAACACTTCCCTGGCCAGCTGCCTGCAGCCGTCCACATAGGAAATGCCGGCGCCTGTCATAACGACGCAGCCTTCCTGCGGGATGCTTATCCCCGCCTTGTCCAGCAGTCCCTTGCATAATGAGAATATCTCGTACACGCGGGCCTCTATTATCTCGACTACTTCCGATACCTTCACATTCTTTTTCCTGTTCTCGCTGATATCGAACACCGAAATCTCCTGGTCGTTCTTTATCAGCGAAGTCAACGCAAGTTCGAACTGGCGCTTGATCTTTTCGGCTTCCGTATTAGATATCCGCAGTCCGATTGCGATATCATTGGTGACATGATCACCGCCGACCGGTATAGAATCATAAAAAACAAGCCTTTTGCCCTGGAATACCGAAATGTCGGTCACGCTCCCCCCGACATCCAGCAGCACGGCTCCTATGTCACGTTCATCCGGCGTCAGACAAATCTCTGCCGAAGCAAATGCTTCGGCAACTATCCCATCCAGCTTTATGTCAGCCCGTTCCATGCTTTTTATGATATTCTGGACCGATATGATCTTTCCTACAAGCATGTCCGCATCGACTTCGAGACGGTTCCCGACCATCCCTACCGGGTCGGTTATCTCGTCATATCCGTCGATGATGAACTGCCTCGGGATGACGTCTATAAGCTGCATGTCTTCCGGTATCTCGATGTCCCTGACGTCGCGGAGTATTTCATCCAGGTCGTCCCTGGTTATTTCCCTTCCGTTTATGCTCAGCCAGCTTTTGTTGTTCACGACATTTACGTGCATACCATGGATGTTGACATAAGCTGAATCGATCCGCATGTTGGCTTCTGCTTCAGCTTCTTCGACCGCTTTCCTTATGCTTGCAGCCGTACTGTCTATATCAACGATGACGCCTTTTTTAAGCCCGCTGCAAGGCGCCATACCTCTTCCGGCGATCTCTAACTGTGAGAACTTGCTGATCTTACCGATAAGGGCGCAAACGTTCGACGTTCCGATGTCAACACTTACAATCCATCCACTCAAGGAAATGACCCCCTGTAAACTACCCTACAAACTATATATTATCTTTTTTATCTGACTTATTCAACACATATCTGCGAATAACTGCAAAATTTAAGAAAATCCTGTTACCAAAGGCGAATATTGCCGCAAGGTACAGTTGCAGCCCCATCTGGTCGCCTATATACGCCAGCATCGCCGCCAGGATCGCGTTTCCGAAAAAACCTGACAGGAATATTTTCATGTCGAATTTTCCCTGCATCGACGACGCTATCCCGCCGAACACGGAGTCCAGCGCGGCAAGGATGGCCACAGCCAGGTATATGGAATACTGCTGGGGTATATTTACAGGTATCACAAAAACTCCGATCAGTATCCCGATGATCATTCCCAGTATCGGCAACATAGGCACCTAACCTCCGCTCTCAGGAGTGAATACCGGATCCTTCCCGACGGAAAAATCCAGCGTACCCCTTTCTGTTTTTTTGATGTCAATTGCGAATATGCTTGCCGCTGCACTGATTTTGTAATGAAGCTCGTCCGCCTTGCCAAGATTCACGATTATGCGGGACTGCACCGAAAAACGGATGTTCGAAAGGTCGCTCGTATCCACATAATCGACCAGAGGCAGCAACTCCACGCTATTCACAGCATCTGTCTCTCTTATTGTATCAAATACTTTGAAAGCTGATAAGAGCATTTCCTCAGGAATATCCAGTTTCTTTCCCGGGACTGCCGAAGCAGGATCCGCGGTCCTTATCACGGGAAGCCCTTTCTCAGCCTCATCCGGGTCGAAGGCAGGATCGATCTCAAGAAGGTAACCCTCTTTGTCTATAAGCAGGGGTGTCCCCTTCATATCGATTATGGCAGCGGGTTCACGCTCTGTAATGCTGATCCTTATCGTACCAGGGATGATATACCTGACTTCCGCGCTCCTGACATATGGACATTTTTCAATTATCGCCTGTTCCGCGTCACCTATGCGGAACAAGCCTGATTTCGACTTGCTGGAAAACAGTACCCTGAACCCGTTACGGCCTGTCCTGATGCCTGAAGCGGCTGTAAGTTCGGCTGCATCGTACCGGGTATTGCCGAAAACCCTGAATTCCTTTATGTTAAAGAAAGGAGAAAGCGCTGCATATATTACGGTAGAAACAAATAACGCGGTAACGAGTATCGACTTTACTACCCTGAAGATCCTTTGCCTTCTTCTTTTTCTCCTGTTTATCACGTGTGCAGGTTCCTGCACGGTTTTTATCCTGCGCAGCTTCATATCTGCCCCCTGGTGTACGGTGGTCGTGAGAATATCGTATCACATTATCACAACAGGCCGTTCGGGTATTTCAGTCGACTCTCCTTATAGTTGCGCCGATCTGTCTCAGTTTCTCTTCGATCCTCTCGTATCCCCGGTCGATATGCCTGATCCCCGATACCACTGTTTCTCCCTCAGCTGCAAGACCTGCCAGTACCAGGGCCGCTCCTCCCCTTAAGTCTCTGGCAGTGACATTGGCCCCTACCAGTTTCCTGACTCCCTTTATGACCGCTATCCGCCCTTCCAGCTTGATGTTCGCGCCCATTCGCAGCAGTTCGTCAACGTGTTTGTACCTGTTCTCAAAAACTGTCTCGACTACTATGCTTGTGCCCCTGGCGATGGTCAGCATCGCCATGAGCTGTGCCTGCATATCCGTCGGGAATCCCGGATACGGAAGCGTTCTGACGATATCTACGGCCCGCAGCCTTGCCGGTCCGACTACATGCACAGTGCTGCCATTGACGCGGATCCTGCATCCGCTTTCCCTCAGGACCGAAATAACTGAACTGAGATTTTCAGGATAGACGTTTTTCAATAACAGGTTTCCGCCTGTTATCCCTGCTGCCGCCATATATGTACCCGCCACTATCCGGTCGGTGATTATGGTATGTTCCGCATACCTCAGCTTGCCTCCACCGCCGGCTATCCGTATGATGCTCGTCCCCGCGCCCGTCACACGCACGCCCGCTGCCTGCAGGTAATTCTGCAGGTCGACTATCTCAGGCTCTTTTGCAGCGTTTCTTATAACCGTCTCTCCGTCGGCAAAGACCGAGGCCAGCATTATGTTTTCAGTGGCGCCCACACTGGGGTAATCAAGCTGGATGTCGCACCCTTTCAGCCTGTCGGCCTCGCAGTGTATGAACCCGCGATGCGCGTCATTTATCTTCGCGCCCATGTTTTTAAGCGCTTTCAGGTGCAGGTCGATCGGTCTCGGGCCTATTTCGCACCCACCCGGGTGCGTAACTTTTCGGGCACAGGACTGTTGGCCTCCCTGTCATAATTTTAGCACCCGCAAACACAGGTATCAACTTTGCAGTGTTGCTGTCCCGCTTTTTTTCATGCTGCATGACTGTGATCCAATTCCCTGGGCCGGAGTATGCTCATGATCCCGAGGGTTCCGTGAGATGGCCACGATCCGTAGTGCCGGGAGACGCTCATGATCCGTGGGTGTCGGGGGTGACGCTCACGATCCCGTGGGTGCCGTTGGACACACACGATCCATGTGTCCCGTGGGATGCTCACGATCCCGTGAGTATTGGGGGACGTCCACGATCCATGGTACCGGGGCATTCATGATCCCTCGGGTGCCGGAGAATTTCCGCTTCCTTTGGAGCCGGAGGATTTTCCCGATGCTGTGGACGTCAGGGGATCCCAGCGAGCCTATATGCCCCGGGAAATAATCACGCTTCCGTACTTTTCTGCGATTTTTCCCGTCTCATCTCCGGAACCGTCCCTTATGACAACGCCGGCCTTTCCCCGGTAGATTCTCAGAGCCTTTTCAAGAGCTTCTGCATCAGCTGTTTCGATGATGAAGGGGGCCTTCACATACCACTGCAGCCGGTCAACCACGTCAGCAAGCATGCCCGGGCCGCCGCCGGCGCTGTCGAGGCTCACCAGTATCGCGTCATAGCCTTCGGCTGACAAATCGAGCGCCGTTTCCTCCGCCCAGGACAAATCATTATTCTTCAAAGCCTGGCAGACTGCCTGGTCATTCGCGGCATCAAGCCTGTATATATTGGCATTATCAATGTCTGCCACATTTATATGCATGACATCGGAAGCAATGCATGACTCCAGCCTTTCAGGAACAGGAACGGGTTCAGCGTCTGTCAGCCTTTCCCTGAGAGCTCTTATGAATTCCGGGGTCGTCCCGCAGCAACCGCCTACGAGCCTTGCCCCGTATTTTATGAATGCCGCCGACAGTTCAGCAAAACGCTCCGGCGTCTCGTCATATGTCACCGTGCTGCCTGAAACCGACGGCAGGCCTGCATTCGGCTTGACGCTCAGGTAACCTCCGCCCGCCCTGTACATACTCTCGATGATACCCGTCATGTGTTCGGGACCGAATGAACAGTTGGCCCCGACCATGTCGACACCCAGCGATTTCAGGACTGTGACGGCAATGAACGGGTCAGTGCCCATCAGTGTCCGTCCGTTGTTTTCGAATGCAAGGGAGCAGATCACGGGCAGGTCCGTGACCTCCCTGGCTGCCAGGTATGCCGCCCGCAGTTCAGAAAGATCCGTGAACGTCTCGAAATTGATGATGTCCGCGCCGCCGTCGACAAGGGCCTTTACCTGTTCACGGTATATCTCGCAGGCTTTTTCGAACGACAGGTCTCCCAGCGGTTCCATAAGGGAGCCCGCAGGACCGACGGAAGCGCTCACGTAAGCCCTGTCTCCGGCAACCTCTCTTGCAAGCCTGGCTCCCCAGTAATTGATTTCATAAGTTTTTTCGCCGAGCCCGAACCTTTCGAGATGTATCCTGTTCCCGGGAAACGTGTTTGTCTGCAGTACGTCCGAGCCTGCCTCGAGATATGCCCTGTGTACCTCCCTGACTGCCTCCTGGTTCGTCAGGTTCCAGTATTCCCCGCACTCGCCGCCTTTCAGTCCCATCCTCTGCAGCAAGTATCCCTTGGATCCGTCATGTATCAATATCCTGTTCCTGATATCATCCAGAAAACCCATTTCACAGCCTCCGAAAACCTGTTGTACCGTATAGTGCAATCACTTGATTATGTAAGACATTATACTATCATCTACAATCATCTTCAACTATATTAAACCAATTTCTATGAAATTTATAGTACTCCTGCACATCGCCTGCCTTCCGGCGTGCGGACAGGTACTGACGAGATTTGCGAAAGGCTGAAAAACGCGGCGTTCTGCCTTAGGATAACAGACAGGACCCTGCCGGACCAATGCAGGCAACGTAATACGGATAACGCGTCCAACGCAGTAAATGCAGGCAAATCCGCAAGTACAGTCGGTTCTCTGTTGTGATGCCCGTTGCACGCGTATCGGAGGACGTTGTCTCCACTGCTGTTTAATTTTGGGCGTTGCCGAAAGGCTACATGCCGGTAAACTGTTCGATCAGCTTTATGACGATGGGCCCGAGAAGGACGACGAACAATGTCGGGAATATGAACACGACCATCGGTATCAGCATCTTCACAGGCACTTTCATCGCCCGCTCCTGGGCACGCTGTTTCCTCTTGAGCCTGATTTGCCCGGACTGGATCCTCAGTACCTGCGCGATACTCACGCCGAACTGTTCCGCCTGGATGATGGCCCCGACGAAAGCAGTAAAGTCCTGGATATCCAGCCTTTGTGACATATCCCGCAAAGCGTCTTTTTTCTTCCTTCCGACCCTGATTTCCTGCAGGACCCTGTCAAATTCATCAGCCAGCGGCCCCGGCTTTTTCTCCACCACTTTCATCAGCGCACCGTCGAAACCCAGGCCGGCTTCCACTATGACAGTGATTAGATCGATCACGTCCGGCAGCGTTTTCAGGATTATCTTCTGGCGCGCCGTAATCATTTTCCCGAGTATGAAGCCCGGCAGGACGAATCCCAGCGCTGCTTCTGAAACCAGGAACAGTATCAGCGAGCCCGTGGGGATGCCCGAATTTCTCAGCGCAATGAAGGTAATAAGCGGGATGCCTGCGACCAGGACCGCCTGTATGTTCAGCCAGTCCTTGACAGTAAGGTCCCATGGGTTCCCGGCCCTGGTGACCTTGTTTTCCAACGACGAAATCAGTTCTTTCGGAGTTACCCGCATCATTATCCTGCCCATCTGGTCAAGCATCGGCCTGACCACCCTGGTCAGCAGCGGCTGGTCCAGTTCGTCGTTTTCCTTTCTTGCCCTGGGATCCTTTATGTTCCGGAGCCTTGTTGATATTATGAGTTCACCCCTGCTGACAACCGCCAGAACAGAATGGGCAAGCAGGAAGCAGCTTGCGAATGTCAGCAGAAAAATCAAAACCGGCATCATACCAGCCTCCTAGATCTCCACCCTGACGATCCTTCGGATCAGTACTATACCCGTAAGCTCCATGATCGCTGCCGCCACAAGCATTATTATGCCGAGCGGCCTGGTAAACAACAGGCTCATCTGGGCCGGGTTTATCATGTATATGATAAGGCACAGTGCGATCGGGAGCAGTGAGATCACAAGTCCGGAAACCCTTCCCTGGGCTGTTATGGCTTTCAGTTCCCCTTTGATCCTGATCCTGTCCCTTATGGTCTCTGTTATTTTGTCAAGCACCTCGGCAAGGTTGCCGCCTACCTGTCTCTGTATCATCACCGCCGTGACCACCAGGTCGAGATCATCGCTCCGTACCCTGGCAGACAGGTTCTCCAGTGCTTTTTCAGTATTTAGCCCAAGGCTTACTTCTTTTTTGAAAATGGCGAACTCCTCCGCAACAGGTCCGGCCATCTCTTCAGCCACTATATCCACAGCCTGGAGGAAGCTGTAACCGGCTTTAAGCGAGTTAGACATCATCGTTATCGCGTCGCCCAGCTGATCATTCAGAAGCTTGATCCTCTTCCTGATCCTGCTTTTGATGAAAAACGAAGGCAGTATCCATCCGACAGTCCCGAAAACGAGAGCCAATGGCCATGATCCCGGGCCTTTTGCCAAAATAGTAAGCAGGAAGAAGATTGAGAAAAGTATCATCTCGAAAATCAGGAATTCTTCCGCTTTCAAAAGCAGGTGCGCCCTCGCAAGGTCAGCCTGTATCCTTTTCTTGTAGCCGTCCAGGAACCTGAGCCTGCCAATGCCTTTTGAAAGCATGCCGCGTAAAAATGAAGAACTGTCCCTCTTTTTTTTCTTTCTCTCCTCATGGATCTCCTCCAGCGATGTATAACGCCTGAGCCGGGTTATATGATCGTTCCGGGAGATGAATATTTTCATCAACTGGTAATAAAGGACCGCTGCAGATATGAAACACAAAAAGATTATCAGGCTTTTCAAATATACTCCTCCCCCTGTGAGTTATGGCGTAGAGTTATGCCGAACTGATCATATCATATTCCCGGCCGGATTCCTTTCAGGGCTTCCTTATACTGCAGCCGGCCGGTCCCGCCGGCAAAACCGTTTACCTGGCCGCAAACAGGTCCGGCGGCAGCGTTATTCCTGCGTCAGCCAGTTTCTCTATGAATTTTGGCTTTATGCCTGTCGGAACTATGGAGCCGATAATGCGGCCTTTTTCGTCCCTGCCTTGCTGCCTGAAAACAAAGATGTCCTGCATCGTTATGACATCGCCTTCCATGCCGGTAATCTCGGTGATATGTATTATCTTTCGCGAACCGTCCTTCAGCCTGGCCTGGTGCACTATCAGGTCGATGGCGGATGCGATCTGTTCACGGATAGCCCGCACGGGCAGATCCATGCCAGCCATCAGGACCATTGTCTCAAGCCTTGACAACATGTCACGCGGTGAGTTGGCGTGTCCTGTCGTAAGAGAGCCGTCATGACCTGTGTTCATCGCCTGCAGCATATCCAGCGCCTCGCCGCTCCTCACCTCTCCCACCACGATCCTGTCAGGCCTCATCCTGAGCGAATTCCTCACAAGATCCCTGATGGTTATCGCGCCTTTGCCTTCGATGTTTGGCGGCCGGGTTTCAAGCCTTACGACATGCTCCTGTGCAAGCTGGAGTTCTGCGGCATCTTCTATCGTCACTATCCTTTCGTCGTCCGGTATGAACGACGATATAACGTTCAGTGTTGTCGTCTTTCCGCTCCCGGTGCCGCCCGACACGATGATGTTGAGCCTGGCTTCGACGCATGCTTTCAGGAACATCGCCACTTCCGGCGTCAAGGTCCCGAAATTGATCAGGTCTTTTACGGTGTAAGGCTTTTCGGAAAACTTCCTTATCGTCAGCGACGGTCCGTTCAGTGCGAGCGGCGGTATTATCGCGTTCACTCTCGACCCGTCGGGCAGCCTTGCGTCTACCATGGGTGAGCTTTCATCTATCCTTCTCCCCAGGGGCGCAACGATTTTTTCTATGACCCTCATGACATGCTGATCATCTTTGAACACCACGTCGGTCCGGACCAGCTTGCCCTTCTTTTCGACATAGACGTTTTTGGGCCCGTTGACCATTATTTCCGATATCGATGGGTCCCGGATGAGACGGTTGATGGGGCCGAATCCGATCGTTTCATCTATGATCTCGGTTATCAGCTTTTGCTTGTCCAGCTTGGTTATGAACACACCCTCTTCGTCCAGGTAGCTTTCAACTATCCTGGTGATCGCCTGTTCAAGCTCCCCATCCTGTTCTTCGGCGTCCGCATCCCGTACCTTTCCGGAATTTATCTCCTCGATGATCCTCATGTGGATCCGGACCTTAAGGTCTTCAAAAGGATCCTCCCTCGGAGCCGGTGCGTTCCTCGCCCATGGGTTTTTGCCGCTGTCTGATGCTTCCGCTGCCCTTTCCTTTTGCAGCCTTTCCAGCAATGACAATCTCTATCCCTCCTGGTCTTTCAGCCAAACAGCCTCTTTATCGGCGATTTTTTGGCGGCGCCGCCCTCGAGTTCTCTCATCAGTTCATTTGCGATGTCGATTATTGCCCTTGCAACCTTTGTTTCGGTCCTCGTCATCACGAAAGGGAACCCCTTGTTCGCGGAAGTAACGACTGTCTGGCTGTCCTCGGGCACATATGCCCAGATCTGCCTGCGCAACACGTCTTCAAAGTCCCTGAACCTAATGCCGAACTGCTCTGAAGCTTTGTTCAGTACCACGTGTATCTTATCCTGGGGATAATTGAGCGTTTCCATCACGTCAAGCCCGGATTTTACGTTTTTTATCGTCGGAAGGTCAAGGGTCGATATGATGAGTATCTTGTCCGACATGTCCAGTGACGTTAGGACGGTTTCGTGGAAGCTGGCAGATGTGTCGATGATTATGTAATTATATGATTCTCTCAAAATGTTGATGATCTTCTCAACGTGGTTCGCAGTTATATATTCGGCATACTCAGGCTTTACGGGCGCGGGCAGTACCCTGACGCCGGAGAAATGGGTCACGAGGTAGTCCTCTGCGAAGCTGTCGTCCAGTTGCCCGAACTCCTTCACCAGGTCGCTTATGGTGTTCTTGACCGATACGTTGAGCATTATCGCCACATCGCCGAACTGCAGGTCGAGATCCACCAGCGCCACCCGCTTTTTCCCGGACCGCGCCATCGCCACCGCCAGGTTCGATGCTATCGTAGTCTTTCCTACGCCGCCCTTTGTGCTGAATACGGTAATCACCCTCGATTTCATTTCCTTCTTTTCTGAAAGCGGAGCGAACTTCTCGCGTCGTTTCATTTCATTTTCATATGCCCTGATTATCGTTTCGGAAAGCTCGTCCCCGCTGAACGGCTTGCACAGGTACTCGCGTGCGCCCGCTGTCATTGCTTTCCTGACATATTCGGTCTCGCCCTGCACCGACATTATGATGACCACCGAATCGGGCATGTTCAGCGAAATCTCCTCAGTTGCTTTTATCCCGTCCATGCCCGGCATGTTTATATCCATAAGGATAACGTCCGGCCGCATCTCACCGGCCAGAACGACGGCTTCCTCTCCGGTTGCAGCTTCTGCGGTCACCCTGATATTCCTGCTGAACGATAAAAGCTGCTTTATATTGCTCCTGGTTTCATAGGAATCGTCAACAATCATCACACTGATCTTTTCCATCCGGCTTTCCTCCCAATTCCAGTTATCCCTCAGCTTTCTTATTCCAAACCGGCTCCATCCGCGCCTGCGGGACCGGTGTCGTCAGTTTCCTCCGTAACGATAATGCCTTTTATGCCTGTGACATCCTGCCTGATCACACCTTCCGTATTTATCAGCGAATCATCGCCGACCGGTCTGAGCGCCAGCCTTATTATTCCGAACTCGGAAGCATAGACGAATTTTTCGACGTCTTCCTTCCTTACGGCCAGCGTGATCGTCATTGGCTGCTCAACGGGCTTGTCGGCCGAAAGACTTGTGTCCTGCCCCAAAGCGAGCACTTTGACGTTTTGCAGGATGATTTTAGTGATTCTCGGATAGGTAACGGTCTTGTCCCCCCTAACATCTTCTTCCTTATTGAAGCTTGCGACCACGTCCACATGGTCTCCAGGCCTGGGCAGGTTCGCCACGTTGACCTGTTCCGTGATATTCATGCTCACCGCCCTTGTCCCTTCGGGGATCGTATGTGAAAAATACAGGCCCTCATCATCAGTAAGCCTTGCATTCCTTATAAATTCACCTTTCAGGATGCTCACGAGCGTCCATTTGCCTATCACCTGTTCTTTGTCGGTGGCCATATCTTCAGTGTACAGTTCCTCGGCCACCTTTATTTCTTCGATATCAGAAGCCGTGATCCTGGTGAACCCGGGTATGGTCCTTGCGGCGGCATAGACGTTTATGTATTTCGTTTCCGGTGCCTGTTCGGGCTTGATGCCGGAGATGTAGATATAGACCAGGGCTGCTGTTATCAGCGAAAGAGTCAGCGCAATGATCAGCATTTTTTTGCTTTTCTTATCCATGAGACAACACCTCCGGCATTACTCGCACCGCATGGTCGTGCTTGATCCGATTTCGAAAGTCTCCGGGAAAAATGCACCGATTATCGGCGTCACCATGCTGTACTCATATGTGACTGTCACGGTAACTGCATCTCCGGTGCTTCTGCCCTCGCTCTCATCCGGGGAAATCGTGATGCTCAGCCGTGCCGCGTCCAGTGATGATGCGGCACGGCTTACAGCAGCCCTGATCTGTATGTCGGTATCCCCCGTAACCGCATGCCTTGCACCTTCGCGTGATGCATTGCTTACCACAAGGTAGGTGTTGAACAAAAGGCCGAAGTCGATGATGCCTGTCAGCAGCAACAACAGCAGCGGCAAAATCAGCGCTGTTTCAACCAGCGACTGGCCGCTGCGCTTTCTTTTTTTGATCCTGCTGCCCTGCACGATACATCACCTCTTTCGGGGACACTTCTCAACATTTCATTGAGGGGACAGTTCTTCATTAAGGGACAGTTCTTCACTGTCACGGTCACGGTCATAGTCGTTCACGGTTGGGGACAGTTCTTCGATTTGACTACAGTAGGGGACAGTTCTTCATCTTGTTATTCACATTTTGCTATTTACATTGTCATTCACACTGCATTTACCGGTAACTGTCCTGAAGCGTTTTGCGGAGAACTGTCCCCCTTAATAGTCGGTTTTATAAAATTGCCCTACCTGGGAGCAGATAGGGTAATTTTTATCTTTGGATGTCAAGGTCATAATCATTAAGATGCCGGCGGTGTAGGCGTATTGTCGGTGATTATGTCGCCGATCGTCTCGAACAGGTTCTTGAGAGGCTCATCGAGTAATACAAATACGCCTATGATGATCACTGCGATGATCCCTACGATCAGGCCGTATTCGACCATGCCCTGTCCCTTCCTGTTCGAGAACCTGACCATGAGTTTTGTCATGAATTCTTTAATCTTCATTTCCCGAACCACCTTTCTTAAAATTGGATACTTCCCGACGTTTCGATTGCCTTTGTCTGATTCAATTATAAGATACAGCATCTGCCTGTTGAATCCGTCATAAGGCCTTTTTTGCTGATAATTTAGACCCAGCGGGGCATATGAGCCGCAGTGTCCCATATGGTGTCCCATAAGACTCAAATGCACCCGGGACTTATTTCCCAGCCAGCAGGGAAAAAGGTAGGGGGACAGTTCTAAGGTATGCCAAGTTGTGGGGACAGTTCTTGACTTTTCTGTTGACATCAGGATCCGGGATGAAAAAAGTGGATAACGCACTATCTGCATGCTTTCCGAGTTGATGATCCAAAAGCACGATCTGAATAGGACGGGCTAATCCCTGGGGACAGTCCTTCACGACTTAGCTCTGAGAGAGGGACAGTCCTTCTAGCATTGCTAGCAGTCTGGATGTCAAAGAATGAAAGGCTGAAGAAATGAAAGAATGACATGCCAAAGGTTTGTGAACTGAACTACATGAGACCAGGAGACCTGGAACTGAGAGAAAAAATCTTATCGAGGACTGTCGTGCTGAACTGACACTCCCCATCAGGCATGCTCACCGGTACATTTGCAAAAAAACGGCCGTTCAGATGCTGGGCACGCAGTGTGCTCCGGCATTATTGGGCTGCAAAAGCCGGGCTATTTCAGATATTATGCTTTATGGCATATATCGCGGCCTGTGTCCTGTCGGAAACGTTCAGTTTTCTGAATATGCTTGAAACATGGTTCTTGACGGTCTTTTCGCTTATGTACAGTTTTGTGGCTATTTCCTTGTTTATCATACCTTCGGCAATGAGTTTCAATACCTCCCGTTCCCTCGCAGTCAGCCTGTTCTCACCGTTCCTCTCCCTGCCGTGCAAAGTGAGCCTGTTGAATTCTTTGACAAGTTCCTTCGTCATATTGGGCTGGATATAGGACTGTCCCTGGTGAACACTCCTTATTGCATCGATCAGGACCGACGGCTCGGCATCCTTGAGCACATATCCCTCTGCGCCCATCTGTATGGTCTTGATCAGGTACTCCCTGTCTTCATGGATCGTCAGTACGATTATTTTGCTGTTTATGTTTTCATCCTTGATTTCCTTTATTGCCTGTAAACCATTGGAACCGGGCATATTGATGTCCATTAGGATCACATCGGGCTTGTGCTCCCGGGTAAGCCTGACTGCCTCGTCGCCATTTGCAGCCTGCGCGACAACGGTTATATCATTTTCGAGTTCAAGTATCTGCTTGATTCCCTGCCTGAACAACGGATGGTCATCGGCAATAAGGACACTAATTCTGCTCTCCATCATTAACCTCCTCTTCTCTTGTTAAAGGTATGATTATATTCAACCGGGTCCCCTTCCCCGGCTCGGAGCTTATTCTCATATCGCCGCCGAGAAGTTCGATCCTCTCCTTCATACTGACCAGTCCGAAGCCGCTGCTGATATCTTCATTCCGCTCTTTCAGCCTGGCAGTGTCAAACCCGACACCGTCGTCATAGACAAACAGCCTGAGACTGTCTTCCAGGAACTCCAACTGCATCACAACAGTATTTGCCTTGGCATGCTTGACTACATTGTTCAACGCTTCCTGCACGATCCTGAACACGGTCAGGGAAATAACAGGTTTAAGTTCCGGCTGGGATCCTTTCGTAATGAACGAAACCGATATGCCGGTTTCCTCCTGGAACGTCAGGACATACCTCTGCAATGTCGGCACCAGTCCGAGGTCGTCAAGCGACATGGGCCTTAAATTGTAAATTATCTTCCTGACGTCCTGGAGACTGTCCCTCACGATTTTCTTCAGGTTCTGCAGCTCCATGCGGGCTTGCTCCGGATCCGAATCGATCAGTCTTTCACAGATTTCAGCTTTCAGAACGACGTTTGACATCATCTGCGCCGGCCCGTCATGTATGTCCCTTGCCACCCGCTGCCTCTCTTCCTCCTGTGCCTTTATGATCTTCAGCCCAAGCAACTGCTTGTGCTGAAGGCCTTCCAGTTGCAGGCTGACTTCCTGCAGATCGCCTGTCAGGTATCCCAGCGCCGCACCCACCTGGGTGATCAGCTTATCAGCTTTTTGTACTGTTTTGATAGCATCTTTGATCCTGATCTCGAGTTCGTTTCGCCGTTTTATAAGGTACTTCTCCATCTCGCGTTTGACTGCGAGTTCTACGCGTAGATTATCGGCTTTTTCATAAGCTTCCTTGAGTTCTTCCTCGGTGTGCTGCTCAAAGTTTTTGTTCATCAGCATCAGGCGCCGTTTGCTTTCCTTGAGCGCCACTTCCAGGACCTCGATTTCGCTGATCAACTGCTTGACCTGTTCCTGTAGTTCGATAAGCTCATCCTCGAGTCTCTTGCATTCCCTTCGCGAAATCTCGGCAATCTCGTATATCTCAGACTTGCTTTCGTTTATGGCCTGTATGGTTTTTTTGATGATCTTGTCCAACTGTGCGACATTTATGATCCTGCTCATTCGCTCCACCTTATTGTCGGCTGGATTCCATTTTCTTGATGCTATTTATTTATTCTAAATCGAACCTCATAAATCCTTTGAAATTCTCTTATTGCAACAGTTTTTTTCCTGATCGTTCAACTAAAAACGGGTTTGTCTGTATGAACTTGCAAACAGTCCCTGATTTGCCGCATGAACTGTGTCAGTTTAAGAACTGTCCCCGGCTATTTTATCTGAAGAACTGTGCTCAACTATATCGGCTTAAGAACTGTCCCCGACTATGCTGCCCGAAGAACTGTCCCTCACGGACTGTCCTCGATGAACCCGATCAGCCTGACTGAAAATGCCCCGATAGTTCTGGCTGAAAACGCAATTTGAAGAAGTGTCCCCGCACCTGTTTCCCTACACTTGTTTTTTCAGTGTTCTGAAGAACTGTCCCCGCACCCGTCAGTCCCTGCTCCCGTCATCTGAAGAACTGTCCCCCGACCTGTCCGGGCTCCATTATTTACGTTCGGTAACAGATAAACATAGTGTAAAGTTTTTGTAGGCATAAAAAAGCAAGTTACCTACTCAATGTGGTATTATCAAGTCAACAAACAAACATAACCAACAGAAGAGAGGTAACCTGCTATTATGATTGTACGTGAAATTTACGAAAAAATCATCCCCGAAATTGAGAAAAAAGTGGCGGAGGGATTGTCAAACGGGTCAGGATTTTCAGAACTGGCAGCCATAGTACATGAATGGGTAAACAAACTGGGGGTCCGAATCCTTGAACAGATAGCAGAAGATGCAGATAAAGCGTTCAAGGACTCAGCAGAAAGGAAACGACATTGGCAAATTGTCCGGAAAGATACACGCGGGATACTGACAGCCATGGGGCAAGTGAATATCACAAGGAATTATTACCGTCATAAAAAGACCGGAGAATATTCACACCTGGTGGATGAAGTATTGAAGCTTC
>Ga0208938_1000114_pt1 | contig 82410 bp, 74 predicted proteins | sample AD_UKC125_MetaG_FD_184434 | JGI IMG/M metagenome (GOLD analysis project Ga0208938, IMG submission 184434) | Active sludge microbial communities of municipal wastewater-treating anaerobic digesters from USA - AD_UKC125_MetaG (SPAdes) (version 2) | ecosystem: Engineered > Bioreactor > Anaerobic >... | reverse complement strand
TAAGACCGGAGCTGAACTACTGTTCCAATTCTGTTCAGCGCGGCACGAAAGGGGCAGCCTGATTATCACAACTAATCTCGAATTTCCAAAGTGGACGGAGGTGTTGCTAGACGCACAGTTGACGGCCGCATTGCTGGATAGGCTCACCCACAAAGCCCATATCCTAAACATCAATGGCGAAAGCTACCGCTTTAAGCAGGCTCTCGCCAGGCAATCCACTGATTAATTTTTTTTTGCGTAAGTGGCCTAATTTCTGACCAGCGAATTGCCTAATTTTTAATTGACATTAACACCTGTTTAGGCAAGCAGGGACGATTTTCTGTCAAAACTCAAGCTTTTGTGTCTTGAGATGATTTTTATCGACATGGCAGAAAATCGTCCCTTTTTGCTGGGAATATCTTGTTATCCTTATCGGGCCGGTTTTCTAAGAAGAATAGATCCAGCATCAAGGAAATATCAACAATATATAGAATATTTAAATAAGTCTAAAATTTCCGGGGAAAGGATAGGGGGAAAGCCGGGTGCTGAAGCTCAGTAAAATGCCCAAGAAATACCTGGACGTAATTGAGATGATTTTCAATGAGTTTGATGGTGCTCTTATTGTTGACGAAAATGGAATCATCCGTATCATTACCGATTATTATTGCCGGGAAAGTGGTCTGTCCAAGGAGAAAGTACTGGGCCGCAGAGTAGACGAAGTTTTTCCCAATACCCGTATGCTGGAGGTATTGCGCACCGGCAAACCTATCATTGCTGACCTTTGGGAACTTAACGGAAAAGCCCAGATAGTATCCCGGGTACCCATTACAGCAGAGGGCCAAATCATTGGCGCCGCAGGATTTAGTATTTTTCGCTATTTGGATGAAGCCCAGGGGTTCGCCCGGCGCATTTCCAAAATGTTTTCCGAATTGAAATATTATAAAGAAGAAGTCAAGCGTTTGTCTTCGGCTAAGTATTCCCTGGCTTCCATCGTGGGCAGGAGTGAAGCCATACTGGAAGCCAAGGAACAGGTGCGCATGGTCGCCAGTACCTCTATACCTGTATTGATAACCGGAGAAACCGGCACAGGCAAGGAACTGTTTGCCCATGCCATTCATCAGGAAAGCAACCGCCGTGAATACCCGCTGATTAGAGTAAACTGTGCTTCCATTCCCGACAATCTGCTGGAAAGCGAATTGTTCGGCTATGAAGAAGGAGCCTTTACCGGAGCCCGTAAAGCAGGGAAACCGGGCAAATTTGAACTGGCTGACAAAGGTACTCTCTTTTTGGATGAGGTATCTGAACTGTCCTGGGTTTCCCAAGCCGGCCTGCTGAGAGTGCTGCAGGAAAAGGAATTGGAACGAGTGGGTGGCACTCAGACTATTCCTGTAGATGTGAGGATCATTTCAGCCACCAATGGTTCCCTGCGGGATATGGTAAGCCAGGGAAAATTCCGCAAGGACTTGTTTTTCCGGTTGGATGTTTTTCCGATTTACATACCGCCCCTACGGGAGCGGATGGAGGATTTGGAACCCCTGGTAGAGTGCTTTATAAGTCGATACAACCAGGAAACCGGAGGACGTATCGAAGGCATTTCCAAAGAAGCTTTAGCCCGCCTGCACCAATATCACTGGCCGGGCAATGTGCGGGAACTGAACACGGTAATTGAACGGGCCTGCATTGATGCTGGGGAAGGGATAATAACTCTGGACAATTTGCTGCGGTTTGCCGGTCAGAAAAATGGTGCCGGCAACCGGTTTAAATACCAGGGATTTGATCTGGCCAAAGCCCGGGAAGAAGCGGAAAAGCAGACTATATTAAGGGCCCTTAAAGCCTGTGGGGGCAACAAGACCCAGGCTGCCCAATTATTAGGACTAAGCCGCAGTGCGCTGTATTATAAGATGGAGCAGTATAAAATCGGCAATTCTTTGACTGAATCTTCAAAATAGTGTGTAAAATGTTTTAAACATTGCCCAAAAATTAGTACACTGAAAACGTTATACATCCGCAGTGGTATGGATAGGGCACCTGACCAAGGGTGTAAGAAAAGCTGTACACTACAGAGGGCTGGGTCATGTCTGGTCTATATTAAATTCGAGTAAAATCGGCAGTTATTGTACTGGCATGTTTTGTGCAATACCCCCGGTTGAATTTTTATTATAGGGGGTATTATAGTATGGCCATTTCAGAAAAGCGACTTCCACGAGCCCATGTTAAGTATGCTAATTGGAAAGAAGAATACCAGGCAAAATTAATGGATGCAGCGGATGCAGCAGCTTTGGTTAAGGATAATGATGTAATTATGATGCCGGGAGGAACCTGTATTCCCCATGATTTTTCGGTGGCTTTGAGCAACCGGGTCAGTGAACTGAGGAATGTTACTGTCTGCCTGGGATTGGCCCTGAAACTCTACGACTATATGCAGCCCCAGTATAAAGAGCACATTCACATCGAAACTCCCTTTGTGGGACCGGTGGAGCGTATGTGCCTGGAGTGGAAAACCGCCCAGTATATACCGGTCCATTTAAACCAGCTGGCTGAATGGATGGATTGCCGCAAGCCCAATGTCACTTCTTTTGTGGTCACCCCTCCTGATGAAAACGGATATATGAATCGCTCCTGTTTTGGCGGTTTGGTTCCCCGCCGGGCTATTCAGCGCTGTGATCTGGTAATTGCCGAGGTGAATCCCCGCACTCCCTGGCTGGTAAGTGATGATTTGAAAATCCACGTTTCCGAAGTAGATGTGATTCTGGAAAGCGATGCTGATCTGGTAGAAATACCGGATATCCCTATTACTGATGTAGAAAAGCAAATCGCTCAGTATATTGTGGAAATGATTCCTGATGGTTCCACCGTTCAGCTGGGGCTGGGAGGCCTGGCCAATGCCATCGGCTATTTCCTCCACGACAAGAAGGATCTGGGGGTTCACACGGAAGTGGTGCAGAACTCCATTATGGAACTTATGAAATCAGGAGTAGTTAACAACAGCAAGAAAAACATTTATCCCGGCATTACCACCGGTACCTTTTGTGTGGGGGATGCCAAGCTGTGGAATTATGTGAACCACAACCCTAAATTCTGGTTTATGGAAGTGGAGAAAAACAATGATCCTTATTTTATAGGGCAGCATGACAATCTGATCTCAATCAACAATGCCCTGATGATGGATTTGACTGGCCAGGTGGCATCGGAATCTATTCGTCATAGGCAATACAGCGGTACCGGCGGGCAGGTTAATTTTGTCTGGGGTGCTCGTTTTTCCAAAGGCGGCAAAAGTATTATCGCCCTTAACTCCACCTTCACCGACCGGGAGGGCAAACTGAAATCCCGGATAGTACCTTTCCTGCCGGCCGGTACGATTGTATCCACACCCCGCAATGATGTGGAATATATTGTAACTGAGTATGGAGTAGCCAACCTGCGTTATAAGAGTGTAGGCGAGCGGGTACGGGAAATGATACGCTTATCCCATCCCCAATTCAGAGATGAGTTACTTTTCCAGGCCAAACAAATAGGCTGGATTTAAATATCAGCCCTTTGCCCCCTGGAAGGCTCCCCTTGACAGCAGCAAGCCCGTTAATGGAGGAGCCCGGGGGCACTTTTTTGCTCTTATACCTGCCGGGATTTGGACTACGTAGAAGCAGAGATTCCGTCGACATAGCCGGAAGACACCATTAATTCGTAGATTTTCAAGGCAACGAAAAGGTTGGCCCGATCCTCAATTTTTTGCAGGTTCATGCCGGTAAGTTCCTCAACCTGTTTGAGCCTGTAGCGAAGGGTATTGATATGCAGGTGCAGGCGTTCAGCCGCAGCTTTCACATCCAGGTTGGCATCAAACAGGCAGCGCAGGCTGACCAGAAGTTCTCGCTGGTTTTCCCGGTCGAAATTAATTACCGGCCCTAGGAATTTTTCATAGAACTGAACCAGTACCTTGGGTTCATTCTGGCAGATCAGGGAAAAGACTCCCAGGTCAGAGAAATGCTTAATGAAAAAGCTGTTGCCCACCAGCTTGGACAGGTGGAGAGCAAAAATGGCTTCTTTGTAACTGCGGTGCAGATCGGGTAACGGATACTTGTTGCCAATGCCGAAGGATACCCGGTAGCCAAACTTCTTCAGAATATCTTTCTGGTGCTGGGTGATATGTTTTATATGCTTTTCCCAGCCGTATTCTATTTCCAGGGTTTTCTGATCATAATGAGTAGGGCACACAAAAACCAGGTATTTGTTTTCCCACACGGTACAGATGATATCCAGATCCTTATATGCCAGCCAGTCCTTGGAGTGAGAAAGCAGGGTATCCATTTCCCTTTTGGTAAGGGTATTTTCGGGTTCCATAATGCAGACATAATATAGGCGGTTGATATCTATGAGCGGGTAGGTATGCTTGAGAAGATCCTTGATGTTTATGTTCCGCAGCAAAAGGTTGGTAATAAGATGGTCAGTGTTCTGGTTTTCGATGGATTTCAGCTCAGATACATGATTTACAAAGGTTTTTATGGCTAATTTGGTTACGCTGAGGTGTTCTGTAAGGACATCAACTTCTTCCGGGGAAACACCTGGGACTACTACATAACCGTCTTTCGGCTGGTTTCCTACTCGAAAGTACAGAGTGGAAGCCATTTCATCGAAATATATGTTTTCCTTCAGGTCCTCAGGCGGCAGGTCGATATAGCGATCATCAGGAGGATCATCGCCGGATCCTTGGCTGCTGGCACAAATCTTTCCCGTATAATCAGTGATAATAAACTGTTTGTCACTGGTCATGCGCAAATATCCAAAAACTTGGTCCAGTTTACCCGTGTCCAGGATGGATTCCACCAAAAGGATGGTGGGATCTGCAGGCTTTCCCATAACATTCCTCCTTTCCCCAATTCCCCGCAATGGCGGATAATCCCAGAAGACATATTCCGTAAGTACGGTAATTTTATCAAATAACAACTTAACAGGAAACCAAGGTATCCGTATGAAATAACCAGGAATGTAGGAAAATGGTGCCCATGTTCGCCATTGTAACTGGATAATTGCTGTTCAAGGGCGATTACTGGTACCCAAAAGCAGCAATTAATATGAGCACTGCGACAAAATACCGGCTTTGCTTTCGTTCAGCAGCACAAAGGATTCTCCCGGAAAAACACAGAATTCGACAGCCATTCCAAATAAGGAATCCCCGCAAATATTCTGCAGCAAAGGCTTCAGCAAATTTCCCCAATTACTCAATCCAGATCAGCCCGACTTAATGGACAAGCTGAAAACGGCAGGAGGTGGTGATACCAGCCGCAACAGCAAGAATCACGAAGGGGGGATTGGGATGTCCAGGCTCAGTTTTTCGCGGAAAACTGTGCTTATAGCAGCTGTACTAGTCGTAGTTATTGGAGCGGCTTCCGCTGCAGTACTTTTAAAAGCCAGTGAAAACCCCAGTTTTTGTGCTACCTGCCATGTAATCCGTCCTTACTATGAGTCCTGGCTGGGAGGAGATCTGCAGGTGGCCAGGCATGCAGAAGCCGACGTCAAGTGCTTGGATTGCCACCACCAGAGTATACCGGAAAAAATTCATGAAGGCATAGCCTTTGTAACCGGAAATTACGAAAAACCCCTTAAAGAACGTGATTTTTCCCGCGAACAATGTCTGGAGTGCCATTGGGAGGATTGGGAACAAACCGTAGCTGCCACTGATTTTGAAATGTCTAATCCCCATGACAGCCATCTGGGCGAGATAGAATGCCACTTGTGCCACAAAATGCATCGGGAGTCGCAGGTTTACTGTGCCCAATGCCATGATTTCGAATGGTTTGAGACCCTGGACAAGAGCTGGAAAATTGCCGATGGTATTTAAGGCTTTATAAGGAGGGATTATTCATGTCTGCAACTGGTATGAACAGGCGTGAGTTCATTAAAAAAACCGCTGCCACTGGATTGGTTCTGGCTGGTACTGCTACCCTGGCAGGATGCGGCCTGGGGTCCGGAGGGGAATCCATAAAATGGAGCGAAGAAGCTGATATAGTGATCATCGGATCAGGTTTTGCCGGTTTGGCTGCTGCTCTGGAAGCCACTGAGGCTGGAGCCAAGGTGAAAATAATTGAAAAAATGCCTACTCCGGGAGGAAACTCCATTATAAATGGTGGCGACATGGCTGCTGCAGGCTCCAAAATGCAGGCGGAAATGGGCATTGAGGATTCCCCGGAATTAATGCTGGAAGATATGCTGAAAGCCGGGCTGTACCTGAACCATCCGGAGAAAGTCAAATTAGTAGCGGAAAGATCTGTAGAGGCCCTGGAGTGGGTTATGAATTATGTTGGCACCAAGTTTGTAACCGTCAACTACCATGGCGGCCACTCTGTGCCCCGTACCCACCAGGCTGAGACCGGCTCTGGCGGCGACATCGTAAGACCTATGCTGGATAAATTGAAGGAAAAAGGAATTGAAGTGGAGACTAACCGGAAGATGGTTCGCTTGATCCAGAATGAGGAAGGCCGGGTAATAGGTGTAGAGGTACTGGACAAATATAAATTTGGACAAGAGGACAGCGGTACTCCTGTGTTCATAAAAGCCAAAAAAGCTGTGATTCTGGCTGCCGGCGGTTTTTCTCAGGATCTGCAGATGCGCATGATCCACGATCCCAAGCTTACCGACAAGTTGGACAGCACCAATCATCTCGGCGCTACTGGAGAAGTGCTGCGGGCGGCCATGAAAATCGGCGCCATGGATGTCCAGCTTGACTGGATACAGTTGGGCCCCTGGGCCAGTCCTGATGAAAAGGGATTCGGGTATGTGCCTCATTTCTGCGAGCGGCTGGTAGGATATGCGCCCATGATCAATCCCAAAACCGGCAAGCGGTTTATTAATGAAACCGGCAATCGCAAAGTAAGAGCCGATGCTATTTTGGAAATAGGTGAACCTGTAATCCATGTAGCCGATGAATATGCTGCCAGAAAACAAGTAATACCCTCCTCCTTCGAAGGCGGCCTGAGAAACGGGTCTATTAAGCAATTTGATACCCTGGAACAGGTGGCTGAGCATTACAATATTCCGTTACAGCCCTTCCTGGAGGAAATCCAGCGCTGGAACTCCATAGTGGAGAAAGGACAGGATGACGATTTTGGCTGTATGATTTTCCCCGATGCCAAGCCGATGACTACGGGACCCTTCTATGCCGCCAGACTTTGGCCTAAAGTACACCACTGCATGGGCGGACTGGTTACCAATACCCAGTGCCAGGTAATCAATCAGGACTTTGAGCCCATCAAAGGGCTGTATGCCGCAGGGGAAATCACCGGCGGCGTACATGGAGCAGTCCGGCTGGGCGGCTGTGCTGTAACCGATTGTATTGTCAACGGAAGGATTGCCGGGCAGGAAGCCGCCAAAGAGGAAGCCTGGAGCTAAGGATCCCCAACAGACTGGTTTGGAAAAGCCCTCGCTAAGGCAGGTCTTAGCGGGGGCTTTTTACATGCAGCAGGTTGGGTTGAATAATTCTGTCGCCGGCATGGGATTGGACTGACAAGCATATATTTGTATGACTAGTGGTGGAATGGAACTTTGACGGGAGGGAAGAGGATGGAAAAGCGCAGGGAAACTCTCACCAGAGTCATGGCCGAGTTCCTGGAAATACCCAAAGACCTGGTTCTGGATCTGCCCAAAGTTACCATAATAGGCCGCAATGAAATCTACCTGGAAAACCACCGCGGCATTATAGAATATTTGCCCAACCGGCTCAGGATTAATTTGTCCCGGGGCTTTATCGAAATCGAAGGAACGGATTTGGAGATAAAGGCCCTCATGGCTGATGAAATCAGTATCAGCGGGCTGGTTCACAGTGTGAAATATCACGACTAGCCAAAGGGGTAATGACCAGTGGTCAATCGCTTTTTCGAACAGGTGGGCGGCATCATCCGGGTGCGTTTGCAGGGCAAGAACCTGGAGAAAGTTATTAACATGGCCCTGGCCCGGGGCATCTTTATCAATGACGTGAAACGCAAAGAAGATGGCTTGCATTTTAAGATCCGCAGCAGTGCGTATTCAGCTCTCAAGAGCATAGCGGAGGAGAACGGCTACCAGCTGGAAATAACCGAAAAGAAAGGCATTCCCTTTTACCAGGCTCTTCTTAAAAGGAGACTGGGCTTTGTCATCGGGGCCTTGATTTTCATAATAGCTTTATACTTTTTGTCATCCTTCGTATGGTTTATCGAGGTCAGCGGTACCCAGAAGGTGGATCCCACCCATATTCTGGTTACCGCCGCTCGTTATGGATTATACCAGGGTGCCGCCAAGTGGAATTTCAGCCGCAGCCAAGTTGAAGAAGGGTTGCTGCGGGACATAAGCCAGTTAACCTATGCCAAGGTGGACATACGGGGGGTAAGGGTAAACATTGAAGTGGTGGAAAAGGTTCTGCCCCGGGATGAGATTACCGGGCCCTGTCACCTGGTAGCTTCCCGGGATGGAATCGTGGAGGATGTTCTGGTCCTGGAAGGCCAGGCTAATGTGGCTGCCGGCGATGTGGTGGCCGCCGGGGATATACTGATATCGGGAATAGTATTTCCCGAGCCCAGTCCCTACATGGTTTCTGATCCGGAGAAAGGCCCCCAGGTCAGCATGCCCTACACGGTGAGGGCCAGGGGCAGGGTAAAGGCCCGGGTGTGGTACGAAGGTTACGGGGAATGTCCCCTGGTGCAGGAGAAAGTGATTCCCGGCCGGCAGGTAACCAAATATTATTTGGAAACCCCCTGGCGGACCATTACCTTGAAGGATGAAAAAGAAGAATTTGACCTGGCGGAAGAAGAACACAAGCTGAGAACAATACACACTCCGGTGGGTGATATAACCCTGCATGAACTGGTTATCACCGAACAGGTCAAAGAAGTGACCGAGCTGTCAGCAGCGGAGGCAGAAATAATAGCCGCCGGCAAAGCGGAACAGGTGTTGAAAGATAAAATTAATTCCGCCAAAAAGATCATAAATACTACCAGGGAAGTGGTCTCATCCCCCAGTGATCCGATTATACGAATTAAGCTGACTGCTGAAGTTATTGAGGACATTGCCATGCCGGAACCTATCGGAGGAGGGGAACATAGCCAGCCGTGATTTTGATATGATATAATAACGTAAATATTTTCGCGAATGGGGGAATATCCTTTTTGCCTGACAAAGAGACCAGAATTTCTATAGGGGATAACACTCTGGCTGCTATATTGTTTGGTGCTGGCGATGAGAATTTCCGTTACCTTCGCAGCATATCATCGGCTGACATTTCTGCGCGGGGATCGGATATCTATATCAAAGGCAGTGAGGAAGACGTCAATTTTGCTGCTGATCTGATAAACAGTCTCCTGGATGTAGTGGAAAATGAACACCAGTTGACTGTCAATGATATAAACTATATGTTTAATTTGTTAAAACGCGGTGAGCACAAACGCCATATTGACATTGTCTCGGGAACTCTTCTGAACACCTTTCGCGGCAAGGCCATCAAAGCTAAAACCATCGGCCAGAAAAGGTATGTTCAAGCTATTCTCCGGGATGATGTGGTGTTCGGCATTGGACCAGCCGGAACCGGGAAAACCTATTTGGCCGTAGTAATGGCGGTAAGGGCCCTGCGCAACAAGGAAGTTGAGAGAATCATACTGGTCAGACCTGCCGTGGAAGCGGGGGAAAAGCTGGGCTTTTTGCCTGGCGATTTTATTGAAAAGGTGAATCCCTATTTAAGGCCTCTCTACGATGGGCTGTTTGATATTTTGGGAGTAGAAGTAACCCAGCGTTACTTGGAAAAAAACATCATTGAAGTAGCCCCTCTGGCTTATATGCGGGGAAGGACCTTGAATGACGCCTTTATAATACTGGACGAAGCGCAGAATACTACTCCCCAGCAGATGAAGATGTTTTTAACCAGGCTGGGTTTCGGATCCAAGGCGGTTATTACCGGAGATATCACCCAGGTTGATCTGCCTAAAGACGAATATTCAGGTTTGATTGAAATACGCAAGATTTTGGCCAATGTAAAAGGAGTATCTTTCGAGTACCTGACCAAAGAGGATGTCATCCGCCATCCTCTGGTGCAGCAGATCATTGATGCTTATGAACAGTATGAGTCCCAGCACGGTCGCTTTTAGCGGCTGAAAGCTGGACTCGCTAAAGGAGCTTTATAATGCGAGTACCTGCAAGCCTTAAATGGATAGGCAATGTGTTCGCAAATTTTTTCCGCCACTCCACCACCCAAAAAGTGTTGGGGATACTGCTGTTTTTCTCCATAACTATCCTTATCGTATTCAGCAGTTTCAGCCCCAAGCAGGTAAATCTCAAGGTGGATGAAGTAGCCCGGGAAGACATACAGTCCAAAATCAATGCGGTGGTAATTGACGAAAAGCAAACGGCAGAATTGCGCAAGCAGGCGGCCGAGCGGGTCCAGAAGGTCTACCAGGAGGACAAGTATGCTCTGGCCAATACCACCAATGAAATTAACAGCTTTTTCACCACCGTTAACGAGATCCTGGCGGCTGAAGGTGAGCATGACATCCAGCTCCAGGAACTGATTGAAAGCACTAACAGCCTTCGGGATGAAGCCAATTTGCAGCTGCACAGCCCTACCCTGGCTCAGTACATCATCAACGCCCGCCCCGAAGATCTGGAACTGATTCGCCAGGCTGCCCTGTCGGTGGTGCAGAATCTCTTAAGCAAACCGGTAACGGAAGAAGCGCTGCCAGATATCTACCAGCAGGCTCATGCTCAGGTGGACTCCATGGGTTATTCCCGGACTGCCCGGGATATTATAAAGCTGGTGGCTATCAACAGCCTGCGCCCCAATCTGATTTACAACGCTGAAGCTACCGAAAAAGCCATTCAGGAAGCGGTTGAAGCGGTACAGCCGGTCCAGAAGAATATCAAAGCCGGCGAAATAATTGTCCGGGCCGGAGACCGGGTGACCGCCGAACAGATTTCCATTCTGGAGCAGTTAGGCATCCAGCGCACCCAGAGTTATACTTCCACTCTGATAGGAGCAGGAATCTTTGTCCTGTTGACTTTCTGGCTGGTTATTCAGTTCCTGCGCCGCTATTATCCGGATATATTCAAAGATGACCGGCTGATGCTGCTGATTGGCCTGATATTTATTATAATCCTGCTGTTGACTAGGTTTTTGACCATGATCAAAATAAGTAACAATGCGGAGATAAATGCTCTGGTGGGGTATTTGGCTCCGGTGGCAGCGGGGTCCATGCTGATCGCCATCCTGCTGGACAATCGTCTGGCTCATTTCCTGACCCTGATAATGGCCTTATATGTGGGGTTGCTCACCGAGGGCAGCCAGCTGTTTTATGGGATAACCGCCTTTGTGGGCGGTACGGTAGGAGTGTTCAAGGTCTATCGCCTCAGCCAGACTTCCGACCTGGCTAAATCCGGACTTTACGTGGCTTTGGCCAATATTGTCACTATTGTTACCTTGTCCATGATAGGGGGAAGTTTTTCCTGGAACGCTGTACTGGTAGGAACAGTTATTGGAGCGGTTAACGGTATCCTGTCATCCATACTGATGATAGGTGCCCTGCCCTTTTTGGAAAGTGCCTTTTCCATTACCAGCATGATGAAGCTCCTGGAACTGTCCAATCCCAACCACAGCCTGTTGAGAAGGCTGCTGTTGGAGGCTCCCGGCACTTATCATCATAGCTTGATGGTGGCCAATTTGGCGGAAGCTTCTGCGGAAGCGGTGGGAGCCAATCCCTTGCTGGTCAGGGTGGGGGCCTATTATCACGATATAGGCAAATTAAAGCGCCCCGAGTATTTCGTGGAAAACCAGCGCGGGTTCGACAATCCCCATGAGAAAATTGCTCCGGCCTTAAGTGCCCTGATTATAACCTCCCATGTCAAAGACGGACTGGAAATAGCCCGGGAGGCTCATTTGCCTGATGTGGTAGTTGATTTTATTGCCCAGCATCATGGCACCAGCCTGACCAAATATTTTTACAGCCGGGCACTGGAAGAAGACCGGGACGGCTCTATAAGTCCGGACAGTTTCCGCTATGAAGGTCCCAAACCCCAGAGCAAAGAAGTAGCTCTGGTGATGCTGGCTGATTCGGTGGAAGCAGCCATACGCTCCCTGCAGGAGCCAACGGAAGCTAAAATAAAGGATATGGTTAAAAAGATCATAAAAGACAAGCTGAATGACGGGCAGCTGGAAGCCTGCGACCTTACTTTCAAAGACTTGGAAACTATTACTCAATCCTTCTGCACCATTTTGGAAGGTATATATCACAAGAGAATTGAGTACCCGGAAGTAATTGTCAAAGAGTTTGAAAGAAGGCGGGAAAACCATGGAAACCCTGATAATCAACCAGCAGAATAAGGTTAACTATACTCGTGAACTGCAGCAGGTTATAAAAAAAGTTGCCAATACGGTAGCGCGCACGGTTAAACTGGCGAAAAATACCGAAGCCAGTATTTTGATCGTGGACAATAATTATATACAGGAGTTAAATTTAATCTACCGGGGGCAGAATACACCTACGGATGTTTTGTCCTTTGCCATGAACGAATTGGGTGAAGATGAACCTGATATTGACTTTTCCGGCGAAGTCAACGTACTTGGAGATATAGTTATATCTTTGGAGAAAGCCCTGGAACAATCCCAGGAATACGGGCATAGCCTGGAAAGGGAACTGGGTTACCTGGTAGTGCACGGTATGCTGCACCTTTTGGGTTATGATCATGAGACCGAAGGGGAACGCAAGCTGATGAGGGAATTAGAAGAGAAAATCCTGTCAGCCGCTAAGTTGGAGCGTTGACTATGGGAAAAACCAGCCTGGGGAGCAGCTTTAGGTATGCTATAGCGGGGATTGTCTATGCCCTGATAAGGGAGCGCAATATGCGTATTCATTTCCTGGCTGCCTGTGCTGCAGTAGCCCTGGGGATTTGGCTGGATATAAGCCGCATGGAATGGGCGCTGCTGTCCATTACTATCACTCTGGTAATGGCAGTGGAGATGATCAATACCGCAGTGGAGAAAGCCGTGGATATTATAACCGGCGAGTACCACCCGCTGGCTAAAGCAGCGAAAAACGTAGCGGCGGGAGCCGTATTATTGACAGCCATCAATGCCCTGGTCATGGCCTATATCATATTTGTTCCGTATCTGCGCTGAGAGTGATTTGGGGGAGAATTATGGACGAAAAGGAACTGATAAAGATAGCCCGCCAGGTTCAGCCTAATGCCTATGTACCTTATTCACATTTTTCGGTGGGGGCAGCTCTTTTAACTGCCCGGCAAAATGTGTATACTGGAGTGAATGTGGAAAATTCATCTTATGGACTTACGGTGTGTGCTGAACGGAATGCGGTTTTTAAGGCCATAAGCGAGGGGGAAAAGCAGTTTGAGGCGATAGCTGTAGCCGGCAGTGCCGAGGGATTTACCTATCCCTGCGGGGCTTGCCTGCAGGTATTGGCCGAATTCAACCCCGACCTGAAAATTATCGTATGCGACAGGCAGAATAATATTAAAGTGCATAGCTTGAGGGAATTACTGCCGCAGATGTTTTTGCTGTAATGTAGGAGGGCTAATACAAGTGAAATCTGGATTTGTAAGCATTGTGGGACGACCCAATGTGGGGAAGTCCACATTGTTAAATACAATAATCGGGCACAAAATTGCTATTGTTTCGGAAAAGCCCCAGACTACCCGTACCCGCATACAGGGCATACATACCTGTGAGCAGGGTCAGATAATCTTTATAGATACTCCGGGAATCCACAAGCCCAAACACCGCTTGGGGGAATACATGGTAGAGGTATCCACCCGCACCATGAATGAAGTGGATATTATCTACTACATGACCGACGTGACCCGTCCCTTCGGCGGGGGAGAGCAGTTCATACTTAACCGGCTGAAAGACGCCAGTGTGCCGGTTTTCCTGCTGGTCAACAAAATCGATCTGGTGAGCCAGCAGGAAGTGGAAGAATTTATTCGCCCTTTTACCGGATATATGGGTTTTTCCAAAATTATTCCCATATCAGCCACCCTGGCCATTAATGTGGACCGGCTTTTGCAGGAAACTTTTGAGTTGCTTCCGGAGGGCCCTCTGTATTATCCGGAAGGGGATTTTACCGATCAGCCGGTATCCTTTATTGCCGCCGAACTGATCCGGGAGAAGGCTTTGATACTCACCCGGGATGAGGTGCCCCATTCTTTGGCTGTGGAAATAGAAGAATTTAAGCAGCAGAGCAAGGACAAAGTCTACCTGCGGGCTGTTATCTATACGGAACGGGATTCCCAGAAGGGTATTATAATCGGCAAGAACGGCCAGATGCTCAAGGCCATTGGTGAGCAGGCCCGCCTGGATATTGAGCGCATGCTGGATTGTCATGTTTACCTGGACTTATGGGTTAAAGTTAAGAAGAACTGGCGGGACAGCGAAACCAACTTGAACCAGCTGGGCTACCGTTTATAAAGGAGGTAGAAACTATGCTGAACCTAGCCTCCTATCTGGACAGTACCAACTTAAAACCCGATGCACAGTGGCCTGATATTGAAAAACTGTGCCAGGATGCTATTGATTATCAAATGGCAGCCGTGTGTATTCACCCTCATTGGGTAGCCCGGGCCCGGGAAGTGCTGGCCGGAACCCAGGTGCAACTGGCAACGGTGGTAGGTTTTCCTCTGGGAGCCAACCTAATTGACACCAAAATCTTTGAAGCCCGCCGGGCCTTGGAGGACGGGGCTGACGAAATCGATATGGTCCTGAACCTGGCTGCTCTGGCCGCCGGGGACTACTCTCTCCTGGAAAGAGAAGTCCGCAGCATGGTAAGCCTCAAGCTGGATTATCCCCTGGTGCTGAAAGTAATAGTGGAAACAGCTCTGTTAAACACCCGGCAGTTAGCGGAGATAACCCAGTATTTGGGAGACTGGGGAGCCGATTACATAAAGACTTCCACTGGCTTTGCCCAGCGGGGGGTATCATTGGAAGATATAGAAGTAATCAGGGCAAACCGCAATCCCGCTTTGAAAATCAAAGCCAGCGGGGGGATCCGCACCCTGGATTTCGCCCTGCAGTTGATTGAGGCCGGAGCAAACCGTATCGGTACCAGCCAGGCCATGGCTCTGATGCGGGAACTGGAAGGCAGGCGACAGGGCTGAAAGGTATGAGGCGCTGGGGCAAAGCAATTCTCCTGGTGCTGTTGATTATCATCTATGTGGCCGTGGCTGCCAACAATCCTCCCTCCTGGTTTAAATCCCTGGGATACAATCAGTTTCTGGATCTTTATGGCCTGCTTACTGCTCCCCGAGCTCCCTTGCAGTGGATTTACAATCCCGGTCTGCGTTCAATGCCTGCACAAAAGGGTTCTGCCTATGCTCTGATTCCCAATGAAGATAATAATCACCAGCAGAGAATTGAATCCGCCCTGGAAAGGGACCCCCTGGCCTTGGTGGAATCATCAGAAATCGATGCCTGGCATACAACCAGGGAAGGGCAGCAAAGCTTACGTTTGATCAGGGAAAGGGCCTATAGGACCGTGGTTTTTGACGGCGGTCACCATTTGCCCACTCTGGGCCTGGAACCCGATATCCTGTTGATTCCGGTCTTCAAGGATACTGCGGTTCATTCCTATATGCGGGATGGCATGCCGGTGCAGGTACTGCAGCAGCTGCTGGAAAAAATTGATTCTCCCAGCGTGGCGGTAACAGTATCCCGCTGGTTGGTAGTAAAACGTCCCGGCAGCCTGGAAACCCTTACCGAAAGGATTATTGCCGGAACCAACCCCAGGGAAGAAGACCCGGACCGGGAATTCAAACCCTGTGCTGCTTACGGCATGAGCTGGTACAATGGGTATATTCTGGCCTATATCAACGGCAGCCAGAGAGTAAGCCCCGCAGATTATGCTGCTCGTATCCAGGCATTAAACCAGGATATTAAGGAAGTATTGGTGGCTTTTAACTATAATAAAATTGACCCGGAGGAAGCTGCCCAATGGGCATCCCGGGTAGCAGACCATCTGGGAAAACCGGTTACGGTGGTGAACCGGCCGGTGAAAGTAATTGATCTTCTAAGAGGCAGGTAAGGCTGTGTATTACAATGCCCCGGTTATAATTATTAAATCTACCGATTTTGGCGAAGCGGATAAGCTGGTCACCGTATTTTCTGAGCAATACGGCAAGCTGCGGGCTGTGGCCCGGGGCATAAAAAAGCCCAAGAGCAGCCTGCGCTCCTGTGTACAGCCCTTTTGCTACTCCCAGCTCCACTTTTACCAGGGCAGGGATCTGGAATTAATTACCCAGGGCAGGCTCTTGGACTTCTTCGGCAACGCCCGGGAGGATTTGGAAAGGACCCTCTACTGCGTTTATCTTATGGAACTTCTTGATAAGTCCCTTATGGACAGAATGCCGGTTCCGGGGCTGTTTCCCCTGACCCTGGAAACTTTGCGGGCCATTAACAACTGGGGACTTAATCCCCTGCTGATACGCCGCTTTGAGTTGAATCTGGCCATACACCTGGGTTACCGCCCGGTCCTGGAACGGTGCGCAGCCTGCGGCCAAAACCAGGCCTTGGCCGGTTTCAGCCTGGCGGAAGGAGGAATGGTCTGCCGGGAATGTGCTGCGGCTAAATCCGGCAGTCTGATCAATCTATCCGGGGAAAGCCTGGCTATACTGCGCCAGCTGGAAAAGGCCGGCACTGCCATGCTGGAAAGATTGAAGGCTTCCGACCAGGCCCTGGAGCAGATGGAATATTTTCTGGAGCAATACCTGCAGTATTTTTTGGAAAGGCAGTTCAAGCTGAAAGAAACCATCCGTCAATTGAAACCCTCCCGGCGGTTGCATTGACAACCCCTTGCGGTATGGGTAAACTAATAGCAAATTTGAATTGAGGTTTACAATTGCATATCTGGCGATGAAAAAGAGGAGTAGAAAATAACTTCCCTGAACAGAGAGCCGGTGGTGGCTGCGAACCGGTAGGGGTTATTTTTGAAGGCGCTTTGGAGCCCCAGGAGGAACGCTGCTAGGGCAGTTAGTAAAACCTGACCCAATGAAGGTGGGCTTGAAAAGCCAATCAGGGTGGAACCGCGGGTAATCCCGTCCCTGCTTATCAGGGGCGGGTTTTATAATTTTAAACTGACGAAGGAGGAAAACGTAGCCGATGAATTTTCAGGAGATAATTCTGGCCTTGGAAAGTTACTGGGCCCGGCAGGGCTGCATCATTCAACAGCCCTATGACGTGGAGAAGGGAGCAGGTACCATGAATCCGGCCACTTTTCTACGGGCTTTGGGACCTGAGCCCTGGAACGTAGCTTATGTGGAGCCTTCCCGCCGGCCTACCGACGGCCGTTATGGCGAAAACCCCAACCGCCTCCAGCATTACTATCAATACCAGGTAATACTGAAACCCTCTCCCGACAATGTGATTGAATTATACCTGGATAGCCTGAAGGAACTGGGGATACAACCTCATGAACACGATATCCGCCTGGTGGAGGACAACTGGGAATCACCTACCCTGGGTGCCTGGGGTCTGGGCTGGGAAATCTGGCTGGATGGCATGGAAGTTACCCAGTTTACCTATTTCCAGCAGTGCGGGGGATTTGATTGTTATCCGGTGTGTGCAGAAATCACCTACGGACTGGAGCGCATTGCCATGTTCATTCAAAACAAGGAAAGCGTCTTCGACATTGAGTGGGTGAACGGCATCACTTATGCTGATGTGCACCATCAAGGAGAAGTGGATTATTCCCACTACAACTTTGAATGTGCTGATGTATCTACTCTGATGACTATGTTTAACCTATGTGAAAAAGAAGCTCTGGCGGTAGCGGATAAAAAACTGGTGCAGCCGGCCTATGACTATGTTCTCAAGTGTTCCCACCTCTTTAACCTGCTGGATGCCCGCGGGGCTATCAGCGTAACCGAGCGCACCAGTTATATCGGGCGGGTACGCAATTTAGCCCGCCGGGTGGCCATAGAATACCTGGAACAGCGGAAGCGCTTGGGTTATCCCTTGCTTAAAGATGAGCAGCTGCGCCAGCAAGTTCTGACTGCAGAGGAGGTGGAATAAATATGGCCCAGGATCTTTTACTGGAAATTGGTGTGGAAGAAATGCCTTCAGCTTATATGCCGGGAGCAGTCAGGGATCTGCAGGAACTGGCTCAGCAGCTCTTGGGAGATGCCCGTCTGGAGTGGAAGGAGCTCAAAGTATATGCTACCCCCCGCCGGTTGGTATTGTATGTTAAGCAGCTGGCCGAACAGCAAAGGGATGCAGTAATTGAAAACCGGGGCCCTAAAAAACAGATGGCCTTTGATGAACAGGGCAATCCCACCAAAGCCTGTCAGGGTTTCGCCCGGGGTCAGGGAGTCAATGTGGAGGACCTGCAGGTGAAAGAAGTAAACGGCATAGAGTATGTCTTTGCAGTCAAGAAACTCACCGGTCAGGCCACCCTGCAAGTACTGCCTGAGCTTTTGACGGGCCTGATTACCTCCATACCGTTTCCCAAGTCAATGCGCTGGGGGTACTATCACCTGCGTTTTGCCCGGCCCATTCGCTGGCTGGTAGCTTTGTTCGGTGACCAGGTTATTCCCATTGAAATTGAGAACCTGAAAGGCGGCCGGACCACCTGGGGACATCGCTTCCTCGCTCCAGAACCCTTGACCGTGGCCAATCCCGATGATTATATGCGCCAGTTGGAGTCTAACTATGTGGTTTTGGACCAGCAGGCCCGCAGGGAAATGATCTGGAAGCAGGTGCAGGAAGCAGCAGCTGAAGCAGGAGGAACCCCCATGGAGAATCCGGACCTGCTGGAGGAAATCAATTACCTGGTGGAATATCCCACCGCTTTTACAGGCCGGTTTTCCGAGTCGTATTTACAGGTGCCGCCGGAAGTATTAACCACGACTATGATTAATAACCAGCGCTATTTCCCCATATATGATGAATCGGGACGTCTCATGCCTGCTTTTGCAGCGGTGCGCAACGGCAACCGGGATCACCTGGATAATGTACGGGCCGGCAATGAAAGGGTACTCAGAGCCCGTCTGGAGGATGCCTTGTTCTTCTGGAATGAAGATAATAAAAAACCCCTGGAAGCCTTTAATCAAGGACTGGCTGATGTCCTGTTCCAGGAACGGCTGGGTACTTTGGAACGCAAGGTGCAAAGGCTGGAAGCCATTGCCCTCTACCTGTGCCGGGAAACCGGTTGGGGTAAACCGGAACTGGTAAAGAGAGCAGCTCAGCTGAGCAAAGCTGATTTGTTAAGCAGCATGGTGTACGAATTCCCGGAACTGCAGGGGATAATGGGAAGGTATTACGCCCAGAACAGCGGGGAAGATCCTCAGGTAGCCCAGGCTATTTTTGAGCATTACCTGCCTCGCTTTGCCGGTGATCAGCTGCCCCAGAGTGAAGTGGGGACAGTATTGAGCCTGGCCGAGAAAATTCACAATTTAATGGGCTGTTTCTGCATCGGCATCAAACCTACCGGCTCCCAGGATCCCTATGCCCTGCGCCGGCAAGCCTTAGGGTTAGTGCACATTATTATGGAGCACAGGCTGAATATTGATCTGCAGCAGGTTTTCCGGGAGGCTTACCGCCAGTTTACGGAAGTTAAGCCCGATGTGGATGAGGAAACCGCCGTTGGGGAACTGCTGGAGTTCGTCCTGCAGCGCATGAAGGGCGTTCTGGCTGAACAGAAGTTTTCCTATGATGTTATCGATAGCGTTATGGCCAAATCCACCGGTTATCTTCTGGATATCTACAACCGGGCTCAGATTGTGCAGGAACTGAAAAAATCCCCCCTGTTTGAAGACTTTATGGTGGTATTCAACCGCAGCCATAACCTGAGCAAAAAGTGGCAACAGACCACGGTGCTGGCCGATGTTTTGCAAGATGACAGTGAAAAAGAGCTGTACCAGCAGCTGACAGCGGTCCAGTCCCGCCTGTCCGCCCCGCTGGATTATCACCAGCTTATCAAGGATCTGGCGGACTTACGGCCCTATGTGGACCGGTTTTTTGAGTCGGTGATGGTTATGGTAGAAGATGAAAAGCTGAAAGAAAACCGGCTCAGTCTGCTGCGTTCCATTGCGGGGCTCTGCCAGCAGGTAGCGGATTTCAGCAAAATAGTGCAATAAAAATAAAGCAGCAGTATTTCTTTTCACCGAAATAGTATATATAATTATTATGATTTGAGGTAAAAAGTATAGCATAATTAGGCGGGGGAATATGATAGAGCTGAGCGAACGGCAAGAGAAAATTGTGGAGATAGTTAAAAATAACGGACCAATTACCGGGGAAAAGATCGCAGAGATGCTGGCTGTATCCAGAGCTGCTCTGCGTCCTGATCTGGCCGTTTTAACCATGTCCGGTTTTCTGGAAGCTAAGCCGCGGGTTGGTTATACTTACCGGACCGAAGGGGTAGAGAGTCAAATCCGCCGGGTCCTTAACCAGTACCGGGTGCGGGATATCCAGTCCAGACCGGTGATTGTAAAGGAAAACTGCAGCATATACGATGCCATAGTGACCCTGTTTGTGGAGGATACAGGGAGTATATACGTGGTGGACAAGGACAACTTCCTGTCCGGAGTAGTATCCCGCAAAGACCTGCTCAAGACTACCCTGGGGCAGGCGGATATTCACAAAGTCCCCGTAAGTGTAATTATGACTCGTATGCCCAACATTATTACTACCAGCTTGGATGAAACCGTTGTAGAAGCGGTCAGGAAAGTAGTGGAACATGAGGTTGACAGCCTGCCCGTGGTAAAGTGCTTCCTGGATGCTGAGGGCAACGAAAAGCTTGAGGTGGTCGGCAAGTTTTCCAAAACCAATATTGCCAGACTATTTTTGGATATAGCCAGTATGAAAAATGAGGGGGTATAAGTTTTGACTAGTCACTTACCTGGGGTCTACATTGTGTCGGACTCCATCGGTGAGACCGCAGAAATGGTAGTTAGAGCTGCGGCCAGCCAATTCAATTCGGGCAATATGGAAATTCGCAGGGTCCCCAATATATCTGACAAGGAAACCCTGAAAGAGATTGTTAATCATGCTCAGGATCTGGGCTTTATGATTGCCTATACTCTGGTTGTGGATGATCTGGCAGCTTATTTGCAGGAAGAGGCGGATAAAGCGGGAGTAGTATGCATTGATATCCTGGGACCGTTGATAGAAGCCTTCAAAAAAGTAACTTCTATTGAACCCAAAAAAGAGCCGGGATTGCTGCGGAAAGTGGATGAAATGTACTACCGCCGGGTGGAAGCTGTGGAGTTTGCCGTCCGCTATGATGACGGCAAAGACCCGCGGGGCATTAATCTGGCTGATATTGTGCTGATTGGTGTATCCCGCACCTCCAAAACACCCCTGTCCATGTATCTGGCTCACAAGAGAATAAAGGTGGCCAATGTGCCTCTGGTGCCCGAGGTGCCCCCTCCTGAAGAACTGTTCACCGCTGAACGGGGCAAAATAATTGGCTTGACCATCCGCCCGGAACAATTGAACCATATTCGCGCTGAGCGGTTGAAAACCTTGGGATTGAAGGGCCATGCCAGTTACGCTGATCCCCAGCGTATTCTGGAAGAACTGGAGTTCGCCGACCAGGTAATGAAGCGCCTGGGCTGTCCAGTTATTGACGTAACCAATAAGGCTGTGGAAGAAACAGCCAGTAAGATATTGGAGATATATTACCGGAGACTAAGCAATGTCTAGTCAGATGTGGGTGAGGACCAAAGGGGAGTGGTAAGGCCTGAAAAATATAACAGTTCTGGAACGCTGTATTTAGGGCAGGTCAACGGGCCTGCCCGGAGATTTTCCCTGTTTTGAGGATGGCAGTTGGACCTGCAGGTGACGTGGTATTTGCGAAGAAGGATCTGATATTATGGGCTATCATTTTATTAAATGGTTTGCAGAGCTGTCCAAACAAGATATACCTTTGGTTGGCGGTAAAGGGGCCAATTTAGGCGAACTTACCCAGGCGGGCATACAAGTACCGCCTGGTTTTTGCGTAACCGCCGATGCATACCGGCACTTTATTCAGTCTACCGGTTTGCAGGATAAAATACGCACCTTGATGGCAGAAACCAACCTAAATGACACTCGGGATTTGGAGGCAAAAACCTCAACCATCCGGGAAATGATCACCTCTACACCTATGCCTGCCGAGATTAAAGAAGAAATTGTTTCCGCTTATGAATCATTAAGCACTGCCGGAAGTTTAGCCCGGGTAGCTGTGCGCAGTTCGGCTACCGCGGAGGACCTGCCCGATGCTTCCTTCGCCGGACAACAGGATACTTATTTAAACATCCTGGGAGATCAGGAAGTATTAGATTATGTCCAAAAGTGCTGGGCTTCTTTATGGACCTCCCGGGCTGCCTACTATCGCCAGACTCAGGGCTTTAACCATTTTGAGGTTTACCTGGCGGTGGTAGTGCAAAAGCTGGCGGCAGCAGACAAAGCTGGAGTAGCTTTTACATCCAACCCGGTAACCAATCATCGGGACGAAATTGTCATCAACGCCAGCTGGGGCTTAGGTGAAGCGGTGGTAGCAGGTTTGGTTACCCCGGATGATTACATTGTGGAAAAAGGGACCTGGAATATCAAACAAATCGAAGTTGCTGAAAAGAAACTCATGGTGACAAGAGATCCGGAAAATGAGATAGGCACCCGGACGGTACCGGTCAGGGAAAGACTGGGTGAGGCATATGTTGCCAGGCAGTGCCTGTCAAACCAGGATATTGTACGCCTGGCCCAAATATGTTCCCGGATAGAACAGCATTATAACATGCCCATGGATATCGAATGGGCTTATGATGCCAGCGATGACCAGTTTTATTTGCTGCAGGCACGCCCGATTACTACCTTTAGAGAGGAGACACCGGAAATGAACACTGCCAAAAAAGAAGATCTGGAAGTGTTAGTGAAGGGAACGCCAGCATCTCCGGGAATTGCTTTTGGGAGGGTTAATATTATCAGAGGCAATGATATCTCCTCTGTTCAGGAAGGAGATATTCTGGTAACGATTATGACCAATCCTGATATGGTTCCGGCCATGAGCAAAGCCCGGGCTATAATTACTGATGAAGGAGGACGCACCTGCCATGCGGCTATTGTATCAAGGGAATTGGGGGTTCCCTGCATTGTGGGCTGCCATAATGCCACCCAGGTACTCCAGCCGGGGCAGGAAGTTACGGTAGATGCTACCCGAGGGGTAGTTTACAGGGACCGGGTAGATCTTGGACAAGCGAAGAAGGAAGGCCATGCCGACCTAGGTATATCACCGGAAATATTAAGGCAGTTGTTCCCGGTCTGTGCCACCAAGATATACATGAATCTGGGGAATCCCTCCCTGGTAGACAAGTACAAAGATTTGCCCTTTGACGGCATTGGCCTTATGCGAGTGGAGTTTATTTTTACCAATATTATTAAAGCTCATCCCCTGTACCTCATTAAAACCGGTCAGCAGCAGTTTATGATCGACAAGCTGGCGGAAGGGCTGAAAACGGTTGCCCAGGGCGTCTATCCCCGGCCCGTGGTAGTGAGAATGAGTGATTTCCGTACCAATGAATTCCGGGGGTTAGAAGGAGGGGAAGAAGTCGAGCCCATTGAGAACAATCCCATGATCGGCTGGCGCGGGGTTTCCCGTTATATTTCCCCGGAATACCTGGAGGGTTTTCGCCTGGAATGCAGGGCTATGCGCAAAGCCCGGGAAGAATATGGCCTGTTGAATATCTGGGCTATGTTGCCCTTTGTTCGCACCACCTGGGAATTGGAACAGGTAAAGAAGATCATGGAAGAGGAAGGCTTAAAACAGGGTTTGGACTTTAAACTGTGGATTATGGCCGAAGTACCGGCGGTTATATTTTTGGCAGATGAATTCAGCCAGATGGTAGATGGCTTTAGCATCGGCAGCAACGATTTGACCCAGTTGACCCTGGGGGCGGATCGGGACTCGGGAGTCCTGGATGGCATGGGCTATTTCGATGAACGGAATCCTGCTGTAAAACGGGCTATAGCTCACCTGATAAAAACCGCCCACAAATACGGCAAAACCGTTTCCATATGCGGCCAGGCCCCTTCCCTATACCCGGAATTCACCGAATTTCTGGTCAAGACCGGCATTGACAGTGTAAGTGTCAATCCCGACCGGGTAATTCAAACCCGGGGAATGGTGGCTTCGGTGGAACAGAAAACCATATTGCAGCTGCTGAGAGAAAGAAAATAGGGAAACTGATTGATAAGCAGGGATAAGCATAAGCCGGCCAGGCTGCAGAAAGTGCTGGGCCGGCTTAATTAATATAGGTTATATAAGAAAAATAATGTAGGTTATATAGATTTCATAACCCTATTGTGCTATATTATATAATGTGAGCTGTCTCCCTTATTTTTAGAGAAATACGGAGAAATTACCGTTTTTCTCTATTATAAGGGGATTAATTTTAAAATGCCGGGGATTATTCAATGTACTCGGCTATTTTTGATTTATTACCAGACCTAATACCGTATTGGGTTAATTTTTTGTGTCGGTTTTATGCAGCGTTTGTGATGGGAGGTAAATATTAACGTGAAGTACGTCTACTTATTCGAAGAAGGCAATTCTGACATGAAGATGCTGTTGGGGGGCAAGGGAGCTAACCTGGCGGAAATGACCCGTATCGGTCTGCCGGTACCGCCTGGATTTACCATTACTACGGAAGCCTGCAATATTTACCTGTCTTCCGGAGGGAATTTGCCAGAGGAAGTATTGGAGCAGACTTTTGCCAGTCTGAAGGCTTTGGAACAGCGTACCGGCAAAGGATTTGGAGACAAAAACAACCCCTTGTTGGTATCGGTTCGTTCGGGTGCCGCTATTTCCATGCCGGGAATGATGGACACTATATTGAACTTAGGCCTGAATGATGAGACCGTTCAGGGATTGGCGGAACTGACCGGCGATGAGCGTTTTGCCTATGATTGCTACCGGCGCTTTATCCAGATGTTCGGCAATGTAGTATTGGATATAGAGCATGCTTTCTTTGACGATATAGTGGAAAAACATAAGCGCAAGCTAAGCGTTATTTTCGATTACGAAATACCTGCCTCGGAACTGCAGTTAATTATCCGTGAATATAAAGATCTGGTGCTGAGGGAAAAGGGCTTCGAGTTTCCCCAGGATGTCAAGGAACAGTTGATTCTGGCCATAAAAGCCGTTTTTAATTCCTGGAACAATCAGCGGGCCATTGTTTACCGGCGCCTGAACAAGATCGACGACAGTTTGGGAACCGCCGTAAATGTGCAATGTATGGCTTTCGGCAATATGGGCCAGGACTGCGGCACGGGAGTGGCCTTCACCCGCAATCCTTCTACAGGAGAAAAGACCTTGTACGGCGAGTTCTTAGTCAATGCCCAGGGTGAGGATGTGGTGGCTGGTATTCGTACTCCCATGCCCATAGATAAACTGAAGGAAGAATTACCCGGGGTATACCAGCAATTCATCGATACCTGCCAGAAGCTGGAGAATCACTACCGGGATATGCAGGACATTGAGTTTACGGTGGAAAAAGGTACCCTGTACATGCTGCAGACCCGCAACGGCAAACGTACTGCCCGGGCTGCGGTTAAGGTAGCTGTTGATATGGTAAATGAGGGACTCATAACCATCGAAGAAGCTCTGCAGCGAGTGGACGCAGAGCAATTAAATCAGCTGCTGCACCGGCAGATAGACACCAGTGTTAAGGTAGAGCCTATTGCCAAAGGCCTGCCGGCCTCACCGGGTGCGGCCTGCGGCAAGGTGGTTTTTGATGCCAATGTGGCGGAGAAATTAGGCGGTGCCGGGGAAAAGGTGGTCCTGGTGCGCAGTGAGACTACCCCTGACGACATTCACGGCATCATACATGCCCAGGGAGTGCTTACTTCCCGCGGGGGCATGACCTCTCATGCCGCGGTAGTAGCCAGGGGTATGGGCAAGCCCTGTGTGTGCGGCTGTGAGGCCATTAAAATAGATGGTGCGGGCAACCAGTTTACCGTCAATGGCTTGGTGGTAAAAGAAGGGGACATCATCACCATTGATGGAGCCACCGGCAATGTTATGCTGGGAGAAGTCCCCATGATAGAGCCGACCTTGTCTGATGAATTTGAGACTCTCCTGCAGTGGGCTGATCAGGTAAAGAGCCTGGCAGTACGAGCCAATGCCGATACCCCTGAAGATGCTGCCCGGGCCAGAGAGTTCGGGGCTGAGGGTATTGGCCTGTGCCGGACTGAACATATGTTTATGGCTCAGGAAAGACTGCCCTATGTGCAGGAAATGATTATGGCCGAAACCCTGGAAGAAAGGGAAAAACCCCTGGCCAAACTGTTAGAGTTCCAGCGCCAGGATTTCTACGGTATACTCAAGGCCATGGCTCCGTATCCGGTCACAATCCGGTTGCTGGATCCGCCCTTGCATGAATTCCTGCCCGATCATGAAACCCTGATCCATGAAATTGCCGAGTTGAAACATCAGCATGCCAATAACACCGCTATCATTGAAAAAGGGGAACTGCTGAAGAAAGTTGTAAGTCTTAAAGAAGCTAACCCCATGCTGGGTCACCGGGGGTGCCGCCTGGGCATTACCTATCCCGAGATTTACCGCATGCAGGCACGGGCTATTTTTGAAGCCCTGCTCCAGCTAAAGAAGGAAGGGGTAGAGGCTTATGCGGAAATCGAGATACCCCTGGTAATGGATATCAGCGAATTGGCCCTGCTGAAAGCAGAGATTGATTCCGTTTATGAAGAAATCAAGGCTGAAAGCGGAGAAGAATTAAAATATTCAGTGGGCACCATGATAGAACTGCCCCGGGCTTGTTTAACCGCTGACAAAATCGCTGCCGAAGCTGAGTTCTTCTCCTTTGGCACCAATGACTTAACCCAGACTACCCTGGGATTCAGCCGCGATGATGCGGAAGGCAAGTTTATCCCGGTATATTTGGAAAAGAAAATCCTCCGGGACAATCCTTTTGCGGTGCTGGACCGGGAGGGAGTGGGATCCCTAATGAAGATCGCCGTAGAAAAAGCCCGTTCAGTGAAACCCGATGTCCTGATGGGCATATGCGGGGAACATGGGGGAGAGCCCAGTTCCATTGAGTTCTGCCATATGATCGGTCTGAACTATGTAAGCTGCTCACCCTACCGGATTCCGGTAGCAAGATTAGCTGCCGCTCAGGCCGCTATCAAGCATAAAGCCCAGTAGAAACAGGGCTTGCTCATTGTGCAAAGGCCTGTAAAACTCTGTAGCTATTCTGAATACTTAAGTAAAACCAAACAGGGTATTACCATGGAAGCTTTCCCATGGTAATATCCTGTTTTTCTATGTTATTTTGTTTCCAGGGGCTAAAATGTTATTGTTATCAATGAGAAAAATCTCTGTAAGGGCGGTGTATTATGGCCAAGCATCCTATCTATACCATGAGTTTTGCCAAAGTATACCCCAATTATGTGGCCAAGGCGGAGAAAAAAGGGCGTACCAAGGCGGAAGTGGATGAAATCATCCGCTGGCTGACCGGATACAGCCAGGAAGAACTGGAAGCCCACCTGGAAAAGCAGACCGATTTTGAAACCTTCTTTGCCGGAGCACCTCAGTTGAATCCTGCCAGGGCTTTGATCAAAGGGGTGGTCTGCGGTGTGCGGGTAGAAGAAATTGAAGAACCCCTTATGCGGGAAATTCGCTATTTGGATAAGCTTATCGATGAGCTGGCCAAAGGAAAGGCGATGGAGAAGATCCTGCGCAAGCAGTAAGGCAATAGGTAATTCGGAAAAGGCAGGGTAAAAGTTCACGCTGCCTTTGCCGGCGAGCCTTACGAGGGGAATATTGTAAATATGGGCTTGAAGAATGCCGATGGCTCGGGGTGTTATATTATTGGCCTGGGCAAGGATATCCGGGCAAAAATCGGTAAACAGCCAGGAGATATGGTTCATAGTGACAGTAAAGGAGCGTGACTAGCAATGTGGCGATGCCCCAAATGCGGCCGGGAGTTCAAAAACCAGCAGCAAAAACACTCCTGCGGTGAGAGGCCCAAAACCATTGACGCATATATTGCCGCGCAGCCGGAAGAAGTCCAGCCGTTTTTGCACCAGGTCCGGGAAACTCTCCGTGCTGCTCTCCCGGAAGCGGAGGAGCGGATCTCCTGGAGTATGCCCACCTACTGGAAAGGTCATAATATTATTCATTTTGCAGCCTTCAAAAAGCATATCGGGTTGTACCCCGGCCCTAAAGCTATCGAGGAATTCTCCCACCGGCTGACAGAGTACAAGACCAGCAAAGGCGCGGTGCAATTGCCGTACAGCAAGCCGCTCCCGCTGGCGCTGATTGCCGAAATTGCCCAATGGTGCTATGAAACCGGGAATCACCCCTGATAATCAAACAAGATAGCTTCCTACCTTACTGTCAATATGGGCAGGCGCTGGGCCTGATCAGCTATAACAGTCAAGCCCCGGCCTCTTCTCTGCAACTTGCCTCTGACCAGTACCACTCCTTCTGCCGGGTTGAATATCTCGCCGCCATAGCGCTTATAAACATCTTCAAACATAGTCACATCCGTCAGTCCCCATTCATCCTCCAGAGCGAAAAAAACCGTTATTCTGCCGCTGCGGGTGGGCGGGCGGTGGGGATGGACCAGTACTCCGGCTGTCTGTATGCGGCAGCCTGATTCCAGGGAGTGCAGTTCCCGGGATGACATGATATTCTGCTGCTGCAGCCAGGGGCGCAGGAAAGTCAGGAAGTGTTCTTCTATATCCAAGCCCAGCAGTTCCCGTTCCATAAAACGCTTCTGGGGGAGTGAAAAATCGGCAATAGTGCCAGCCGGGGGGAGGTCTCCGGCAAACAGCAGATTATCCGCTGATTCCAGATAGGGAAGCAGGGACAGGAGTTCACGCCGGTTAGGATACAGGCTGTCCAGGGCTCCGCATTTTATGATGTTTTCGGCCTCATCCCGGGGAGGAGCAATTCTTTGGATAAAATCGGCGGCAGAAGAAAAGGGACTCTTTTCCTGCTCCTGGTGAATCACATCTAGGGTGGGGCGGCTTATACCTTTAATCAGCTTCAGACCAATTCTGATAGCCGATGGGGATCCCGCCCGGCAGTCGGCTTTGCTTTTATTCACGTCTGGGGGCAGAAGCTTTAAGCCGCGCCGCCGTATTTCCGTAGCCAGCACATGGGGCGGGTAATATCCCAGGGGCTGGTGGTTCAGCAAAGCTGCAAAATAGTGGGCCGGGTAGTGCTTAAGCAAATAGGCCGTCTTATAGCTGGTATTGGCAAAAGCAGCGGCATGGGCTTCACAGAATCCATAGCTGGCATAGCCGGCCATGCAGGCAAATATGGACTCGGCCACTTGGGGTTCTATGCCATTGAGGATGGCCTTTTGCACAAAATGACGGCCGATTTCTTCCATTACCCGCTGGGAACGGGCATGGGTCATGACCCGCCGCAGCTGATCAGCTTCCCCGGGAGTGAAGCCGGCCACAGCAATGGCAATTTCGATTACCTGTTCCTGAAAGAGTATCACACCATAGGTTTTTTCCAGGATTGGCTTTAAGAGCGGGTGCAGGTAGGTTATTTCTTCCTGTCCCTGGCGCCGCCTGATATAAGGGTCAACCATGTTCCCTTTAATGGGGCCGGGCCGGATTAAAGCCATACTGGCCACAATGTCTTCCATGTGACTGGCTCCCAGGCGGGTTTGCAGGGCTCGCTGGGCCGGGCTTTCCAGCTGAAAGACTCCGATGGTTTCTCCCTGACTGATCATTTCATAAGTTTCCTGGTCCTCCAGGCTGATACGATCATAATCCAAAGAGGTGCCCGTTTTACGGATCTGCTGGACGGTATCCTGAACCACGGACAGGGTTCTTAAAGACAGCAGGTCCAGTTTTACCAGGCCGATAGCTTCCACATCATCTTTGTCAAACTGGGTTATAACGGGGCCCAGGGCTGATTTTTGCAGGGGAGTAAAATTGGTCAGGGGAACGTCGCTGATCACCAGGCCTCCCAGATGAGTACCCAGAAAACGCGGAAATCCGGCGATATGTTCACATACATCCAGGAGCAGCTGAAACCGCTGTTCTTTCAAGGGGCTGTCCTGCAGCTCGGGCAGGAGCTGAAGCATACCGCGGATGCGGTCGGCGTAAGTATAGGGCAGGCTCTTAGCGATCCTGCCTAATTCCTCCTGGTCGAAATCCAATACCTTGCCGATATCCCTCACCGCTGACCGGGCCATAAAAGTGTTGTAAACAGCCACCCGGGCCACCCGTTCTGAACCGTAGGTTTTATAAACATAGTCAATAACCCGGTCCCGGTAACGGGCTTCAAAATCAATATCAATATCCGGCAGCTGGGAACGTTCCGGGCTCATGAAGCGCTCAAACAGGAGCCCTCTTTTCAAGGCATCCACATCACATATATAAAGACAGTAGGCTACCAGGGAGTCGGCCGCCGATCCCCGGCCGGCATAACGGATGCCCTGGCGGCGGGCAAACCGGGCCAGATCCCATACCAGCAGGAAATAGTCAGCAAACCCCATCTGTTCGATAATTCCCAGCTCATAATCCAGGCGCTGCCGCACCTGAGGGGATATTTTCCCGTACCGTTCCCGGGCTCCGGCATAGCAAAGGGAGCGCAGGTAAGCGATGGCACTGCCCCCCGGCGGGGAGGCAAAACGGGGAAAATGCACCTGAGTGTTGCTGAAAACCTCCTGGCATTGCCCAGCAATAACTGCCGTATTAGCCAGAGCCCGGGGGCAAAAGGAAAAACGTTCCTCCATCTCCTCAGCGGATTTTAGGTATTGTTCAGCATTGAGGGGCCGGGCCGGGTGAACATCATTTATGCGCAGCAGGTGCCTTACACAGGTCAGCAAATCGTGGACCATAAAATCCGGGCGATCAGCATAGTGAACGTTATTGGTAGCCACCGGTTCCAGGCCCAGGCAGTCAGCCAGCTGGGCCAGCTGGTGGTTGAGGAACTGGTTGCCTGGCAACAGGGTATCCTGCATCTCTATGTAAAAATTTTCCCTGCCCAGCATATCCCGGTAACGGCGGGCGCACTCCAGAGCTTCCTGGTAGTGCCCCTTTAAAATGAGGGCCGGGATTTGTCCCTGCCGGCACCCGGACAGCACCAGGATGTCTTCTCCTTCTGCCAGCCACTCAAGGTCCAGGCAGGGATTGCCCCGGGGATGGGAAAGATGGCTGCGGGTAAGCAGACGGCACAGGGAAGCATATCCCCGGGGGCTGCGGGCCAGCAAAGTCAGGTGATAACCTCCGGGAATCTCCACTTCCGTGCCCTGGATGGGTTTGATGCCTGCCCGGGAAGCAGCCTGGTGAAATTTAACCGCCGCGGAGACATTGTTGTGGTCAGTTATGGCCAGAGCGGGCATATCCAGCTGGGCCGCCCGCTCTGCCAGAGCTTCGATGGAACTGGCCCCATCCAGAAAGGAAAAAGGGCTATGGGTATGCAGGTGAACGAATTTCATCGTTTTACCTCCATCTTGTAGGCCATCGCCAGGAGCGAAGCGACGTGGCGATCTCAATCGGGGAGACAGATAGACGAATGAGATTGCCGCGCCCCTTTCAGGGGCTCGCAATGACACATAAGAGGACTTTTCATTCATCGTGGCCTGTGCTTCAGGTGATAATTGTGAGCGGAGCGAAGCAATCTCAAACGCAAACAGCAGGCCTATTTAAAGAGATCGCCACGTCGCTGCGCTCCTCGCGATGACACGAAGAGAGCTCTTTTCACAGCAATGACACATTAGGGAAGCCATTTTCACAGCAATGCCACCAAAAGGTGGCTTTTCATCAAAGGCGATAGCTATTTCCCAGCAAGCCGGAAGCTGGAGATATGGACTGACCGTCCTTAGTCATAAACCTTATACAGTAACCATGCATGAGTTTCCAAGTCACGGTAAATCTCTACAATCGCTCCGTTATCCAGAGACAAACGGTAAAAGAGCTTTTCGCTTTCTCCCTCCCACCAGCAGCCTGTATCCCGCCAGCAGTCCAGAACCTGCTCCACCCGGAAGGTTTGCTGGTCCTTTTGCAGGCTAAGGGGCGAGCCCTGATTATCGCAACTTACCTGTAAAGCCTTATGCCGCAGTTTACTCATGGGGAGTCAGCCTCCAGGGATCCCACAGGGCCAGTACCTGTTCCCGCCTGGCAATGGCTATCCCCCGGCTTAAAGACCCGGGAAAACGGTTTTCCAGGCGGATTAAAACCTGATCCAGGCGGGATTGTTCTTCGGCGGCGGAAATAGGGCGATAGCTGAACAAATCAGGCTGGGACCAGGACAGGGGAGCAAACTGATCCAGAATAATGGTCATCCCGGTTATCAGGTATTCCCTGTCATACTGAGCCATTATGTTTTTGGCGAGCCCCTCCAAAACATGACGCAAAAACAGTTCATCCTGGCTGCCTGTCTGGAGCAAGCGCTGGGCCTGGTCTTTGTGAGTGCCCCGCTGCAATTCCAGACTGACTCGCTGGCAGACAGAATTCTTTTGGCGCAGCCGGGCAGATAACTGGGTGGCTGCTTGCTGCAGGATTTGCTGTAAAGACAATGTATTGTCCAGCTCTGGTTCAAAATTAAGCTGGTATAGTATCCGGGAAGGGGGGTAAAGGCCCATAACGGGAGTATTATCAATACCCCGGGCCAGGTTGGAAAGGTACAGCCCTTTTTCCCCCAGCAGCCGTACCAGCTCATAAGGGGGAAGGGCAGCAATATCTCCTATACGATCAAAACCGGAGCGGCGCAGTTTCTTCATCTCAGCCTTCTCCAGGGGATAGAGACATTCCAGGGGCAAAGGGGCTAAAAAATAAGCATCCCGGTGGGGCAGAACCTCTACAAGTTCTCCCCCTGCCCAGCGGTGGATCCGGTAATCCTTGGAACGAGCTGAAGGCAACAGCCCAGGGGCGATCGCAGCTATATGGGCAGTCAGGCGGGTGGCAGCCATACCTATTCTTGCCTTACCTTCAGCATAAGCAGCCAGTTTTTGCAGAAGGAGTTTTTTTATCCGGCTTCCGGTCAGATCTAAATAAACTGCTTGGGATCCGCTGGGTTCTACCAGAGGAGTCAGATCAAGGCAGGCCTCCAAAAAGTTATCCCTTAGTTTTTCTGCACTATACCAAAAAGCAATGCGGCGCATATCATCACCCGAACATTTGTTCTGTGTAGTTATCCTACACCAGAACATACGTTCAGGTCAACTGGGAATAGCCGGGGAATTATTGGATAGAGACAGGGGGGAAGGGCCAAAATAAATAAAAATTGCCGGGGGGAGCCGGATATGGCACCGTTTTTTAACCGCCTCCTGGGCAGGCGCCAAAAACCTGTCTATAAACCGTTGCCCAAAGAGCAGCAGGAAAAATTGAGTCCCAGTTTGGGCAGCAAGAAAAAAATCCTCGATCCGTACATACAAAAAAACCGCGACGTTATTTACCGGGAGATTACTATCAAGGCTGATCCCGGCCGCCGGGCCGCCGTTGTATACCTGGAAGGAAGAATAGACAAGCAGGTACTTTATGAAGAAATTCTTAAAAGCCTGATGCTGGAGAGTGATGCTGCTTCCTGGCAGCAGAGTGCCGCTGATCAGCTTATTGACCGGATCTCCCAGACTTCCCTGACCATTGGCGAGATTAAAAAAGTGAATCTGGTCCAGGACATGATCCACGCACTTTTTGATGGTCTGACTCTGGTGATCCTGGATGGAATGCCGGAAGTACTGGCCATTAATGTTATCGGAGGAGTGCAGCGAACTCCTGAAGAACCGCCGGTGGAAAGAACCCTGCGGGGTTCCCGGGAAGGCTTTATAGAAGATCTCTCCTCCAACATATCTATGATCCGTCGCCGCCTGCGGGATCCCAACCTGGTAATAGAGAAAACCATAGTGGGAAGAAGAACCCGCACTGAGGTAGCTGTCGTGTACATTGAAGACATTGCTGATCCGGAAATTGTCCGCAATGTCAAAGACAAAATCAACCAGATCGATGTGGACGGTATATCGGCAATTGGTTTCATTGAGCAATTCATAGATGATAATCACTATTCTCCTTTCCCCCAGTTTAAATCCAGCGAACGGCCGGACCGGGTGGTTATGGAACTGCTGGAAGGACGAGTGGCCATTATGGCGGAAGGGACTCCCTGGGTTTTGATAGTGCCCACTCTGTTTGTAAGTTTTCTGCAGGCATCGGAAGACTACTACGATCGTCCTATGCTAACCACCGTAAACCGGATGGCCCGTTATCTGGCCTTCATTATGGCGGTGTCCTTACCGGCTCTGTATATTTCTTTGCTCAGCTTTCAACCGGAATTGATACCTTATGAATTATTTGTCATACTGGCCCAGGCTCGCTCCGAGGTTCCCTTTCCAGTGCTGGTGGAAGTTTTAATCCAGGAAATTATTATTCAGCTGGTAGTAGAAACCGGATTACGTTTGCCCACCAGTATTGGGCAAACGGTAGGAGTAGTAGCAGGAATTGTGCTGGGGCAGGCTGCTATCAGTGCCAATATCGCCAGTCCGGCCATTATAATGGTTATTACCATTACTACTATATCCACCTTCTCCCTGCCTAACTACAGCATGGTTCTGGCTACGCGGCTGATTCGTATTCTGTTTGTGCTGGCAACAGCAATCTTTGGACTGTTTGGCTTTTCCCTGGGATGGTTTATCCTGTTAACCCACCTGATCAGCCTGGAAAGCATGGGGGTTCCTTATTTTTCGCCCTTTGGACCGGTGCGCTTCAGGGACCTCAAAGATGCGATGTTGAAAGGTTTCATATATTGGTTCAAATATCGGCCCCAATCTATCCCCGTATTGGACCAGAAGCGGCAGGGAGAGCGGAATGGATAGAACTCGCTTTGAAATAACCAGCAAACAGCTGATCTTCATTATAGTAGGAGCTCAGGTAGCTACCGCTTTTCTGAGTCTTCCCCGGATAGCCGCTGCTGAAGCTGGGCATCATGCCTGGCTGGCTGTTATTATCGGAGCTGTTTTTCCTCTGGCAGCTATTTTGTTTACGGTAGCCCTGCTGAACCGCTTTCAGGATGCTGATTTTGTTAACGTAAGCCATCAGTTGTTTGGGAAATTCTTGGGTACTCTGATGGTTTTGATCTTTGTGGTCTATGTAGTAATATTTCAGTCGATAGTAATAAGAATTTTCTCGGAAATTACCTGTGTATTTATGCTGCCTACTACTCCGACCTGTATGGTATCCTTGGCCTGCACCCTCAGTGTTGTTTATGCCGTCAGCAAAGGTGCCAAGGTAATTGGCCGGCTCAACGAGTTCCTTTTTTACATTTTGATTGTGGACATATTAATGATTGTTGCTATTTCCATCGGTAAGGGCAGCTATTTAAACCTGCTTCCTTTGGGGGAAATAGATATTAATGGGCTAATGCAGGGAAGCATGAAAATGGCATACGCTTATGCCGGGAGTGAGGTGCTATTAATTACTTATGCCATGGTGCAGCACCGGCACGAAGTTCTCAAAGCGTCCCTGATAGCCCTGGGTATTACGCTCCTGATCTATTTGCTGGTGGTAATCGCCGGGCTAATGGTTTTCGGCCATATTGGAGTACAATTTATCACCTGGCCGGTTATCACCCTTTTGAAAATACCCTATTCTTTTGCCCTGGGCAGGCTGGAAATTGTGTTCCTGCTGCTGTGGGTAGGCCTCGGGGTCAAGCCGGTTATGAACCTGGGGATGACCGCCAGCTATGCGGCGGTGCGAACTTTCAATCTGGACATCAGTCGCTTTTATGCCTGGATAGCCCTGGCGATAGGAGCGGGCATATATGTGCTGTCCCTGCTGCCGAAAAACTTGCTGCAGGTTTTTGTCCTGGCTGATTATGCCGGCTATACATTTCTTGCTGTTTCCCTGGGCTATCCCTTGCTTTATTTGCTAGTTTCCGCAGTGAGGAGGCCGAGAAGCTCGTGAAACTTCGAGGGATGAGGATAGTCTTTATTCTGGTCATGGGCAGCATGCTGTGCGGTTGCTGGGATACCATCGATTTGGAGGAGTTTGATATTTGCCTGGTAGCCGGTTATGATACCCCTCCTGCCGGAGAAACCGGGAAGATAGCGGTTACCGCTCTGTTGGCGGACGTGGGAGAAAAAAGCGAAAAAATAGCAACCCATTCTGCGCGGACGGTGGGGGGTACCCGGGAACGGCGGGCTTACAGCGAAGCCCGGCATTACAATCTGGCTCAACTGCAGGTTATGCTGATCGGCAAAGATTTTGCCCAACAGGACATCAAGGGTGTCATTGATATTAATTTGCGGGAACCGGAAGTTAAATCATCTGTTAATGTAGCACTGGTAGACGGCCGAGTAGAGGAACTGCTGCAGTTTATGGTAGAAAAGAATCCCCGCAAAACCAGTCAGATTTTGATTAACTTGCTGCAAACCCTCCCGGATCGAGCTTTTGTTCCCAGTACCTCCTTGCACGAGTTGTCCACGGCTTTCTATACACCAGGTATGGCGGTGGCGGTTCCGGTTTTGCAGGTAGCTCAAAATCAACAGGGAGTAGAAGTAACTGGCAGCGCGTTATTTGTCAATGACCGGATTGTAGCCCAATTAGACCGGGAGGAGACCAGGGCCCTGGTACTGTTGAGCGGAAGAAAAACTAGGGGATGGCTCCCTTTTTCTCTCTATAAGGACGGAAAGTTAGTTGATGAGGGGACGGCTTTTGTTGACAATAAGCGGGAGGTAGAAGTGAGCCGGCAAGGGGATTTAATAGTCTTTGACATTAAAGTGCAGATGAAAGGACGTTTAGTTGAACACATGGTGGCGGAGCACAGTTCAACTCTGCACGACAGCCAGCACCTAAAAGAGATGGAGCAGGCAATTGCCCGGGATTTACAGCTGCAAATGCAAGATTTTATTAAATTTATGCAGGAGGAACTGCAGGTGGATGCCATTAATATAACTCCTTATGCCCTGGCCAAGTGGCGCCGGGAGATTACCCCTCAGCTGGAGCAGGGCTTTATTGAAGACGTACTGATTAATGTGGAGGTCAATGTCATACTGCAGAATACCGGTGAATTAGGTTAAACAAGTAGTTATGAAGTTAATATACTCCAGACAGGTAACCTTTTGCCATCCTCTCCAATATTGTGTACTAAAGAAGGAAAGGAGGGTAAAAAATGTCTGCGAGAAGGGATAATTTTAGTGAAGGGTGTCATCACGACCATCGCTGTACCGAAATCTGCTTTTTCCCCAAGCAGGAAGCATATATTGCCGAGTTTTATCCCGATACGAATTTTGGCGCTGTACCGTTCTTATATGTAAGCCAGTATGATTGTCCACCCGTACCCGATCCCTGCCCTTGCCGGGATGATTATCGCAGCCTGGTGCAGTTTGATTTATGCAGCTTGTGCTGCAACTTTATTCCCCCTAACAGCAAAATATGCTTTGCTTACCTGGTGCTGAGCATTTATCGTAACGAGGTCCCTTATGATATTCAGGTTTGTGCCCACCGTGTCCTGCAGCCCTGGAAAGAATTTGCTGTAACCTGGGACGATCAGCCTCTGTTCGATCCGGATCCGGTAGATTGTGTTACCGTCAGCCCCGGTGAGTTCGGAGAAATATCCTTTGATGTCAAGGATCTGGTGGAGGGATGGTATTCCGGCTGCATTGCCAATAACGGCATTCTTTTGATAGGTAATGAGGAAGTTAACAGTTTGGTGGGCTTCTACAGCTCTGAGTATCCTGACAGCAGATTGTGGCCCCGGCTGGTGGTAGGTTACAAGCAGCATGACTACCCTTGTGATTAAAAATTAGTTTTAGCGGAACACCCGCGGGAAGACTCGCGGGTGTTTTTCGGTTTTAAGAGCAGGCCGGCCGCAAGGGAGGGCCTAATCTGAGTATAGTGCCGCAGGTAGATTTGCTGATATAATGGGAAAAGTGGGATGCGGAAAGTGGGGAAGCACAGCATATGGCTTAAATTTGCAAGGGTGGGTGAACAAATGTACGAGGATCTGTATAAACAGAAGCTGGTTTCTGCCCGGCAAGCTGCGGAAATGATCAAACCTGGCGACATTATTATGTATGCCACTTTTCTGGGAAGGCCGGTGGATTTTGACAGAGAACTGGCAGCCCGGGCTGATGAATTGACCAATGTTCAGGTATACTGCTGCGGAGATCTGCCCTACCCGGATATGCAGACTCCTTTAGCCGGACCGGAACATTTCACCTGCAACAACTGGTTCTTTGGGGTTCAGGACCGCAAGTGGCATGATCAGGGCAAAATGTTTTTCTGCCCCATCCAGTTCAGCCAGCTCCAGGATATTATTGCCCATTACATGCCCAAACTGGATTATTACGTGCAGCAGGTGAGCCCTATGGACCGCTACGGATATTTTTCCTTTGGCCTGGCTAACACTTACAGTTTTGAAGCCTGCATGAAAGCGGATAAGGTTATCCTGGAGGTAAATGAAAACATGCCCAGGGTTCCGGGGGGATCCGAGGACGCCATACATGTCTCCATGGTGGACTATATTATTGAAGGCAGCAACAGTCCCTTGTTTGAAATGCCGGCTGCCAAACAGGCCGGTGAAGCTGACCAGGCTATGGCCCGGCTGATATTGGAAGAAATCGAGGATCGCTCCTGCCTGCAATTGGGAATCGGAACTTTGCCCAATTTGCTGGGGGAGTTGATTTGTGACGCCGGACTTAAAGATCTGGGTATCCATACCGAAGTGTACACCGAATCGATGACGCGCCTTTTTCAGGAGGGAGTAGTTACCGGTTTGTACAAAACTACGGATCGGGGCAAGATAGCTTTCTCTTTCGCCTTGGGTTCCCGTAAAACCTATGATTTCATGCATCAAAACCCCCTTATGGCCAGTCATTGCGGCCGCTATACCAATAATCCGCGCATTATTGCCCTGAATGACCGGGTAGTATCCATCAACAATGTGGTACAGATTGATCTTTTCAGCCAGGTCTGTTCGGAAAGTGCCGGGCCGCGGCAAATTTCGGGGACCGGCGGGCAACTGGACTTCGTGACCGGGGCCTGGTATTCCAAGGGCGGCAAGAGCTTTTTGTGCCTTACCAGCACCTTTACAGACCAGAAAGGAAATCTGCATTCCCGCATCGTCCCCATGCTTACCCCGGGAAGTATAGTTACCACTCCTCGTTCAGCGGTGGATTTTATTGTTACTGAGTATGGCAAAGTGCGTTTGAAAGGCAAACCTACCTGGGAACGGGCGGAATTGCTGATAAGCATTGCTCATCCTAAATTCAGGGATGAATTGGTTCGAGAAGCTGATAAGCTGAATATATGGCGCCGCACCAACAAACAGGATGGCTGAATGAATGAAGAAAAATGACCCCCCGTTACGTTAAGTAACGGGGGGCAGAGAGTGTCAAAAAATTAGCTAAAAGAGATCGCCACGTCGCTACGCTCCTCGCGATGACATACCAAAAGGCCATCTTATGTGTCATTGCGAGCCCCGGAGGGGCGTGGCAATCTCGAATGTCTAACCGCTAAAAGACTTCTTTGACAGTCTGACCCCCCGTTACCGTTAAGTAACGGGGGGCATTTTCTGGGTGGATTTTTTAATAATCAAAAGATTCCAGGGGTATTTCCAGGACGGAAGTGTCTCCATCGGCAATCACACTTGACAGGTAAACGATATGGGGAGTAACGTTGCGCAGAAACCAGCGAGCTGATAAAACCTTGCCGATGTAGAAATTATAATCATGATGTTCCCTGCCTAATTCCTTAATCTTTTTCAAGGCTACCAGGGCCTGATCCAGCAGCAGGTGGGAAGCATGCAGTTCTGCGGTGGCGGTCAGCACCCGGCGGGAATAGGTGGGAATGAGAGCAGGGTTGCTGGTGCGCCAGTTTTTCAAGGTTTGCATTATCTCATCATAAGCCTGCAGTGCAGTCCCCAGGTTATTAAATTCCTTTTTCAGTTCCTCTGTATTCTTATTGGCTTCATAGAAGTCCTTGATTTCCTGAATAAAGTCAGCAAATACCTGGCCGTTTTCCAGGCCCATTTTGCGTCCCACCAGATCCATGGACTGGATATAGTTGGTTCCTTCCCAGATGGAATAGATCTTCATATCCCGGGCAATTTGCGCTACCGGATATTCTTCGCAGTAACCATAGCCCCCATAGGCCTGGATAGCTTCAGCACACAGCCACCAGCCTTCGTCACTGGGAAAAGCCTTGCAAAGGGGAGTAACTACATCCACATAATACTGAGCTTTCTTCCGTTCAGCGGGATCAGGATCATCCTGGCGGATGTCAAAGTGGAACAGGGCTTTCATCAACATGGCCCTAAAGGCTTCGGTATAGGCTTTACCCATTAACAAGGTGCGGCGAATATCCTCGTGGTTGATGATGGTAACCCTTTCTCCTTTGGGATTGGTAAAGGGCCGTCCCTGTACTCTTTCCCGGGCGTAATCCCGTACATTGTAAAAAGCATTGGCCACACAGGCTAGGGCCATATGACCTGTCTCCATACGAGCCAGATTCATCATCTGAAACATTTGGGCCATGCCCTCGCCCCGGCCGTTATTCTCAAGAGGGTTTTTGCCGATCAGCCAACCGCGGCAGTTACCATTCTCCCCGAAAGACAAAGCGGCAGTAGCGGAACCATGCTGGCCCATTTTATGTTCCAGAGCGGTGGTGACCACATCGTTGTCTTCCAGGCTGCCATCAGGATTGACCCAGTATTTGGGGACAATAAACAGGGATATACCAGCAGTTCCCGGCAGGGCTCCTTCCACCCGGGCCAGGTATAAATGAATAATGTTTTCCGTGAAGTCGTTGTCTCCGCCCGTTATAAAGATCTTGTTGCCCTTGATTTTGAAGATGCGCGGATCATCAGTAGGGTAGGCTTTGGAGAGAATATCTCCCACATCTGACCCGGCACTGGGCTCGGTCAGGCACATGGTGCCAGCCCAGGTCCCATCCATCATTTTGGGCAGGAACATTTCTTTCAGGTCATCATCGGCAAAGGTCTGAATTAAATCGGCAGCACCGCTGGCCAGCATGACATAGGTATAAAATACCGGGTTGGCTGCCGTTATAAGCTCGTTGACTGCTGCGTGTAAAATATGGGGCATTACCATAGCATCTTCTGATCTATCTATATTACTGGTGCCCCAACCCTCAGATTGAATCTTTTTATAGAGAGGGCCAAAGCTCTTGGGGAGAACTACTTTGCCATTAACCAATCTGGCTGGGTTTTTGTCGCCGTCATCATTGGTAGGTTCGATTATCTCTTTGGCCATCTTCAGGACCGGAGCTAGGAAAGATTTAACATCATCTTTGGAATAATAGTCTTTGTAACGGTCATAATTAAATACCCTTTCTGTGGGAAGCCATTCCTGTATGATAAATTCCAGATCACGGGTATTCAGGTAGGCAAAATTCGCTGCCACTCTTTACCCCTCCTCTTTTCTCTCTAGATCCTCGGGACTTGCTGATAACGCATCCTTGCCTGATCCCCCCTGCCCGAGGAGCTGATTTGGCATTCAGATCTCTATGGAGAAGCTAAATGTCCCGGGTCCACAGGGATGCCATAGCTGGACCGCCGCCTACACATAGTGAGGCACCGCCAAGGGTAAGGTTGAGGCGTTCCATCTCATAATACAGGGACACAACAATTCGCAAAGCTGTACAGCCTACCGGATGTCCCAGGGCAATCCCGGAACCATTGTGATTGCACTTGTCCATATCCAGTTCCAGGCCAAAATCTTCCTTGAGCATGCGGCCGACTCCCAGGAATTGAGCCGCAAAAGCCTCATTGATTTCCCAGTATTCAATATCTTCAAATTTTAAGCCTGCCTTTTTAAGGGCTTTGGGGATGGCTACCGCCGGACCCAATCCCATTACTTTGGGATCTACTCCCTGGGCAGCAAAGGTTATTAGTTTCATTAAAGGAGTAATGCCCAGCTCTTGGGCTTTTTCCTTGGACATGACTACCACCGCTGCCGCCCCGTCATTTATCCCGGAAGCATTGGCGGCAGTGACCACTCCGCCTTTCTTAAAAGCAGGCGGAAGCTTGGCCATGGCTTCCAGGTTGGCATCGGGAATAAAATGTTCGTCAGTTTCATAGAGGGTAACGCCCTTCTTGGTTTTTACTTCCACCGGTACGATCTCCCGTTTGAAGATGCCTTCCTGAGTAGCCCGGGTGGCTCTCTGATGGCTCATCAAGGCCAACTGATCGCATTCTTCCCGGGTAATGCCGTATTTTTCCGCTACATTTTCAGCAGTGAGGCCCATGTGACCGGGCACCATTTCGTCAACCAACCCATCATGGAGCATGGCATCCTCCAAAGTTCCAGGTCCCATACGATACCCGGCACGGGCTTTAGCCAGCATGTATGGGGTGTTGGACATGCTCTCCACACCGATTACCAGGGCAACTTCGGTATTGCCCAGCATGATGTTGTGGCAGGCAATTTCCAGAGCCCGCATACCGGAAGCACAGTTCTGATTCACATTACAGGCATTGCTGCTTACCGGCAGTCCCAGAGCCATAGCCACCTGGCGGGAGGGAAGGGATCCCTGCATATGTGGATATACCTGCCCCATAACCAGTTCATCAATAATGTCGGTGGAGATTCCAGCCCGCTCAATTGCCGCCCGGCCTACGGTGACAGCCAGTTCCTTGGACTGTACGTCTTTTAAACTGCCCAAAAACTTGCCGATAGCAGTACGGCAGGCACTTACGATAACCACTTCCCGCACTAACAACCCACTCCTTTCCATGCATACCTGTTTGGCATTTTGGTGTTTTTTTATCTATAGAGATCGAGGGGACAATCTAACACAGGTGATAGCAGGTTTTAATCGATGTGCACCTCACCCCCCTTGGTAACTTCTATTCACTGGTAAGCAAATATTATGCCAGCCAATTGCCAATATGGTCTAAATAAGCAGCAGCGCAGGTTGGGGGTGTTTATGAGGTAATAATATCTTTCACAATGTATCGCAGAATGCGAAGGTGTGATGTTAGCGATATGGTTTTTATAAGCTCTTATCAATATTCGCAAAATGAGAGCCTGGTATCGCTAAAAGCGATACTAGGGTCCCATTCCGGGAATATGTACAGGCCGATGAGTATAACCGGCATTTGCTTTTTAGCTGATATTGTATTTCTTTAACTTGCGGTATAGAACCGAGGGGTGAATATTCAGCTGTTTGGCAGTAACAGTTTTGTTGTAGTTATTGGAACGCAAAGTATTCATAATCAACTGGTATTCCAGGGATTCTACCGCCGCACTTAAGGTAGCAGGTTTTGTGTTTCGCTGGGTATTTTTCCGCAGCAAAGTGGGGAAATGCTCAGGAAGCAGGAGACGAGCTTGATCCAGATGGGCTAGATTTATGGCCCGTTCCAGCAGGTTCTCCAATTCCCGGACATTGCCCGGCCAATGGTAGTTCATAAGCAGATCCAGGGCATCGGGCTCAATGCCTTCGATGGAGGTGTTGAGTTTATTGTTTAGCTTGGGTATCAGATGATTAACCAGGGGTTCGATGTCATCAATCCGGTCTCGCAGGGGCGGAAGCATGAAAGTAACTACATTCAGCCGGTAATACAGGTCTTCGCGAAAACGACCTTCAGCTACCGCCTTTTCCAGGTCGATATTAGTTGCTGCGATTATCCGGGCATCCGAGTGAATGGGATCGCTGCCCCCGACCCTTTCGAACTCACGTTCCTGTAAAAAGGCTAGCAGCTTGGTCTGCATGGACAGGGGCATTTCTCCGATTTCATCCAAGAATATTGTACCTTTGTGGGCCAGTTCGAATTTGCCTTTTTTCCCGCCTTTTAAGGCTCCCGTAAAAGCACCTTCTTCGTAGCCAAATAATTCGGATTCAATTAAGTTTTCCGGAATGGAAGCACAGTTAATGCGGATGAAGGGGTAGTTGCGCCGTATACCGGCATGATGGATGGCATGAGCAAATAATTCTTTTCCTGTGCCGCTTTCGCCGATAATCAGCACATTGGAACTGTTGTTAGCCACTTGAGCGGACCAGGTTTTTAGACGGACTATGCGGCGATTGTTGCCGATTATATCATCCAAAGTATATTTGCTCTGGTACTTGCTGCTGCTGCGGGCAGTATCCTCGTTTAAGGATATCATGTCGGTCAGTAACCTGGCGGTAGATATATCCAGAAATAGAGTTTTGGCCATAGCCCCAATAATTTTGCCGTTGCTGTAAATTGGCACCCGCATGGAGATCATTTCCTTGTTATTTACCATACACAGCTCGCACAGGTTAGCTTCACCGGTTTTGACCGTATGCGGCAAACGGGATTTGGGTACGATCTTTTGTATCGGCTGGCCGATGATACTGTCCCGGTCTACTCCTAAGATTTCAGCAAAAGTTTCATTTACCAAGAGTATCTCGCAATCAGTGTTAATATAGATGACCCCCATGTAAGGGTTGTTAATTACATGTTCCATGATGTGCAGCATTTCCCGGTCATTGATATTCATTTGTAGTCCCCCCGCTTTAATTTTCCTCAAGATATGTTCTTATCATATTACCATAATTACCTATAAATAAATTATAATTTACTAATTTGTGGCAGACAAAGCGCTATTATACTGCATAACTTCGAGAGATTTAGACAGAATACAACTAGGCCACCGAGTTGTTGAAGGAATCTTAAAGGAGGATGATTTGTGAGCGACCGCAACGCCAACCGGAATCGTCGGAACAACCAGGATAACAAAAATGACAACAATCTGCAGAATCGCCGCGACAATAATAGAAACGACGATAATCTGCAGAACCGGAATCGGGACAAAGACCTCCGTTAGTTCTGACAAAAAGAACCGTTCTCCCTGGTGGGGGAACGGTTCTTGACTTAACTGGCAAGCAGCAAGTAAATCTGTAAGCGGAGTTCTGTATTAGATAGTCATCTATCTGGGATGCCAGTTGCCTGACACCTCTAGCGACCTTACCCGGGAACAGAGCGGGCCACTCTATTGTTCCCCTATTTGGTCTTGCTCCGGGTGGGGTTTACCGAGCCGTTTAGTCGCCTAAACGCTGGTGAGCTCTTACCTCACCGTTCCACCCTTACCTGGCTGCTGCCAGGCGGTCTGTTTCTGTGGCACTAGCCTTGGGGTCGCCCCCACTGGACGTTATCCAGCACCCTGCCCTGCGGAGCTCCGACTTTCCTCAGATTAAAAAATCTGCGACTATCTGATTTACTTGCTCATAACAGCACAAGATATTATACATAATTACTATCAACATGTAAAGGAATCGCTGCTGTCTGATAAGAATTTTTGTCAGAAAGCAGAATTTTTCAGCAGGAGACTAATTATTTATAGAGAATATAAACTTCAAAAAGGAGCGCTGACTCAAGAGGGTTTGGTGGTTCCTTGTTTCAGTTGGGGAATTGGAATACAATATTTAGTAAAGGTTCAGGAGGGGGGTAGAGTTGGTGGAAATCTTCAATAACAACTTGGTCGCATTCTTGACAGTGATTTTAGGGATTTTTATATTCCTTAAATACTGCACTTGGGCCAAGAAGTTCCAGCTCTCGGCAGGAGTAAAGAAGGTAATCTATATTCTTACCGGGGTTGGACTGGTTGGTTTTAATGTCTACTATTCCTTGGGCAATAAAGCCATTAGTGCCAGCGGCGACTACAGTGTGGCTACCTGCGCCATGGTGGCGGCCCTGGTATGGGTTTTTATCTTTGCTTTTGCCCTGATGGCGGAAACCAAATCTGAATAATGGCATGACCAGGGTATGAACTTTTGCTTAATAAATTAACAGAAGAATAAGCTGCAACGAAGGGCGAACCTGCCGTTGTCAAATGAAGCATCTGGGCGGCTAAGGCCGCCTTTTTCATGTCAAAACTCAGCCAGGTACACATAGCTGGGAGGCAGGAAAGTGAGTGATCCGGTAAAAATTCAAGTAAAGACAGCTGACGGTAAGCAGCGGGTCTTGTGGACTCTGGCGGGCAAAAGTCTCTGGGAAGTTCTCACCGAGGGGGGCTTTGATCCCGGCGGAACCTGCGGCGGCCGTGGTATTTGCGGCAAATGCAGGGTGAAGGCTGCTGGTGCTGTAAGCTCCATGGACGAAAACGAGTTAAACAGGCTGCTTCCTGATGAGGTAAATCGGGGGGAGAGAGTAGCCTGTCGCTGTGTTGTATGGGGTTCAGCGGAGGTTACCATAGAAGATGACAGGTATTACGCAAAAGGCAGCCTGGCTCCAGAAACAAAACCGGGTGCGAGGAGAGCTTCCATCCGCAGGGTTTTATTGCCCGGTTTGGACCCCCAGGAGCCGGTACCCCTTTACCAGCGGATTAAAAATGCTCTGGGAATGAAGGATTTGCTGCTGCCCCTGGAAACCATGCGGGAACTGAGCCGCATGGATCGTGTAGGCCGGCCTGCTCTGGAATTAAACGCTTTGGTGCTGGACGGGGAAATATGGAAGGTAAGCCGGCAGCCTCCTCAAGCTTTCGGCCTGGCACTGGATGTGGGCAGTACCAGTTTATGGGCGGGATTGATTGACCTGGAAACGGGTGAGACGATTGCGATAGCTTCCCAGCCCAATATGCAGAGAGTATATGGAGCCGATATAATATCCCGGGTGAGCTACTGCCTGGATAATCCTAACGGACTGGATGAGCTGCACCAGGTGCTGATCAATAATATCAATGCCATGATTGAAGATCTGCTGGATAAAGCGAAGGCTTCTACGGAGGATATTTATGAAACCGTAGTGGTAGGGAACCCGGTTATGCTGCATTTTTTCCTGGGTCTGCCGGCCAATGGCTTTGCCAGCTATCCTTATCAGGGACTGTTTGGCGATGAATTGACGGTTGCGCCTGCCAGCCTGAATCTCAAGGTAAACAATGGGGGCAAAGTAATTGTCCTTCCCCAGGTGAACGGATTTGTAGGGGCAGATACCATAGGCTGCCTGCTGAACATAGCGGATTGGGACAAATCCTCCTTTATTTTGATTGACATTGGCACCAACGGAGAAGTGGTTGCAGGAAACCACGGCCAGTTATGGGCAGCATCAGCCGCAGCCGGGCCGGCACTGGAAGGCGGGCATATTCGCTGCGGCATGCGAGCCGCCGAGGGGGCCATTGACCGGGTTATTTTCAATGAGGAAGACGGCTGGTGCTTCCGGGTCATTGGCGGTGGTTATCCCCGCGGTATTTGTGGTTCAGGGGTTATAGACCTGACGGCGGCCTTATTGAAATCCGGCTGGATAGATCAATACGGCACCATTGTTGACAGGGGTCAGGACCGGAATATCTCCGTTCAGATTGGAAGCGACGGTCCCCAACTGGTATTGCATGATCCAGACGGAAACTGGCCGGCTCCCATAATATTCAGCCAGGAGGATATCCGCCAGGTGCAGGTGGCCAAAGCTGCTCTGCGTACCGCGGTGGATTTGCTTATGGAAAAAGCCGGACTGACTGCTGAGGATCTTCAGCATGTCTACCTGGCCGGTACTTTCGGCAACTTCCTGGATCCGGCCAACCTGGTAGCCCTGGGACTGCTTCCCAGGATCAATATGGGCATTATTCAGCCTATTGGCAATGCTGCGGCCAAAGGCGCGGTAGCTGCCCTTCTATCTCCGGAGAAAAGACAGGAGGCTAGCCGCATACGGGCCTGTACCAGCTATGTGGAACTAGCCAGTCTGGATACTTTCCAAAGCCTTTTTCTTGAACAGATGAACTTTTGAAGCTCCATCTCGGCCAAAACAATAATCGGACAACGCAGAGGATTCTGCCAGCGGATACAGAACTTCCTGATTAAAATAAGGTCGATAACAGACCTTGGGTCTGCTTCAGGAAAAGTAATAATGAAAAATGAGGTGATGGCATGAAATTTGATGGGAAAGTGGCCCTGGTAACTGGCGGAGGAACGGGAATCGGCAAATCAGCGGCTATAGCATTGGCCAAGGAAGGTGCCAAGGTCGTTATTGTGGGCCGGCGCAGCGGGCCTTTAGAGGAAACTGCTCAGGAAATCAAAGCCTTTAACGGGGAGGTCTTGGCTGTACCCACTGATGTTACAAAGGTTGATGAAATCGAAAGCTTACGGGATAAAATCGACTCCACCTGGGGAAGATTGGATATTTTAATTAACAATGCCGGAAGTGCTATGCGCAAGCCCTTCATGGAAACAACTCTGGAAGATTTCGATTACATATACAACATAGACTTGCGCAGTGTGTTTGCAGTGACCAAGATAATGGTTCCCCTTATGCAAAAAGGAGGCGGGGGAAGTATTATCAATATATCTTCCATATTGGGGGTATTTGGGGCCAGGAATTCTACCGCTTATTGCGCTATGAAGGGAGGAGTTGTGAACCTGACCCGGGCTATGGCTGCCGATCTGGGACCGGAAATCAGAGTAAACTGTTTATGTCCCTCCCATATCGTTACTCCCATGATGCAGCCGGAAATTGACCGCCTGCAGGCGGCAGGGAAAATGGATAAGTTAAACCGGCTGTTCCCCATGAAACGAGTAGGTTATCCGGAAGATATGGATGGAGCTATCCTCTTCTTTGCCAGTGAAGATTCCAAATGGCTCACGGGTGTGGTAATGCTGATTGACGGAGGTCTGTCCTGTTACGTTTAAGATGTACAACCAACAAAGAAAAGCCAGGCCTGCCGGCCTGGCTTTATTGCTGAAAAGAGATGGGGGATGTCTTTCGCCTTCCTTTAGAAGTGTATATCGGAAATCTTAAGCGTTGGCGGCTTTCTTTTCCTGTACAGCCGCGCCAGCCGGTTTTCTTAAGAATACATACCAGTAGAATCCGCCGACGAACAGTGCTCCGCCAACTATATTACCCAGGGTTACCGGGATCAGGTTGGCCATGAAAAAGTGACCATAGTTGTACATAGCCAGTACCTGGTCAACGCTCATATTCAGGGCACCTGCTGCCAGCTCAGGAGCGGCATTGGCAATGGTGATGCCCATGGGAATAAAGAACATGTTGGCTACACTGTGCTCAAATCCGCTGGATACGAAGGCCATGATGGGGAAGAAGATACCGAAGATTTTGCCTACCACATCTTTGGAGGCAAAAGCCAGCCATACAGCCAGACATACCAGCCAGTTACAGCAGATTCCCCGCAGGAAAGCAGCACTCCAGGATAAGCTCAGCTTGCCCTTGGCAATAGCCAGAGCTTTTATGCCTTGAGCGGTCAGGTTACCGTCGCCGCCTATCCAGTACATTCCGTAAAAGATGATGTAAACCAGCATAACCGAGCCGATAAAGTTGGCACACCATACTACTACCCAGTTGTACAACAGGCCGCCCCAGGTAGCCTGGTTATTAAGCGCTGAGGCAAAGCAGGCCATATTGTTGCCGGTAAACAGTTCTGCACCGGCGATTACTACCAGCATCAGTCCTACGGAGAAGACCGCACCAAACAAGAAGATCCCTATGGCTGAATCGGCATCAGGAGCTGATCCTACCTTGGTAGCCAGGTTGGCTCCGAAGCCAATGTACACACCAGCCAATATACCCATAACTAACATTTTCAAGAATGGCATTTCTGCCTTGGTTTTGCCGGCATTACATACTGCTACGGCAACTTCTGCAGGAGTTAGAAAATTCATCTCATTCCCTTCCTTTCAGTTATTTTTCCCCCAAAAAAATACCTATATTTTGTCAATCCGAGCGGCAGAAACCTTGTATTCTGGTATTTTGGCAACAGGATCCAGCAGTTCGGATTGAGTCAGCCAGTTAACAGCAGCCTCGGCAAAATGGAAAGTTGTAAATACCACGTCAGGTCTTAGCCTTTCGGTAAGTTGAACTTTTATTTCAATACTGCCCCGGCGAGTGGATAAGCGTACCCGCTCCCCATCGGCGATATCGAGCTTAGCTGCCAATTCAGGATGTACTTCCAGTTTTGCTTCCGGAACATGTTCATCCAAAGCCTGACAGCGTCTGGTCATAGTACCGGTATGATAGTGGAACAGAGAACGTCCCGTGGTAAGAACCAGAGGATACTCTTCATCGGGAACTTCGAAAGGTGCTTTATACTCTATAGCACTAAAGGCACCTTTGCCCCGGGTGAAGTTTCCATCCTTGTGCAGAATTGCGGTTCCTGGATGCTCAGGCGTTGGGCAAGGCCATTGCAAACCTTTTCCTTCCAGGCGCTGATAGCTCATGCCTGCATAGGAAGGTGTCAGGCTGGTAATCTCTGCAAAGATTTCCTCGGCGGAATCGTAGCTCATGGGATATCCCATACGGGTAGCCAAATCGCATAGAATTTCCCAATCAGCACGAGCCTGTCCGGGAGGATTTACCGCTTTACGAACTCTTTGCACCCTGCGCTCAGTATTGCTGAAGGTACCGTCTTTTTCAGCAAAACAGGCACCAGGCAGCACTACATCAGCCAACTGAGCTGTTTCGGTCAGGAAGATATCCTGGACAACTAAAAAGTCCAGATTTTTAAGGGCTTCCTCAACATGATGCAGGTCTGGATCGCTCATCATGGGATTTTCGCCCATAACATACAGAGCTTTAATTTCCCCGTGATGAGCTTTGTTGATGGTCTCGGTAAGGGTCAGTCCATTTTTGTCAGGCAGTTTAACCTTCCAGGCCTCTTCAAATTTAGCCCGAGCCGCTTCATTGGTTACAGCCTGATAGCCAGTGTATACGTTGGGCAGACAACCCATGTCACAAGCACCCTGCACATTGTTCTGACCCCGCAGGGGATCAACACCTGCTCCGGGACGGCCAATGTTTCCGGTTACCATCGCCAAGTTACATACTGATTTAACATTATCGGTTCCGGTACTATGCTGAGTCAAGCCCATAGCATAGCAGATAGTGGCAGGACCAGACTGGGCATATAAACGAGCCGCTTTGCGAATATCCTCAGCGGGTACACCGGTAATGGTTTCAGCATATTCCGGTGTATATTTGCTGACCACCTTGGCCATCTCTTCATAGCCTTCCGTATGCTCTTCGATAAACTTCTGATCGGCTAATCCTTCGGAGATGATAACATTAATCATGGCATTTAATAAGGCCACGTCACTGCCAGGCAAATGAGGCATATATACATCAGCTATAGAAGCCAGATCAGTGTAACGGGCATCGGCTACAATGAGTTTGGCGCCATTATATAGGACGTTTTTCTTGATTTTCATTCCGATAACCGGATGATTTTCAGTTGGGTTGGAACCAATTACGAATATACAGCGGGCATCTTTTTCCAACTCACCGATAGAGTTAGTCATAGCTCCGCTGCCAAATGCTGCCCCCAGACCGGCGACAGTGACCGAGTGTCAGAGGCGGGCGCAGTGATCTACATTATTGGTTCCCAAAACCGCACGGGTAAATTTCTGCGCCAGGTAATTCTCCTCATTAGTTACCCGGGCAGATGAGAAAAAGGCTAGAGAATCTGGCCCATACTGATCCTTCACTTCCTGGAGACGCCGGGCTACCAGATCCAAGGCTTCATCCCAGGATGCTTCACGGAATTCACCATTTTCTTTGATCAAGGGTGTGGTTAAACGATCCGGTGAGTTGATGAAATCCCATCCGAAGCGTCCCTTGACACACAAAGCACCCTTGTTGACCGGACTCCAGTTTTCATCACGGTTGGAAGATACTCCCACCACCCGGTCATCCTTGACATTCAACTCCAGGGTACATCCGGTGCCGCAGTAAGTGCAGGTAGTCAGAACCCGATCAACCTCAAAAGCACGTCCTTTGCCGGCACTGACTTTGCTGGTGAGGGCACCAGTAGGACATACCATTATGCATTGCCCGCAGAACACACAGGGTGAATCTTCAAGATAGCCGTCAAAAGCAGTGGCGATTTTGGCATGGTGCCCCCGGTGTTCTACATTGATGGCCCGAGCGACCGTGATTTCTTCACAGGCTCGTACACAACGGGTACACATGATGCACTTGTTGTAGTCGCGTTCCAGGAAAGGATTGGGGTCATCAACAGTGTAAATATGTCGTCCACCGTCTTGAAAACGGCTCTCTTTAATGCCGTATTCGTAGCAGTAATCCTGGAATTTGCAATCCCCGTTTTTGTCACAGGTCTGACAGCTGAAATCATGGCGGGCTGCCAAAAGTTCCAAGATAACTTTGCGAGCTTCTATGATACCCGGGCTGTGGGTTTCGATTACCATGCCTTCTTCGGCTGGAGCCACACAGGCAGCCAGGTACAAAGGCCGGTTTTGGCATTCGACTATACACATTCTACAGGAACCGGCCAGTCTTAAATCCGGATCGTAGCATAAAGTAGGTATTTCAATGCCGTGCATCTGACAGGCCTCAAGCAACGTACTGCCTCGAGGAACTTCTACTTCTCTGCCATTAATGGTAAGGCGGATCATTTTCATCCCCCTTTCTTTATGAGATTGCTGCGAGCAAGCGCCGCTGGTAATCGTCACGGAAATGCTCTAAAGTAGTTAGTATAGGGGTCGGTGCTGCCTGTCCCAGACCGCATAAGCAGGCTTTAGTCATCACTTTGGAGAGAGTGGTTAACTTCTGCACATCGTCTGGGGTAGCCTGACCCGCATTTATCTTTTTCATCAGTTCATAGCTGCGGAATGTTCCTTCACGACAGGGATTACATTTTCCGCAGGATTCATGCTCAAAGAATTTGGCTATCCGGGTAACAACATCAACTATATCGCGGGTTTCATCCATTACAAATACTGCTCCGGTTCCCAGAGTGACCCCAGCGTTACGCATGGAATCAAAGTCCAGAGGAGTATCTAAAAGATGCTCCGGTATAAAAGCTCCGGAAGTACCGCCAATTTGTACCGCTTTAAAGCGCTTACCGTTAGGAATTCCGCCCCCCAAATCAAATATAAGTTCCCGAATAGTAGTGTTGGTAGGAACCTCAAAGGCTCTGCGGTTCACTACATCACCTGTTAAGGTAAATACCTTGGTACCAGGGTAAGATGGAGAACCGATGCTGGCGAACCATTCCGCTCCGTTTTTTATAATAGCGGGCAGGTTGGCGAAGGTTTCCACATTGTTTACCACGGTGGGTTTACCCCATAAACCGGCTACTCCTGGAAAAGGCGGTTTAAAACGCGGTTCTCCCCGGTGACCTTCTATAGATTCAATCAAAGCGGTTTCTTCACCACAAACGTAAGCTCCGCCGCCCATGCGGACTTCAATGTCGAAGTCACCCAGTACTCCCCGCTGTTTAGCCTGGGCTATGGCACGATTGAGGTGTTCAACCACATAAGGATATTCCCCCCGGCAATAAATGTATCCCTGCTTGGACCGAATGGCATGAGCACAAATAGCCATACCTTCCAGCAGCAAATGAGGGTCATTCTCAACAATGGTGCGGTCCTTATATGTGCCTGGTTCACCTTCGTCCAAGTTGCACACTACGTAGGTTACCGGGGCTGATTCTGGAACAAATCCCCACTTCATGCCGGCATTAAAGCCTGCTCCTCCCCGGCCGCGCAGTTTGGAATTACGCACCAGTTCAATTACTTCCTTGGGGGCCATAGCACGAGCTTTTTCCAGTGATTTATAACCACCCGCATTCAGGTAATCGTCCAAGCTAGCTGGATCGATTTTACCAGCATTAGCCAGAACGATACGATATTCCTGGGCCATGATTTCCCTCCTTTCTGGTTAGGTGCACTGGGCCAGAACAGATGCTATTTTATCAGGGGACATATTAGGATAGGGTACACTGTTAATAGTAATTACAGGGGTCTCCTGACATTGGCCAACACATTCAGTAAGTTCCAAAGTAAACTTACCATCAGGGGTGGTCTGTCCTACCTTTATACCCAATGTATCTTCCAGGGCTTTGAGCACTTCATCTGCTCCCGCCACATGACAGGGGGCACTTTCGCACATGCGAATTATATATTTCCCCCTTTTCTCTACCGACAGGTAAGAATAGAAGGTAGCTACACCATAGGCCTGAGCCTCAGAAACACCAAATACCCGGGCAGCTTCCAGCACTGCTTCCCGGGGAATGTAGTTTAACTCTTTTTGGATAGCATGGTAAGCCTCAATCAAACCTCCCGGTTTATCACGATATTTGGCCAAGACGGCACCAATATCCACACCTTCACCTCCCTCATCAGTTTATGCCATGTGTTCACTCTAAAGTTTATATGAATTTTCGACATAAGCAATATCGTATCCTTTACAAAACCAATAATTATTGCCAAAAAAGTAGGTAAATATTATCTAAAATTATAAAAACTATTCCAAATAGACATAATAAACCTAGAAAAAATGCATCATTCCGGGAATGCAATAAAATATATTTGTCCAACCCCAATCGACAAGGCATCTTCGCGTATGATTGGAAATTAGTGACATAAATAAATTGTCCTTATGCCCCTAATAAAAGAATCGGCATGGCGGGGTGATGAACTGTTAAAAAAAGCCATGTACCATAAAAATAGGAACATAGCTTTTTATATATCCAATAATATCCAGACGATTATAATGCAGGTGGGATTTATCAGTATTTTTGCAGAGAAAACAGTGGGTCTAATACCTTTTGATGATTCCTGCTGTTGGTGCATTTACCTAAGATACAATCATTCTTCACAATAAAACCCCGGTAAATCTCATGATTTAACGGGGTTCGTTTGCCAGTCTGAAACCCAGCACAGCGGGGTAAGATTGTTTTTGTACAAGTTATTTCGATTGCTATACAAATTATCCAGTTGTTAGATATCCAGTTTATTAATTATTAATCCCGTGATTAATTTGGGATAAAAGTAAGTGGATTTTTGAGGCATTTTGTCCCGAGCCTGGGCTACGTCTATAATCTCCTGAACCTGGGTGGGGTTTAAGAGGAATCCCAGCTGGTAATTGCGATTTCTGATCTGGTCCACCACCCACTCTTCATCCCGGCTGTAGGTCAGGTTGTCCTGGCTGCGGCGCTGGGCTTCACCAATCCCCAGAATATTATCCAGAATAAGATTATCCAGAATGGCAACATCCAGAGCTTTCCAGGAGGAAGAACGTTCAGAAGGCAGGAGAGCAGCGGCTTTTTCCCAATCTTTAAGAACTAAAAAGTATAATTGCTCATCCATGGCCATTCCAAATACATGGCGTTCTCTCTGCTCTTCCAGTTTGGCCATTAGTTGGGGAAGGTCATCCAGGGAGCCAAATTTCTCCAACGTAAAAAGATCAGCTAAACGATCCTGGAAGGACCTAGCATTGAAATCGCTTAAATTACCAACCAGTCTGTGGGTTGGCAGTACCAGTAAACCGGGATCATAGACATTGACCAGGGTGGTAAGTACATAATCGTATCCCGGCTGACCTTGCTCTTTCATTTCCTGGGCATATTCCAGAGCTGTTTCGTAACGGTGATGCCCGTCGGCAATATAAATCTGTTTATCCCTGAACAACTCCACAACCCTGTCAATAACCTTTTTATTATCAATCACCCATACCCGGTGGGCTTCTCCAACTTCGTCAATGATATCAATAGCCGGCGGCTGGTCATTAATTTCCTGGCGCAGCAAGTGGACCACTTCCTGCTGGGGGTCAAAATACAGTCCGAATATGGAACTGAAATTGCTGCGGGTGGCGCGCATAAGCTGCAGACGATCGGCTTTGGGTTTGGATAAGGTTTCCTCATGAGGCAGGACCACACCGGATTCATAGGGTTCTACTTTCAGGCCGGTTACCAGGCCGGTGCGGATCATGCGCTTTCCTTTGACGGCAAATTCCTGTTCATATATGTATAAAGATGGCTGGGGATCGGGAATCAGGACTTCTTCTTCCAGCCATTTTTCCAGATATTGATTAGCCCGGGAATAGCGATTATTGCTGGCCGTATCCTGAGGGTAGGTTAATCCCAGTTCCAAGCGAATCACATTGGCTGGGTGCTGAGCATAGTAACGGGCTTGAGCAATATCATCTATCACATCATAAGGGGGAGTAACCACTTGGGAGAGGTCACATATTTTTTCGGGGTTGTAGCGTAATCCGCGGAAGGGGACGATGGTAGCCATGAATAGAATTCCTCCTTAATATGGCATCACAGGCATTTATATTGTTCAATTTTAGTATATGGGCTCTGGTAATGCAATGGATTTGCTTGATTTCAACATTCCCAAATGGTTAAATTAGTTAATGTGGGCAGAACCTGAGGAGGTCAGGACTTGGCAGTTGACTATCACGTGCATGTAGCCGCTCATGGTGAATATCATTACAGCGAGGAATGGCTAAATCTTTACCTGCAGAACGCCAGGCAAAGAGGAATACAAGCCATTGGCCTGGCGGAGCATGAAGAATACCGGGATAGAGCAGACCAGGCTTTGATTGAAAGGCTGAGAAGGCCTGACCTCTATGTGGCTCGGGGACTGGAAATAGACTTTATTCCCGGACGGGAAGAGACGATTAAAGAGATGCTGGATCAGTATCCCCTGGATTTTGTGATAGGATCAGTACATTATATTGACGGTTGGCCCTTTGACCATCCTGATTATCGCCAGCAATTTGCCTCCGCGGATATTGACCAAGTCTACAGCCAGTATTTTGCCCTGGTGGATAAACTGGTTGGCTGTGGTCTATTCGATATTGTGGGTCATCTGGATCTTATAAAAATATGGGGACACCGGCCGAAATTAAAAAATTCCCTCCAATATGCTCTGCCAGTTTTACATAGTATAAAAACAGCAGGAATGATAATAGAAATAAACAGTGCGGGAATTAGAAAACCGGTAGGGGAAGTGTATCCTGCCTGGAAAATAATCGAAGAAATGTTCCGCTTGGGTCTGCCTGTTACCATGGGATCAGATGCCCATAATCCCGATCAGGTAGCGGAAGATTTTGCTGAAATAACTCGCTCTCTTTGGGATATTGGCTATAGAAAAGTAGTGGCATTTCGGGGACGGAAACCTTACCTTCTGCCGCTGATCATATAAAAGGAGATAATGTCGGTGAGCAACATAGCATGGTTATTGGTAAGCTTGGGTGTAATACTGGTAGGAGCAGAAGTTTTTGTTAACGGAGTCGAATGGCTGGGGAAAAAACTTGATTTGTCCGAAGGTGCTGTGGGCAGTGTCTTGGCTGCTGTAGGCACTGCCCTGCCGGAAACCTTGATTCCTATAATTGCCATCGTTTTCGCCGGAGATGCGGCTGGTCATGAAATAGGAATCGGGGCTATCCTGGGAGCGCCGCTGATGTTGTCCACTCTGGCAATGTTCGTAACCGGTATAGCGGTGGTGGCATTTCAGAGGAGGCGGGCCCATAGAACTAAAGTAGTAGCTGATTATACTACCATGAGCAGGGACCTGTTATTTTTTGTAGTGGTTTATGCTGTAGCAGTAGTAACTGGACTTATTCCCCCCCCTTACCGCAGCTTGCAGCTGATGATAGCTGCCTTGCTGGTAATCGCCTACTTTTGGTATGTACTGGTACTGGTCCGGGAAGAACGTGATATTGACGATGATAGCGAAATGCCCAAGTGTTATTTTGCCCCCAGGAAAGAGAATCCTCCTTTGCTGCGGATCTTGCTGCAGGTATTGGTAGCTTTGGGATTAATAATTGCCGGGGCTAACCTGTTCGTGGATTCTGTCAGCAGCATCGCTGTTCTTTATGGAGTACCGGCTTTCGTATTAGCTCTGATTATTACTCCGGTAGCCACCGAATTACCCGAGAAATTCAACAGCATAATCTGGGTTTCCCGGGAAAAGGATACCCTGGCCTTAGGGAATATCACCGGGGCTATGGTTTTTCAAAGTTCCCTGATACCTGCTCTGGGCATTGCTCTAACCGATTGGCAGCTAACCACAGGAGCTCTGCTGGCAGCCCTGATTGCCCTGGTTTCCGCCGGGGTATTGTATTGGGAACTGAAAACCAAGAAGCATATAAGTGCTCCTATGCTTATATTGGGAGGGGCATTTTATATGTTATTTATATTAGGTGTAATCAAAGGCTTAATCACCTGGTAGAGGAGGATGAAGGCTATGATAGAAACCAAGCTGGAGCAGTTAGGGTTAAAACTGCCGGAAATTCCCGCAGCCATAGGTCTGTATCTTCCCGTGCAAAGGAGCGGCCAGTTGCTGTTTGTTTCCGGTCAACTGCCTATACAGGATGGACAAGTAGCTTATACCGGCAAATTGGGCCGGGATGTAACTATTGAACAGGGACAGCAAGCTGCTCGACTGGCAGTGCTGCGTTGCCTGGCAGCAGTACGATCTTCCATTAACCACTGGAATGAAATAAATAAGATTATACGCCTGACCGGCTATGTACAATCCGCTGATGACTTTTTCGATCAGCCGGCAGTCATAAATGCAGCTTCAGAACTGCTGGAGAATTTATTCGGGGCAGCGGGAAAACATGCCCGGGCTGCGGTGGGGGTGAATGCCCTGCCTATGAATGCCTGTTGTGAGATAGAAATGATTGTGGAATTGAAATAAGAGAAAGCAATGATTAATAAAGAGAAAAACCGGATGGCTTTCATCCGGTTTTAACTGGCCTGTTTCAGAGGTATAGCTCCGTTATGATACTTTTGATAGTATAAGCGATAGGCTCCGGCCCAACGCTGGGCTTCCTCCGCCCGTTTCCGGGCTAGCAGCGCTCTCAGTTTGGCATATCTCATACGAGCATCCTTTTCTATAACAATAGTAGCTACATACAAAGCTACATATAAGCCGCCTTTAATCAAGAAATAGATAAATGTATAGAATAAAAAAGTCTGCTGGAGTTCAGTCATCACTATCCCTCCTTATGCTTACCCAGAGGTGAAAAACTTAACTTTCCAGATAAACTCTCTTGAACACGTACAGTATGCTGACTGTGCCACTGATAAGGGTAATTCCAATTGCCAGAGCAGCAAACAAACCGGTCATAAGACTTCCCCTCTCACCATAACATAACAACATGTGATGTTAACAACATAATAACATATGATATAAATTTAGCAAATTGCGATAATTGACGTAATATTTCAAAAAGCAAAAAAAGGAGGCTTAAAAGCCTCCTAACGCTATTTATTCAGAAAAAGAAAACGGGCTGCTTTCAGCCCGTTAACACTCCGCCGCATTCATTATGTTTATTATTTTTTGTCGGCTTCCTCCTCGTCTTCCAGACCGATGATTTGTCCGCCCTTACCTTCGAATCCCTGGCGCCATTCCTCCAGGTACTGTTCAATAAGTCTCCGCACTAAACGAGATTTGGTAGTTGCCTGGTCCGCACAGGCAAACCGTAGTTCACGATCGATTTCTTCCGGTACAACTACGGATATATACTTCATGTCTTTCTCCTCCCTTCTTTTCCGCATTGGTATCCGCTCCTTCTTTCTTACCTTATTTTAATATGAAGGTACCAGGTATACAATTCGCTTGCGCCATTTTGCACTATATCCAGGTCGCTTCGCATATTGGGAAGGATAACAATACCTATTTGCAATTGTGATCACAATTACAATAATCCCTGGATAAGCAAATACCTTGTTATGCTTACAAAATTGGGGGTTAGCAGCGTATTATCATGTTATCATGCATAGTATTAGCATGGGCCTGTAGTTTTATCAGCAGTATAGGGCGCAAAAATGTACTATCAGGAAGCAAACCATACAGAATAAGCAGCGCATAATATCATAACAAAATGCCATGATGTGAAATAAAGTCCTTTCTTGACCGCTGTTACTGATTACTGTTAGTCTTAAAGGGCGAGGAAAGGAGTGTTTTTATGTCCGCTAATCCATATGATAAAGCCCATGAACTGGCCAGATCAATTCTGAATCATGAGGCTTTTAAAAATTATGTGCAGGCTAAAAATAAGCTGGAACAAAGACCTGATTTCCGTGATAAGGTGCTGGAGTTTCGTAACCGCCAACTGGTTATAAACCGGGCTCAGTTTACCGGGGAAAAAGTAACTGAGGAGGAAATCAGACAGCTGAGCACTGATTTTGCCAAGCTGTATCAAGAAAAAGATATTGCAGCTTTCTTTGAAGCGGAAGCAAAATTCATACAGCTGTTCAACGATATTCAGGAAATTATTCGTCGGCCTCTGGATCAAATGCTGTCCAAGTGAACCAATTACTTGGAAAAAAGGATGAGCAGGAGATTCCCAGAAGTACATGTTGAATAATTGCAGCTAAAGGGGCGAATGTTGTGTTTGAGATTTTGCACAAGCAGGTGCTGGCACATTCCATCAAAAGGTGGGAGATCCTGGCTCCTGAGGTTGCTGCCAAGGCCCAGCCGGGACAATTTGTCATTATTCGCATTAATGAACAGGGCGAGAGAATACCCCTTACCATAGCGGATTACAACCGTGATCGAGGTTCATTGACTCTTATTTTTCAAGAGGTAGGACGCAGTACTATCGAAATGGGCCGTCTGCGAGCGGGGGATAAAATCCTTGACTTGGTGGGGCCTTTAGGACAACCCTCCAAGATTGCCAATTACGGACGGGTAGTCTGTATTGGCGGCGGGGTAGGAATTGCTCCCATTTATCCTATCACCCGGGCTCTTAAACAAGCCGGCAACGAGATAATATCCATTATTGGTGCTCGCTCGGCAGATCATTTGATTTTGCAGCGGGAGATGGCTGAGGTCAGCGATCAGCTTTATATTACCAGTGACGATGGTTCGGCGGGGCAAAAGGGATTTGTTACCGATGTTCTGCAGCAGTTGCTGGAACAGGGGACAGCCATAGACCACATAGTAGCCATCGGACCTTTGGTAATGATGAAAGCGGTCTCGGAATTAAGCCGGCCTTACAGGATTAAAACCACGGTCAGCTTGAATCCCATTATGGTGGATGGGACTGGTATGTGCGGTGCTTGCCGGGTAGCGATAGGATCGGAAACCAAATTTGCCTGTGTGGACGGTCCGGAATTTGACGGTCACCTGGTGGACTGGGAGGTAGCTCAGATACGCAGCCGTATGTTCAGGGAAGAAGAGGAGATTGCTATGCAGCATATTACTAGGGGAGGTGACTGCCAGTGTCACCGGAAAGAGTAAAAGTTGACCGGCAGGTTATGCCCAGCCTGGAAGCTGTCCAGCGTATCAACAGCTTTGACGAAGTGGCTTTGGGTTACAGTGAAGAGCAGGCTGTGTTGGAAGCCTCCCGCTGTTTGAACTGCAAGAAGCCCTTGTGTATAGAAGGTTGTCCGGTGGAGATAAACATACCGGCCTTTATAAATTTCATTAAAGAAAGAAAATATGCGGATGCCATCCGTACCATCAAAGAGAAGAACAACCTGCCTGCTATCTGCGGGCGAGTCTGTCCCCAGGAGAACCAGTGTGAAAAGCGCTGTGTACTGGGGAAAAAGCACCAGCCGGTGGCAATTGGAAATTTGGAACGTTTTGTGGCTGATTGGGATATGAAGCAAGAGGGGAATACCGAACCGGTACAAGTAAGCCCCAGCGGGAAAAAGGTGGCTATAGTTGGTTCTGGACCGGCAGGGTTAACGGCCGCAGCAGATTTGGCTCGCCTGGGTCATCAGGTTACTGTTTTTGAAGCCTTGCATACTGCGGGCGGAGTTCTGGTATATGGTATTCCCGAGTTCAGGCTGCCTAAAATTATTGTGGAAAGAGAAATAGAGGGTATACGTCGTCTGGGAGTTGAAATCAAAACCAACATGGTTGTGGGTAAAGTCCATACAGTGGATGAGCTTATGGCTCAGGGGTATGCAGCAGTATTTATTGCTACCGGTGCCGGGCTTCCCTATTTTATGAACATTCCCGGAGAGAACCTGAATGGCGTATACTCGGCCAATGAGTTTTTGACTCGTACCAATTTAATGAAAGCATACCTTTTCCCGGAGTATCTTACCCCAATCCGGTTGGGCAAAAGGGTAGCGGTGATCGGGGCCGGCAATGTAGCTATGGACAGTGCCCGCACTGCTTTACGTCTGGGCGCCCTTGAATCATATATAGTGTATCGCCGCTCAGAACAGGAGATGCCCGCCCGGAAAGATGAAATCGAACATGCCCGGGAGGAGGGTGTACAGTTCAAACTGCTAACCAGCCCGGTGGAGATCAGAGGCGATGAAAATGGCTGGGTGAGATCTATGATTTGCCAGAGGTTTGAGCTGGGTGAGCCTGATGAGTCGGGCAGACGGCGGCCCGTAGCCATTCCAGGTTCCGAGTATGAAATGGAAGTTGACACGGTTATAATGGCCATCGGTCAGGGACCCAATCCCCTGATTGGTCAGACTACTCCGGACTTGCAGCTAAACCGGCATGGCAATATTGTTGCTGATGCCAATACGGGACAAACCAGCAAGCCCGGGGTCTTTGCCGGCGGAGATATTGTTACCGGTGCGGCAACAGTTATTCAGGCCATGGGAGCGGGGAAAAAGGCTGCCCGGGCCATTCATGAATACCTGCAGAACATTTAGCAACTGATGGTGTCATCGGCTTGTGAGGAGTGTAATCCGGGAAGCAGGAGTATTAGCCGGGCGAGGAGTCCCGGAGCGAGCCGGCTAATACTCCTGCTAAAATTAAATTAAATATACGTTTTATGTGAGTCAGGGAATCATCCCTGACTTTTTTCCCAAAATAATCCTGGCCTTCATCATGAATACAATATATCTGACGGGAATCTATTTACAGGGTACATGCAGCATCTCTATAATTAGGCAGACATTAAATCTGCAGGAAGCATCCAAAGGGGGAACTTCTATGTCGTATATTTCAGACGTAATGGAACGGGTTATTAAAAGGAACCCTAATGAGCCTGAATTTCACCAGGCGGTCAGGGAGGTGCTGGAATCCCTGGAGCCTGTTATAGACCGCCGTCCCGAACTGGTGGAGAGCGGTGTTATAGAACGCCTGGTTGAACCCGAGCGGCAGATAATGTTCCGGGTTCCCTGGGTGGATGACAGCGGCCGGGTGCAGGTAAACCGAGGTTTCCGGGTAGAATTTAACAGCGCCATCGGCCCTTACAAGGGAGGACTGCGCTTTCACCCTTCCGTCAATGCCAGTATTATAAAGTTTTTAGGTTTTGAACAGATTTTCAAAAACTCCCTTACCGGGTTGCCCATTGGCGGGGGCAAAGGAGGCAGCGATTTTGACCCCAAGGGCAAATCGGATGGAGAAGTGATGCGCTTCTGCCAGAGTTTTATGACCGAACTCTACCGGCATATCGGACCAGACACCGATGTACCGGCAGGGGATATTGGTGTAGGGGCCAGGGAAATCGGCTATTTATTTGGCCAGTATAAACGTATCAAGAACGCTTATGAGGGAGTTTTGACCGGCAAGGGCATTAACTGGGGAGGCAGTCTGGTCCGGACAGAAGCTACCGGTTATGGCTTGGTCTACTTTACCGAAGAAATGCTCAAAGAGCGGGGAGAAACTTTTGCCGGCAAGAGGGTAGTTATATCCGGATCAGGAAATGTAGCTATCTATGCAGCCCAAAAGGTCAGGGAACTGGGGGGCATAGTGGTGGCTATGAGCGATTCCTCCGGGTATATCGTGGATGAAGAGGGTATAGATTTGTCCACTATTAAGCAACTGAAAGAAGTGGAACGGAAACGCTGCAAGGAATATATCAACCATCAGCAAAGAGCTTGTTACTATGACGGCTGTGAGAGTATTTGGGAGGTTCCCTGTGATATTGCGTTGCCCTGTGCAACTCAAAATGAATTGGATGAAAGGGCAGCTCAAACTCTCATCGCCAATGGCTGCATAGCGGTGGCGGAAGGGGCCAATATGCCCTGTACCCCTGAAGCAGTCAAGCTGTTTCAGGCTCATAATGTCCTGTTTGCGCCGGGTAAAGCGGCTAATGCCGGGGGGGTAGCGGTTTCAGCTCTGGAGATGTCCCAGAACAGCATGCGCTACACTTGGACCTTTAAAGAAGTTGACCAGCGGCTGAAAAGCATTATGATTGATATTTACCATAAGTCCCGCCAAGCTGCCCGGGAATTTGGGTATGAAGGCAATCTGGTGGTAGGAGCCAATATAGCTGGGTTCCTTAAAGTTGCAGATGCCATGCTGGCCCAGGGAGTAGTATAAAACTAAATTTATACAGAGGCTGTTACCTGGCTGTCTGGCCTGTTCCCTCCATGGAGGAGGGAACAGGCTCGATGGTCAGGGGGCGGCCCCTTTTGTTTTTCTGCCTATTTTGGGCGCACTTGTACAGCTTAAAACTGGAAAATTACGAGATTCCTTTCTTCTGTGATATAATTAGCTTTAACGTAATTGTAGGAGGACGATCAATGCACAAGAAGATTTATGGCCTGGCGCTGGCTTTGATCATGGTATGCTCCCTTTTTGTGCTGGCGGGGTGTGAGAAAGACCAGGAGGAAAAAATCGTTGGTGAGGTTAATGGCGATGCCATTACCCAGAAACAATTCGACCAGCATTACCGGCTGGTACTCAACTATTATGAACAGAATTACGGCGAAATTGATGAGAAGAAAGACAAAGAGCTGGTAGAAAACCTTAAGGACAGCACCTTTGAGGACCTGGTTATCCAGAAGCTTATCTGGCAGGAAGCTGAAAGAAGAGGTATGAAAGTTGACGAGGAACAGGTAGAGCAAGATTTGGCATATATCCGGGAGCAGAGAAACCAGCAGGAGGAAAACGGGTACGAGAAATTCCTAAAAGAAAATGGATTTGATGAGGAATTTCTGAAACAGGAATGGAAAACCCAGAACATGTACCTGCAGCTGGGGGAAGAGGTAACCAAGGACGTAACTGTTACAGAAGAGGAGTGCCGGGAATACTATGAACAGAATAAGGAAGCTTTTTCCCATCCAGGGGGGAAGCAAATCTATCACATCCTGGTAGAAACCAAGCAGGAAGCCGAGGAAGTATTGGCCAAGCTGAACCAGGGAGAGTCCTTTAATGACCTGGCAGCCCAGTATTCCATCGATCCGGGCAGCAACACCCGGGGCGGGGATGTTGGGGTTGTAAACCAGGATACCAACTTTGTGGAACCTTTCAAAGAGGCCGCACTGGAGTTGCAGCCCGGGGAACTGCTTACCACGCCGGTAGAGACCGAATACGGCTATCATATAATTAAAGCCGGGCAGCAAGTGGAGGAAGGGATATGGCCTTTTGAGAAGGTACAGGAAAGTATCGAAGCCTACCTGCTGCAGGACAAGAAGAACCAGGTATTCAGTGAGTTCCTGGAGAATCTGCGGGCCAACGCAGATATTAAAGACTATCGCAAGTCCTGATTCAGCCGCTTAACAGCAGACAGAAAGCTGACTCCTGGCATGGCTTGGCAGCCAGTGGAGTCAGCTTTTGTTTATTGGCGGTATAGGGAGCAGCATGGAGGCATCCATCAAATACTGCTTGTTATATCTGGGTTTAGGGAATATCATTATTGTAGTAGATGAAATAACGGGGAGATCCCATGAAAACTGTTTATCAAAAAATTAACCAGAATGATTATCGGCTGACTCCCCAGCGAGCTGTAGTGCTGCAGGTGATGATCGATAATCAAGGCAAGCATCTGAGCGCCGAGGATGTTTTAAGAGAGGCACGGAAAAAGTCGCCTAACATAGGTATCGCCACGGTGTACCGGACTTTAGAGAAACTTGCCAGTATAAATGTTCTGTACAAGACGGTTTTTGAAGGCGGTCGCTATCGTTATGAACTGTCCATTGGCGATGAGCACCAGCACCATCACCTTATCTGCCTTAACTGCGGGTCCATCACCGAAATGGAAGATGATCTCCTGCACATCCTGGAAGAGAGGCTGGAAAAAAGCGGTTTTCACGTAGTGGACCACGAGCTTAAATTTTACGGGTACTGCCCCGAATGTAACCGCAAAATGAACAATAACCAGGAAAATAACGAGTAAATTTTTTTATTACTCATTTGATAATGATTATCTTTATCGCCAAAGGTCGGAGAAGCTGTGAAGGCTATTATAGTAGGCAATCCTAATGTAGGGAAAAGCTATGTATTCAATCGTCTCACTGGCCAGGAGGTTTTCGTCTCCAATTATCCCGGAACTTCGGTAGAAATTAATCGCGGCTTTCTTACCGTTGGGAATAAATCCATAGAGCTTCTTGATATGCCGGGAGTATATTCCCTTAACAGTGGTACCCCAGAAGCCGCTATGCTGGTAGAGGCATTAAAAGAACCTCCGGACTTGATAATTCAGGTCCTGGATACAGTCAATCTGGAACGCAATCTGGTGCTTACCCTGGAACTAATGAAGGCCAATCTGCCTATGGTTCTGCTCTTAAACCAGGTTGACCGTGCCCGGGAGATGGGTTTGAGAATTGACAGCCAGGTTTTATCCAGAGAACTAGGGTTGCCGGTTTTTCCATTTTCCGCCCTGACCGGGGAGGGTGTTTTAGATCTCCTGGAGCAACTGGCCAAGGGGGTTCCCCGCAGCAAGAAGGTTCAGGTAGTATCCCTGGAAACAGTGGAATGTCAAGGATGTGACAGGTGTGCATGCGGACCTGTCCTTAGCTGTGAAGGAGTGAACCTGAAACTGTTTGACCAGGCCCGCCTGCTGGCTGGCAAAACTACTACCAGAATAGAGCGAACTCAGATGCACTGGCTGGAAAAGGCTCAGAACTGGATTGATCAGCCTATTCTGGGCACTGTATTGCTGTTGCTCCTGGCCTATCTTTCCTTTGTGATTCTGCTGCAGTTTATCAATTTAAGTGAAGGGCCTATCAGCGCCCTGTTAGATCCGGTTAATCAACTGATAAGCGAGGCTATTGTCGAACTGCTGCCGGCCGGTATCATAGCCCAGGTGCTTTCCAAGGCAGTTCCTGAGGGTATTGTAATACCTTTTACCATTGTTATGCCCGCTATGCTGATGGTCAGTATTCTTATGGCCTTGATGGAAGACAGCGGTATCTTGCCCCGCTATTCGGTGGCTCTGGAGCGGGTAAGTCGGATTTTCGGCTTGTCCGGACAAGCAATTATACCTCTTACTCTGGGATTGGGCTGCCGAACCCCGGCAGTAGTAGCCACACGGATACTGCCTAACACTGCCCAGCGCTTTATAACGGTGGCCTTGCTCAGTATTGTAGTGCCCTGTGCTGCTACCTTAGGCATTATGGCTTCAGTGATAGCCAAGTTCAATGCTTCCTTGGTGGCGGTAGCAGGGGCCCTAGTGGCAGTATTCCTGGGATTGAGCTTGGTACTGGGGCGTATTAATACCCAGCAGGAAGAATTCATTTATGAACTGCCTCCCCTGCGCATACCTAACTGGCACAATATTGCCATTAAGGTAAAAGCCAGGTTTACGGGCTTCTTTACCGAGATTCTGCCTCTCTTGCTGGTTATGAGCATTGCTATTCGCACCATTATCGAGTCGGGGGTCCTGCAGCTTCTGGATGGGTTGGGACCTATAACCCGTGTTCTGTTCGGAATACCTTCCGAAGCTTTCGTAGCAGTTTTACTAACGGTTTTTCAGCGCTACCTGGCACCGCTGTTATTGCTGAACTTGACTCTTACCCCCAGGGAAGCTACCATTGCCATCACTATGGTGGTTATATCTCTTCCTTGTCTGCCGGTTATGGTTATGACGATTAGGGAGTTGGGCTTAAAAGCTCTGGGCAAGATTATTGGCATGGGATTTCTGGCCTCATTTTTAGTCGGCATTGCATTAAATTTAATTTTGCCCTAGGGTGAAGGAGGGATTACCGGTGAGATTAGACACTTTAGAAACTGGCCGTAAAGTACGGGTCGTAAGCATAAATAAGGGGACAGGAGCGGAACAGCGTTTGCTGGAAATGGGAATTGTGCCTGGGGTGGAAGTTGAACTGCTGGCTAAACATCCTTTGAAGGGACCGGTAATAGTCAAACTGAACAATACTCGTATAGCTTTGGGACGCCAGTTGGCCAATTCTATAGAGGTGGAATAACCCTTGGGAAAATTATTGCGGATAGATGTTTTACTTGTTAGTAATTATAGTATTATTAGTTATGATAATAATTAGATTATAACGCTGGGTTATGTTATTCTGACAGTAAGTTAAATCCAATGGAGGGAGCAGTTATGCTGCGGTTGGAACAGGTGAGCATGTCAGTCAACCAGAACAATGGAGACAATAAGGAAATACTGCACAACATTGATTTGGAATTCGATGCCGGTAAGCTGTATGCTATAACCGGACCCAACGGCGGAGGGAAGACCTCTCTAGCCAAAGTGATTATGGGTATCTATGGTTTATCTTCGGGAAGAATTTACCTGAATGATGAGGATATTACCGATTTGACCGTGACAGAACGGGCTCGCAAGGGAATAGCTTATGCTTTTCAGCAGCCTCCTCGCTTTAAGGGCTTAACGGTAAGTGATCTTTTGAAAATAGCAGATTCGGAACTGGACATAATCGGACTGCGCAAGAGCCTGCGTGATGTGGGACTGTGCCCGGAAGACTATTTGGACCGGGATGTAGGCCCGGGTTTAAGCGGCGGGGAAATGAAGCGTATTGAAATAGCTCAGGTATTGGCGCGCAGGGCAACAGTCAGTATTTTTGACGAACCCGAAGCAGGCGTGGATCTGTGGACTATCCAGAGGCTGATAGGCATCATTGTCAACCGCTACAAGGATAATCCCAATAATACCGCCATTATCATTACCCATAATGAAAACGTCCTGCCTATTTGTGATGAAATAATTGTACTGGAGGAAGGCCGGATTCGTTCCCGGGGCACCTACGAGGAGATATGGCCTTTAATCAGAGATGAAATTGAATGCAAACGCAGATTAGAATGCCGGGGGGAAATGGGCTATGAAATTCAGTGAGATTGACGCTAGTTTATTAAGTACTATTGCTAATATTACTGAAGTCCCCAGTGGCGCAGTAAATATCCGTAAGGATGGACAACCCTTGATCCGGATGTCCTCGCCCAATATAACCATTAATCCCAAACAAGATAAACCCGGGATAGATGTTATTGTCAAACCAGGCACCAAAGGTGAAAGTGTGCATATTCCGGTCATAGTTACCAAAGCTGGCCTGCAGGATTTGGTTTACAATACTTTTGAAATCGGAGAGGATGCGGACGTTACCATTATAGCCGGTTGTGGAATCCATAATGACAGCCACCAGAATTCCGGTCACGATGGCATCCACGAGTTTATCATAAAGCCTGGTGCCCGGGTCCGCTATGTGGAAAAACATTACGGGGCTGGCAGCGGCAGTGGGAAGCGGGTTTTGAATCCTACTACCATAGTGCGAATGGGCCGCGGGTCTTATGCGGAAATGGAATTGGTGCAGATCAGAGGCGTTGATGATACCTACCGTAAGACCATGGGATATATGGAAGATAAGGCGTACCTGAAAATAGTGGAGCGGTTGCTTACCCATAATGAGCAAAAGGCTCAGTCGGAGATCGAAATCAACATAGAAGGTCAGGACGCATCAGCCCAAATTCTCTCCCGTTCTGTGGCTCAAGATAGCTCCTATCAGGTATTTAAGGCAGCCATGATTGGCAAAGCGGCCTGTACCGGCCATGTAGAATGTGATTCCATTATTATGGGTAATGCGATTATTAAAGCTATTCCCTCCTTGGTAGCGGAGAATTCCGAGGCAGTTCTGACCCACGAAGCAGCCATCGGCAAGATTGCTGGAGAGCAGTTGATAAAACTGATGTCTCTAGGTCTTACCGAAACCGAGGCCATTAACACCATTATCGAGGGATTCCTGCGTTAAATAACAGGGAGCGGTGATGATATGAATCTTAATCTCTTCAAAACCTTCGTTAAGGTGGTGGAAACCCAGAATCTTTCCAGGACGGCTGATGAACTGGGTTTATCCCAGCCTGCTGTAACCAAACAAATCCAGGCCCTGGAGGATATATATGGTGTATTGCTGCTGGAGCGTTCAGGGCGCCGCCTTAAAACCACGGAAGCAGGAGAAACCCTGTACCAATGTGCCCGGGATATTATTAAAGCCCTGGAAAAAACCGAAAAAGCTATGGAGGATGTGTCGGAGAGCCGCAAAGGTGCCTTATACATTGGGGCCAGTACTATTCCTGGACAGTACATTCTGCCGCCAATTATAAAACAGTTTAAGGATCGCTTTCCCAATGTTACCATCAGTATGGATATTGCTGACACTGATAAAATATTTAACCGGGTTGCCGACCGTGAACTGGATGTAGGGGTGGTAGGGGCATGGATCAACAATCGTAAAGTTGATGGATTTGCCTGGTTGGAAGATGAATTGGTGGTGGTTGTTCCCCAGGATCACCGCCTTGCCACTAAAGATTATGTAAATGTGAAGGATTTGTTAAGTGAAAAGTGGATAGTACGCGAGAAAGGATCAGGTACCAGACGGGCTATTGAAGATTTTTTGACAACTCAGGGAGTAAAACGTGAGGAGTTAAATGTGTGCCTGGAAGCGGGTAGTACAGAAGCAGTACTGGCTGCAGTAGAGTCGGGTATGGGAATAAGTATTATATCTCACTGGGCGATAAAACGTAGTGAAAACCAGCGCAGCCTGACCAGCATCAAACTTACAGAATCAGGAGCTCGACGATTCCTTTACGTCATCTATCCCCGGCAGAAAACCAGGCGCAAAACAGTAATAAACTTCCTGGATATAATAAAAACTATTGCCTAGAGGTTGTCGAACTAAAGCCCAGCCGGGCTTTTTATTTTTTTAAAATAAAATTCTATAAAAAACATTTGATTTTACCGCAACTTTGTTATATTGTAGCTATTGGTTTGAATTTACACTGGGGGGGAGTTAAAGTGTTGCCTTTACCGAAAAAGTATTTTCTTACTGCTGCTGCTTCGGAAGGAGATACTCAATTAACTGCCTTTGACAGTGCCCTTCTAAAGGCACAGGTAGGTAATACTAATTTACTCAGGGTAAGCAGCATACTGCCTCCAGGGTGCGAGTACTCTCCTGGTTTGGTTATTCCGCCTGGATCTCTGTTGCCCATTGCCTATGGAGCCATTGTCAGTGAAAAACCAGGAGATCTGATTTCAGCTGCAGTCGCTGTCGGCCTTCAAGCTGAAGGTTATGGAGTTATTATGGAGTATTCAGGACATTGCTCCAAGTCCGCAGCTGAAGCTGAAGTGGTCCGTATGGTGGAAGAAGCTTTTCGCATCCGCGGATTGGGGCTGATTGACGTAAAGATCGCCTCGGTTGAACACACGGTGGAAAAGATCGGCTGTGCTTTTGCCGCTGTACCTCTTTGGTACTAGAAACAGCAAAAAGCCGCCCAATTCGGGGCGGCTTTTCTATCTACTTATAATTAATAATTTTCAGCCAGGACTTCATAGTAACTCTGGGGATGGGCACAGGCCGGGCAGATTTCAGGAGCCTCGGTGCCTTCATGGACATATCCGCAGTTGCGGCATTTCCATTTTACCGGGGTAGGTTTTTTGAATACGGTGTCATTTTTAATGTTTTCCAGCAGTTTGCGGAAACGCTTTTCGTGTTGTTCTTCCACTTCGGCAATCTCCTCGAAAACAGTGGCAATTTCCTCGAATCCCTCTTCCCGGGCAATCTTGGCGTATTCCGGGTATATTTTGGAGTGTTCTTCCAATTCACCTTCCGCTGCTTCCAAAAGGTTGTCCACAGTGGGTTTGATAGATCCGCCGATTAAGAATTTGTAAAAGCGTTTGGCATGTTCTTTTTCATTATCGGCAGTTTCCTGGAAAATTGCGGCCATCTGCTTGTAACCCTCTTTGTCAGCTTGGCTGGCAAAATAGGTATACTTCATGCGGACTTTGGATTCTCCCGCAAAAGCTGACCACAGATTCTCTTCGGTTTTGGTTCCTTTCAGATTCATGCTATTACCTCCTTGTTTAATAATGTCAATAGGGTATATTAGAGGGATAAACATACAGCAGGTTAGTACCGGAAACAGGTTTTAATATCATCAATTGGCTCAGATGCTCAAGTACTGTTTCCCGGATCTCCTCATCATCGGTGTCATTGATTTCCAGGGCAAACACCGTTACCGGTACTTCCATCCAGTTGAGGAGACGTAATTCTTCCAGTCCCTCGTTTAGGAACTCCAGCTCTTCCAAAGATGCTGAAAAGGGAGTTTTGGACTTGCTCTTGATGTGCTGCTCCAGTTGATTGATGAAATTTTTTAATGCTTCTTCCTTATGAGCATCAATCACATACTGGAACAGGATGTCGTATAAATTTTGTACCAGTACTATCGAAGTTACTGTCGGGAGTACCAGGTGTTTTTCTTGTCTGATCAAAGTGAGTGTGAACGGGTGTATAGATTGCATATGAATTACCTTCCTTAATAATGCACATGTTTATTTTTGTTTAATTATTGTACCCCGATTTCCAAATCTTTCTCAAGAATTTTTGTGCCCTTAAGTGCCTGGATTGGCATCTGTGATGGGTTAGGCTATACTTATTAGGAAATCGATGTTAGGAAATTGCTGTCAAGGAGTTGTACGATGACCCAGTTGAATCGCGGTTTGCTGCTGCACTACCCCATATGGGCAAAAATAATTCTTATGGTCGCCAGTGCCATCATGCTGCTGCTGGTAATTTCCCGGGCAGCGTGGGGCGAGGAGACCGGGAAAGCTTACCTGCTGGTCATTGACAAGCTGAGCATTTACGATATTGATCCCCAGGTTACTCCTCACATCAGCAAACTGGTTGATGAAGGCGGAGTTGGCCTGGCCAGCAGCAGGACTTTAAGGGGCAAGAACACCCTGGATACCAGCCTCACTATCGGGGCAGGCAACCTGGGAAGGGTATACGGAAACGGCATTATGGCTTTTAACCGGGACGAATACCTGGAGGACAGGGGCCAGACGGCGGGACATTTATACCGGAATTTAACTGGGATAGATCCCGGCTCTGCTGCCTGCCTGCTGGTAAATCTCCCGGAAATAAGTACCCATATGGCCGAAGAAAGTGTTAATACCCTGCCCGGTGCCATGGGAGAGGTACTCAGAAACCATGGATATACCGTATGTGTACTGGGCAACGGTGATACAGGTACCAGCCAGCTTCGCGCTGCTGCAGTTATTGGCATGGATGCCAGGGGACAGATCCCGCTGGGGGATATAGGGCCCAATACAGTGCACAGTTTAATAGACAGCTATTTGAGCCTGGAAACCAACTACGGCTACCTGCTGCAGCAAGTGGAAAACTTCCATTCCGCAGCAGACCTATTTGTGATAGATCTGGCCGACCTCAGCCGGCTGGAAACCGCGGACACAGCCTTTCCTGACCAGGCTATGGCCGAAAAAAAACGGCGCCTGCAGATGATTGACTACTTTGTAGGGGAAATTGCAGCCCGGGTAAATCCGGACCGGGACTTGCTGATGATTGTAAGTCCCTCCCCCAACCGTGAACAGACTAAGCTCAAGAACACTTTTACTCCGGTTATTATCTGGGGCAAAGGCTATACCACCGGAGGATTGACCTCAGCTGCTACCCAGCGTTCCCTGGTGGTAGCTAATACCGATATTGCCCCCACTGTACTGGACTATTTCGGTTTGTCCGATGATACCGGTACCATGATCGGGCGCCCCATCCGGGTTGAGCCCAGTGATCAGAGCATGCTGGCAGAAGCTCAGGAGTTGAGCACCAAAACCAGTATGGTCAATAGGCTGAGAGTACCTCTTATTAAGGGTTATGTGCTTTTTCAAATAATAGCCATTCTGCTGGCTATGGTAGCCCTATTCTGGGTGCCGGAAGTGGCCAAGCATATCAAGCTGGCGATCATAGCTCTGGTAGTAGTGCCTCTGATTTACTTGTTCCTGACCATACTGCCCCTGTCAGCAGATTGGATGTATATTGTTATGGCCATAATCTTAACCATAACAGTTACCCTGCTGTTGAAAAAGATGGCGGGGGGCAATGCATACGGAGCCTTTTATATTAGCGTCATACTGACGGTCATAGCCTTAAACATAGATCTCATGACCGGTTCCAATTTAATTCATTATTCCATTCTTGGATATGATCCCATGGCTGGAGCCCGCTATTATGGAATCGGCAACGAATATATGGGTATACTGCTGGGCAGTTCTATTGCTCTGGCTGGGTCTTTTTATCAGAGATATCCCCAGCGGGGCTGGTTGATATTAATCGCCTTTTTATTTGTATTTCAAGCGGTAGTAATTGCTTCTCCCCAGGTAGGAGCCAATTCTGACGGGATGCTTACTGCGCCGGCAGCATTTTTGGTGACCTTACTGCTGCTGGGAGAATTCCGGATTCGCCCCCAGACGGTTCTGCTGGTCATGGCGGGAGTCATATTGGTTGCCGTAGGATTCACTGTATATGATATGAGCAGACCGGTAGAACTGCAGAGCCATATAGGCAGAGCTGCCCACCAGGTTTTAAGCGGCGGTTGGGAGGAAGCCTGGACCATCATCTCCCGGAAGCTGGGGATGAATATTAAACTGATTCGCTCCACTATCTGGAGCTGGGTGTTCATGGTTATGCTCCTGGTGCTGGCTTTACTGGTATACCGGCCTTTAGGCGCCATGAAGCAGCTGCGCAAGGATAAACCTTATATAGTTAAGGCATTCGGAGGAATTATTACCGGGGCTTTGGTAGGATTGGTGATAAACGATTCGGGGATCGTGGCTGCTTCTACCACCAGCATTTACCTAGTGGTGCCTTTATTGCTGCTGATACTTTATTATGAGCTTAATCGTTCTGCTGTCACCGCTGATGGGAATGAAAGGCAGGGCGGAAATGATGACTCGTAGATCGCGTCGTATACGTGAATATAATGATAAAGATTGGGAAAAGACTGTTGCCCAGCAGAGGCTGAAGTATAACCTGTGGGGTATTATCGCTATTCTGATCATTATAGGATTATACTTTTTGTCCCGGTGAGTGAACAGCCCGCCTGGAGTTCACCAGGCGGGCCGGATTAAGCTATTTGAAATACTGGATTTTCATGGCTGCGCGGACCTCTTCCATGGTTTGCTGGGCAACCTGATGAGCCCGTCGGGTACCTTCCCGCAGTATGTCCACCAGAATGTCTTTGGATTGGTATTGCTGGCGGCGCTGGTGCATGGGCTCAAGCAATTCATTCAAGACCTGGGCTTGTCTCTTTTTACATTCTACACAGCCAATCTTTCCTTGACGGCATTCCGTTTCTATTGCTTCTAATTCCTTGCTGTTAAATACTTTATGATACTCAAATATGGTGCACACTTCCGGGTGCCCCGGATCAGTTTTATGGATTCGGGCCGGGTCTGTTACAGCATTGCGTACTTTCTGCCATACCTGTTCCGGGGTGTCCGATAAGAAAATAGCGTTATTTAAGCTCTTGCTCATCTTGGCTTTGCCGTCCAGGCCAATTAGACGGGGGACTTGCCCCACCAGTACTTCTGGTTCCACCAGTACCGGCTCATAAAGGTCATTGAAACGGCGCACAATTTTACGGGTCAATTCCAGGTGGGGAATCTGATCTTCGCCCACCGGAACCAGATGGGCCTTGAAAATAGCAATATCCGCAGCTTGGCTTACCGGATACCCTAAAAATCCATACATCATATCCTTGAAACCATGCTGCTGGGCTTCTGATTTAATGGTGGGGTTGTGCCGCAATACATTGACCGGGGTAAACATGGCAAAATAAGTAGCCAACTCATGGATTTCAGGAATTTTGCTCTGAATAAAAATAGTAGCTTTATTAGGGTCCAAACCAGCGGCCAAATAATCGCTGGTTATTTGAAAGACGCTGTCTTCCAGGTCCTCTCCCTTTTCCCAATGGGTAGTTAATGCCTGTACATCCGCTATAATAATGTAGGTATCATATTCATCCTGAAGTTTTACACGGTTGGCCAAACTGCCTACATAATGGCCTAAATGCAGGGCACCAGTTGGTCTGTCGCCGGTGAGAATTCTTTTTTTCGCTGTCATATATTCACACTCCTTAATCATCAATAATTTAACATGGCTGAAGTCCCAGTGCAATGCCGGAAAAAAGGGACTTTCAAATCGTCGGAATATTGTTTACAAATTATGTTATGGTATAATAATATGGTAAAGGAAAATCTACGATTGAGTAATAAAGAGAGGAAATTATTTGACATGAGTGAGCTGAATAACTTTTTATGTTTTAGCATGCGGGCGGCTATGAAGAAAATTGATCGCAACCTCAGCGCACGGCTGGAAAACTATGGAATCAGCATTCCCCAGTCCTTCATCCTGCTAGTGCTGCGTGATGAAGACGGTATGACATTAAAGGAAATAGGAAACAGGACTTATATTGATAGTTCATCCATGACTGTTCTGGTGGATAAACTGGAAAAGGATGGCTTGGTTGAACGCAAGCTGGATCCCCAGGATAGAAGAGCCATCCGGGTATTCATAACTCCTTCCGGCCGTAAGGTTGCCGATCAGATTATCGAAATTGCTTACCAGTTTAATGCCGAACTGTATGATCTGCTGGGAGAAGGAAATCAAAAAGAATTTGTGCGTGGAATCAATAATATCGTAAATGGTTTGGAGTAGCTCTTAAAAGGATAAAACCTATGCATAATAGGGTTGATATTTCAAAATATTAAGCATATGATAGTATGTGCGAGGTAATTGGGGCTGAGTCGCTGCTAGAGCACTCAGCTTCAATTTCTTCCCCGATTAAGACGATTTTTTATTGACATGGGGAAGAAATGTGCTAAAATTCTACATGTGCGTGAACTCGAGTACTAAAAGGAGGTTTGGGAAACCAAACAACAACTGAAAGGGAGGCGACATGATTGCAGTCTTTGGGGCGACATGTGTTAGCCGAAGTTTACGGCTGTCGTTTTGAGGCATTGAACGATATCAAGTTTGTGCAGGATGTTATGATCAATGCTGCTTTAGAGGCTGGAGCGGAGATTAGAGAGTTTGTCTTTCACAAGTTTAGCCCACAGGGAGTCAGTGGTGTTGTGGTGATATCTGAGTCCCACCTGGCGATTCATACCTGGCCTGAACTGGGTTATGCAGCGGTAGACGTTTTCACTTGTGGAGAAAGGGTTAATCCCTGGGATGCGTGTAATTATCTAGCTGAAAAATTTGGCTCTACCTATGTAAACGCCAAGGAAGTTCAAAGGGGATTAATCCATGAGCAGGAGGAGCGCCTGGTGGCAAATATTTAGGAGGGATACTATTTTAGTAGACCGAAGAAGCTCTCTCATGGATGTTTATTAGACGCCTTGCAAGCTGGTAGGCAAGTAAGGCGTCTAATCATTTTCTGGAATTATTTTAATATGATCCAGTCCATGCAGTTCACCCAGGTGTTCTTTTATATGTCCTGCTTCCTCAGGTTCACAGCGTATGGTCAATATATAATAGCCCTGATCAAAAAATTGTCTTGCCCCACTCCGGTGATCACCTTCCCAAGATTCTCCTGATTTCTTTATGGCAGCTTCAACTTCATAACCGCGGTTGCGCAAATCAGTTAAAGCAGAAGCAGCCTGGATTTGACTGGTTGCCGATGCAATTAAAGTTATCATGGTTCTCCTCCTAATAAGGTTTTCATAATGTATATTTTCTATATAATAAGACTAAGTTTGGCTTATGATAGTATAATTAGCTTGACTCATTAGCCACAAGTTTAAAATAGGTAATTATTGCGCAAGCAGGATAAGAGTTGATTCTGCCGAAATTTTATAGAGTGATGCATTTTGTCGAGGGGGACACAGAGTTTATGGATTATTTATTTGCCCGGGATTATCGCCACCAGCTTATTGATGTGGAACGAAACTTTAAAGCAGGATTGCTTAAATCCTGGCCGGAAATAGAAACCTATGTTAACCGGCTGGAAGGTGATACTACCTGGGATCATCTTGCTTTAATGACTTTGGTTTTTTACGATCACCTGCATGTAGACAACCGCCTGTCCACGGTAATGGCATATATCTTCAAGAACTTGTACCTGGCTCAGTCGATTCATTGCAGCATCAAAAACGATGAGGAAGGTCAGGAATACAATCAGGATCTGCAATTTGCCATACTCATTGGGGATTACACCTTTGGCTATATTATGCAGATTCTTTTGGACCATAAAGCTGAGCGGGTTTTGAGTTCTTTAGCCTCTATGATCTGTACCATAAGTGAAGGGCTGGTACGTAAATATCATCAAGCCTGGAATACTATTAAGGAGATTGATCAGATCAAAGCTCCTCTTTATGCTACTGCTTTTCAAACCGCTGCCCAATTGGCCGGGGCAGGAAAGGAATCTGTCTATTATCGTCTGGGACATGATCTGGGTATGGCTGTAGAACTGCTGCATTTAGGGGTAAACAATCAAGTTGACCAGTATGTTCATAGTAGTTATGAGATACTGACCAGCCTGAAAAATGGACAAACCTACAAAGGTGTGATAGAGAGAGTAATCAATGAATTGCACGACCTGGCCTGCAGCCAGGAGCGGGCGGCTGTAATATAAAATTGTATGTGCCAAAGCTTATCTGGCTATGACCAGTGTGGTTGCAGGCCTTTTAAGCTTTTTTTTGTGATAGGAGGATAAATCTATGGCCTATAAAGACCTGCGTGAATTTGTGGAGCGTCTGGAAAGAGAAGGCGAGCTTAAAAGAATCAAAACCGAGGTAGATTCGGAACTGGAAATCACGGAAATAACGGACCGGGTGAGCAAGGCCTACGGCCCGGCTTTATTATTTGAAAACGTCCGCGGCTACAGCTGGCCGGTTTTAATAAATGCCTTCGGCAGCAAGAAAAGAATGGCTATGAGTTTGGGAGTCAATGATCTGGATGAAATTGCCCGGGACATAGTCAGTTTTATGGAGATAGCCGACCAGGTACCCCAGACCATGATGGACAAAGTTAAACTGCTGCCCAAAATCGCCCAGGTAGCCAACTTCATTCCCAAGTTGGTACGCCATGGCGCCTGCCAGGAAGTGGTGGAAAGCAACCCCTCCCTGGACCTGCTGCCGGTATTAAAATGCTGGCCGGAAGATGCAGGACGCTTCATAACCCTGCCCCAGGTATACACCAAGGATCCCGAGACAGGCAAGCGCAACGTAGGCATGTACCGGATGCAGGTGTATGACAGCAAGACCACTGGAATGCACTGGCATACCCATCATGATGGTGCGGCCATTTATCGTAAAAACTGCCAGTTGGGCAAACCTACGGAAGTAGCAGTGGCACTCGGAGGAGACCCTGCCATAACTTATGCCGCTACGGCGCCTTTGCCCCCCGGTATCGATGAACTGCTTTTTGCCGGTTTCCTGCGCAAGAAACCCGTTGAATTGGTGAAATGCAAAACCGTTGACCTGGAAGTGCCCGCTGATGCGGAAATCGTTTTAGAGGGTTATGTTGACCCCTGGGAGCGCCGGATTGAAGGTCCTTTTGGGGATCATACCGGATATTATTCCCTGGCTGATGAATACCCAGTTTTTCATTTAACGGCTGTAACTCACCGGAAAAACCCTATATATCCTGCTACCATAGTAGGCCGTCCTCCTCAGGAAGACTGCTATATGGCTCTGGCTACCGAGCGGATTTTCCTGCCCTTATTGAAGTTCCAACTGCCGGAGATAGTTGATATGCACCTGCCCATGGAAGGGGTATTCCATAATTGTGCCCTGGTCAGCATCAAAAAATCCTATCCCGGTCATGCCCGCAAAGTTATGAGTTCTCTCTGGGGAATGGGACAGATGATGTTTGCCAAGTTTATCATCGTAGTAGATGAAGATGTGAATGTACAGGATGTTTCCGAAGTGATGTGGAAGGTATTTAACAATGTTGATCCCCGCCGGGACACCATGATTGTTGATGGACCTTTGGATGTTTTGGATCATTCAGCCCCTACTCCTTTAATGGGTTCCAAGATGGGCATTGATGCCACACGCAAATGGGTCAGTGAGGGACATCCCCGGGAATGGCCCAACGATATCAAAATGTCCAGGGAAATAGTAGAACTGGTGAACCGAAAATGGAGTGAATACGGCCTTGATTAAGATAAAAGACTATTTGGATATGCTGGATTTCAGCAACACTCTGTTTGGATTGCCTTTTGCCTATTTGGGTGCCTTCCTGGCTCAGGACGGGCAGGTAACCCTGCACCAATTTTTCTGGATTACGGTAGCTATGGTAGGTGCACGTACGGCCGCCTTGAGTTTAAACCGCTTGATAGATTTGCCTTATGATGCAGCCAACCCCCGTACTGCCAGCTGGGTGATGCCGTCAGGCCGATTGCCTACTGGCCTAGTATGGGCAGGAGTTTTCTTTTTTCTGGCCTTATTATTCCTGGCGGCCGCCCAGTTGAATCCCCTGTGCTTGAAACTGGCCCCCCTGGCGGTAATAGTGCTGTGGGGTTATTCCTATACCAAGCGTTTTACCTGGTGGTGCCATCTAATACTGGGCATGGCCATTGGCATGGGACCCATAGGGGCCTGGTTTGCCATTACCGGCACTTTTGACTGGCAGCCCTTTTTGCTGGGGGCAGCGGTAGCTTTCTGGATTGCCGGTTTTGATACCATGTATGCCTGTCAGGACATAGAGTTTGACCGTCAGGCAGGGCTGTATTCAATTCCGGCCCGATTCGGAGAAACCGGAGCTCTGCTGTTTTCCGCTGTATTCCATTTTTTCACCGTAGTCTTCCTGGTACTGGCCGGATTGGTTTTACACTTGGGAGGATGGTATTATCTGGGAGTGTGCATAGCCGCTCTGGTGCTGATATATGAACATTGGGTCGTACGGCCGGGAGACTTGACCCGGGTGAACCAGGTTTCTTTTCAGTTTAATCACTATGTGGGTTTAATCATATTAGTGACCGCTCTGGTAGATATTTATCATTGACTATAGTAATGTATGCAGGAGTATTAGCCGGGTCGTTCCGGGACTCCTCACCTGCAACCCGTTGGATTACTTCGGTGCGAAGGGTAAACCTACTGTCGTTAACCCACTGTCAAAATACGGCTAAGGTAAAAGGAGTTTTTTCAGCAATGATACGAAAAAAGAGCTTTCATTCGCTGTGGCTTGGGTTGCTAATGATAATTGCAGGAAAAAGGGAGGCTGCTTAATGCCCAGAAGATATATTGTGGGGATAACCGGTGCCAGTGGAGTAATATATGGATTACGCTTGCTGGAGGTCCTGCTGCAGCAGCAAACCGAAGTGCACCTGGTGGTGACCGGTCCAGGGCGTATAGTAATTGAGCAGGAAATGGAGTGGGACATGCAGGGCGATTGGAAAGCCGCCTTACGGGCCAACCTGCCGGAAGGAAATATTGCTGTTTATGACGATGCTGATATCGCCGCTCCTATAGCCAGCGGTTCCTTTCGAGTAGACGGCATGGTAGTAATTCCCTGTACTATGGCCAGCATTGCTGCCCTGGCGGGCGGATATGCCCGCAGTTTGCTGGAAAGAGCAGCTGATGTAATGCTGAAAGAAAAGAAGCCTTTGCTGTTAGTACCCAGGGAAACTCCGCTGAGTTCCATTCACCTGCGCAATATGCTGCTGTTAGCGGAAGCCGGGGCCCATATTATTCCGGCTATGCCTGCTTTTTATACCCATCCTGCCACAGTGGAGGACATGGTGAACTTTGTAGTCGGGAAAGTTCTGGACGCTATGGGCATAGAGCACAATCTGTTTAAACGTTATGGTGAGCCTTAGGGTCAGTATGGCTTTAACCGGCCAGAACCTTTATAATGGTGTAGTAATTCCTGCTTGAGGGGAGAAAATAGGGTGGAATTTGATTTATTCAAGTTGGTACGCAAGGAGATGGAATTAGTCGAGCAATCCCTGTACCAGCATGTTAATACTTCAGAACAAGTCCTCAGCGAAGCTTCAACTCATTTAATCAAGGCGGGTGGAAAGAGGATACGGCCTGGTTTTGCTCTGCTGGTGGCGCGCATGTACCGGGACGATATCGGCTACGCTATTCCTCTGGCTACTGCTTTGGAACTGGTGCATATGGCCACCCTGGTTCACGATGATGTAATTGATAATTCAGAGGTCCGCCGGGGCACGGGAACGGTTAAACGCCTGTGGGGCAACCGGGTAGCTATATATGCGGGCAATTTTGTATTTGCCAGGGCTTTGGACCTTATAGCTTCCTATAACCGCCAGGATATTCTGGAAGTAGTAGCTGATGCCAGCATGAAGATTTGCCAGGGAGAAATTGAGCAGATGCTCAGCTGTTTCAATGTAAACCTGGGCTTAAAGAACTATCTGCGGCGGATTGAACGCAAAACTGCTCTGCTTATATCCCTGAGCTGCCAGGTTGGAGCTATGCTCTCCACTTCCAACCCAAAGGAAATCGAGGCTTTGAGAAGATACGGATACGATCTGGGGCTGGCTTTTCAGATAACCGATGATATTCTGGATTTTGTTGCCGATGAAGCTACTCTGGGCAAACCCACCGGAAGTGACATCAGGCAGGGAGTCATCACTCTGCCGGCTCTGTATGCGCTGCATCATGATGCCCGGCGGGATGAACTAGCCCAGCTGCTGTCTTCTCCTCAGGCTTGCCAGGATAACACCCAATATATTATTGACATTGTGTGCGAGTCAGATGGTATTGAATATGCTTATTCAGTCAGTCAGCATTATGCTCACCGCTCCAAGCGTCATTTAGCTATTCTGCCGGATACACCAGTAAAAGAAACCCTTTTGGAACTAGCCGATTTTATTCTGACCAGAGATTACTAATCAGAGGGGATGGGTATGGCCTTTAGGGATATGACCCCGGAAGAAAAACAAACCATTATTGAGCATCTGGAAGACTTGCGCCA
>Ga0208938_1000111_pt1 | contig 83111 bp, 78 predicted proteins | sample AD_UKC125_MetaG_FD_184434 | JGI IMG/M metagenome (GOLD analysis project Ga0208938, IMG submission 184434) | Active sludge microbial communities of municipal wastewater-treating anaerobic digesters from USA - AD_UKC125_MetaG (SPAdes) (version 2) | ecosystem: Engineered > Bioreactor > Anaerobic >... | reverse complement strand
AAAAACTATAACCCACCTTTTATACATATATTCCACTTTATTTTATACAAATTTTGCAATCCAATCAACAATTTTATTTCTCTGACATGTATTTTTTACCTACTAAGACCAAAGGCTAAAATGCAAATTCCTATACTATCAAGATAATCATCATCACTATGTTCTGTATTGTAAAGGAACTCAAACATATCAATTTCTCCCGAAATTATTCCTTGTATTGTTTCTCCATCAACCATCAAATAATTCCCTATCATTGACATAAAATGTACTTCCTTTCTCTATTTTTCTATAATTCCATATAATTTTTTTAAAAGATTATCTCCCAGATTTCATCCGGAATGGATAAACTGTCCGCTAACTCAACTTGTGCCATATGGCCGTACATGACATAGTCACTTCTAAAACCAGTCTAGGACGATTTTCATTGGCAATTCTGCATAATACCTCTGCTATCTCTGGCCTGCTCCACTTCTCATTGGTCAAAGAAGAGATATCATAATAGATATTCCTATATTCCTTTGTTTCTTTTATAGTAACCAACCAGAAATACCACAGATGACAGTTACTATTGCGTTAATAATAATTCTGTACATCTTTACTTCATTGTTTATAACAATTTCTATAATTCTATTATTAAAAAAACATTGCCCATACTTTTATGAATCCCTTTTTGGGATATCCATATTGGCCCGTTTTAATACATTACTAGGGGAATCCAATATAGGTCTTTCTTTAAACTCACCTAGTTTCATGTATTTTGTATTGGATAACCATTTTTTGCTATGCATATTCTTTTCATTATAATACAACATAGCCCGCAACTCTCTTAAGCGCGGTATATCCCAAAGATTATCATATCCGGATTCTCCCAGCTTATTTAAAATATAATTTGAAAATTCGCTTTTAAATTCTTCATGCATACCAGAACCATTAATGTACGGCAAATGCCATCTCCTGTTTTCAAAGAGTTTTTCATATCTGCCTGGGTTATCATCAGTACCTTTGTTCCGTTCGGTAATTACCAAACGTGGTCTAATCTTTATTGTTCCAAGTCCCAATGGCTTACCCATACCTAACTTATGGGCACAATCAGAAGGCAAATCCAAAACAAATAGCAAAGCACCCAATTCAATCTTCGATAGGTTCTCAAAACGAATACGACATTTAAATTTATTTATTTTATCGTACTTACCATTTTTCCTCAAAGGTTCCTTAACAGGTTTAATCTTGGTATATTGAAGCGGATTTTTTTGTACTTCCGATTCTTCCGCTTTCCAACCAAACTCACCATCTTTTAGAGTTTTGCGATGCCAATATAGTTTGTGACCTCTTATAAATCCTGTACCTGTTTCATTGTCCGGCTTATCTCCCCAATGCTTTAATTCCCGTTCTTTAGCATCTCCTTGTTCTAAATAATGTTGAAAAGTAGTTGGTTTAGGGTCAGACAGTATTGCAGGGTATAGTTCTTCATATTGATGAACATATCCAACAGATTTAGCATCTTCAAAAAACACTTTTCCTGCAGACATACGAGTGCTTCCAAATATCGCACGTGCAAAATCTATAGTATCTTCATCTTTATGACATGCCGGTATATGATCATGCACACTCAGCTCATATGGCAACCTGAAATATGCGGTATGTCCAAAAGCAATACGCTCATTCCCATTTTCATCTCTCCAGCCTATATAGAAGCAGGGAACCTTTTTCAAACCGTTTGCATCACTTTCCGCTAACTCCAGCATTCGTAAAAGATCTCCGTCTCTCCTTTTTGAAAGTTCCTTTTCTTTTTTATCAGTCATTCTGTTCACATCATTGCGATAGGCATTTATAACATCCATCGACAGCTCAATTGGGTCTGATTTTTCATCCAGCGGAAAAATAAGCCAGCCTTCTTCTTTCTTATTTGGTGCTGCTCCACTTACAGTTATACACGAGCCATCTTCTTGCCAATGATAGGAAAATTCCGGTCTGCCGGCTTTAGACACTCGTTTATATTGTTTTTCATTCTCCCTTTTTTGTGCCGGCCGAATAAAATATTTATTGTCCTCTTTACATAAATACCCGGCACAAAACTTGTATTTAGAAGAATTTGCCTTATCCTTCTCTTCCATTATTTTAAAATAAGCATCTCTTACAGTTTTACATTTGTCCCCTATTGGACGATAATAGAAAGTAGAATCGTCAACGTATTCCATGCGGCTAAAACTAACTATCTCTACGAGGTTGCGTACCATGCCACGTAAGCTGCTTCCCGGAATTGATAGTATGCCCCCCGGAGAAAAAAAATCCGGATTTATCCATTGTTGTTTTCTGTTTTTATCTTTGGCTTTCATTTCTTCCTGTTTAGTATAGGTATCTCTAATATACAAAGGTGTCAATGCCATGATATCTAAGTCTATGTAACCGGTGAATTCGGTATACCGGTCAAAATTCGGTAATGCATCAGGAACAGTTACAACATCTTTATTAACAGGAACAAAGTTATAGGGAGCAGTAGCATCTCTTCTGTGCATTTTACTGCTACCAATATCAGGTTTAGATAAAGGTATTTCCTTTCCTCCCACTATTAACTTGCTTATATTCTTGTCTTTCATTTCAAATTCACAAATTTCTCCTTTCCTAAAATATTGTACATAGTCAAATTTTAAATCAGAAATTGTCAATTCCTTAGTAGTATTGTCAATATCAATTTTTAATTTCATAGAAGCTGTATTACATAAATACTTACATTCTTTGATAATTCCTTTTCTCATTTCTTTAGTCCTCCTCCCTGGCAATTCTTACAAAACGGCTGTCCACGTAACCCGCTTGTCCTGATTCTGTATAATCTATATAATTACGGGTTACCAACCAGAGACGTTTTTGTTCTGACACTTGAATATTCCTTGGAAGGATTTCTTCATGAATCAATAATTCAATTCCCCTTTTCTCCTTAAGTACCTTCCAATGTTCATTTTCCGGACTGTCTTCCAATTTAGAACCCCAAAGAAGCTGCTTTGCCTCTACAGCATTTAGCTCTTCTTTTTCATCTTCCTCGTCCACCCGGATACGCAATCTGTAAAGATCGGCAGGATCTTCACCGTTTCTCCATATATGACACTCACTTTCATCATCAAATATTCGTGCAAAACGCAGTTCCTCTTGTTCCAAAGGCTTTGAAACCGGTGCAATGAATTTGCCGTCTTTATATATACCCAGCCAGGTACAGTGATGCATCATTACAAATGCCCCTGCCTGTTTGTCGCCAAAATGATTGGCAATTTCCTGCCGTATAACTTCCCATGTACCATCTATCAATTTCACTCTGTTACTCTTTAAACTGACAAAACGCACTCCTTCAATGTACATCCGTAAGCACCCCCACATCTTCCTTAAGATTGCAAAAAGCTTTTACCAACTTCTCCAGTTTGGCAGCAGCAGCTTCCTCCCAAACTCCTGACTCACTTTCATAAACCGCCAACTTTCCATCCTTTAATTGCTCAATAGTAACTTTTTTGTCATCTAACCATATTTCCGCTTCCAGTCCTTGAAGAGTACCACGTCCTATACCCTTTTCACCGCCAATAGGCAGATCTCCATTCCACAAATCTTTTAATACAAGAAGCATCAAACCTGCTTCCCATTCCTTATAATCTTTTATAGATAAATTTAGTTCTACAGTGGTTTTATTACCATCCTTTGACCAAATAGGCATACTGTCAAATAAAGCGTTTTTCATAACTCCGCCTGTGAAACGGTCAATTCTAATACGGTATTGAATTTGCTCTTCGTAAGTACTGGTGTCCAGTTGGCTTTCCTCTACTGCAATCCTTCCTTTTATTGCTTTTTTCTTTCCTTCTTTATCTTCTACCCAACCAAACAGTTCGTGAAATTTATCTTCATCATATACATCAAGAGTTTTTGCAATTCGCTCCGCCCTGGAACGAATGGCTCCTCTAAACGAACTTCCCGGAATCACCCCGCAAATTTCACTGGAACCATCCTTCTTTTTACTTTTTATATGTGCCTTGTCAGGTTCTTCCGGAGTTCCCGGATAAGAGCCTATTATGAGAGAACTTTTTATCTGAAAACGTGCCCGTATTTGAAATAATTTGTAATTGTACTTGAACTTCTCGGGCAGAGAAATCCTGACTTTTGTTGCAGGAATTGTATAATCTTTGCTCAGCCATTTTATAACATGTTCAAAATTATTGAAGTCAAATCTGAAATATTTTTCATCCTCCAAACGGCATCGTCCAAATCCCTGTCCTGTCCTGGCACCTAAAGCAAAATTCCCTTCACACAATTTGTAAATTATCCACTGAACAAAAGAATCAAACAAAGAACTGTTAAAAGCCTGTCTTAATATAACTTCCATCTGAAAGTCAAAACATGTACCCGGTTCAACAATTTCAAAATCAAATTTTTTCTCGTCTTCCGCCATTCCATTCCGGCGATTTATTTTTATTCCGTCCCGTATTGCAATAACTTGTTCATTTTCTCCTATTAAACCCAGGTCTGAAATTACCATGGCACTCTGACAAGTGCGTTTTATACCTTTCTGCCAAAACTCCCCACCCCAAAACCACAGTTTATTCTTCTCATAATCAGCTTCATTTCCTATATAGCGATAATCATTAAAAGCATGTTTCAAAGCTCCGGTAATTGAAGAAGAAGGAATAAACGGCTTATTATTTTCATCCTTTACCAGTACAATATCACAATCATCCGCCAAACTGTTACCACCTCCCACAATTAACGGTGATAACACCCGGAGTTTTCCTTGTAAAATCCATCTGCTTACAATAGCAGCTTTGTTTAGTTTATCTTTGCATTGCTGTGCATTATACACTACTCTCCCCTCCTCCTTCTTTTATTCGCTCCCTCTTCTGAAGCTTACGCATAGTTTGAAAAAATACCCGCCAAAAAACCTTATAATCCGGTGTAACCGCTATACCCACGAATTCTGCCATTTTTTCTAGTAACTTCACATGATCGGATTGGACATATTGGGGGCAAATAGTTTCTAATTTCAGGCCGATCAAATCGTCATATAACCGCTTGTTACATAAACACATCTTTTCTAAAGGTTCCCTAGCCGTTTCACGTAATTTTTCTATCTTTTCAGCAAAATCCTTGGCATTTTTTGAATTTCGGCAAATAGTTTCCAATCTGCCTAACAAGTTTGAAGATAACCTGATACTCTTATTTCCACTATAATACTCTTTGGACCTTTTTGCTGCAGCTGCCACCACAATTCGCTGTAAATTATCGCAGTATATTGCTTTTAACATCTCTTGTATAAGAGCAGGAATTGAACCTTCCGGCTTGACAAACTTCCTAGAACTATCATCCAGTCTATAATATCTATTAACTTTAGGAAACTGAGTGTAAAATTCAACCCGCCCATATCCCAAATGACATTTTTCACCTATACCTTCAATCATAAGCCTGTTAAGCTTAGATTGCAGGTCTTTATCAATTTTTATTAGTTTACCGTCAGTGTCACAAAGTTCCAATAAAAACGCAGAACCTGCCAGGTAACATCTAAAACCCGGCTCATATATTTTTAAATGTGATACAAAAGACTGACGGGTTTCTACTCTGGCAAAGCTTTTCTTAATTTTGATATTGGTTATATCCAGTTTTGTTTGTAGATACCGGACCAAATCCCTTTCATCTGTAGTATAGAATCCCTGGTTGTTAATAAGAATCAACGGCGATGAAAGATACAATAAAATCCGGCCATTCAAATCGACAGTATAATAACCCTCATCATCATTTAACATAAAAGCTTTTCCAATAGAATGTGGCCCGACTTCTAGTTCATTAAACTCTATTCTTGCTACCCCATATTGGGTGTTTAGAGACCTTCCCAACCGGATATTGTTGTCGCGAGCAAACATGTCACGGAAGAGTTCTAACTCTGCTTTGTCTCCACAAATATAACCGTGAAATTCCTGCCCGGGTTTTATAGCTTCATAATGAAAAATCCCGCCTTCTTGAACGTTCCCTTTAATTCTGACATTGGAATCATTAGCTTCATTATTCCGCATCAAATGAAAATTTATTACTTTTTCCGGTTCATGTTTATGAAGTTCATTACCGGGTTCATGTTTATGAAGTTCATTACCGATAATAGCACAATAACCGCCAACAGTTTTATCTGCATCCTCTCTAATTTCTTTATCTTCCTCAAAATCTTCCAGTAAGTTGTACGGGCGTATTTCCTGTTTATCGGTATAGAAAAACAGAGGAGTCGGATATAGAGGATGATTGCATGTTTTACACACCGGATAAGCATTAGTAAAGCGAAGTTTTCCCTCCAGAAACCATCTTCTGAAAAGTTTATTCTTGTGAGCACTATTAGAATCAAGTTTGCCTTCTCTATTCAATCTATTGGCATAGTAACCGTGCAAGGCAGCACCGGGAATATAACTTAAAGTACATACCATTTTTTCATCCCCGTCAGGAGAAGTAAATAATAATGGCGCAAGGTTGGTAATCCTATATTTTAAAACTGCCGGTTCCGTTGATTGCCCTGATAATTCTAAGTTTAAATCAAAAATATTTCTATTCTTGTTTTCACTGTTTTTCTCAAAAAACAAGGTTTTATGATTTTGGTAATCTTTGAGTTTTTCTATTACTTGTTTGTTCAAATTCGTTCCATCATTATTATATAAATGACATTCAATTTCACCCCATCCCCTATTTCGTCCACTCCCGACTTTCCTGAGATTGCTGCAAGCCAATGCCAGCAAAGCTTCAATTTCAGCACGGCGTTCTTCTCTTAAGACTTCAATAACACCGACAAACTTATTTCCGGATTTTAGTACACGCATGGTACGCAAACTGTTTTCTTTTGCAAAGCCTTCTTCACTAATGGCCGTCTGCTGCCTAACATGAGTTAAGGCATTAATAACAGCATCTTTATTAATTAATTGAGGATATTCTTGCCTGATATACCGAAGCCACTGGACTAAGGTTTCATAACCGGTATTTTGGCTGTCAGTCAGGTAAAGATCATTAACACGTATGCCTGCCATAGATGTACTTGTACCAAATACAATCTCTAAAATATCTTCTGCAAAAAAACTATTAGAACCACATTTTGTAAGCATTTCAATAACTTCTTCAGCACTTTCCCGAAGTAATCCCTTGAATCGTCTTCCCGGAAATAACGGTAAACCGTACTCATCAAAAACAATATCACTGTCAATGAAACTTCCTCGTCCGGTACCTGAACCTAACATTAAAGCAGAATTTGTAATAATTTCTACTTGCAGCAACTTATTGACCCCCTTCCAGCAACCACAACGGGTAAAATTCTATCATCTCCAGCATATCGTAATACGGAGTTGAACAATCTTTATAAGCTTGCCTCCAGCCATGCCGGTAAGGCAATTTTCCGCCTTTGGCTTCCATATGAGTCAAAAAGCTGTCTACAGCTTCCTTCCCTAAATTGAAAGCCATTCTTAAACTGTTCAAATTACTTCTTGCCCAATAATTATCGAACTGAAATTCCTTGATACCTTGTTTTAAACTCTTGAGGGATTTACAGCAGTCTGTTTCTTGATCATCAAGGGAATAAGGACCATAATAAAGGCTATAATCAAAAGTTTTACTTTTATCATTGCGAATTGACGTTAAATCCCCGCTTTCTGACCCCATTAAAATGTGATAATCAATCCACGAGCCATTTTTTTCACGAGCCTTATGTTTAGCCATTGAACAACTTTGTACCGACATCTGATAAACACGATAAAAAGGGTATTTTGTTTTAGCAATGGCTATACCAGCACAAGCAGTAAACTCATTGTTTGCAGGCAGTCCATATCTAACCAAACCATGTTCCTTGTCGTTAGCTTTACTTGTCCAAATCCTAATGAATTTTTCAGCCAGATACAAGGCTAATTTCCCATGGCAGATAAACGTCACATCATCTCCACCGAGAATAATTGGTCTTATGAAAAGTACTTTTTTTCCTTTCTCTTCTTTGATAGAAAAACCCGGTGTCTCCTCCATCTGTTCTAACTTCTTTATGATTTCAGTTGTCTCTTCAACCAGTTTCCAAAAACTCTCCTCAGTTATACGCCGCATATCGTTAGAACGCTGTCTGTATTCAATTAAAGTAGCACTTTGTTGAAACCAATTTCCAATACCGTTTCCGTCTATATGAACAACAGCCGTATAATTATCACCTTCAGTCTGGCCTAACTTGTCCACTTCATCAGTGAAACAAAATCCCGGATAACGGTTTTCTAATTCTTCTTGTAATTCTTTCTTTTCTTCATCAGCATAAATAAGTTTAAAGGCTTTTTCAGCGGGAATATACTGCCCAGTCTCGCAACGAGGCCATTTAATATTAATACTTGTACCGCTTTGAGAATAGATTGTCGTAATACCATGGTTTGGTAGAATAGTTGCAGGAAAAAAACGGTTACGGTTTATCATTAGTTGATTAAATAAATCATTTAAATCATTCTTGAAACTTCCTTCGGTGATCCTAAAATTTTCTTTGTCTGCAACTGCCAGTTGTATTCCGGGAGCTTCAATCAAGAGTTTTCGGGTAAACTCTTTAATAAACTTTTTTCCAAGTATTTTGTCTTGGAAAAAAATCAAAGCTTTTCCCCCATCCGCCATTCCGATTTCAAAAGGGACTTCCAAATTTTTGTCCATTAAAACTAATTGAGGCTCTCTCTTCCATGAGTTTATAATTTTCTTTACCTCTTCTTCAGCAATGCCGAATACATGGGCAAAAACCGGAACAGCCAATGCATCAAAAAGGTTTTTCACGATATGTGAAGCTCCCAAATTATCTACCAGCTCATTGCTGCTAAAAACATATTTTTGTATTGAAACCACATCAAACAATACAGCATAATAAGTACTCACTTTTAGTTCCTCCCATAAAAGTGTTCATTTATTTTTTCATATAACTTATTTGGATGCAAATCCTCTGCACAAAGTACAATAAACTTTTGAGGGTTTGTTCTTGTGGAATCTTTTAAATCTTGTTTTAAATTTCGTATTTTTTCTTTATCACCTGGGTCTTCTTTTTGTAAAATGGTAACTAAAATTGCTAAAGCTTCATCTCCTCCTAACTGCCTGCTACGCAGGATAACTTCAAAACCTTTTTGTTTTAACTGTGATTCACATCCTTTACCCATCGCCGTCCCGCAGGAAATTCCGCATATTTGATATCCGTTTTTGACAAGAATATCTATTTCAAAAGTTTTTGGAGTATTTTTTTTTAATGTACGTGCAGATAAATTAATAATAGGATCCAGTTCAGGTTTTTTTGTCTTTATAACCCAGTACACATAAGCTTCCAACCATTTTCCGCTAAGAAAACCATTAAGCTTATTAGTGTTTTTACTTCTGTTTTTGCCACTGTAAGGAAAATTATCATACAGCCAATTACCGTTTTCATCAACAATGCGGTCTTCTTCAGGAAAAGCTGCTAAAAACTCAAATAATTCCGGATTGTTCTTTGGATTAAAACTTGCTAATTTATCGTCAATTAATTCCTTCAAACACGACATGTCTATTGCTTCATTTTCTTTTGGTTTGCTGAAAAGCCCGATATTATTACATTTTTGGTAAAATTTTTTAATCTCCAATAGCTTTCCTTTTTCAGCCATATTAATCATGCGTTGCAAAAGGTTCTCTTTTTCAACTTGTTTTAAGCAATCTAAATATTTTGTTTCTCCTAATGTCCTCTTACAATTGTGTAATTGTAATAAATCATCCCAGCTAATCTTTATATTGCCTCTCAAATCATCAGTATCCTTTTCTATTCTATTATCAAATACAATACAATAGTTTCGGGCATCCAGATATGAAGCAGAAAACCGATTATTTAGATTCTCTTCTAAAAATCTATACACATGAACTGCCATCGATTTCGTTCCACCGGTATAGTTAAGATGAACTTTACTGTTTCTATCTATTCCCTGTAACAGTTGATCTTTTACATCCTTAGTAATATCACAGTCCTTACTGACGTCACTGAGCGGACTTTTTTCAATATGAATATCCGGTTTTATCTTTTTTAATACAGCTTCAATATCCTCAGCATATTGCTTTGTTCCTTCTTCAAAAGCCGTCTTTTCTGAGTATAACAGCCAAATACGACGGAGATTTTTATTGTTGGAACAAAAATATTTAGCCACTACATAATTAGGCAAGGGGTTGGTACCCACGAGTAAAACAAGATTAGAAAAATTTAAGTTCGTACTCATTCCCATTCCTCCCTTATTTCTTTTTTTAGATATAATTCTATAAATAATGATATTTTCCTGCTAAATACCATTAATTATATATAAAAAACAGATAAATAAATGTAAATTTTAAAAATCACATTGTATTTTCTCTGTTTTTTTGTAAATGAAGAGTTTACTTTGAAAATATCAGGACTATCATATAATACAAATAGCAGTTTTACTGTGAATTTTTATTTTAGGTAAATCTACCTTGATTTTATCACTTCAAAATAGGTGAAAATATTTTAATTCTACCACAATATAGAATAATGTTTTTACTTTACAGTAGGATTATTTTTAAAAAATAGAGGGAGGGTAATGTAAATACGATACTTGTCAAAATAATGGTAGTTCATCGATAATACGCTTAAATTGTTGCCTAATGATAGCTTGACTCTCTTCTGCAAAGTGGGCAGAAATCGAGTAAGAACCCAGATGTTTCCGGAACTGCCGTCCGGATAATCCGAAATACGCACAAATACGCAGTTAAAAGAAGAAGCGAAGCGACTCTTGACTTTATTTCAAGCAAACCGGAAAAAAGAAAATCTTCAATTTTACTTTCTATATTTTAAGAAATAATAGTTTGACGGGGTACTGCATTTTTTACGTCATTTTGTTGCACTTTCTATTGACAAGACACAACAATTATTTCATTTATTTAAAACATTCTCTCTTTATTAATCCAAAAACTTAGTTGCAACAATAGCATTTTGAGGTAATAAGCAAGGTATTTCTTCAATTACAGGATAGGCAAGTAGGCTCTCTTTCGAAAAAAAGGCATTATTTTTCTTTATAAGATCCGTCTTGGTAACAGGACAACATATAGGATTTCCGTTTGCCTTTTGTGGAGTTTTTTGTATGATAATTAAACCTGTAGGGTTTAATGGATTTAAGGATATGTCAAATAATCTGTGTTCGATAATATTATAACCTTTTTCTTTTGCTGTTTCAACTTAAAAACTTAAATAAGAAAAATTCACTAGCAATCTTATTTGTTTCAATATATATTTATACAAACTTTTTTATGCTGTTAATATTAATTAAAATTTGTACGATATACCAGATAACAATATAAAAACGGAGGGATTTTTTAATGGACGCTCAATTCAATAAAATTAAAAGAAATTTTAAGCATGGCTATAAATGAATTAAAACTTAAAGATTATTATCTGCTTGAAAAAGATGTTAACGAACGTTCTATTACTCATAAGCTCGCTGGTTATTTGCAAAAACATTTATCGGAACATTTTGATGAACACTATGATGTAGATTGTGAATACAACAGGAATGTTTATAAAAACTCCAAAAAAACCATACATTTACCTCAAGAAAAAAAATTAGAAAAAAATTAACAACAATGATAAAAGAGTCTAGAGAAAACCTAAAATCTAGAATAATAAATAACTCTGAATATTATGAAGCTTCTGTATATCCAGATATCATAGTACATAAACGTGGGGATAAGAATAATAACTTATTAATCATTGAAGTAAAAAAACACAGCAACCTTAAAACTTATAATTATGACTGTGAAAAATTAGAGGCATACACTTACAACATTGAAGGTAATTCACTGAATTATTCTTATGGGGTTTTGATAAAAATTAAAACAGGAGATAATTTTGCCGTTGAATGTGATAAGTGGTATAGAAATGGTAAGGAAATTTGAGACATATGAAAATAATTTAAGTGAATAATTAAATTCCTTCTTGTCAAAAATTACAATTAATAAAAGCTAGGGAGGAATTTTTTATGTCAGCATTAACAAAAGAACACGTAAAAACAATAGTGAGAAAAAATAATTTTAACATATGGTTGATGTTACGAACTATCTTAAAGATATTATATTAAGAAATTATGGAATCTGAGTTAGAAGAAAAACTTGGTTAAGCTAAGGAAAAACATATTATAATAAATACCGGCAATTATAGAAATGGTTAGCAGAATTACCAACCACATTATTCCTAAAATAACAAAATGACAACAAAGACCTTTAGAACCTGTATATACATTCTGCTTTATGATGCCATTCATTATAAAGTCATTATCTAATTCTTTCTAATTTATCATTGCCATGTGGTTAACACTAAAATTAAACACTGTAAAACTCTTCATCATAAAAAATATAGAGTCTTATGTATAAATTTATACACTTCCCTAAAACTCCGATTAATGTTTCTTTCTAAAAAGGATTTGTATAAAATCTAAACCCACATAATTATTTACACTCCCCAACTTCCTTTACAGCACTAATAACATATTCCACATCTTCATCACTCATTTTAGGATAAAGAGGCAATGTAATAATCTCTTCATACAGCTTTTCTGCATTTTTGCATATGCCTTTTTTATATCCCAACTTTTTATAATAACTCAAATAATACACCGGAATATAATGCACATTTACGCCTATATTTTGAGAAATCAAATAATTATATATTTCTTTCCGGCTCATCCTTATCTTATTTAATTCAAATCTAATTACATAAAGGTGCCAACTTGAGTTTCTATCCTCTTTTTGAAAAGGCACAATTACACCATCTAACTCTTTAAAAGCTTTATTATATATCTCTGCAATTTCTCTTCTCCTGGATAAAAATTTATCTGCTTTTTTTAATTGACTCAAACCTAATGCACATTGTATATCCGTCATACGGTAGTTATAGCCTAGACATAATTGGTCATAAAACCAGGAACCTTCATCAGCATTTTCAAAAAGTTCTCTTTTTCTAGTAATGCCATGTGTCCTGAACAATAATAATTTTTCATACAATTCTTCATTATTTGTTGTAATCATCCCGCCTTCCCCTGTTGTAATATGCTTTACAGGATGAAAACTAAATATAGTCATATCTGACAAATTTCCAATTCTTTTTCCTTTATACTCTGCCCCTAATGCATGAGCCGCATCTTCAATAACCATCAAATTATATTTTTGTGCAATTTTATGTATTTCATCCATATCGCAAGGTTGACCTGTAAAATGAACAGGTATAATTGCTTTTGTTTTATTTGTAATATTTTTTTCTATTTCTTTTGGATCTATATTATATGTTCTTTCATCTATATCTGCAAAAACCGGCCTTGCACCTTGATACAACACAGCATTAGCTGATGCAGCAAAAGTAATGGGCGTTGTTATCACTTCATCCCCTTCTTTTATCCCTGCTGCAAAACAAGCTGCATGTAAAGCAGCTGTACCATTAGAAATTGAAACAGCATATTTAGCTCCAGTATAATCTGCAAATTTTTTTTCAAATTCCAAAACTTTAGGTCCTGTAGTTAAATAATCAGATCGGAGTACATCCACTACAGCATTAATATCATCCTCATCAATCCACTGACAGCCATATGGAATAAATTTATTATCACTCATAAATAACCACCATCTTTCTTAAAATAACATTTCTCTTATAACATTTACAACTCTTTTAGTTCCATTTCCATCTACTAATCCTTGTTGCCTTTTTACCATCTCTTCCCTTGTTTCAAAACCATGTATAATTTCTTTTATAGTATAATTAACATTTTCTTTTTTTAGCTGATGATACCAACCTAAAAATTTTATATATCCAAGTTCGTCCATCTTTTTTGCAACAAATTCCTGGTTATCTGCCAAAACAAAACCTAAAACAGGAGTTCCACATGCACAAAGCTCATATAAAGTGCTTCCACATGAAGACAGTGCTATATCACAATAAAGCATTATTTCAGACATCTTCACGACATTTTCATGGAGAACAATGTTTTTATACTGTCTTTGTTTTTCTTTTAATTCTTGTTTGTTTTGAAATCCGACTCCTATTATTCCATGAATCTCTATGCCATCTAGTGAATTATCACTTCTAATTATATCTATTAATAACTCCATAGTTCTAAAAGGATCTGAACCACCTGTTGTAATCATTATTTTTTTTACTTCTTTAGATACGGCCCTTTTAGAAATGTTTTTAAATTCGTCACGTATTAAATTATAAGAAGGACCTAACAAAAACTTCTGATTTTTAAAATAAGATTTATAATCAAGATACTTTCCAGTAATATTACCATTTATAACTACATCAACAGGATAAGGAAAAGCATTTACATCATCTATATAAACCAATATTTTCACATACGGTTTTATCTTCAAAAAATATTTTTCAGTAACATTATATGAGTCTATAATTAAAACATCTAGTTTACAAATCTCAATCAAGCATATTATTTCCTCTGATTCTTTTTCTAATTCTAAAGAATTCCCATAGTAAAATTCTTCCTTAGGTTCTTGTTCTTTTTGTTCATCATGTGATAGTTTCTTTACATTAAATCCATTTTCCTCTATTGCAAAAATTCCTTGCTGGTATTTGCTTATAAAAAATACGTTACTTCCTGCATCTTTAAAACTCCTTGCAAGTGATATGCAACGCATTATATGGCCCATACCGATATTTTTACTACCATCTACTCTTATTCCTATATTCATTATGTCATTACACCACTTTTCTAATAAGTTCAAAAGCCTCTACATAAGTTTTACCAACTACAGTTCCCCATCCGGCAGCTATTATTTCATTCTATCAGATCCCATTTCACCGGTGTTCCTCTCTTTATATCTTTTGAAGCTACCTTGCCAAGAATTTCGTAATAATGTCGTGGATGCAATCCATAACCTGGTCTTATGGAACGCATGTTTTTTTCTGTTATCTTCTCTCCCTTTTTTATATTTTCAACAAAAAACAATGATCTTGAAAAAGTTCTACTATTAATGCTTTTTTTACTTAACTCATAAGTTACCCTACCCAATGCCTTTTCCAGCTTTCTAATTTCTTGAATCATTTGTTTGAATTCGTCCATTTCCATAGAAAAAGATGAATCCGGTCCACCTATACTCCTATCAAGTATAACATGTTTTTCAATTACTGTAGCTCCTAATGCTACTGCTCCTAGTGCTACTGTACTACCAATCGAGTGATCCGAAAGACCCACATTAAGACCAAAGGTTTCCTTCATATTTGATATCGTTAAAAGATTCATCTCTTCATAGGGTGCAGGATATGAGCTTGTACATTTTAAAAGAGTTATATTTTCATTTCCTGCTTTTCTGCATGTCTCCACAGCTTCCTGGATTTCACCAATTGTTGCTATTCCTGTTGAAATGAACATCGGTTTGCCTTTCTCAGCTATATACCTAATAAGAGGAATATCAGTTATCTCAAAAGAAGCCACCTTATAAGCCGGTGTTTCTAATTCCTCTAAAAAATCTACTGCTGTCTTATCAAAAGGTGAAGAAAAAATTGTTATTCCAATTTCTTTTCCATAGTCAAAAAGCACTTTATGCCATTCCCAGGGTGTATAAGCCTGTTTATATAACTCGTACAAATTCATTCCATCCCAAACTGTACCTTTGTCTATTTGAAAAAATTCATTATCACAATCTATAGTTATTGTGTCTGCAGTGTATGTTTGCAGTTTAACAGCATCTGCTCCGGCTTCTTTAGCTTTTTTAATTGTTTTTTTAGCTATTTCAATATCATGATTATGATTGGCTGACAGCTCTGCTATTATATAAGTACTATGCTGGTTATTATTATAAAATGTCATAAATACTCTCACCTTTCTATAGGTTTAAATAGTTTTTTCTAAAATCAATATAATGTATATCATCTCTATTTCCACTTCTAATAACTTCAAGAGCATTATCAAACCCTACGTTAAAAAGCAAATCCACTATACTAAGAAATGGGATAAACTCTTTTTGAAAATTCTTATATGTGGGGTGTTCATAATTTTGGTAATACAAAGCTATATTATTCTTTGAAAAAGCCCCGCCGGGATTTACCGCTTCAATATAATCAGCAGACCCTCTTGCCGATAAATATTCATTACATCCCATACTTATACAAATGTTTGATAACAATTCATCTTTCGCCGCTTTCTCTTTCACTATATCTGACGATCTATAACACGGAGTTGTGATTCCAATTAATTTGCATATTTTGTTAATTATAGCTATATTAAGATCCGCAATAAACTCATACCTTTCTGAATATATTTGCTCAATTAGAGAAAAAACTTCATGAAAATACGGGTACTTAGAATAACTATGCTTTATCGTGTTCAAATGCTTTTCAATCCATTTTTGCTCATAATCAATTCTAACCTTACAAATAAGCATGTCGTTTCTACTTTGTTTAATTACAGGAACTGATAAAAAAAATTCTTTGTTTTGAAAATTTATTTTATTTCTAACCTGCCAACTTCGTTTTACTAATTGTACATCATCTAAATAAACAAATCGCTGAACTTTATCAATCATAGCAAAATATCCTAGCCACGGCAAAAAAGTTGGCTGCATAATTCCAGCTTTCATCTGGTCACATCCCTCTTTAATAAATAAATTAATTAAATATTTAATTATAATCATCTACAGTAAATTTTGAAGACTTTAGCCAAACATTTTCCTTTATGTGTACATATAATTTACCATCTTCTATGTAATATTTTCTTTCATTAAATTCCTGTAGAGTAAAGTTTATTTCTTTTATCCATATTTCTTTTTCATCCAATACAAGTCTGGCTCCTTTATAAGTAGCTTGAGCCCTTACCTTATCAAATATCTCCCTATACGAATCTTTTTCAATATTTATAGTTAAATCTTCTAATGTAACAGGTTTATAATAGTATCCTTTCACATTTTTAATAGTATTAATTTGACCTTTAAGATATAAATTTAGATTTTCTAATAATATATCAATTTGGTCTGTTAACAATTTAAATATATCCTTTTCATCCAGCCAAAAATAATACGGAACTTTTCTTTGCGAAATTATTTCTCCTTCATCTATTTCTTCTGTTACCATATGTATACTTATTCCTATATAATCTTCTCCTTTTACTGTAGCCCAAAAAGTAGGATGTCTTCCTTTATAATAGGGTAGTGCACTATAATGTATATTATATATATTAATATCATCGAATTTTTGAACAGGAATTTTTAATCCAAAAGAACACATTATGAAAAAATCAACCTCTTTTTTACACTCTTTTAAAGTATCAAACAACTCATTTTTATTAGCTACGAGAACTATTTCTATATTCCTAATTAAACCAAAAGTTATTAAATCATCATTAATCCGGTTTTCTTCACAAATTATTTTTTTTAAGTCCAAATTTTCATTAAAAAAAATCTTTTCTGCTACTTGAGCCATATTCCCAATATAGACGACTTTGTGCATTTTTTACCTCCCATATTCAAATCCTACATTGCCTCTGTTTTGACAAGCTCTTTATATTAACTATTATTAGTGTTATATAACTTAAAATTTTACATTATAACTTTGTTATGTTATTTAATAGTTTAATATCTTAACTGAATAAAACTCATTACAATCAAAATTATATTTTATTCTTCAAAATTAACTGTTTTTCCTCTTCTTTTTGCGTTTGTAAATTTTTCTGTAAATGTTGTATTTTAATATGTTAAGTTTTTTTAATCTGATGAATAACGTATTCTATTATTTTTATTATCAAAACACAAATTTTTAAAAACTTCTACCTCCTACACAACAAATAACTTTAAAATCATACTGTATACATCTTCTGTTCAACTTGAATATTAATTTTAATCAGTTCAGGATCTGTTTTTATCAGCTCCAAAATCTCCTTGAATCCAAACTTGCTGCCATAATTTTCATATAATCTATCATAAACTGCACTTATTAATTTATAATCCTCCTCTGTATCTAAAGTCCACCTGTATTTTGAAAAATCTATATCGTTTTTATAATAGTATATATTTTTACTGTTTTCATATATAAACGGGGTTACATGCTCCCTCTGATACATTTCTTTTGCTTCTTGAAAAGCTTTTTTTAATATATCAAAAGAAAAAACCTCCACATCCAATCCTCTTGGATAGGTTCTATTTTCTGGATAAACCCCTGCATTGGTTACTAAATCATAATTGCTGTTTAAATAAACCTTTATAACTTCATCAACTATAAAAGGATCAATTAATGGACAATCAGAAGTAATTCTTACAATTACATCAGCTTTATTTTCTTTTGCTGCTTCATAATATCTTCTAAGCACATCATCTTCACTGCCTCTATATACTTTAGCTCCATTTTCTAAAGCTTCCCTTAAAATAATATCATCTTCTTTAAATTTTGTGGTAGCTATAACAATCTCATCAATATATTTAGACTGCCTCACTCTTTCTATATCATGTGCAAGCACCGTCTTGCCACATAGATTTTTCATTACCTTTCCCGGCAGCCTTGTAGAACCCATTCTTGCTTGTATTATTGCAACTACTTTTTTCATATAGTCACACCTTTTTTATATTTTTAATCCTCAATATTTAATAACTCTAGCCTTTTTCTCAAATCCTCAACGCTTAGCCATTCTTTATTTGTTCCGGAATTATATTCAAACCCGTCTTCAATTCTTTTCCCACCATTTTTAAAATGCTTATCTTTAGACCACCAATCAAAATTAGGATATATTATATAATGTTTTTCATATTCGAAAGTATTTCTGCTGTCATCCTTTGTAATCATAACTTCGTGAAGCTTTTCTCCTTCTCTTATGCCAACTTCTTTCAACTCACACTCCGGAGAAATAGCTTTAGCCAAATCTACAACTTTAAAAGATGGTATTTTTGATACATATGTTTCTCCACCTTTTGATTCTCTGATTGCTTTAAAAACAAGTTCAACTCCCTCTTCCAAAGTAATCCAAAAACGTGTCATACGAAAATCCGTTATTGGAAGTTCTTTTTCTCCTTTTTCAATACATGATTTAAAAAACGGAATTACAGATCCTCTGCTTCCAGCAACATTTCCATAGCGTACAACTGAAAACACAGTTCCTTTTTCTCCTGAATAGGCATTGGCAGCAGTGAATAACTTATCAGATACAAGCTTTGTTCCCCCATAAAGGTTTATAGGATTTACAGCTTTGTCTGTAGATAAAGCAACAACTTTCTTTACTCCTCTGTCAAGTGCTGCATCAATCACATTTTGAGCACCGTGTATATTTGTTTTTATAGTTTCAAAAGGATTGTATTCACAGGCTGGAACTTGTTTCATAGCTGCTGCGTGGATTACATAGTCTATATCTTTAAACGCTCTGTATAAACGGTCTTTATCTCTTACATCCCCAATGAAAAACCTGAGCTTTGACATTTGTTCTGACGTTAATTTTCTACTAAACATATTTCTAACTACAAACTGTTTATATTCATCTCTAGAATAAATAACCACCCTGCGTGGATTGTATTTATTAAAAATCATTTCAATAAATTTTTTTCCAAAAGAACCTGTCCCACCTGTAATTAATACAGAAGCGTTATCCAGCATAGTTAACTCTTCCTTTCTCATTTGTTTATATAATTAAAAAAACAAAGCCTTTTTTAATGCACCTGTGCAGTCCATTTTTCTAACACCGGCTTTATTTCGTAATCTAAAATATCACTCATCAGGGTATAGTCATTGTTTTCGCATGCATCTAAAAATTCCGGTAGTATCTCCATAAGTTCTTTTTCATCCATTATCCCCGGTTTATATTTATTGGTTAGATGAACAGCTTGAACAATCCATTCAAGTCCCTCAAGAATGCCTGATAAATACATTTTTGCATCCTGTTCTCTTAATTGTACAGCACATTCAACAAATTCTTCTATCCCTTTTATCATTTTAGGAAGATATATATTTATCTCTTCTAAGGTTTCATCTACTAACTTCTCATTCATTTTCATACTCTTACCTCCTGCTTTTTCTCCATTTTTTGAAAGATATCCGTCAAAACTTCAATTAGGCTGTAACATCCAACATAAAATGACTCTACCATTTTCCTCTGGATTATAACGTTTTTCTTTATGTTTTCTTCGTTTATTGAATTTCCTAACATTCTTATCATTGTTGTTGCTGTTACCAATGGTGCTTGGAACAAATTTCTGGCAAAATCATTTTTAATCACCAAATTTTCTACTGTTTTAGCTTGGTTAATGACCTTGAAAATTTTCTCTTTATCTTTTAATGAAAATTCTTTTTTATCTCTAATTCTTTTTGTCTGAAGTTTGTTAAGCCTTAATATGTGCATTTCAGATTCTTTTTTAATTTCCTCAAAAACTTCAATTAATTTTTTCACTTCTTCAACTATCTTGTTAAATTTTTCTTCATTCCTCTCACATACAGAAACTTTATCGTATAAATGAATTACTGTATCTTTACAATACTTCTCAATGGTTTCTTTAAGGGGCATCAACTTGGTTCCCCGGATATATGCACCGCCTTCTGTAGCATCAATATACTCCCTATTCTCTTTATCCTTTGCAATTTCTAATTCAAACCAAGTCAAAAACTGTTTAAAGGCTTTGCTGGTTGGCAAAAAATCACCATCAATTCCTTTTACAAATGCAATATTTTTATCTTTCTCTATATCTATTTTGTCTTTAACTTCAACATCATTAGAGTGAGTGATGCCTTCCTTTGTATATGCTAAATCCTGTCCTACAAAAACAATTGGATTTGCTCCAATATATCTCCCAAAAGAAAAAGCTATGTGAGCACAAGACGAACCCATATGAAGTGTACGGTCGTTCCCTACAATATCATTAAGCCATTCATTTATTTTTTCTCCCTGTCTTAAACAAATAAGTTTTTTATTGTTTTTTAAAGTTTCAAATATTTCAGGTCTTACAACCGGCGGCCCTATAAAAACGGTTTTTGAATCTATTTCTTTATCTTTATAAAACTTTTCATAAGTCATCAAAATCCTCTCAATACTTACAACTCCGTCCGGCGTTATTCCGTTCTTTTTTAAAGTGGATAAAGCTGCATCTGTAGCTATAATCAATGACTTGCCTTGGGCTTTTTTTAATTCACAAACATTTTTATCTAAGGAAGGACCTGCCGATACAATGAAAAGCGGCACATCAACATATGAATTTATAAACTCTTTTATACTGGGACTCTCAAGCAAAACATTAATATTTTCTAAATTGTTTTTTATTCCTATTATGGTATCTTCCATATCGTTTCCCAAAATAAAATAAGCATGCCTTACTACATCCAATATTCTATTTTGCATTGTTTTAATCCAATCACCATAAATGGTATAATAAGAAGGGAGAATTATATTGGTAATATTGCCCAAAAGTGTCATTGTATTAATCGCAAATATTTTTTTATTGATTTGAGTAATTATTTCCTCATCATTTCCAAAAGATAAAAAAACATTCTTATCAATTATTTCTGAAAGATCTTGGGTATGCATATAGGTAGAAATAATATCCATATTCTTTTCGATAATGCATATAATGCTTCTGCCGCTGATTTTGCTTTTAAGCTTTTTTATATGGTGTCCCAAACCTAAACCATATACAATATAAAAAGCATCTCTTCCTTCTATATCAATATTCTTTTCTATCATTTGCCATTCTCTTTCAATACTGTATTTACTATAAATATATATCTTTTTTCCGTCTTCTGTTTGATAATGTATATTATCATAACCTTCCCTGTTTTTTTCAATATCTAAAACAGGGTATTTAGTTAATTCTTCATCATAACCGTACATTTTAAGAATCTTAATATTGTTTTTCAGTAACTGGTTATCCACAGTTTTTTTGCTCCCTTCATGAAAATTACATACTATGTATCGGCTGTTTTTATTAAATCTTTAGACAAATATGCAAAAATCATTAAGTAAATTCTGGCAGGTTCAAGCTATGCTGGCTTATTTGCCCAATAAAAATGAGACAGGAGAGTAATTCTCCTGCCCCATTTTATTTTTAAATTAGAATTTATCTTAATAACTGAAGTACACTTTGAGGTGCTTGATTTGCCTGAGCTAACATGGCTGTTGCTGCCTGCTGTAAGATGTTCTGTCTTGTAAACTCCATCATTTCCTTCGCCATGTCTACATCTCTAATTCTTGACTCAGAAGCCTGCAGATTTTCAGCAACATTGTCCAGGTTGTTGATGGTGTGCTCTAACCTGTTTTGGTATGCACCCAGCTTAGACCTTTCTGCTGAAACCAGTTCCAATGCATTATTTATTGTTGTTATAGCACTATCTGCTGCAGCCTGAGTGCTTATATCGATTCCCAATGTCATAGTTAAACCATCGATTTCTACTTTTCGTCCTACAGATAATGTAACCGCATCCATATTTCCAATTGAAAGGGATATGTTTTGTCCTGAGTTAGCACCTATATGAAACTTAGCATCATTAAAAGTACCATCTAATAACTTCTGTGTGTTAAATTCTGTGTTTTCTGCTATTCTTGTTAATTCCTGTGCTAACTGGTCTATTTCAGCCTGAAGGGACTCCCTATCTACATCAACGTTAGTGTCGTTAGCAGCCTGAACTGCTAGTTCTCTCATCCTCTGCAAAATAGAGTGAGATTCGTTTAGAGCTCCCTCTGCCGTTTGAATAAGGGATATACCGTCCTGAGCGTTCTTTGATGCCATAGTAAGACCCCTTATTTGGGCTCTCATTTTTTCTGAAATGGAAAGACCTGCTGCATCATCGCCGGCTCTGTTAATTCTGTAACCAGAGGACAGTTTCTCCATTGATTTAGCACCTGCAGTATTTGTGATTCCTAGCTGCCTATGTGTGTTAATAGCCATAAGGTTGTTGTTAATACGCATAATAAAATACCTCCTTGTTTTTTTAGAACCAACCGTCCTTGATTGGCTCTGTTTTTGATTTATATAAAAAGCCTTTCTATGTGTGTGATAAGGCTCTTTATATCAGTTTCCTATTTTATATATCGTTATAAATTATGATTAACTTTATACTTTTTTTAAGAAAAAATCCGAATTGTAAATTGAATTGAAAAAGAAGCTATGTGCTATTCGTTCTTTAATAAATCCTTTAGATTCACTTTCTTTACATCTGCCGCCTTTTTGTTTTCAGCCTGGATTTCAAGGTAAATTTCTTTTCTGTGAATTGAAACACTTTTAGGGGCATTGATACCTATACGTACCTGATCACCTTGTATATCAACAACTGTAATTTCTATATTATCGCCTACCACTATAGACTCGTTTCTCTTCCGTGTCAACACCAGCACCTATTTTTACCTCCTGTCTTTGCAGTTCATCTACAATATAGTGTCTCACAGAATATCTGTCTGTGTCAAGAATAACCTGCATACCTTTATTATTTTTTGTATTGATAATAATAGGTGCTTTAAGGTTCATACTGATTTTTTCAACTTCTTCCCTTACAACCACTATGGATAGTACCATTATATCCTCCGGTTTTTCTATTTCAAGCTTCTCCACAGCCTCCTTTGGTATTTCACCGTCATAATCAGGGACAATCATGATAGGGTCTACCATTGCAAAGGCTAAGTCAGGGTTGTCAATGCTCTGCATCCACCTGAAAGGGGATTTGTCATCTCCCTCATACAGGACGATAAACCGCTTTTCATTTTCAAACCCTGGTATACCGTCTTCAAAGTTTATTATCTTCTTCTCATCAATATTAATTTCTCCAAAATGTTTTGTTTTTAAAAGCATTTTCTCCTCCAATTTACACATATTGATCTATATTGTTCCCTACATACTCTATTTCCACAGAAGGATATTGGATCATATATATATTAACCTTTCCCGGTATATACTTTGTATCGTAAGTGTGGGGTACAAAATTTATTTTTACTTTGTCAAAAAAGGCATTTGGTCCTCCGGCAAGTTCTACCTTCACTTCTCCTTCTTCAACTGTTATTTTGGGTCTTGCCTTCGGAATAAAGTCTATGTTAAATTCCCTTTGTTGGACATACACAGCCTTTTCTCCAAATTCAACAATAGGGTCTTCTTTTATATGTATTGCAGCTAACCTGTCACCTTCTTCCGCTTTTTCTGCAATGTACTCCATAACCCTTTGGTATCCCACCTGGGCAATTTCCACTGCCAGATCCAAATTGTTTTTCCGCCCGGCACTTGCAAATGCCTCATACTGATCTATTTTTATCTTTGGCTTCTCTGTCTCTATTTCCAATAGGGCTTGCTTTTGCCTGATTTCCATCCTGGCAGGATTGCTTTTCCTTTCAAGCCTTGCATTTATTGTCTCTATGCCAATTTTAGCATCAGTGGTGGTAATTCTGATATCCATATATAACACCTCTGAAATTTATTGCCCAAAGCCCTACCTTAAAAAGTCCATTAAAGTTGGTTGAATTATTCTTGCACCACCTGCTAAAGATGCCCTGTACACATTTTCCTCACTCTTTAGAAGCATAATGTTTTCAGCCTGGTCTATGTCTTCATTTTCACTCATAAGTTTTGTAAAGTTATAAATATTTTTACTGAGCCTGTTTTCTGTAAGTTCAAGCCTGTTGTATCTGGCACCAACGTCAGCACGCACCCTTGCAATATTATCCATATGTCCATCTATATCGTCAATAAACCCGCCTACTGTACTGTGGTCACCGGCTTCCAGTGCCGTAATAAAATTATTAAAAAGCTCTAACATAGTGGGAGTACTTCCGGCTGCTGCATCTGCCCCACTGTTAAAAACATTACCGCCTGTTAAATTTATATGAATATCGTCTCCTATATCAACTTCATACACTATTTTTTCAACATCATTATTTACATCAATTACAAAATTGCCATCTTCATCCAAAAGTTTTTGATCAGTTTTAAACCCGGAAAAAATATATCTTCCTGAATATGTAGAATTTGCAACTTGAATTAACTGATGCTTTAATTGCTTAACCTCTTCTGCTATTTTTTGAGTATCATCCGGGGTTTGGGTTCCATTTGCCCCCTGGACTGCCAACACCCTTGCCCTGTGCAGTATATCGGTGATATTAGCCAACGCAGACTCCGTTATCTCCATCCAGGACATGGCATCCTTTACGTTTCTGTCGTACTGCTCCAATCGTGATACATCTGTCCTGAGCTTTAAGGCCCTTGCCGCAACAACAGGGTCATCTGAAGGAACATTTATTTTCTTCCCTGTAGCAAGGCGGTTTTGGTATTTTTCCATTCTCCTAAGGTTTGCACCTATATTGTTTATCATATTATTTATAAGCATTCTGTTTGTAACTCTCATGTTAACCCCTCCAAGGCATTATCTATACTCCAAGCCTGTTAACAAGCAAATCGTATATTTCAGCCATTGTATTTATCATTCTGGCAGCTGCTGTATATGCGTGCTGATGTCTTACCATATCTGCCATTTCTTCATCCAAAGATACTCCTGAATGTGAAAACCTTCTGTTTTCAATCTGCCTCAATATGGATTTTTGATTGTCTGTAATCCTGATGGCCTGCTGTGAATCAATTCCAATGGTGGATACTATAGATACCATATAGTCTTCCGGCGCGCCCTCTGAAAACATGTGGGGGTTGTGCCTCATTTTTATCAGTTCATTTAAATTAACTATATTACCTATCTCATAAGGTTTGTCTGCTGCTGCTATTTTATTTAAATCCTCCAAAATATCAGCTGACAGTGAAAAGTTTTTGGCAGTTATTTTTTCATAGGCGTCAGTTAAATCCATAGCAAAATATTCACTGTTTACAGGGTTTCCGTCTTCTCCTCTCATTGTAAAAAACCTTATTCCTGTAACCGGAGGATCTCCTTCATAAGATAGCCCGTATCCATCCACATGCCCCGGACCATCAGTACCATCTATATATCCCTCATTAAACGCCATGGCAAAAGTCCTTACAAACTCATTTAGCCTCCTTATGTAAAAAGGTATTCCCTTATATGCCGGAGTTCCGTTTATACCCTCATTTCCGTCCCGCACATCTAAAAGTCCTCTTAATTCCCCGCTTTTTATGTTAAGGTAGTTTCCGTCTGCCCATCTAACTTCAAAAAGCTTTTCAATGTCCTCATCATTTAACTTCTCTTCCCTCTGAATTACTGCAAGGGGGCTAAAGTCAAAATGATCTATAAACGCTTTGCCGCTTATGGTGATAACCATGTGTATGTCGCTTCTGCCGTCCGGAAGTTTTCCTACCACCACTTCATTTACATCTATATTTATAATTTGTGAAAGCTGGTCTATTAAAACAGTTCTCTTATCCCTTAAATCATTTGCCAGATTCCCGTCCAGTTCAGAAGTGTATATCTGCTTATTCAGCTGCTGGATTTGAAGACCTAAAGAATTTATTTCAGCCACCTTGGTGTCTATCTGATGGTTTATATCATATTGAAGCTCCTCAAAATAACTTGCCAGACTGTTAAAGTATTTTGTAAGGGTTTCACCTGTTTGCCTAACTAAAGTCCTTACCGCAAGGCTTCCGGGGTCCTTTGAAAGCTCCTGGAGCGAATTAAAAAACTCATCTAATATTACATTAAAACCGCTGTCTGATGGTTCATTTAACATGGCCTCAATATCAGACAATACCGTCTTTTTTGCCCGCCACTCGCTGTAAGATGTGTTTTCACTCCAGTATTTAAAATCCAAATACTCATCCCTTAGCCTTTTTATTGAAATAACCTCAGAACCTGTACCCAGCATTCCCGTACCGTTTAAAAGGGGTATGGGTCTTGAGGCAACCTGTTCTGTTACCTGCCTGGAATAGCCTGGTGTATTCACATTTGATATATTGTGGTTTATAACATCCAAATTCCTCTGGGATGTATAAAGTCCCCTTAGTGCAACGTTAAGCCCGAAAAAAGACGCTCTCATAATTTATCACCTTCCTGTGATTCCCATTCTGTTCACTATGGTATCTATCATTTCATCTAAAACATTCATTACTCTTGCAGAGGCAGAATATCCAAACTGGTACTTCAACATATTTGACATTTCTTCATCTAAAGATACGCCCATAATGGACTGTCTTTGCGACTCTGCAGAAACAACCAGCATATTTTGGTTTTCACTTATTCTTATAGCCTCTGAACCTCCATTTCCCACACCAAGTATTATTGACTGGTAATAGGAATCAAAGGTGAGCAGCCCTTTGTCGTCTTGTATTAATGCAAGCTGCCTTAAATTTGCAATTTGTAAGCTGATGGTATTGTCCCCGCTGTCCCCGTTTGCTGATGCAACTATATTATTTAAATCCAACAGAGTATCGTTTAGCTTTATATTACCCATCCTTATGGGATATGCCGGGTTTATGGGGGCGAAAAAATCTTCCCCGTCAGACGTATTTCCCAAAGTTCTTCCACTTTTATGAAGATCGTTTATTTCTTTGACAATGGTGTTTACCAGGTAGTCTAACCTTTTCTTTAAATTAGATACTATATCCAATGAGTTAAAATCTTCATACTGTATAGGAGTCTCAGGATGTATATATTCACCCCTGGACTCTAAAAGTCCCTTTATTATCCCGCTTTTAACAGGCAGCTCTATGCCTTCCGGATCTTCCAGCATAGGAGTGAAAAATATATCACCGGGTTCCTTTTCCTTTGCACAAATATTGGTGTTATCACCTTTGTACACGAGGAAATATCCGCCGCAGGTTACGGCAAGCTGGCCGTCCTGCATTTCTGTTACATCTATATTAATAAGTTTTGACAGCCTGTCTAAAAGTACATTTCTCTGGTCTCTATAGTCATTTGCCCTGTCATTTGTTGACTCTACCTTTAATATCTCCACATTAAGGCGTGCAATTTGGCGGGTAATGTCATTTACCTCTTCTATTCTCACCTGCAGTTCTGAGTTTAAATCATGCTGAAGCCTGTCAAGCTGCATACCTACATGATTTATATTGTATACAAGGGATTCCGCCCTCTGCCTTACCAAAGCCCTGGCTGTAAGGCTGCTGGGATCTTTAGAAAGCTCCTGCCAGGAATCCCAGAATTGATTCAGTACTTCCTGCAACCCACTTCCTAAAGGTTCTGCCAAAATAGCTTCTATATCATTAAAAGTTTTTGCCCTTGTTTCCCAATATCCTAAAATTGTACTTTCCTGCCTGTATATATTGTCCAAAAACATATGTCTTATCTGCCTTGTTTCCTGTATACTTGCACCAAGCCCGATTTGATATTTGCCGCCACTTACGCCGATATACGGTCCTGTGGCAATGACGGACTGCTGCCTGGAGTAGCCGGGTGTGTTTACATTTGATATATTGTGACCTGTTGAAAAAAGACCTCTTTCATTTACATTCATTCCAGAGCGGGCTATTTCAAAAGCTCCAAATCCAGCTGACATAGTATTTTTACCTCCAAGTATGGTTTATCATAGTTTTCCGTCAATAGCTTTATAGTTTATAGCTTTATATCCATAAATGTCCTTTTACTTCCTCCACTTACTTCCCCGTCATTGTTGTAGTTATTATTAGTTTCGGATGCTGCAGACAAAATGTTTAGGGAAAAATCAATATAATCAAGAGAATTTTTTATTAGTTTTGAATTTAGCTGATTAATTTCTTTAAGTTCTTTTAAAATATTTTCCAATTTAGTTTTGCATTCAATAAGTTTTTTTGAGTTTTCCTCATTTAAATGTTTTGACAATTCAGTAATTGTAAGTTCTGAAGGCTTAATATTCAACTGGTCCGCTATTTCCTCAACACATTTTTCACGCAAAGTTTCCAGTTTTCCCAAATTTACCACAAGGGACTGCTCAATTTTAGTGATTTTTTCAAGTTCCGCTACCTTTCCTTCAATGACTATATCCTTCTTTTCCCTAGACAGCTTTAGGATTTCTTCGTAAATACGGGTTTCTTCATTTAAAACATTAAAAAGGGCATTTAACTTTTCATATTCCATGTATTTACACCACCTAAAGATTATTTTATAAAATATATTTTATATCACATAATATTACAGGGCTTTTAAATAAACTTTTGCGGGAAAACCGGTAAATGAATTTACCGTTAACCCGCAAACATCAGTTATTTGAATGAATTTATATTTTCTTTTCAGTGATTTTCCTGAGTATACTGTCTGCAATATCTTCCCCGCTTACTTTATAGTCACCGGATTGTATTTGTTTTTCAATCTTTTCCACTTTGTCCTTTCTAATGTCAGGTACATTTTTTAATGCTTTCATAACTGTCTGGAACTCTCTTCCCTGTGATGAGATGGATACCACATCTTTCTTGTAAATAACTTTGTTTACCACATCTGCCTTACTTATGTTCTTCTGACTGTCGTATACTTTGGGTACTTTGGGGATTTCTCCCTGAATTTTCATAGGTACCACCTACCTCCTTCTAAAAATTTTATATATTTAACACTTTATGTGCTAAAATACCATTCACTCTAAAACTTATACATACCGGACTATTCATACTGGATATAAACTGCATATGTAATTGTGTTTTTGCTGTATAGTTAAGAGAGAGGATGTATATTTAACTGCACTTTATAGTGTTAGTATCATGTTTAGTATGTTTAGTATACTTAGTATGTTTTGTATGTTTTGTATATAAAAACATCTCCCCTTCATAAATATTATCGTCAATACAAAAAATAATTTAATACATTTTTTGTTTTTTATCAATAACTTATACTCTTGTCCTAAAAAATGTATCTATATGGTAATAAAATAACAGCAGTAAAATTAGTCCCTTCTATTGAGATATCTCATTGCCCCGCCCATCTTTTTCTTATTTTCTTCAACTTCAGGTTTTTTCATCTGACTGCTCACTGACTTAATATCCCTTACAAGCTCATCAGAACACTCCTGGCAAAAACGCCCGGTTCTAATTGACTTACCGCATATTTCACACTCTAACAGCAAATTGCCCTCATCGCCTATTATTTCTAAGCGTCCTTCCCTGAGGTAAGTCTTTATTTTTCTTACGCTTATTTCTAATTCGTTTGATATTTGCACAACAGAAGCCCCGGGATTTTCATAAAGGTATTCCTTCACCCTTTTAAAATCTTCTTCGTCCTTTTTACTGCAAGTAGGACAAACAGGCTTTCCTATATATGCAAATATTTTTCCACAACTTCTGCAATTCCTCATTTCCATAATATTCAACTCCCACAATCCATGCATTTCTATTATGTATTTCGTCATATATAATAAAAAACTTTATTAGTATAATAAAAATTTTTACACATTTCTTCCTGTTGCCAAAACAGCAACAAAAACTTTCTCTGCCCCTGCCTCCTTTAATACACGGCTGCACTCATTTAACGTACTTCCTGTGGTCATTACATCATCAACAAGAAGTATGCTTTTGCCTTTTATTTTAGAAGGATGCACCACCAAAAAGGCCCCTTTAACATTGGATTCCCTCTTATATTTAGGCAAAAGGCTTTGACTTTCAGTATTTCTTATTCTTTTTAAAACGTGGGATTGTTCTTCTGTTTCTAATAGCTTCCCCAATTCTTTTGCAATAAGATATGCCTGGTTGTAGCCTCTTTTTTGTTCTTTATTTCTATGAAGAGGCACACTTAGTATCATGTCCGTATTTTGAAGGATTTCTGTTTCTTTTATTTTCTCTGCCAAGAGTCTTGCAAAAACCCTGTAATAGGACATTTTACCGTGGAATTTGTATCTGGTAATAGCATTTTTTACAATGCCTTTGTATTTAAAGAGACATAGTATTCCATCATAAAAATCACCGGGCTTAAGGGATATTTCTTCATTAAGAAAAGGGATTTTAGATGGACAGTCAGAACATATAAATTCTTCACTTTTAATATCCAAAATGTCATTGCAAAATATACATTTTGGCGGAAATAATAAGTTTTTTAACCATTTAATCAATTATACCACCAGCGAAATTAATTTTCCCACCAAATCTGAATTTCTATTGGTCTCCCTGTCATTTTGAATCATATCTTCAAGGCATTTTTTAGAACCTACCAGAATAACTAAATTCCTGGCTCTTGTAACAGCTGTATACAGTAAATTTCTTGTCAAAAGTACCGGGGGACCTGAAAAAACAGGCATTATTATTACCGGAAATTCACTTCCCTGGCTTTTGTGAACCGTGACGGCATATGCCAGCTCTAATTCATCTATAATTGTAAAGTCGTAGCTGACTATTTTTTCATCTTCAAAACACACAACCACTCTTTGCTCTTCATTGTCTATTTCACATATTATGCCTGTATCTCCGTTAAAAACTCCTGTACCATTTTCAAGGGGGTTGTCTTTCTTTTCCCATTTTAAATTATAGTTATTTTTTATCTGCATTACCTTGTCCCCTTCACGGAAGTAAAAATCCCTGAAGACCTTTTCCCTTTTGTTTTTATCCTGGGGATTTAATATTTCCTGAAGTTCTTTGTTTAAATTTGAAACTCCAACTATTCCCTTTCTCATAGGTGTCAAAACCTGAATATCCTTCATCGGGTCAAAACCGTAACAATTAGGTATTCTTGTGCTGCAAAGTTCCAATATGGTTTTTGCAATTTCCATAGGGGTATTTCTTGACACCAAAAAGAAATCCTTGTCCTTTTCGTTTAGAACAACATCTTCCCCTCTGTTTATACAGTGGGCGTTAACAACTATCATACTCTCCCGGGCTTGCCTGAATACTTCTGTCAGTTTTACCGTCTTAATAATACCGCTTTTTATAATGTCACTTAAGACATTTCCTGCACCCACCGGGGGGAGCTGATCCACATCTCCTACAAGTATCAGCCTTGTACCATACGCTATGGCTTTAAGCAAATTGTTCATAAGAAGTATATCCACCATAGACATCTCATCTATTATAACCACATCCGCCTCAATGGGGTTTCCTTCAGTCTTCATAAACACAAGCTGATCCCCGTCCCCAACATACCCTATTTCTAAAAGTCTGTGTATGGTTTTTGCCTCATATCCTGTGGCTTCCGTCATTCTCTTTGCAGCCCGGCCTGTTGGGGCTGCCAATGCAACCTCATACCCTTCACCATCTAACAGGCTTATTATTGTCTTTATAATGGTGGTTTTACCCGTTCCGGGACCTCCGGTAATTACCAGCACACCGTTTGTTAAGGCTTCCCTTACCGCCTCTTTTTGTTTATCGGCAAGTATTATCCCTTCTTTTTCCTGGATAGCTTCAATTTTTTTATCAAAATCCTTTAAATCAAATTTAAACTCTGCCATGGACAGGTTAAAAAGCCTTCTGGCAACACCAAGCTCTGCATTATAAAATGCACTTAAATACACTCTGTTGTGGTCTTCACATTTTTCCACATAAACAGACTTGTCCATTACAAGGGATATAAGGACATTGTCAATGTTGGAAATATCAACATCCAAAAGATTGGAAGTGTATTCTGTCAAGTTATCACTTCTCACAAAAGTATGTCCTGCCGCTGCTGCCTGGGACAGCACATACTTTATACCGCTTGCAATTCTGTGTTCTGAATCAGGGGCAATTCCTATGGTTTTTGCAATCCTGTCTGCAGTTTTAAATGTTATTCCATGTATTTCTTCTGCAAGTATATATGGATTTGATCTGATTTTTTCAATTGTACCGCTTCCAAAGTGCTTGTATATTTTAGCAGAAAAGCTTGGGCTTATTCCATATTCCTGCAAAAACATTACCACATCTTTAAGTTCCTTCTGCTCTGCAAATATCTCTCCTATTTTCAAAGCCTTTTCCAGCTTTATACCCTTTATAGTTGCCAACTCTTCTGGATGGAATTGGATTATATTTAAAGTATCCTCCCCGAATCTTTTTACAATTTTTCTGGCGGTGGCAGGTCCCACGCCTTTTATAAGTCCTGAGCCTAAATACTTTTCAATGGCTTCAATTGTCTTTGGGAGGGTTTTTTCATACATCTCAACCTTAAGCTGTTCGCCATAATCCGGGTGATTCACCATTTTGCCGGTAACTTTCAGCGTTTCTCCCACGTTTATAAATGGCATGAAACCTACAGCTATTATGGTTTCCTCATCGTTTTGTATTTCGCATACAGTAAATCCGTTTACTTCGTTTGTGAATATTATTTCTTCAACCACACCCTCATAAGTAACCAACATATATACACCCTTATCACATATAATTTATTTTATTATAACACAGCAGTAAAGCAGCGACAATTAGGGTGTAAAATAAGGTTTTCTATGCTTTTTCTAAACAAAATTCAATAAATATATCCATATTTGTATCCTTAACTGATTTTAAATTTTTGCAAAATGTTTTCAATTCTACTTCTTCCGATGCAGTATACTTACTTGAAATGGGAAATATTCTAATATATTCTTTCTTTCGTTCACTTCCTTTTTTATCAAATTTTATATTGGCTTTATCCAATACATCTTCAAGTGCCGGACTGTTAAATATTGGGACGATGTAGTCATATGCCCAGTGGCCTCTAAACATCGATTTATTTATGTACTCTTCTTTTTGTTTTTCTGTACAATCATCTGTATCCATTATTGTAAATATTTTGAAATCAGACGAAATCCTCTTTTTCTTTTTTCATATACAATCTCCACGTCACAAAAGTTTTTTAAGAATGCATTCATCGTTCGAAATCTGGAATCGTTTAAAATATTCATTAAACTGGTAATCTGTATTGATTTTTCTCCTTTTTTATCGCTTATTATTTCTATTTTCAATCTTAAATTGGATTTTATGTATTCGCACATCTGCTTTTCAGATTTTCCATGTACTATAACAATGGCTTTTAAATTGCAAGGCTTAAATTTTGCCATTTCACCCCCTTCTATTCCATTATCTCTAACAGTTCTTCAAAATCAATATCCCTGGTAAATGGTATTCCGCCATACATCCCTTTTAAATATCTATTTCTGTAATTCAAATTTGGATGAGTTCTGTCCTCAAATTCTACAATTGATACTAATTCTTTATTTGCATCTTTATCCACAAAAAATGTGTAAATATATTCCGGATTAATGTCCGGTGATTCCAAAAACATGGTATTGTGTGTTGTAATGATTAATTGACCTCTAGTTGAGTCGGAAATATTGCATAAAACATTATTAATAAGCAACTCATGGATACCTGTATCTAATTCGTCAATAATAACGGTTCTTCCTTCAACACTCATCAAAAGAAAGGGCATTATTTGCAATAAAGCTTGTGTTCCCGTGGACTCTAATTCGTAGCTTATATCAACAATTTTTCCATACATCATTTTTTTAAAGAACAAATTATACTTTATTTTTCCATCAATTTTTTCCCGTTTGTAATAAGCTTCTTTAATGTCTGAATACGCCAGTGTAAAAAACTCATTTATCATTTTTTCTGCTTTATTTAACTCTTCTTCATCTTCAATGGATATTACTCCCTCATCAAGATCTTTAAAAATTTTATGGCGAAGTCCTCTAAAACCTCTTTCTATACCATATCCTGACTTTACACGGACGGACATTAAAATGAATGATACCAGTACTTCATAAAGGCGCTCATTAATCCTTTGCTTTACATATCCATCAGCTTTATCCTCAATTTCAAAAATAAGAATTGACAAAAAGCTATGCTTACCATTGTATTTTTCTAATAAATCATAAAACTCCTTTAAGTATTCACCATCTTTAAATATTTTCTCATTAACTTTGATCTTGTCTCCAGCTATTTCAAAAAACAGAGTTCTATTTTTATTTAACACATATTCTAATTTTTCATGAACAATTTTGCTGTCATCATATTCTATAAGATATCTCCCATGTTTGTTTTCAATTACAAATTCAAACTCAAGAACCATGTTTTCAGTAGAATTAATTGTCTTGCAACTTTTAATAATTGATTCTGTATCTTTTAAATTTTCAGCAATCCATTTTCTGAATTCTTCATCATGTATTAAATCTTTTAAATCATTCCTGTCTATAAGCTTCTGTAATTCTGTCCTTGCCAACATGGTACTTAACGATTCGCATAAGGTAAAAAATACTGACGCAAAATTGGATTTTCCTACTCCGTTTTCACCATATATAACAACTAAAGGTTTTGGTTGTTTTTTCTTGGCAGATAAATCAACATCCAAATTAATTAGAGATTTATAATTTTTAATTTTCACACGTGTAAACATTTCATCACCCCTCTATATTCTACACATATTATACGCATTTATGTTATAAATTATAACACATTTTAATTTTTTATCAATGTTTATTATGTGATTTTTATTTATTAAATGGAATATTAATTTCTTTGTTTCATTAATTTTGTTCTATTTTTAAAGTAAATTCAATTTCTATACTAAGTACACTAAGTAACATCCGTGCCCTAAAATTCATATACTAATACAACTAAAACTGCATTATTTAGGAGAGATGAGCCTTGAGTGAAAAGATTTTTGAATTTATAATGGTTATCCTTGCTACATACGGACTTATTACAGTTATTTACGATCTGATTTTAACAATAAAAAACAAATCAAAATACAAAAACTCAATGATTAAACTTGTGCTAATTGTAAAAAACCAGGGAGATACCATTGAAGGGGTGCTTAGAAATGTCCTTCCAAGAAACTTCATTAGAAAACTCATGCCTGGGGGAAAGCTCACCATATTAGACATGGGTTCCAAAGACGATACACTGGAAATACTTCAAAAACTAGAAATAGATTACCCCTGCCTGGAGGTTTTAAAACAAAGTGAAAAGGAAGCTATTTTTAATTCCTTTGAAGAAGAAGGAAAGTTGGAAGTCAACTAAAAAAAAGAGTTTCTTCTCCCTTTCATTTTTAAAAGCAAGAAGAAACTTTTTTCCCTGTCTTTTTAAAATTATTACATTTTTGCTGCCTCTTCACGAAGCACATCTGCCTTGTCTGTCCTTTCCCAGGGCAGGTCTAAATCTGTTCTTCCAAAATGGCCGTATGCTGCCGTTTGCTTGTATATAGGTCTTCTTAAATCTAGAGTCTTTATTATGCCTGCCGGCCTTAAATCAAAATGCTTTTCAATCAATTTTTCTATTTTTTCTTCGTCTATTGTACTTGTTCCAAAAGTATCAACCCTTACTGATACAGGTCTTGCAACACCTATTGCATAAGCCAGCTGAACTTCACACCTTTTAGCAAGTCCTGCTGCCACTATATTTTTTGCAACATAACGTGCTGCATATGTTGCTGAACGGTCAACTTTTGTGGGGTCCTTTCCTGAAAATGCCCCTCCACCGTGTCTTGCAAATCCACCATAAGTATCTACAATTATCTTTCTTCCGGTAAGACCAGCATCCCCTTGAGGTCCTCCTACAACAAACCTGCCTGTCGGATTAATGAAAAACTTGGTGTTGTCATCAATTAAATCAGAAGGTATTACAGGCTTTATAACATGTTCAATAATATCTTTTTTTATTGTTTCTAAATCAACATCTTCACTATGCTGGGTAGAAATTACCACAGTGTCCACCCTCACCGGCTTGTCCTCTTCATATTCAACTGTCACCTGGGACTTCCCATCAGGTCTTAGATACTTAAGTATGCCTTCCTTCCTTACATCTGCAAGCTTTTTTGTAAGCTTGTGTGCTAAAGAAATTGGCATGGGCATCAATTCCGGAGTTTCATCACAAGCGTACCCGAACATCATTCCCTGGTCACCTGCGCCAATTGCTTCAATTTCTTCCTCTGATATTTCCCCTGTCTTTGCTTCTAAAGCTTTATCAACACCCATAGCTATATCAGGTGACTGTTCATCTATTGCAGTCAAAACAGCACATGTATCCCCGTCGAATCCAAACTTTGCCCTGTCATATCCTATCTCTTTTATCGTCTGCCTTACAATCTTAGGTATATCTACATAACAGCTGGTTGTAATCTCGCCTGAAACAAGAACCAGCCCGGTTGTAACCGCCGTCTCACAAGCTACTCTCGCCATAGGATCTTCAGCATAAATCGCATCCAACACCGCATCAGATATCTGATCGCATATTTTGTCCGGATGTCCTTCAGTTACGGACTCAGACGTAAATAATTTTCTCGCCATCTCCAAAACCTCCTTAATTTAAGTGTCCCCCCTGGACACTGTTTTAAACATACTTATAAAGTTGCCATAAAAAAACCTCTTTTTTTAAAAAAGAGGATTAATCACAACTCCTCATCTTTCAGGGTCTTTACCCTGTAGGAATTGGCACCGTGATACCACTGGTTCCGGTTGCCGGGTTTCATTGGGCCCATTCCCTCCACCTCTCATGATAAGGCTTTTTATATTTATTTTTTACAATGCATAATTTATCATATCCACCCTGTTTAGTCAAGATATTTTTAAACCAAAATTTTGTTTCACTATTGATAATTAAATTCATATTCTTTTATTTAATTATTATGTTGTACTGCTAATAATCTCTTCAAATTCCTGTCCATCAATTTTTTCTTTCTCTATCAATGCATTAGCTACTGCATGAAGTGTATTTATATTATCCTTTAGTATTTTCATTATTTTTTCATAGCATGTATCTATTATGTGTTTAACTTCTTTGTCAATCTGCGCTGCTATTTCTTCACTGTAATTTCTTGTCTGGGCAAAATCCCTTCCTATAAACACTTCGTCACTTTCATTGCCGAAAACTAAGTTTTTAAGGTTGTCACTCATTCCGTACTTGGTTATCATGCTTCTTGCTACCCCGTTTGCCATCTTCAGATCCTGGTAGGCTCCTGTGCTTATCTCACCAAGTACAAGCTGCTCTGCAGCCCTTCCCCCTAATGCAACGGTTATCTTTTCTAAAAGGTGGGATTTTGTATTGTAGTTTTTGTCTTCATCAGGTTTATGAGCAGTATAACCCCCGGCCATACCTGAAGGTATTATTGATATTCTGTCTACCCTGTCAGTTGTGGATACGTATTTTACAGCCATAGCATGACCTGCTTCATGGTAAGCTGTAAGCCTCTTTTCTTTATCACTCATAACCCTGCTCTTCTTCTCAGGTCCCACAACAACCTTAAACACAGCTTCTTTAATTTCTTCCATGGTTATCTTCGTCTTTTCAGCTCTTGCCGCTAAAAGGGCAGCCTCATTAAGAAGGTTTTCCAAATCTGCACCTGTAAAGCCCGGTGTACTTTTTGCCAATTCATCCAGCCTTACATCTTCAGATAACGGCTTACCCCTTGCATGAACTCTTAAAATTTCTTCCCTTCCTTTGATGTCCGGTAAGCCCACCACAACCCGCCTGTCAAATCTTCCGGGTCTTAAGAGGGCCGGGTCTAAAATATCAGGTCTGTTGGTTGCCGCCAAAATAATTACTCCTTCATTTACACCAAAACCGTCCATCTCAACAAGGAGCTGGTTTAGCGTCTGTTCACGCTCATCATGGCCACCCCCAAGTCCTGCACCACGGTGTCTTCCAACGGCGTCAATCTCATCTATAAAAATAATACATGGTGAATTCTTCTTTGCCTGTTCAAAAAGATCCCTTACCCTTGATGCACCAACACCTACAAACATTTCCACAAAATCAGAACCACTTATGCTGAAAAAAGGAACTCCTGCCTCCCCGGATACCGCTTTTGCCAATAGGGTCTTACCTGTTCCCGGAGGTCCTACCAATAGCACTCCCTTAGGAATTCTGGCTCCTAATTCAACAAACTTTTTAGGGTTTTTCAAAAACTCTACTATTTCCTGTAGTTCCTCTTTTTCTTCCTTTGCTCCTGCCACATCGTTGAAATTAACTTTCTTTTTATCATCAATGGTCATCTTTGCCCTGCTCTTACCAAAGGACATAACCCTGTTTCCCCCTCCGCCCTGGGACTGCTGGAGGAAGAATATCCAAAAAAGCACAACTATAACTATTAAGCCCAGTGTAGGTATCATAGCTACCCACCATGGGGGTGTTGAAGGCTCTTTAAAAATGTATACAAAGCCACCTTCCTGGGTGTAGTATTCTTCTACTTGCAGGGAAAATAAGTGCACATCAGGTATATACACCGTCCTGGTCCTGTTTGGTCCTTCTCCTTTCAACAATACTGTAGCAGCATTTCCCTCAAGCTCAATTTTTTCCACATTGCCGTTTTTAATTTGCATTAAAAGTTCAGAATAGTACATATCATCGGGCTTTCCGCCACTTTGAAAAAATATGAGAACTAACATTAGTATTATAAGCAATACTATATAAAAGCTCATGTTCTTAAAATGTTTCAAATAGCTCCCTCCTTAACCTTGTAAATAACCACCTCTTGTATAACCTATACATCCTTTAAATTATTCTACAAATACAACAAAAAATCAATATAAAAAACATTAAAACCATTTTTTTAATGTTTATTCATAATAAATATGCGGTTTTAGTACACAGACATCCGGTAAATTTCTATATCTTTCTGCAAAATCCATTCCATAACCAACTACAAATTCATCCGGTATTTCTATTCCCTTATATTCTATTTCAATTTCAACTTCTCTTCTGGAAGGCTTATCTAGTGCAGCACAGCATTTTACATCTTTAGGTCCCCTTGCTTGAAAAAGATCTTTCAAATATTTCAATGTAAGCCCTGAATCCACCAAATCTTCAACTATTAAAACATGTTTTCCCATTACGTCAATATCAACATCTTTCATTATACGCACTACACCGGAGGAACGGGTGGAATCACCGTAGCTGGAAACTGAAATAAAATCCAGGTCCAAAGGTATGTCTATATGCCTTATGAGGTCTGATAAAAACACCACGCCTCCTTTTAATACGCCTATCAAAACAAGCTTTTTCCCTCTGTAGTCAGCTGAAATTCTTTTCCCAAGTTCTTCTGCACTTTTTTGCAGCTCTTCCCTTGTAATTAAAACTTTTTCAATATCCTCAAGCATGTTTACCTCCAGTTTTTAGCCATTACTTTTTTATTTTTTAAATTGTATTTTTGATCAATTTTTTATAATCTGTATTACAATTTATAATATTATAATCTTTTTCTATAATCCTTTTATAATCAATATTATAATTTATAATTTAATTTATAGTCAAATTTATAATTTCAAGTCTATAATTAATTTTTTTAAGTTTTAATTTTTAGAATTTTAAGTTTCAAGTTTTATAAATTCAAGTTTTAATATTTTTTGGGTGTCTTTGGTAATTTTGAATTTATCACTTATAACATATCCTATAATCCACACTATTTCCTTGCCTTTTGCCACAAGTGGAATGTGGTTCCTTATATCTATCGGTATTTTTTCATCAATAAAATACTTTTTTAATTTTTTAGTGCCATTTGAGTTAACGGGCTTAATTATATCCCCGCCCTCCCTTTTTCTTATATTTATTCCACCCTTAAGCTTGTCATAATCAAAATATTGAACTTTAGAGGTTTTCTGATTTTTTTTATAATCTGCTGTATTTAAACCGTTAATTATACTTGCCCTTAAAATAAACTTATCTTCCTGTACTAAAGTATCTCCTGGTATATTTAGCTTTACATTGTAAAGATTAACCTGTGGAAAACCTTTGAATTGATACACCTTCAAAGTCCGGTACGATTTTTCAACCCTAATCTTGTGGGGGAGATGTATCACTGCCCCAACCCTGCCATCTAAAGCCAGCCCGATAGCATCATCAATGTGTATACTTTCTATACCTCTTATAAATCCTGTCACTTCTTTTATTGCCTTTCTCAAAATCCTCCCCTTAACACCCTTATGATAATTATTAAATATTTCTGTATTTAATTCTACTTCTCCTTCACTTCTTTTTACTAAAGCTTTATTATACAATTTATCTGTATAATATTCAATAAAATCATTTTCATTTTTAATTATTTCAGACATTTTTACAAGTTTTGATACAATGTCTGTACTAAAACTCTCATTAATGTAGGGTATCAAATCAAGCCTTATTTTGTTTCTGGTATAAATTGATTCTAGATTTGTCCTGTCAATTCTAGGCTTTAACTTGTATTTATTACAATACCCTTCAATTTCCAATCTGTCAATACCAAGGAGGGGCCTTATAATTTTGCCTCTTTTAAAATCCATGCCTCTAAGGCCTGAAAGCCCTGTACCCCTTATTATGTTCATAAGTACCGTCTCTGCCTGGTCATTTTTGTTGTGTGCAACAGCTATTTTATCTCCATTAAATTCTTTTGCCGCCTTTTCAAAAATCCTGTACCTTTCCTCTCTTCCTGCTTCTTCTATGGAAAGCTTTTTCTTTTTTGCAATATCCGTTAAATTAATTTGTTCTGTCCTTAAGTCAACATTTAGCTTTTTGCAAAGGATTTTGACATATTCTTCATCATCAAAAGAATCCTGACCCCTTAGCATGTGATTTACATGAACTGCTTTAATCTTAATATTCATAATCTTTTCAATGCTTTTTAGAACATGAAGAAGGCACACCGAGTCCGGACCGCCGGATAAGCCCACTACTACGGTATCCCCTCTCTCAATAAGATTTTTATCCTTTATATCTTTCAAAACTTTTTCTACAATAGCATCATTTATCATACCATTTTCATTAATATTATTTTCAATCATAATGAGTAAATATAACTCCCCTGTCCTTTATTTTGCGCTTCATTTTCTACTCCCGGAACTTTTCTAAATTGGCAAATTTAGTGTACTGGCCAAGCCATGCCAATTCAACAGTTCCGGTGGAGCCATTTCTGTGCTTTGCAATTATTACCTCTGCTACATTCTTTTTTTCAGTCTCTGGATTATAATAATCGTCCCTGTATAGAAACATTACAATGTCTGCATCCTGCTCAATGGCACCTGATTCCCTTAAATCACTTAATATAGGCCTGTGATCCCCTCTAAGCTCCGGTGCACGGCTAAGCTGGGATAGTGCTATAACAGGAACGTTTATTTCCTTTGCAAGAATTTTTAAAGACCTGGATATTTCTGATATTTCCTGCTGTCTGTTTTCACTCCTGCCCCTTCCTTGCATAAGCTGCAAATAGTCAATTACAACAAGTCCAAGGTCTTTTTCAATTTTCAGTCTCCTGCATTTTGCCCGTATTTCTGCAGCTGTAACCCCAGGGGTATCATCTATAAAAATGGGGGCATCAGAAATAGGTCCTAACGCTTTGGCTATCTTTTGCCAATCACTGTCTTCTAACTGACCGGTTCTCATTCTCTGGGCATCCACCATGGCTTCACAGCACAGCATCCTGTTGACAAGCTGCTCCTTTGACATCTCAAGACTGAATATGGCAACCGGCACCTGGGAGTGAATTGCCGCATACTGTGCAATATTTAAAGCAAAAGAAGTCTTTCCCATGGCAGGTCTTGCTGCAATTAAAATTAAGTCAGAATTATGAAGCCCTGCCGTCTTATGGTCAAGATCTATAAAACCTGTTGGTATTCCTGTAACACTTCCCTTACTGTTATAAAGCTCTTCCAACCTGTCAAATGTCTCAATCAGTACATCCTTTATCTGGGCAAAGCCCTGACTGTTTCTTCCCTGAGAAATGTCAAAAATACCTTTTTCTGCTTTGTCCAGTATATACTCCACTTCTTCTGCTTGTTCATATCCCATATTAATTATTTCAGAAGAAATTTTTATAAGTTTTCTCAATATGGATTTTTCTTCAACAATTTTTGCATAGTGCTTTGCATTGGCGGTGGTTGGAACTGCATTAACCAGACCGGTCAGGTATTCCAACCCTCCCACGGCATCTAAAGAACCCCTTATTTTAAGTTGTTCAGAAACTGTAATTAAATCAATGGGCTCCCCTCTTTCGTACAAATCCATAATAGCCTCAAAAATTTCCTTGTGGTCATCCCTATAGAAATCTGATACATCAATTATTTCCGTTATAGAGGACAAAACCTCTTTGTCCAAAAGAGAAGCACCCAAAACTGACTGTTCAGCTTCTATACTCTGGGGAGGCACCCGCCCTAATGAACTTAAATCCATATTATTTTACCCCTCTTCACCTTGCTCCACTTTAACAGTGATTTTACCTGTTACACCGGGATATACTTTTACTTCACCTTCATATGTCCCCAAAGCCTTTATGCTGTCCGGAAAATTAATTTTTTTCCTGTCTATTTTTATATTGTGTTTCTTTTCCAGCTCATCTGAAACATCTTTACTTGTAATGGAGCCAAATAATTTCCCGTTTTCACCTGCTTTTACTTTAAACTCTACAGTAATTTTTTCAAGCTTTTTGCAAAGTTCCTTTGCCTCTTCAAGCTCTTTGCTCTTTCTCTTCTCCTCTGCTTTCTTTTTAATTTTCATTTCATTCACGTTTTTTGTATTTGCCTCTACTGCAAGACCCTTTGGAAGCAAAAAGTTTCTTGCATATCCGTCACTTACATTTACCAATTCATCTTTTTTACCCAAACCCTTTACATCTTCTTTTAAAATAACCTTCATATTACCTCTCCTCCAAACTATATACTTATCCAAATTATACTTATCAAAATTAAGGTTTTTTGCGGTTTTGTGTTATCATGCTACTCCTTTTTACTGTTATCCGGTGTTTCCTCCCTGTACTCATCTATGGCCTTTTTTAATTTTTCAATGGCCTCCTCAGTGGAAACACCTTGAAGCTGGGCACCTGCAAAGGTTAAGTGACCTCCTCCTCCAAGCTTCTCCATTATAATCTGTACATTTATATCCCCTAAGGATCTTCCGCTTATTGAAATACCCTCATCTATATTGCAAAGCACAAAGGCTGCCTGAATCCCCTTAAGGTTTACAAGCTGGTCTGCTGCCTGTGCAGCTATTACAGTTGCATTTTTTATATCAGGGGGACAAACTGATATGGCAATGTTTTCACTGTACATCTGTGCATCTTTAACGGCATTTGAAATATGGGTGTATGTATCCAAATCATTTTGAAACATTTGTTTAACTGCAACGGTATCCACCCCTTGCCTTCTTAAAAATGCAGCCGCCTCAAATGTCCTGACTCCAGTCTTAAATGTAAAGTTTTTTGTATCCACAACTATTCCTGCATACAGTGCTTCCGCCTCAATGGGGGCAAGTTTTATCTTTTCTTCAACATACTGTAAAATTTCTGTAACCAACTCACAAGTTGAGGAGGCGTATGTCTCCTGGTATGTAAGTACTGCATTTTGCAGATAATCAACCCCCCTCCTGTGGTGGTCAATGACAACTATCTGCTCTGTATATTTTATCAAATCCGGTGCTTCTGTAAAGCTGGGTTTGTGTGTATCCACAATAACCAGCAAAGTCTTTTTGTTTATTTTTTCAAGGGCATCCCCGGTGGATATAAACAAACCCTCATATTCCTTGCTGCTTTCAATTTTAGAAATCATGCATTCAATATTGGGGTTTGACTTATTTAAAACAATATTAGCTTCCTTCCCTCTTTTAGTTGCAATGCTGTAAATCCCCAAAGCAGAACCAAGGCAGTCTATATCACAATTTTTGTGTCCCATAATTATAACCTCTGATGCCTGGTCAATAAGCTCCCTTAGTGCAAATGCAATTACCCGAGCCTTTACCCTGGTTCTCTTTTCAATCTCCCTGGTTTTGCCACCGTAGAAGGATATTTCCTCCCCGTCCTTTATAACAACCTGGTCTCCCCCTCTTCCTAAGGCAATATCCAGTGCAGCATTTGCATGGCGGAATTTATCCAAAAGGGAACCTTCCCCTTTCCCGATACCAATACTTAGTGTAACGGGTATTGTATTTCCAACATTTATTTCTTTAACACTGTCCAAAATGTCAAACTTTTTCTCCTGAAAGGTTTTTAGATATTTGTTTTCAAAAATAAACAGGTATTTGTCCCTTTCGTACTTTTTAACAATCCCATTGGCATATGCAGTCCAATTATTTATTTTAGTTTCTATTTCTACAACCATTTGGGGTCTTTTGGTGTCTTCAGTACTCTGCATCAAATCATCATAATTATCTATAATAAAAACACCCACCACCGTTTTCTCGTCATCATATGTTTTTTTCAGGTTTACCAGTTCTGTATTATCAATAAAATACAGAAGCAGTATAATTTCATCTTCATTAATCCTTTTATCAACTTTTATAAAATTCCCTAAAACACAATAATTTCTATCGTGTATTTTGATTTCATCGGAAAAATTCATAGTTTCATTTGAAAAACTTTCGGGATTTAAGTCTTTTGTAAAAGTCTGTATTGCCTTTTCCAGCAATTCCTCCCCTTCAAATATTTTCTTAAAAGAGGAGTTGTACCAGATTATAGTCCCGTCCAGCTCAATTAACACCAGGGGCATTGGAAAATTCAGTAAAGTATCCTTTGTTGCTACATCAATATTGAATGTAAGGTTTTCAATATATTGGGTTATTTCCTTTTTTCTCTTATAATTATATCTAAAGTGATAGTACAAAAGGAATAAGAAAAATACAAACCCCGGTGCTGCAACCTTTATTTCTAAAAAAGCAATTATTGTTAATAGTAAAAGTATTACAAAAAGATAAAAACCTGCTTTTTGTATAAAGATTCCTGTAAACTTTTTTCCCTTCATTATTTCTTCTCCTGTATTTCTTAAAGCATGCCTGTTTTTTAAAAATAATGCTTATATTAAATCAGCTTATGTTGCTCATTCTTGAAGAGTCAAGATGTTTTGCAAGTTCTGACAAATCACCGTAATGCTTTTCTATATCGGTATTTTCTATAAGTCCGAGCTTTACTTTATTTCTTATTTTTATTTCAATTGCATTATAATTTATGCCCAGCCGTCTTCCTAAAAGGTAGCATATTAAAATGATGTTTGACAAAGTATCTGCCACTGCATCGTGGACCTCTTCTTTCATCCCGTTTACCAGTACCTTAAAAAGAGCGGCAATATCGGCAAGCAGCTCACTCTTTAACCATTCTATAATTTTTATATTTCTTGTAATGTCAATTTCTCTGTCAAAAAAAGCCATGTAATCACTCCAAATGTTTCTATTTTGGTGGTATGTCTGATACTCTTTCATTATTATAGCATTAAATATTTATTACGTGTGAAATTTCCCAAAAACAATATCATACTCCTAATACGCATTATGTGTATTTATGATATTCTTCCAATAAGCATTATACGTTTTTATGCTACTCTTCTAATACGTATTCAGGATATGAGCCTAAAAATTTATAAAAAGACGTTTTTCTCTTTACCATTGTCAAAGCATCCCTTACATTATCTTCTTCAATATGCCCGTTTAAATCCACAAAAAATATGTAGCTTCCAAGCTTATCTTTTACAGGTCTTGATTCAATCCTAGTCATATTAATATCCAAAAGGTTAAATATGTCAAGTATCCTGTAAAGACTTCCCGGTTTATTGGCAGTTGAAAAAACTATGGAGGTTTTGTTTCTTTGCTTTCTTTCCCCGCCTTTTTTGGATATGATTACAAACCGTGTTAAGTTATTAAAATTATCCTGTATGGCTCTGTCTATAACCTCTAAATTGTAAACACCGGCTGCAGTAAGAGGTCCTATTGCCCCCATGTCCCCTTCGCCTTCTGAAACTTCCCTTGCAGCTTCAGCGGTACTGTAAACGTATTTTATTGCGGCAGCCGGAAATTTAGAATCTAAATATTTCCTGCACTGCCCGATAGCCTGGGGATGGGACAAAATAAGCTTTATGTCTTCTGTTTTTGTGCCTTTTTTTACCATGAAATTTTGATTAACTGCTATAATTATTTCACCCTTAATTTTAAGGTTTACATCTGTGGCAAGCATATCTAAAGTAACACTTACTGCACCCTCAATGGAATTTTCTATGGGCACTACAGCCTCATCCACTTCATCTTTATCCACTGCATAAATTAAATCAGTCATGGTGCTGTAAGGGCATTCACAAAAACCATCTCTGCCGTTAATGTATTTAATGGCAGCTTCTTGGGAAAAAGTCCCCCTTGGACCTAAAAAACCTACCTTTATCATAATGTCTCCTTAAAATATTGCTTTATTTTTTTATAATTTTGTATAATTTATTTTCTAATCTATAGATTTCTATAGATTTTATAATAACATTATTTTTTCACTTTTCCAACAGTCTTACGGGTAAAATTATGTTTATAATATCAAAAAAATTAAGTGCTGTGCAAGGATTTTTTAAAGAAAAATGTTTTTGTATATTTGTTTTAATGCCTTGATATAAATTGATTATGGTGATATATTATAGAATAAGTAATTAATATTTGAGAATGTTTTCCTGTCCTTTTGAAGTTTAGAATTTTAAAAATTTTTTTTATAATATATATTTTTTGATAATGTATAATATGTAATGGTCGATATAATTTATTGAGAAAAATTACTCATTTCTAATAAATAACAGGCGATAGGTGGTGATTTTGTGTCAATTGATTTAATTAAATCCATCAAAGAAGCAGAAGATAAGGCAGAAGAAATCAAGAAAAAATCCTTAGAAGACTCAAGACAGATTATTTCCGATGCAAGGGAAAAAGCAAAAAAAATTATTGAAGAAGCAGAGGAAAGTGCCGAAAAAGAGGCTAAGGAGATTATTGAAAAGGCAAAAATTTCTGCAAATAAGGAAATTGAAAAGCTCAAGGAAGAAGTTTCAAAAGAATGCGACACCATTAAAAACAGTTCCAGAAAAAATTTAGACAAAGCAGTAGAGATAATAATAGGAAGGATTGTGAAGCCTGATGGCAATAGTTAATATGAATAAATTGTCACTAATAGGCCTTAAATCAGATAAGGAAAAAATTCTTGAGACCTTTATGAAGATGGGCGTGGTGGAAGTTACAGACCTTAAGGAAGAAATGTCCTCAGAAGAATGGGGTAAACTGGTTTCAAATGAAGATAATGCTAGGGAAATATCTGAGTTAAATTCTAAACTTGATAAAATATCAGCCTCAATCGAATACCTGTCAAAGTTTGATAAAAGAAAAAAGGGACTTTTCTCTTCAAAAAGAAAGGTAAGTATTGATGACTATAACACTGTAGTTAAAAATCAGGATAAACTTTGGAAAGTTATTGACGATATTTCTGAATATGATAAAAAACTCTCAAACTTAAAATCTGAAATAAATAAAAATACAAATCTTATTTTAAATTTAAAACCTTGGGAAAAACTAGATATTCTTCTTGATATGGCAGGTACTAAAGAAACCACCGTCCTTACCGGTGTGGTTCCTGAAATCGTTAATACAGACAGATTAGGTGAGGAGCTTTCTAATGAAGTCCCGGAAAGCTATTTTGAAGTTGTAAGCAAAGACAGAGAACAAAGTTATCTTCTTGTTATTTACTTAAACTCAAAAGCTGAGGATGTTATGAGAGTACTTAAGCAGTACGGCTTTAGTAAATCTTCTTTAGAAAAGTTTTCTGGAACTTCCAACGAAAATATAAAAAGTCTTTCAAAAAGTATCAAGGACCTTGAGAATGAGATTTCTTCCATAGAAGAAAAAATATCTTCTTTTGCAGATTATCAAGGGGATCTTGAAATTCTGCACGACTATATACTTGTTGAAAGGGACAGAAAAAAAGCAGCAGGTATTACACTTAATACTAATGACTCTTTCTTTCTTCAAGGATGGGTGCCGGAAACTTCGGCAAACCAGGTAAAAGAAGTTATTGAAAAAAAATTTGACTGCTTTTTAGAAATTACCGAAGCTGGCGAAGATGAGGATTTTCCTATCCTTCTTGTTAATAAGGACTTTGCAAGTTCTGTAGAGTCTATAACAGAGATGTACAGTCTTCCAAACAGGAATGAAGTGGATCCAAATGCCATAACCGCCCCGTTTTTTGTGCTGTTTTTTGGGCTGATGTTAGGAGACGGCGGCTATGGTCTTATAATGGCAGCTGTTTCAATATTTGTGTTATTAAAGTTCAAATTGGAGGAAGATACCAAAAAGTTTATGAAGCTCATGATGTATTGTGGTTTTGCCACAATGCTATGGGGGGCACTTTTGGGAGGTTGGTTTGGAATTGAAGCTTTAGGGAAAACTGCCCTATGGTTTAACCTTACAGACGAACCTCAAAAAATGCTTAGCTTCTCCCTTCTTTTTGGTGTCATCCACATCTATGCGGGACTTGGTGTAAAAGCCTATAACCTTTACAGGCAAAAAAAATACTTAGACATTATATTTGACGTGTTTTTCTGGTATGTAATGTTTACAGGTTTTGCACTCTTCCTGCTTCCATATATCCCTATAGTGGATAAAGAAGCTGTCACAGGACTGGTTAGACTGGGTAAATATCTTCTTGTAATTGGAGCTGTACTCCTTATTCTAACTCAAGGTCGCCATAACAAAAACATAATAGGAAAAATTATAGGCGGTGTTTCAAGCCTTTATGATTTAATAGGATTTTTAAGTGACCTTCTATCCTATTCAAGACTTTTAGCCCTAGGCCTTGCAAGTTCAGTTATAGCAGCAATTGTCAACCAATTAGCTTTAATGATGGGATTTAGTAATATTTTGAAAGTGGTATTTGTTGTAGCAGTTTTAATTTTTGGACACCTGTTTAACTTTGCAATAAACGCCCTTGGGGCATATGTGCATTCAAGCAGGCTCCAGTATATTGAGTTTTTTGGGAAGTTTTATGAGGGTGGGGGCACAGCCTTTGAACCCTTAAAAGTAAATACAAAATACATCAATCTAAAATACTAGGAGGTAGAAAATTATGAAGGAATTTTTAACAGATGGTAATTTTTGGGCAATATTAGGAGCTACAATAGCATTTTTTGTGGCAGCTATAGGTTCATCCAAGGGTGTTGGAATAGCCGGACAGGCTGGTGCCGGTGTTTTAACTGAAGACCCTGGGAAATTCGTTCCTGTTATGATTCTGGAAGCTCTTGCCAGTACCCAGGCGATTTACGGCTTCGTTATTGCCTTTTTAACCATTGGTAAAATTGATATATCTACAGCTATGGCTTTAAAAGACGGATTTGTACTGTTCTTTGCAGGAATCCCTGTTGGAATTGTAGGTTTGGTATCAGGTATTATTCAGGGAAAAGTTGCCGCTGCAGGAATACACATGATAGCTAAAAGACCAGAAGGTTTAGGTAGGGCTATTACTCTTGCACTAATGGTTGAGATGTTTGCTATTTTAGCTTTCATAATTTCATTCTTAATGTTAGGTGAAGTTGGTTAATGGTTAATACTAATAAAGGAGTGTCTCCTATATGTCGGGAATAAACAAAATTAAAGAAAGGATACTTGAAGAAGCCCGCCTGCAGGCAGAAGAAACTGTTAAAAGGGCAGAAGAGGAAGCATCCGAAATAATAAATAGTGCTAAAAAAGAAGCTGAAGAATTGAAAAAACAAATTATAGATAAAGCAAATTCAGAAGCCTTGGAAGTGAAAAAGAGACTAAAAGCAGGGGCTGAGCTTGAAGCCAGAAAACAAAGGCTTCAAGCCAAGCAGGAAGTTGTTGAGGAAGCATTCAGTCAAGCAATTAAAAAGCTGAACAGTTTGCCGGATGACCAATATTTCTCTATTATTGTTGATTTAATTGTAAATTCAGCCTCAAATGACTCAGGAGAAATTATACTGTCCGGAAGGGATAAAGAGAGACTGCCCTCTGACTTTGAGGAAAAGGTTAATAAAAACCTTTCCTCAAAAAGAAGCAGTGGAAATTTCACCCTTTCAGATGAAACCAGGGACATTAACGGCGGATTTATTTTAAAAATGGGCAATGTAGAAATTAATAACTCCTTTGATGCAATAATAAGAATGAAGCGCAATGAAATTGAGGCAGATGTCATTGCCTCCCTGTTTTAATTTCGAAAAGTATTCTAAGCTTTGCTACTTAAACTTATTATTGCGGAAAGGAGGAGTGTGACTTGGCATTTGCTAAAAAAATAGATAATTCAAAGTATATATATGCCGTTTCTAGAATCAGGGCTATAGAAAAAAAGCTTTTAACTAATTCCAGCTTTGAAAGAATGATTGAATCAAAAACTCCTGATGAAGCCCTGAAAATACTAATAGAAGCAGATTACGGCTATGGAACCGATGTAAAAGCTTTTCAGTATGAAGTGCTGTTAAAAGAAGAATACAATAAAGTTTATGAACTTTTAAAAGAACTTGCTCCGGAACCTGAAATAATAAATATGTTTTTAATTTCCAATGACTATCACAACATTAAAGTGTTTTTAAAATCAGAGTTTTCAGGTCAGGAAGCAACGGACATTATAACAGAACCTGGTTCTATTCCGGCAAATTCACTTAAAGTAATGATTCAGGACAGGAATTTTAAAGATATGCCTGAAATTATGGGAAATGCAATAGAAGAATGTATAGAAACTTTTGGTTCTACCAAAAATCCTCAAATCATTGATTTAATAATGGACAGGGCGCATTTTACCCATATGAGGGAAATAGCCGGGGCTTCGGGAAGCAGTTTTTTAAATGAACTGGCTGTAATGATGATTGACATTTGTAATTTAAAAATTTTCCTGAGGATAAAGAATCTTAAAAAAACATGGGATTTTCTTCAGAAGGTTTTAATCCCCGGAGGGGAAATTGACAGCAAAATATTTGTAGAAAATCTAGACAAACCATTAGATAACCTTTTAGAAGCTCTAAAATACACTAGATACGGTGAGTTATTAGAAAAGAGTTTTGAAAATATTGAGTCCACAAAAAGTCTTACAAAATTTGAAAAACTCTGTGATGATTTTATACTTTCTTATGTAAGAAAAACTAAGTTTATAATTTATGGTATAGAGCCTCTGATTGGTTATTTAATTGCTAAGGAAACAGAGATTAGAAATGCAAGGATTATTATGGTAGGCAAAATCAATAACATTCCAAGTGAAAAAATCAGAGAAAGGCTGAGAGAAGCTTATGTATAAAATAGGTGTTATAGGTGATAAAGATAGCATTTTGGGCTTTAAAGCTGTGGGAATCTCTGTTTTTCCTGTGTCAACACCTGAAAAAGCCCAGGAGGTGTTGGAAAAAATAGCAGATGACCAATATGCCATTGTATACATTACCGAACAATTGGCTGAAAAAATTGTCTCTACCATTGATGAATACAGCGAAAGAAGATTTCCTGCAATAATCCCCATACCAAGCAACGCGGGTTCTTTGGGAATTGGTTTGCAGGGAATTAAAAAAAGCGTGGAACGTGCAGTTGGTGCAGATATATTATTTAAAGACGAATAAATTGACGGATAAAATATTGATGAAAGAAGGGATGAGGATTGAGCAGCAAAGGAACAATAGTTAAAGTCTCTGGCCCTTTGGTAATTGCTGAAGGTATGCGCGACGCAAATATGTTTGACGTTGTCCGCATAAGTGAACACAAACTAATAGGCGAAATAATAGAAATGCACGGGGACAAAGCTTCCATCCAGGTTTATGAAGAAACTGCGGGATTAGGACCCGGGGAGCCTGTTGTTTCAACGGGAGTTCCCCTCAGCGTTGAGTTAGGACCCGGGCTTATTGAAAATATGTTTGACGGGATTCAAAGACCTCTTGAAAAAATGCGTGAAATAGCCGGAAGCAACATAACAAGGGGTATAGATGTTACTGCTTTAGACAGGGATAAGAAGTGGAAATTTGTACCCACAGCTAAAAAGGGACAAAAAGTCTTCGGCGGCGATATTATAGGCACCGTTCAGGAAACAGTTGTTGTAGAACATAGGATAATGGTACCCCACGGTGTCAGCGGAACAATTGAAGAAATTAAAGAAGGGGAATTCACCGTTACCGACACCGTTGCTGTAGTAAAAAAGGATAATGGGGAAAATGTAAATATCCAGATGATGCAAAAGTGGCCTGTCCGTGTAGGCAGACCCTATAAAGAAAAATTGCCCCCTGACACACCACTTATAACAGGTCAAAGGGTAATAGATACCTTTTTCCCAGTTGCTAAAGGCGGTGTTGCAGCAGTACCCGGGCCTTTTGGCAGCGGTAAAACCGTTGTACAGCACCAGCTTGCAAAATGGGCTGATGCGGAGATAGTTGTATATATAGGCTGCGGTGAGCGTGGCAATGAAATGACAGACGTTTTAACGGAATTTCCGGAGCTAAAGGACCCAAAAACCGGAGAGTCCCTGATGAAGAGGACAGTTTTAATTGCAAATACATCGGATATGCCTGTTGCTGCCAGGGAAGCCTCCATATATACAGGAATTACCATTGCAGAATACTTCAGGGATATGGGCTATAGTGTAGCTCTGATGGCAGACTCCACTTCCCGCTGGGCGGAAGCTTTAAGGGAGATGTCTGGAAGACTTGAAGAAATGCCTGGTGAAGAAGGTTACCCTGCATATCTGGCATCAAGACTTGCACAGTTTTATGAGAGAGCCGGAAGGGTTATAAATCTTGGCTCAGATGGAAGAGAAGGGGCTCTTACAGCTATAGGTGCAGTTTCACCACCCGGAGGAGACCTTTCCGAACCTGTTACCCAGGCAACTTTGAGAATAGTGAAGGTATTCTGGGGACTTGATTCCTCTTTGGCATACAGGCGCCACTTCCCTGCAATAAACTGGCTTTTAAGTTATTCCCTCTATCTTGACAGATTGGATAAGTGGGCTAATGAAAACGTGTCTAAAGAATGGGGAACCCTCAGGGCAGATGCAATGAGGCTTTTGCAGGAAGAAGCGGAGCTGGAGGAAATTGTAAGACTTGTTGGTGTGGACGCTCTTTCCGCCGGTGACAGACTTACTTTAGAGGCTGCAAAATCCATACGTGAAGACTATCTTCACCAAAACGCTTTTCACGATGTGGATACCTATACCTCCCTCAACAAGCAGTTTAAAATGCTGCATCTTATAATGAATTTTTACTACTTAGGCAAAAACGCCATTGAAGCAGGTGTAAGTATAAAAGATTTATTTGAAATACCTGTGAGGGAGAGAATCGGAAGAGCTAAATATACAGCTGAAGACCAGGTGGATACTGCTTTTCCTAAAATTGAAGCAGAGCTTAAAGAGCAAATAGAAGCCCTCATATCCAAGGAGGTGGATAAGAATGCTTAAAGAGTATAAAACTATAGAAGAAGTTGCAGGTCCCCTGATGCTTGTTAAAAAAGTTGAAGGGGTAAAATACGGGGAACTTGGAGAAATTGAGCTTTCAAATGGTGAAATAAGAAGATGCAGGGTTCTTGAAATAGATAGAGATAATGCATTGGTACAGCTTTTTGAAAGTTCTGCCGGTATAAACTTATTAGACAGTAAAGTGAGGTTTTTAGGAAGAGGTATAGAACTTCCTGTGTCAATAGACATGCTTGGAAGGGTTTTTAGCGGAATTGGTGAGCCGGTAGACGGAGGACCTAATATAATTCCTGACATGCGCATCGACATAAACGGTGTTCCTATAAACCCGGCTGCAAGAAATTACCCGTCAGAATTTATTCAGACAGGTATTTCCGCTATAGATGGTTTAAATACCCTTGTAAGGGGACAAAAACTTCCCATATTTTCAGGTTCAGGACTTCCTCACGCACAGCTGGCGGCACAAATTGCAAGGCAGGCAAAGGTTTTAGGTACCGACAGTAAGTTTGCCGTTGTTTTTGCTGCAATTGGTATAACTTTCGAGGAAGCTGACTATTTTATCACTGACTTTAAGAGAACAGGTGCTATAGACCGTACCGTTTTATTTATAAACTTAGCAAACGACCCTGCCATCGAGCGTATATCTACTCCAAGAATGGCACTTACCGCTGCCGAGTACCTTGCATTTGAAAAAGACATGCATGTACTTGTAATTTTAACTGACATAACCAACTATGCTGAGGCTTTAAGGGAAGTTTCCGCTGCAAGAAAAGAGGTACCCGGAAGAAGAGGTTACCCAGGTTATATGTACACCGACCTGGCTACTTTATACGAAAGGGCAGGAAGAAAAAGAGACTCTGAAGGAAGTATTACTCTAATACCAATACTGACTATGCCTGAAGATGACAAAACACATCCTATCCCGGACCTTACAGGTTATATAACTGAGGGTCAGATAATATTAAGCAGGGAGCTTTACAGAAGTGGTGTAATGCCTCCTATAGATGTTTTGCCTTCCCTGTCCCGTCTAAAGGACAAAGGTATAGGGGAGGGTAAGACAAGGGAGGACCATGCAGATACAATGAACCAGCTGTTTGCTGCATACGCAAGGGGTAAAGAGGCAAAGGAACTGGCTGTAATATTAGGTGAGGCTGCCCTGTCGGATATAGATAAGCTGTATGCTAAGTTTGCAGATGCTTTTGAGAAGGAGTATGTATCCCAGGGCTTTGATGAAGACAGATCTATTGAAAAGACGCTGGAAATAGGCTGGAACCTTCTTTCAATACTACCCCGCTCTGAGCTTAAACGTATCAGGGACGAATACCTTGATAAGTATCTGCCTGAAAAATGATTATAAAAGGAGTTAATCATTATGGCTATAATGCTGCGGGTAAACCCCACCAGAATGGAGCTGACCCGGCTTAAAAAAAGGCTTGCAATTGCAAGAAGGGGTCATAAGCTCTTAAAGGATAAACAAGATGAATTGATGAAAAAGTTTCTTGACTTGGTTAAACGGAATAAAGAGCTGAGAGAAAAAGTGGAAGGCATGCTTATGAAAGTCCATGAAAACTTTCTTATAGCAAGGGCTGTTATGTCTTCCGAATCCCTTGAGGGTGCTTTAATGTTCCCAAAACAGAGCATATCCTTAGATGTGTCTTCACAAAATGTAATGAGCGTATCTGTGCCTGTTTTTAATTACAATTTGTCCAGCACGGATGAAAGCGATATATATCCTTATGGTTTTGCATCCACATCCGGGGAACTAGACGCTGCTATCGGCACATTATCTGAAGCACTCCCCTTTATGCTGGAGCTTGCACAGATGGAGAAGTCTTCCCAGCTTCTTGCCCAGGAAATTGAAAGGACAAGAAGAAGGGTTAATGCACTGGAATATGTATTAATACCTCAACTTACCGAGACAATCAAGTATATTACAATGAAACTTGAAGAAAATGAAAGAGGTAATCTTGTAAGGCTTATGAAAGTTAAGGATATGATGATAGAAGAAGCAAGAAAGTCAGCTCATTCCCGTTAGAAAATACAAGTTATATCATATTAAAAAATAACTGCCAATATTATAGAGAAGGCAGTTATTTTTTATTTACATTTTATGTATGCAAAATGATAAAAAAATGAGAGCTCTGGTAAGCTCTCGAACAAGGGGAGTAACTTTGAGAAAAAGAAGTTACTCTATGTAATGATACCACATATATCACTAAATAATCAAGATGTTTTTATAAATTTTTTTACTTTTTTAATTTTTTTATTTATCATGCTTTACAATACTTTGCAATTGTTGTGATAAATTACTGCGACATAATATAATATCTCCGGGAAATACTTGGGCAATATTTGTCATTTTCCCGCCAAAAAAATTAAGACAAGAGAATACCTCTTGTCTTGGCTCTTTAACTTTTGTTTTGTTGATATCTTTAGTCTTCGTTTTTAAATCCATATCTTTTATTAAATTTCTCAACACGTCCTCCAGTATCCACCAGCTTTTGCTTACCAGTGTAAAATGGATGACAACTGGAACATATCTCTACATTCACATCTTTCTTTGTGGAACCTGCTTCATAAGTAGCACCACATGCACATCTGATAGTAGTTTTTGAATACTCTGGATGTATACCTGCTTTCATTTTCTTCACCTACTTTCAAAACTTTATGAAATTAATTATATAATCTAAAATACTTGTATTAATTTTAAAACAGATAAAATAACACAACATACAGTAGCCTATAACAAAACACAAAAAGTATTTTATCATAAAACAAGGATATGTGCAAGAACTATTTATCTAGAAATGCTAAATTAAGGCTGCTAATAAACTCCTCATTATTTTTCGTTTGTACCAGCCGGTTAATTAATATCTCTGTCACTTCAGCAGTCCCCATATTGCTCATAGCCTTTCTTATAGCCCACACTCCCTCAAGTTCTTTCTGGCTAAGCAGCAATTCTTCTCTTCTTGTACCTGATTTATTTATATCTATTGCAGGGAATATTCTCTTCTCAGACAGTTTTCTATCTAAGTGAAGTTCCATATTACCTGTACCCTTAAATTCTTCAAATATAACATCATCCATCCTGCTTCCGGTTTCTATAAGGGCAGTAGCTATTATTGTAAGACTTCCGCCGTTTTCTATATTCCTGGCAGCACCAAAAAATCTTTTTGGCTTGTGCAGTGCACCTGGATCAAGCCCACCGGAAAGAGTCCTTCCTGTCGGCGGTATTGTAAGGTTGTATGCCCTTGCAAGCCTGGTAATACTATCTAACAATATTACAACGTCTTTCTTTTGTTCAACAAGCCTTTGAGCTCTTTCTAAAACCATTTCTGCAACTTTTATATGATGTTCAGGAACTTCGTCAAATGTAGAATAAATAACCTCACCCTTTATAGAACGCTGCATATCTGTTACTTCCTCAGGTCTTTCATCAATAAGCAGCACAATAAGCTCCATATCAGGGTAATTATTTGTAATGGCATTTGCCACTTTTTTAAGCAATACCGTCTTACCCGCTTTTGGAGGTGAGACAATCATACCACGCTGTCCCTTACCTACCGGCGCAATTAAATCAATTAATCTGGTTGACAATTCTCTTGGAGTTGTTTCAAGGGTAATCCTGCTATCCGGATATATAGGTGTCAGATACTCAAAAGGTACTCTTTTAGCTGCTACCTCAGGAGGGTCCCCATTAACCGTTTGAACATATAATAAGGCTTGGAATTTCTCCCCCTCTTTTGGTATCCTGCCCTTTCCCCTTATCTTATCACCGGTTTTCAAATTAAAACGTCTGATTTGTGATGGTGAAACATAAACATCTTTAGGTCCTGACAGATAATTATCGCTTCTTAAAAATCCATAACCATCTGGTAAAACTTCTAGTACTCCCTCAACAGGATCATCACTTTCTATCTTTTCCAGTCCGTTAGGATAACTGGAGCTTTCTGTCTCTTTCTTACCCTCTGTTTTCTTTTCCTGCTTACTTTCCTGCTTAGAAGTGATTTCACCGGTCTCCTGTTTAGTCTCTTGCTTGCTTTCCTGTTTAGCTTCTAGTGTTGTTTCTTCTTTAGCCTCTAGTTTAGTCTCTTGCTTAGTTTCCTGTTCAGCTTCTTCTTTGACTTCCTTTTTAGCCTCTTGCTTAGCTTCCTTTTCTTTCTCTTCTTTCTTCTTGTCTTCTGCAACTTCTTTATTTTCTTCTTTTTCTTTAACTTCTTCTTTAGCTTCCTCCCCTTTAACCTCTTCTTTTACCTCTTTTTTTGGTTCCTCAGAAACTTTGACTGTTTTAGGTCTCCCCCTCTTGGATTTTCTCAACACAGGAACTTCTTCTTTTGACTCTTCTTTGGCTTCTTTAGTTTCCTTTGTCTCTTTAGTTTCTTCTTTTTTTGCTCCTTCTTTCTTTGTTTCTTCTTTCTTTGTTTCTTCTTTCTTTGTTTCTTCTTTTAATTCCTTAACATCTTTAGTCTCTTCATCTTTCTTTTTGGATTTCTTTTCTTTTTCTGTATCGATATCTGATTTTTCGGTCTTAGTTTCTGTATCGCCTGACTTCATGGTTTCTTCAACATTTTCAATCCCTTGGGACTGATAAATTCTTTCTATAAGCTCACTCTTTCTCAATCTGCTAATGCTTTTTAATCCCAGCATCTTTGCAATGTACCGTAGATCTTCAAGCGTCTTATCTTTTAGATTAATACCCTCCATATCACACCACCTTACTTGAACATAGTTATATATATAAATTAATAGGGAGTTCACCATAGCTAGATTATAGTATGCAAAACCCTTGTATGGAAGAAAGGCTAGTACTTTGAGGAGAATCTCAGAGTATCTCTGCAAACCAGCAATAATATTATATCAGTATTTATAAAATTTGTCAATTGAAATATTTTATAAATTAAAATAAAATAATTTGATGTAATATTAAAAAATCTCCGCAATTAATCTTTGTATTTAATCTTTTGTAATAATCATAGAATTATATCTATAAAATTCTTCCATCCCTCTTAACTGTAGCCGGCTCTATTTTTATATCTGCAGGCTGCCCGTCATTTATAAGCATAATTTCTTTCCGCAGTAAATTAACCTTTAAGTGCTCGTTAGATGAAGCGTATATAATTTTACTGCCCGGACATAAATTACACTTTAAATAAATTTTATCAGAAAACAGAAATAATTCAATATCATTACTTCCACATTCGCAAAATAAATTACCCCTTTCAGCTATATCATGGATAAGATTTAATGAATCCAGCATAACCTGGGTATTGGCAAAATAATTATCATAGCCAAGTCTGTCTATCAACTCATCATATTCTCTCTCTAAGCTGTCTATTTTTTTTCTTACTATTTTGTCACTCCCGATAAAACACTGCTTTATGCCTGTATTCGGGCAGTTGAAAGTATAAATTTCCTGAGCAATAAATTCTTTTGTACTCATTAAATAAACATGACTGGTTCCACATCCTATACATGGTACCATAATTTTAAAAACTGTAGGGCTTTCTTTTCTTATTACCAGTGATGCTCCCCTGCAACGGCAAGTAAAAACAATATCTTCTTTTTGTGGTATTTCAAAAAGGGATACAGTGTTAAACTGGAATGTGCCACATGAAGAACACTTGTAAGCAAGGGTTATACCAGTATCAATTATCATATCACCCACCTCTATATATGTAATTCGTTAATCAAACAAAAAATCCTCTTTTTATTTTTCTATTCTGAAAATACATTTCAGGAATAAATGAAAAGAATATAAGCCCTATAGAAATGGTTTCCACTAATTTTGTATTTTAAACCCCTCAAAAAATTATATTTAAAAATTTTAAAAAAAATTTAATAGAAAAAACAAAAGACTTTGCACCTTATACGCAAAGTCTTCTTAATTTTGGAGCTGGTGGACGGATTCGAACCCCCGACCTGCTGATTACAAGTCAGCTGCTCTACCAACTGAGCTACACCAGCGTAAAATATAAAACATAATGCCTTTTAAATTATAATGTTTTTTAAATATCCTTGTATAAGAAAAACCTTCATTTAAATAGAAAGAGCCGCTTTACCCAGTTTAAATTTACTGGTCGGGGTGAGAGGACTTGAACCCCCGGCCCCATGGTCCCAAACCACGTGCGCTACCAGCTGCGCTACACCCCGAAAACTTTTAGCGACAAAAAGTATTCTACTACACCGAATATGATAATTCAAATTTGGTATTCCCCCATTTTTTAATATTATACTGCTAATTCTCCATCAATCTCTTATTTTCGCTTATTTTCTCAAATGTAAGTAAGAATTTTTAAAAATAACGTTACACCTTTGTAACATAATGTTAACTTGCCTCCTGTATATATATACCCTATAATTATTTTTAAAGTTATTTTTTATACAGGAGGGTATAAATTAGTAACTTTATGGAAAATCTGAAATTAAAATTGATAAAACACATGTCAAAAACTAATGAGGTGGAGAGCATGAGGTACATAAGGAAAAAAATTACAATTCTTTTAATTCTGGCAGTTGTGTTTGCATCCTTTTTTAGCGGCGCACCTGTCCATTCAAAGGTTATTTATCAAACGGTTACATCTGAAACCATTACATCCGGTGTTGTTTTAGAAAGAATAACCAGATTTACAGATGAAGGATGGCTAAAAATCAATGTACTAAGGGCAAATCTTAATAACCCCAATGTGCACATTGATACTCTTACCAATAAAGACTCAATAAAAAATCTTACAAATACAAAAGAACTTGCTGAATCCCACAATGCAGTTGCCGCTGTAAATGCCGGGTTCTTCAATTGGATGAGTGAAACAGGGAAAGCTTCTCCTGACGGTCCTTTAATACAGTCCGGAGAACTTATTTCGGCTGATCACGAATTTAACAGATATAATAACTCAATGGGAACTTTTTCAATAGATAAAAATAATAATGTCTTATTTGATTTTTGGAAAACAGATTTAGAATTAACAGCCAGCAACGGAAATACCATGACCATTACACAATATAACAAGGCAAGTTTTAAAGATTACACTGATGTGGTAATGTGGTGCAGGAAATGGGATGAATATTCCTTAGGGGCCAGTGAAAAATATCCTGATATAGTTGAAATGGTTATTGAAGGTCCCTTTGTTACAGAAATAAGAGAGGGAATGCCCCCTGTTAAAATTCCTGAAAACGGTTATGTCATTATTACAAGGGGCAAAAATGCAGAGTTTATCAAGAATAATTTTAAAGTAGGAAGTCCTGTACTTCTTTCTATGACAACCAGACCTGATTGGGAAAATATGAAAATGTCTGTAACAGGAAGTGCTATTCTTGTGAAAAACGGGAAAATACCTTCGCCTTTTTCTTTCGACATAGCGGGAAGGCATCCCCGTACAATGGTGGGAAGCTCAAAGGATGGAAAAGAACTGATTCTTGTTACAGTGGACGGCCGCCAGCAAGGAAGTATAGGCATGACCCAGACTGAAGCTGCAGCCCTTATGCTGGAACTTGGCGCATATAATGCGCTGAATTTAGACGGCGGCGGTTCTACTACAATGGCTGCAAGAAAACCGGCAACGGAAAATATAGAAATTGTAAACAGTCCTTCTGATGGTTCACCTAGAAGAATATCAAATGCAATAGGTATTTTTTCAACTTTTCCGCCTTATCCGTTAGAAGGCTTTATAATTGATACAGTGGACACCAATGTTTTTGTAAACACTTCCAGGGAGTTTAAAGCTCTCCCCTATGATGCTTATATGAATCCCATTAAGATAGATCAAAGTCAGTTAAAGTGGAGTGTTTCAGGGGTGGAAGGGTATTTTAAAGGCAATGTATTTTATCCTGAGTCAACAGGTACAGCTACCATTACTGTATCCTCAGGAAGTGTGAAATCATCTATAAAAGTAAATGTACTGCCACCTCCGGGTGAGCTTATACTCAGCTCAAATTCCCTTAAAATCAATGTTGGTCAAAGCAGGAGTCTTTCTGTAGTTGGTAAAGACAACAACGGCTATTCTGCCCGTATAAGCGCCAAAGATGTAGACTGGTCCCTGACAGGGGATATCGGGGAACTGGATTTAAATACATTTACTGCTTCAAAAGCAGGAACCGGTTATATTACAGCATCATTAGGTGATGTAAAGGCACATTGTGCAATTTCTGTTGCCCTTGAAACCAATCATGTAATAGGCTCCTTTGACAAATTAGAGGGCACTTTTACCTCTGTTCCTGAAACTATACCCGGAAGCTATGAAATTACCAAAGAAATAGACAATAAAGTTACCGGGAAGCTAACTTACAATTTTAACACCACCGAGGGAACAAGGGCTGCCTATATAGTATTCCCGGATGAAGGGATAGATTTAAAAGAAAACACCACCAAGATAGGTTTTTGGGCATACAACCCCCATGAAAATTCCAACTGGCTGAGGGGGGAAGTGGTGGACGCCAATGGAAACAAGCACTTTATTGACTTTTCTAAAACTTTAGATTGGACAGGGTGGAAGTATGTGGAGGCTTCTGTTTCAGGCATAAATTCACCTAAAAAGCTTACAAGGATATATGTTGTTCAGGTTAATCCTATAACAAGCTCAGGAAGCCTGTATTTAGATGAACTGACTATAACCACCGCTACTTATCCGGTTATAGATAAAAACCAAATACCAGAGGATACTCTTCCTGTATACGAAGCAAATAAAAATGTAAAACCTTCAAAAGACGATGACTATAAAAAATTCATTCTGTTTGGAAATAAGGATACTGCCAACACCCTTTTAGAAAACCTTCTGTTTATGAATTTGTACGAAAAGGCAACCCAAAGCAGTATAAGTGAAGATTTAAATGAAGATGCAAATGAAAATGAAATTGAAATAAAATTTTTAAAAGACTACAATACCTACAGGGCTTATGATTCCAATGGCTGCCGTTTTATCGAGCTAAATACATCTAAAAACAGCATAAGGACAAGTGCACAAGGACAATGGCAGTGGTTTTTAAAACAGCTTGATTCTTTTAACGGCGACAATTTGTTTATATTTATGGAAAACGCTCCAAATAAGTTTTCTGACAGCTTAGAAGGGAATTTGTTTAAAACGGTACTTTCTGAGCACAAGGATAAAATCAAAAATATCTGGGTGTTTTTTAACGGTACTGAAGACAATGTTTTTATGGAAGACGGTGTAAAATATATAAGTTCTGCAGGGCTTAATATAAATAACCTGACTCCGGATAATGCAGACACAGTAAAATACATTGAAGTTACCGTTGTTAACGGCGAACCAACATACCAGATTAAAAATGTAATAAATTAAGGACTAAATATGATAAATTGAAATTTAATTAAGTGCTAAATATCAAAGGATTTTAACGTCAAAAGATTAAAGAGAATATAAAGAGGGCGGTATTTGCATGAAATTAGTTTCCACAATCCGCCCTTTTTTAAAAGTTCTTTTTATATTTACAATTGTTGCACTATTCTTTTCAGGTAATCGGTGAATTCATCTTTTAGTTCATCCCTTTTTAGGGCAAATTCCACCGTTGCTTCTAAAAATCCAAGTTTATTTCCCACATCATAGCGCTTTCCAATAAAGTCATAAGCATATATAGCTTCTTCCCCTATAAGGTTTTTTAAAGCGTCGGTTAATTGTATTTCTCCTCCTTTTCCCGGCTTTGCGTTTTCAAGATGTTTGAATATTTTAGGTGTGATTATGTACCTTCCAAGAATGGCTACATTAGACGGTGCCTCTGACTTTTCGGGTTTTTCCACCAAATCCTTTACTTTATACACCCTGTCATCCACCGGTCTGCATGCTACAATTCCATACTTTGAAACATCTTCATCCGGAACGGTCTGAACACCTAAAACAGTGGTTTTGTATTCATTGTATATATCTATCATTTGTTTCAAGCAGGGAACTTCTGAATCTACAATATCGTCACCTAATAAAACAGCAAAAGGTTCATTTCCTATAAAAGATTTGGCACAATAAATAGCATGTCCCAATCCTTTGGCTTCCTTTTGCCGTATATAGTGTATATCCACTAAATTTGAAATATCCTGCACTAAACTGAGAAGTTCTCTTTTTCCTTTATTTTTAAGTTCGTGTTCCAGCTCATATGATTTGTCAAAATGGTCTTCTATAGCTCTTTTATTCCTTCCTGATATAATTATTATGTCTTCAATTCCGGATTTAACTGCTTCCTCTACTATGTATTGGATTGTCGGCTTGTCCACTATAGGCAGCATCTCTTTCGGCTGTGCTTTTGTAGCGGGCAAAAACCTTGTACCTAAACCTGCTGCAGGTATTATTGCTTTTCTTACCTTCAAATTAAATACACCTCTTTCCACATTTTGAATCTGTCTGGCAATTTAAATCTATCTAATATTTATTTTATCAAAGAAATACCTATATTCCAACAATTTAAAAAATTATATGTGAATTAAGGTGTTATAATACTAAATTTAGATATATAATAAATATAGATTTTTCAAAGGAGTGCTGTATAAATGTTCTTCCTTAACACAAATAATACCCTGTTTGCAGTTATAAAGAGAATGTATTCACGCTTTAAAGATAACAACATCCCTGCTTTTGCATCGCAGCTTACATATTCATTTATTTTATCTTTTTTTCCTTTTTTGATTTTTTTGCTTACCCTAATAAGCTATACTCCGGTAAATAGTGAAAAACTTATGGCTTTTTTTTCAGACACACTGCCCCAGGTATCCTATAATATTGTGCTAAATACAATTAACCAGGCTATTGCCTTCCGCCAAAGCACCCTTTTGCCAATTGGTATGATTACAACTATATGGATGTCTTCAAATGGGATGAACGCCGTTATAAGCGGTTTAAATAAGGCTTTTAACCAGAAAGAATCTCGGCCCTTTTGGAAAGTCAGGGGTATTTCCATTATTGCCACTCTTTTTTTGGCAATTGCAATTCTCTTTTCCCTGGTACTTTTGGTGTTTGGTGAAATTGTGGGTAAAAAGATATTTCAATTTCTTGGTATTTCCCATCTCTTCATTGGAGTGTGGAATATTACACGGTATATAATTACTTTCTCCTCTATGACCATTGTATTTTCTCTTTTGTACCGTTTCACACCCAATAATCCCCCAAGTTTAAAAGAAGTTATTCCTGGTGCTATTTTTTCAACATCAGGCTGGATAATTGTTTCCCTGCTCTTTTCCATATACGTTAACAATTATAGCAATTACTCCAATATGTACGGAGGTATCGGGGGAATTATCATTCTCCTTATATGGCTTTACTGGATAAGTGTTATAATACTTCTGGGAGGGGAGCTGAATGCTTCTCTTATCTCTATATGCGGAAAAGACAATACAGAAGACGGCAAAAGAAAATAAAAATACGCTTCTCTTACTCCATCTCCTATTTCACCATACATACAAACTTTATCCCAATTTTTGAGGGATAGTTTCATTTAAAGTATCTGCAATTTATATATATGTCATTTTACTTTTGCTCCATATTATATACCTCCTGGAGCATTTTCAAAATCTTTTTGCCTAAATCTACTACCTGCTTTATATTCTATTTTAAATCTTGCTGAACTTAAGGGAATTACCTTCATACCCCACAATAATAAAAAAGTCCTTTGTCCTGGCTGTCCTCGTGCTACACACGCCCTTAACAGCCAGTCCGAAGGACCTTTGCGATTTCTTAATGAGTTGTTGTATTTTATCAAAAGAATTTGCACAATTTCAGGATTATATAATCCTAAGGTGAACAGCATTCTAGTCTGAAGTATATGGCAACAGTGCAATATGTCTTGCTCTTTTTATAGCAGTTGTCATTTGCCTTTGATGTTTCGCACAGTTTCCGGAAATCCTTCTTGGCAGAATCTTTCCTCTTTCAGTAAGAAACTTTCTTAATTTTGCGATATCTTTATAATCTATTACAACTATCTTTTCAGCACAAAATGAACAAACTTTTTTCTTAGCTCTTCTTATTTTTAAAGCCCTGTTTTCATCCTTGCTGCTCTTATCCTTTTTCTGAGTTGTCATTATTCAATGCTCCTCCTTTCCTTCCTAATTTCCAAAACAACTGTAACCTTGCAAAAGAAATATTACAAACAATATATCTGATCTCTTAAAACGGCAGTTCATCGTCATCATCAATGGGAACAAATCCTTCAGAAGGCTGTTCAGATACAGCCATAGGGCTGTAATCATCAACATTATAAGAACCTTCTGCTTTTTTGCTCTCGGCAAAATAAGTTTCTTCTGCAATAACTTCAGTTATATAATGTCTTTTTCCTTCATTATCGTCCCATGTTCTTGTCTGAAGCCTTCCTACCACTACTATCTTCTTGCCCTTTTGAAGATATTTAGAGCAAAATTCCGCATTTTTGTTCCATGCAACGATAGGAAAAAAATCCGTCTGTTTCTCCTCATTTTGCCTGGAAAAACGCCTGTCCACAGCTAAGCTGAAACTGCAAACCGGAATATTGTTTGTATTTGTGTACCTCATTTCCGGATCCTTTGTAAGTCTGCCCATTAAAATAACTTTATTCATAATATCACCTTAGTCTTTTCTTTTAACAATAATATACTTGATAATTTCTTCAGTTATTTTGTACACTCTGTCAAGCTCTTGGATAAATTCCGGTTTAGCTACAAAATGCATCAACACATAATATCCTTCGCTGTGGTAATTAATTTGATAGGCTAACTTTCTTTTTCCCCATTCGTCAATGTTTTCTAATTCTGCTTTAGACTCTACTAAATTTTTAATCTTATCAATTACGGATTTAGTCGCTTCTTCATCTAATTCAGGATTGACAATAAAAATACTTTCATATTTTCTTAACACCTTCTTCACCTCCTCCCGGACTAACGGCCCTGTTTTCAAAGAACAGGGCAAGGATTCCACGAGGTAAGATTATATCATATAATTACCTGTATTGCAACTTATTTTTGCGATTTTCCCCTGAATATTTTTTCTCCTTATATGATTTTAACCTTAAATGATTTTTTTAAAATAAATAAAAATCTAAAATTTCCGATATATATTACAAAAATAAAAAATTTTATTTTAAAAAATACTGCTAAAAAGCTGTAAATTCAGCACTTTAGAATTTATTGCTATATAATGGGTTTATAAAACTGTTTCCAAAAACCAAGTTGTGTGCTATTATAGTAGTATCACAATAAAAATATAAAATGTAAACTGGCAAGTATCTATCTGGGGGAGTTAATGTTTTAGTTGCTTTTGTTAAACCGACAAAGAACAGGACATTGTGTTTGATTTTCTTAGCATCTTTCGAGATTAAAAGTTAATCATTACAAGTTATCCGCTACTATACGTACTTTGCATTTTTGTGAATATTTAGCTAATTTGTAATGCTAAACATCCTTACGGGAAGGGTGATGATGTGTTTAAAAAGTCTCCTTTGAAAAAACGCTTAGGAACCTTTAGCCTGACAATTATAGCAATACTTGCTGCTATAGCTCTCTCTGTTCCTACTTACATTGTTTTTGACTGGTGCAGCAACAATGTCAAGTTAAGCTTAACATTGCTTGCTACTATATATTCAGGAATTTTATATCTAGTTATTGTTATAATTTTAGGTATATTATTAACTATTTTGTCAAAGCAACATGCTCATGCTAAGGAATTGAAGAATTTTAAAAACTTTACCGACGTTTTACATAGATCATCTTCTGAAATAGAAGTGTATGAAACTTTATATACTTTTGTAAGGAATATGCATTTAGTTAATCATGTTACATTGTTTTACAGAAATGACAGGTCAGTTAATGATATTACATGGCAAAGGATAACAAATGAAAGAATGCCCCTTTGCCGGATGGAACCCAGATACTGTCCTTTAATAAAATATGGGCGTGAATGTTATGTAAAAAATATTGCCACTGACATAACATGTGCTTTCCAGCTTCCTGAACACAAAACAGGAAGTTATGTCTGTCTGCCTATAACTAATGGGAATCTCACACTGGGAATACTTCAGCTTTACACAAAATCCAGGTATTTCTTTGACGATACAATTATATCTAAATTAAAATCATACATTGAAGTTGCCAAACCGATAATAAGCAGTAAGAGGACACTTCACCAGCTTAACAAAAAGGCAACCACAGATAAACTCACTAAATTATATAATAGAAGTTTCCTTGAACAGTACCTGGAAAATCAAATTGAAACATCAAGTAAATTAAGCATCATTATGCTTGACATTGACCACTTCAAACGCATTAATGACACATACGGTCACGCAGCCGGTGATGAAGTGCTTGTGGTGTTCTCACAGGTTATATTAAGATGCCTCAGGAGAACTGACTTGGTGGCAAGATACGGTGGAGAAGAGTTTGTAGCTATTTTACCTGCTACAGATACCGGGACGGCTATGGCTATTGCCGAAAGAATCCGGGAGTCAGTTGCTTCAGAACCTATGCCTAAAATCAACAACATCCAGATTCCAAATATAACCTGCAGCCTTGGGGTCAGTGCTTTCCCAATGTTTGCAACAAATAAACAAACCCTTTTAAAAACCGCCGATGTAGCTCTCTATAAGGCAAAACAGGCGGGCAGGAACTGTGTCAAATTGTATATGAAGGAAATGGGGTTATAGTATATCCAGATAATATATTTAGACGGTATATCCACACTTTAAACGGTAGATTCATACTTTAAGTTTAAGCTCTGTATACTATATTTCCTTCTGCTATGGTTGCCAATAAATTTAATTTTTTATCCATAATTATAATATCAGCATCCTTACCACATGTAAGGCTTCCTTTTTTATGATAAATCCCTGCTACCTTTGCAGCATTTGCAGAGGTCATTTTTATGCAGTTTTCAATAGGAACCCCCCACCTTCCAACCATGTTTTTAAATATGTCAATCATGGTAACAACACTTCCTGCTATAACCCCGTTTTTATGCTTTGCACATCCATTTTCAATGTACAATTCTTTTCCTGCAAAAGAGTATTCACCATTTCCGGCGCCTGCGGCAATTATAGAATCTGTTATTAAAACTATATTGTCTATAGGTTTACATTTTAAAACTATTTTTATCATTGCAGGGTCAATGTGAACCCCGTCGCATATAAGCTCTACAGTTATATTATCTCTTTCTAAAGCTGCACCTGCAATACCGGGGTCTCTGTGGTGGATGCCGGCCATGGCATTAAAGAGGTGGGTCACATGGCTAAATCCCTTTTCAAAAGCATGCGCAGCCACTTTATAGTCCGCTCCTGTGTGCCCTGCAGAAAAAACTATCCCCCTTCTTTTAAAATGTTCTATAAAGGAAATTGCATTTTCTGCCTCAGGGGCAACTGTTACTATTTTTATATTTCCCCCTGATTCATGTATAAACCTTTCCAATAGGGAGACAGAGGGTGGAATTATATGCTCTTTTGGATGTGACCCCTTGTACTTTTGGCTTATAAAAGGTCCTTCCATATTAATGCCAATTATTTTGGCACCGGGGATTTTATTTTTAGATGGCTTATTTATCTTATTTATATATTGATTTATATTTCTTACTGCATTCATCATATCTTCTAAAGGAGCAGTCATTACCGCCGGCAAAAAAGCCGTCACACCCTTTGATACAAAAAAACGGGACAAGCTTTCAAGTTCCCGGCATTTTGAATTCATTATGTCGTATCCCCCACCCCCGTGGGTATGTATATCAATAAAACCCGGCAAAACCCAAAAACCTTCAGCGTCTATAACTTCACACCCATTTTTAGATATACCCCTTCTGATATCTGCAATTTTACCATCTTTAATTAATATGTCTTTTTTCTCAAAACTATTATTATCATAAAACACCAATCCGTTTTTTATTAATTTCATATTAAACACCAAACCCTTATATAAGTGTATTTATAGAGAATATTTTCGCTTCATTTGCATATAATATTTATTGTGTATTTTAAAATAAAATAATTTTTTTTGCAAATAATATAAAAAAATAATAAAATATATTTGAAATGTCCACTTAAAATGTGGTATTATTATACTTGGTGATAAATAAATTTAAATACGATGTAATATTTTGTCATTAAGCCCGTTCTAGTTGTTCATAAAAAATCGGTTATTTGTCCCTTTATTATCAAGCAAAACCTTATTCTTTACTATTTGGATTTGTTTAATATTAATAATAAAAAAATATAATGCTTATACTAAAAAAAATACAAAAAAAGAGGTATGAATTATGGTAAAAACAACTGCAAATTATGATGAAGTTTTAAGAGTTATTAATGCTGAACACCCGGATCCTTTCAGTGTTTTGGGTATGCACTACTTAGAACATGAAGACTCCGTTGTAGTACGTGCTTTTTATCCAAACGCCAAAGAAATAAACGTAATTGATATCTCTAGCAGTGAAAAGTACAATATGGACTTAGTGGATGAAAAAGGTTTCTTTGAAGTTTTGTTAGAGGGCAGATCGGATTTTTTCAAGTATATTTTAGAAGTGACAGATGATACGGGACACACCTTTTCTACCTACGATCCCTATAGCTTCCTGCCTGTTTTGACGGACTTTGATTTACACCTTTTCAATGAAGGCAATCACCACAAAATATACGAAAAATTAGGTGCCCATCTAATGACTATAGATGGCATTCAGGGTACCTTATTTGCAGTGTGGGCCCCTTGTGCAAAACGTGTAAGTGTTGTGGGAGACTTTAACCAATGGGACGGCAGAAGACATGCCATGAGAGCCAGGGGTTCATCCGGCGTTTGGGAGTTATTTATTCCCGGCGTTAAAGAAGGGGATATATACAAATATGAAATTAAAACCCCTCACGATGAATTGTACGTTAAAAGTGATCCCTATGCCTTTTATGCTGAGCTAAGGCCAAATACCGCTTCCATAGTGTACGATCTTGAAAACTACGAATGGAATGACCATGAGTGGATGAAGAAAAGGGACAAGGAAAATAATTTTGATAAACCGGTCTCCATATACGAAGTTCACTTAGGCTCATGGAAAAGGGTTTCAAATGACGAAAACGGTTTTTATACATACAGGGAGTTGGCAGATCAATTAGTAGAATATGTAAAGGAAATGGGATACACACATATTCAACTTCTTCCTGTGGCAGAACACCCCTTTGACGGCTCCTGGGGATATCAAATAACAGGCTATTATGCTGCAACAAGCAGATATGGTGAGCCAAAGGACTTTATGTATTTTGTAGATAAATGCCACCAAAACGGAATAGGCGTACTCCTTGACTGGGTACCTGCACACTTTCCAAAGGACGGACATGGTTTGGCAAGATTTGATGGGACGGCTCTTTATGAGCACTACGATCAAAAGCAGGGAGAACATCCCGACTGGGGTACCCATATATTTAACTATGGACGACATGAAGTCAGAAACTTTTTAATATCAAATGCACTATTCTGGCTTGACAAATACCATATAGACGGACTCAGGGTTGACGCGGTTGCATCAATGCTGTATCTAGACTACGGTAAAAAGGACGGGGAATGGATACCTAACCGCTGGGGTGGAAAAGAAAACGTTGATGCCATAGAGTTCCTGCGCCAGTTAAATTCCACGGTATTCAGCTATTATCCGGGGGTTATGATGATTGCTGAGGAGTCTACTTCCTGGGCTCTTGTCACCAAGCCCCCCTATGTAGGAGGTCTAGGATTTTCCTACAAATGGAATATGGGCTGGATGAATGACTTTTTACGCTATATGAGCATGGACTCTATATACCGCAAGTACCATCAAGATCTTATAACATTTTCACTTATGTATGCTTTTTCAGAAAACTTCATACTGGTTCTTTCCCATGACGAAGTGGTACATGGAAAGTGTTCAATGATAGAAAAAATGCCCGGGGACTACTGGCAAAAATTTGCAGGACTGCGTGCCTGCTATGGATATATGTATGGACATCCCGGAAAGAAACTTTTATTCATGGGCGGTGAATTTGCTCAGTTTATTGAATGGAATTATAAACAAAGTTTAGACTGGTTTTTACTTGACTATGACATGCATAAAAAAATGCAAACCTATGTAAAAGACTTAAATCACTTGTATAGAAATGAAAAGGCTTTATATGAAGTTGATTTCAACTATGAAGGCTTTGAGTGGATAGACTGCAATGACAGGGAACACAGCATAGTATCCTTTATAAGAAAGGGTAAGGACTGGCGTGACTGTTTGATATTTTTATCTAATTTCACTCCTGTCCCACACCACAACTACCGTATAGGAGTACCTTTTGATGCTGAATATACAGAAATTTTTAACAGCGATTGGGAAAAATATGGTGGAAGTAATGTAGGAAACTTTGAACCATTAAAAGCAGAAGACCAGCCTTTCCACAACAGGTCGTATTCCATAAGCCTTACTGTACCACCTCTGGCAACTATAGTTTTAAGACCTGAATTAAAACAAATAAAAAAATAATAATACACATATAATAATAGCCATATACGTCTAACTATATATAGCCCAAGAAAAACCCTAATCAAAAAAGCCCTGATGTTTAAACTAACATCGGGGCTTTTGCCTTTACATACCGTTTATAAAATTTACATGCTCTTTTATTAAATGAAAGTCTCCTGTACATATCAGTAAAACGGCTATTATATATTTTTGAACTGTCTCTATTTTCTTCCTCGGTATTTTTAAATATTTCTCTATTTCATCCATTGGCAAGGTCTTGCTTTCTTTAGTTTTTTCCAACATTCCCCTCCTGGAAAGTATAAACCTTACCACCTGGGATACCATAAGGCGTGCACTTTCTTGTTTGGGTGATTCCTTAATAAGGTCAAAAAAATGTATCTCCCACTCTTTAAGCTGTTCCTTAAGCTGCTGTAATTCCAGTCTCCGGTGTTCCGCCAATTCTTCTTCATTATCTTTGTTTTTTTCAACACTTTCATTTATAATATCCGGGTACATAGGTTTGCCTCCTTTTAATTGTTCTGATTGCCCTGATTATACTGGTTATTTGATTATACTGGCTGTTTGATTATCCTGGCTGTTTGATTATCTTGGCTATGTGATTATCTTGGCTGCTTGATTGTCTTGGCTATGCGATTATCTTGGCTGTTTGATTATCTTGGCTATGTGATTATCTTGGCTATGTGATTATCTTGGCTATGTGATTATTCTGGCTATGTGATTATCCTTGGTTGTTATTCCGACTGTCCCAATTCATCCCTAATGAGTTTATATTCAATTGAATCAACCAATGCCAGCCAGCTGGCTTCAATAATGTCCGCCGATACACCTATTGTAGTCCACACATCTTTTCCATCTGTTGACTCAATCAGAACCCTAACCTTTGCAGCTGTTGCAGAATCAGAGTCAAGCACCCTTACCTTGTAGTCTGTAAGCTTCATATCTTTTATTTGAGGATAAAATCTCTTTAAAGCTTTTCTTAAGGCATTGTCCAAAGCATTTACCGGACCGTTTCCTTCAGCAGCTGTCATTTCCTCCTGGCCATCCACACTGATTTTTATTATTGCAGAGGAATTGGCACTACTAATAGGAGGCTCACTTACCAACACTTTAAATTCTCCTAATTCAAAATGAGACTTATATTTACCTAATATCTTGCGTATTATAAGCTCTAAAGAACCCTCTGCCCCTTCATACTGATAACCTTTAAATTCCATTTCTTTAACTTTTTCCAATATCTCTCTAGTATAAGGTGAATCTTTTGTAATGGTTTTGTCAAAGGTATTTATAAAGTTTAGCAGAGCACCTCTTCCTGCAACCTCTGATATGAGGAACATCCTTGTATTTCCAACAGCTTCAGGGGCTATATGCTCATATGCAGAAGGATTTTTATTTACGGCATCAGCATGCATACCTGCTTTGTGGGCAAAAGCATAATTACCCACATAAGGAGCTCTGTCGTCGTGCAAAACATTTGCAATTTCGCTAATGTATCTGGATATTGTTGTGAACTCTGAAATACTTTCTTCCAATATACAGCTGTATCCAAGCTTTAACTGCAAATTGGGTATTATTGTAGTCAGGTTTGCATTACCTGTTCTTTCTCCATATCCGTTCATAGTCCCCTGCACCTGGACAGCTCCTGCCTTAACTGCCATAATGGAATTTGCAACTGCCATACCGGTATCATTGTGACAGTGTATACCAATATCCTCTTTAAACTCTTTTACCACCCTGGATGTTATTTCATATATCTCGTCAGGGAATGTTCCTCCATTTGTATCGCAAAGACATAAGCAGTCAGCACCTCCCTCAGAGGCAGCTTTAAGGGCTTTCATGGCATACTCAGGGTCTTCTTTATATCCGTCAAAAAAATGCTCAGCATCAAATATCACTTCTTTATTTTTGCTTTTGAAGAAAACTACAGTGTCCCGGATCATATTTAAATTTTCTTCTAATGTGGTTCTTAAAATTTCTTTAACCTGGAATCCCCAGCTCTTGCCAAATATTGCTACAGCAGGTGTGTCTGCCCTCAAAAGGGACTGGACATTTGCATCCTCTTCCACAGAAACATTAACCCTGCGGGTACTTCCAAAAGCTACGATTTTTGAGTGTTTGAGATCCAGCTTTTTTACCCTTTCAAAAAACTCCAAATCCTTAGGGTTTGAACCCGGGTTTCCTGCTTCAATATAACTTACGCCCATACTGTCTAATTTTTTAACAATTTTCAATTTGTCCTCAACACTAAAGGAGATCCCTTGGGCCTGTGCCCCATCCCTGAGGATGGAATCATATATATAAATTCTTTTCAAATTTACTTCCCTCCTAATAATTTCTCCTCGCTGATTATCTTGTTGATTGCATTCAAGTAGGATTTTATACTAGCTTCTATAACGTCAGTACTTATTCCCCGTCCCAGAACCGCTATATCATCTTTGGAAATTTTCACTGTAACCTCACCTAATGCGTCTTTACCCTCTGTTACAGATTCTAAGAAGTAATCTTCAAGTTTGAAGTTCATTCCAACTACTCTTTCCATTGCATTAAATGCGGCATCTATAGGACCATCGCCTGTTGCAGCCTCTGTAATAATTTCTTCACTCTTTTTAAGTGAAATGGTAGCAGTTGCAACGCTTTTGTTTCCGCTGGTAATCTGAAAGCTTTCCAATTCGTATACTTCAGGTACTTTTGATACTTTCGCACCTATCAAGGCTTCAATATCCTTGTCTGTAACGGTTTTCTTCCTGTCCGCCAAATCCTTAAACATTTCAAAGGCCTTTTGTATTTCCTCATCAGTAAGGTTATTATACCCAAGTTCTTTAAGTCTCTCTTCAAAAGCATGACGTCCTGAAAGCTTTCCTAATACCATTCTGTTTGTAGAAAGTCCTATGGATTCAGGGGTCATTATTTCATAAGTGGTCTTTTCAGCTAAAACGCCATGCTGGTGAATTCCTGACTCATGGGCAAAGGCATTAGAACCCACTATTGCCTTGTTTGGCGGAACTTTAACACCTGTCAGGCTTGAAACCAATTTACTTGTTCTGTATATCTGTGTTGTGTCAAAATTGTGAGTTACATTGTAAAAGTCCTTTCTTGTTTCCAAGCCCATTATTATTTCTTCAACCGCTGCATTACCTGCCCTTTCACCCAAACCGTTTATTGTACCTTCTATCTGGGTAGCCCCGTTTAATATAGCAGACAATGAATTTGCTACAGCCAATCCCAAGTCATTGTGGCAGTGGACACTAATATCTGCTTTGTCAATGTTGGGCACATTCTCTTTGATTGCTTTTATTAAGTTTCCAAATTCAATAGGTGTTGCATAACCCACAGTATCAGGTATATTAACAACAACAGCCCCTGCGTCTATTACTTTTTCCAAAACTTTAAACAAAAATTCCGGTCTGGTCCTGCTGGCATCTTCCGCTGAAAACTCAACATGACTACAGTATTTTTTAGCGTATTTAACCATTGCTACAGCCCTTTCAAGGACTTCTTCTTCGGTCATTTTAAGTTTATACTTCAAATGTATATCTGAAGTTGCAATAAAAGTGTGTATTAAAGGATTTTCTGCCTCTTTAACAGCTTCCCATGCCCTGTCAATATCCTTTTCCAATGCTCTTGCAAGGCTTGCAACAGTGGCATTTTTCACATTTTCAGCAACTGCCTTTACTGCTTTAAAATCCCCGGGAGATGCAATGGCAAATCCGGCTTCTATAACATCCACCCCAAGTCTCTCCAATTGCTTTGCAATCTCCAGTTTTTCATTAATATTTAAATTAACCCCCGGTGTTTGTTCCCCGTCCCTAAGTGTCGTATCAAATATCTTTATTCTTCTTGACATATAGATACCTCCAATTTCACACTTTCAATCTCATATTTATAAATAGCTTTAAAATATATAAATAATTTTAGTTCATTTAAGTAATTTTAATTTATTTAAGCTATCAGCCTTTTGTATAATTTATAAGGCTTTTGTATAAGCTTTATATAGTTTTTGTATAAACTTTATTTTAGTTTGCGAAGAAAAAATATTTCTTCGCAAACCGTATATCTCTTTTACTTTTACATATTTCTCTTTTTGTTTTATACATTTAGCCTCTATTGCTTTTTATCTCTATACTTTTATATTTTTATTGCTCTTATCCATTTGTCCCTTTATTCTTATCTCTTACCTTTTTTTTAGCCGGCTGTTTTTTATTTAGCTTTTGATTGGCTTTTATTTGGCTTTTTTCAGCCAGCTCATCATTTTTCTAAGCTCAGCCCCGACTTTCTCCACCTGGTGCTCCCTTTCAATAGCTCTCATTGCCAGGAAGTTAGCCCTTCCACCTGAATTGTTTTCAGAAATCCAGTTTGAAGCAAATTTACCGTTTTGTATTTCTTCAAGTACTTTTTTCATTTCCTTTCTGGTCTCTTCAGTTATAATTCTCTTACCTGTAATATAGTCTCCATACTCTGCTGTATCACTGATTGAGTATCTCATATAAGAGAGACCGCCCTGTACTACCATGTCTACAATAAGCTTCATCTCATGTATGCACTCAAAATAAGCTATTTCAGGCTGATATCCTGCATTTACCAATGTTTCGAAACCAGCCTTCATAAGTTCACTAACACCACCGCAAAGTACTGCCTGCTCACCAAAAAGGTCGGTTTCTGTCTCTTCTTTAAATGTTGTTTCGATGATACCAGCCCTGCCGGCACCGATTCCTGCTGCATATGCAAGAGCATAATCTTTAGCTTTTCCGGAAGCGTCCTGATGTATAGCTATTAGTGAAGGTACACCTTTTCCTTCCTCATACTGGCTTCTCACAGTGTGACCAGGTCCTTTAGGTGCAACCATTATAACGTCCACATCTTCAGGTGGCTGGATTTGATTGTAGTGAATGTTAAAACCGTGAGCAAACATCAATACATTACCAGGCTGTAAATTGTCTTTTATACACTCTTCATAAATCTGCTTCTGAACCTGGTCAGGAACAAGAAGCATTATTAAATCTCCAATCTTTGCAGCCTCAGCGGTATCAACCACTTTTAGCCCGTCATCAATTGCCTTTTGCCTGCTTTTAGATGAAGGGTGCAATCCAACAACAACCTCTACCCCACTGTCTTTTAAGTTTTGTGCATGAGCATGACCTTGGCTGCCATATCCTAAAATTGCCACAGTTTTTCCTTTCAATAATCCTAAATTACAATCACTTTCATAGTACATCTTCGCCATTTTACAAATCACTCCTCATCATTATTGTTAACTCTTATATGTTTATTGCCTCTTTCGAGAGCAATTGTACCTGTTCTAACAGTTTCTTTAATGCCAAACTGTTTTAGCATGTCTTCTAGAGCCGCCACCTTGTTGGTGCTTCCGGAAATTTCAATTGTCAATGTGTCCTGTGATACATCAATAATATTAGCCCTGAATATTTTTACAATCTGGACAATCTCTGACCTTGTGGAAGCATCAGCTTCAACCTTTATAAGCACAAGCTCCCTTTCTACAGATTCCTCCTTGCGGAGTCTCTTTATTTTTATTACATCAACAAGTTTATTAAGCTGTTTGCTAACCTGCTCAACAATGTACTCGTCACCATCTACAACAATGGTTATTCTTGAAACTTCAGGATTTTCTGTAACACCAACTGCCAAACTGTCAATATTAAATCCTCTTCTGCTAAACAGTCCCACTACCCTGGACAAAACCCCCGGGTGGTTTTCAACTAAAACCGATAGAATATGCTTCCCCATTAATATACCTCCTTCAAATAAAATTTCCCACATATATACTTTAAACGCATATATATTTTACATAGTTTTTAATAAATTTTATAATAAACCCAATATGCCTGTTAATGTTATTCTGTTCTGAATAAATTCTTTAAATCCACTGTATTTAATCTACAGCGTCGGCTCTTCAGGGTTTGTTATACATTCTAAAAGATACGGCTTGTCGTCTGAAAGCATTTCTTTTAGTGCCTCTTCAATCTGGGAATTATCGCTGATTCTTCTGCCTTTAAATTCATATGCTTCAAACAGCTTTATAAAATCCGGATTCCCGTCTAAAAACACTTGTGAATAACGACCGCAATACCTTTGCCTTTGTATTTCACGTACAAGCCCAAGCCTTGAATTGTTAAACAAAATAATTTTAACCCCTATACCGTTTTGCTTCATAGTTCCAAGCTCATTCATGGACATTTGGAAACTACCGTCACCTGATATACAAATAACTTTTTCCGAAGGCTGCCCCACCTTTGCGCCTACTGCGGCAGGCAATCCATAGCCCATTGTACCCATACCACCGGAGGTTATGAATTTGCCCGGTTTTTTAATCCCTACCCAGTTTGCAGCCCAAATCTGGTTTTGCCCGACTTCCGTTGTAATAATAGTGTTTTCATCTATGCACTCTGTCAACATGGACAGAAGATATTTAGGATTTATAAAACCGGATTCACTTTTAACCTCTGCATTTAATTTGCGCTCTTCTTTTATTTCTTTTATCTTGTTTACCCATTCATCTGAATCTGCTTTTTCTGCCATATTTATAAGCTGCTGCAATACAAGTTTTACATCACCTGTAACAGGTATGTCTACCCTGATGTTTTTGCCTATCTCTGCCGGGTCTATATCAATATGAACTACTTTGGCATTGTCTTCTATTTTATGAGGGGCACCTACTGCCCTGTCTCCAACCCTTGCGCCCATGATAATTAATAAATCTGCCCTGTGGATGGCATAGTTTGCAGCATATACCCCATGAGAGCCCAGCATTCCTAAATTTAGCGGATGGTCATATGGTATTGAACCAATTCCCATAAGTGTAGTTGTTACAGGTATATTGCATTTTTCTGCAAGTTCTACAAGTTCATTTGCCGCATCTGCCCTTATTATTCCGCCACCTGCGCATATAATAGGTCTTTTTGCTTCAGATATAGCTTCTGCAACTTTCTTTATTTGAAGGTAGTGACCTTTGTACTTTGGCTTATATCCCCTGATATCAACATCTTCAGGGTATTCAAAATCCAATTCCTTTGTCTGCATATCAACAGGTATATCTATAACTACAGGTCCTGGTCTTCCTGTAGAGGCTATATGAAAAGCTTCTTTGATTATTCTTGGTAATTTGTTCACATCTTTTACAAGGTAACTATGTTTGCAAAAGGAAGCTGTTGCACCTGTTATATCCGCTTCCTGAAAAACGTCACGGCCTACCAGCTCTGATGATACCTGACCTGTAATTGCAACCATAGGTATTGAATCCATATATGCTGTTGCAATTCCTGTAATAAGATTAGTAGCTCCGGGACCCGATGTGGCAACGCATACACCTGTTTTACCAGTTACCCTGGCATATCCATTCGCTGCATGAGCCGCCCCTTGCTCAGATCTTGTAAGTATGTGTTTGATCCTGGAATCCACTAATGCATCATAAAAGGGACATATAGCTGCTCCCGGGTATCCAAAAATGATATCCACATTTTCATTTTCCAACGACTTTACTATTGCCTGTGCTCCTGAAATTCTCATAATCAACACCTTCTTTTAATTTATAATTCCCTTTTAAGAAAAACTAAACCCTTCCTCCATGCAAACATTATTTGCAGGGACGAAGGGTTTTAATCCCACGTGGTACCACCCTGTTTCAGCACACCTATAAAATGCGGTATGCCCTCTACAGAGCATATGTAATGCTCCTTAACCTTAACGCTGGTCAACGTCATTGCCTACTACAATTTCAGCAATGAAGCTCCGGAACGAGTTATACATATATGCTACCCACTGATTTCCACCAGCCATCAGCTCTCTATAAGTAATAGCATATATCTTTTTTCCTTCATAGCTTTATGGCCTTTTAAACTGCTTTTTTTGTATAGTTAGTATCCATTCTACCAGCGCTTTAACTTAATGTCAATATGTTTTTTCAAAATTTTTATAATTTGAATTTTGTCTATGAGTTTTGTCCAATAAGTCTAATACTGAACTTTATCTTCTTTAGCCTCCCACTCCTTAAAAGCCTTAATGGCCAAATCCCTTCCCATTTGCTTTAAAGCAACTTGTTTTTCTTTTGCGACACCTTTTATTACATCATATATATAGTTGTCATCAAAGCCAATGCCAGCGGCATCTTCCCTGGTGCAGCCAAAGTATACTTTCTTTATTTTAGCCCAGTGCACAGCTGCAAAGCACATGGGACAAGGTTCACAAGAGGTATAAAGCTCAGAGTCTGAAAGGTCAAATCTCCCAAGCTTTTTAGAAGCCTCTCTTATTGCTATCATTTCTGCATGGTCTGTAGGGTCATTGTTTTTTATAACTTCATTGTGAGCCTTTGAGATAATCTCCCCATTTCTTACTATCACAGCTCCAAAAGGCCCTCCATGATTTTCTCTTACACCTTTTAGAGCTTCTTCCACAGCTTCTTTCATAAACTTGTCCATAATAACCGTACCTTTCTGTTTGTAATATATTCATCTTTTTAATGGAATTTTATTTTTCCATACATCATTTTACCATAAAATCCTACTGTACTCTAGTATTTGTGTATTTTTTTACTTTTATAAACTTGAATTTTAAACTTCATTGATATCTCCTTTCACCCACAGTCTTTTATAAATTCCGGGAGAAGTGAATTCAATTAAACCAATATCACGTAATTGCTGCAATATCTGACGCACCTTAGCCTCCCGGTTATGATTACGGGGATAAGCCTCTTTTAATTGCTCTGCTATAAAATTTTGCCTACCCTATCATCTTTGATTATTGAGTTATATTCGGATACCGATGAATCAACCAAGTCCATATCATCTGTCTGCACACTGCATTCGAGATTTTTTTGAAGACCTGATGTGGTTAAGTTTGCGGACGTTATAATACATTTTTTATTATCAAAAATATATAGTTTTGCATGTAGTGTTGTACAATTATAAACTGGGCCGTTTTTTAAAAATTCTTCTATTGCACCAATATCTGATGTCCTTCGATGAAAGCTTTGCAAATTTATATTTGTGATTAATTGCATTGATAATCCCCTATCTGCTGTTACGGAAAAAATATTATCAACAATTTCCTGCTTCACAAAGGGCGCACATAACATTATATTTTGCTGGGCATCTGCACACATCTTAAAAAATTCATCATAAATCGGCTGTGTAGTAACTTTAATCATCTTCTCACCTCCGCTGTATCAAGTCTTTCTCATTCAAATTTAACTTCATCACAATCTTTTAAAATGATTTTAATGCTTATATTCAGCTCCTTTTGCTGCAGCTTCAATCTACGCAAATGCCCAGTGGGTTTTAGCAACATCCGGGAAAGTCTGTTTTTTCTGCTCTATATCATCAATAGGTCTTCTAAGCAACATCTTGTTAATCATCACCACTGCTTCTGCCCGGGTTATGTTTCTGTTAGGCTGATAGCTTCCATCCCCATACCCTTTTACTATGTCAAACCTGTATATGCTTTCAATACAGTTCTGCGCCCAGTGTTCCTCTAAGTCGTTAAAATGCTTCTGTATCGGCTCTGCATCCTCACATCCTAAGAATTTGAATATAACAGCCGCCATTTCAGCCCTTGTTATATAATCCCCCGGACGGAACTCCCCGTTTCCATACCCGGTAAACAAACCTGCATTTGTTACAGCCTCTATATATCCTGCAGCCCAATTATCAGACTGTACATCTCTATAAATTGTCTGAGAATTTTTACTTATCTCAAGTCCCAGCGCCTTCGCAAATATTGTTGCTGCTTCAGCTCTTGTTATTGGGTTATCAGGTCTAAAGGTTCCATCTGCATAACCTTGTATATACCGGCTGTGTACTTCTTCTGACTCATAGCGACCGGAGTACAGCAACACTTCAATATTCGATTTGGAATATCCCTCGTTCTTTATACCTTCAATTTGTGTTACTGCAGCCCTTACCGTTTCTATGATCTCTGCTTCCTCAAGGCTGTTGATCCTAACTTTAAAGGATATGCTTCCCATTTCGTCTTCTTTAATTTGAGATATATTCCATACAACCCTTTCTCTATCCACTTTTCCTCCACCGGACTTTATCACTTTCATATGCTCAGGAATAACCACTTCAATAGCTATGTTGAATAGTATTTCTTTTAATCTGTTTTTAAAAGAAGGGAAAATAGATTTAATTAATGAGGATAATGAAGCTGAACTATTAACAGGATCTCATAATGCTGAATGGGTTTTAGTTAGAGGTGGTTTTGTTATGGAAGATTCTTTTGAATTTAGCTATAGTAAGTGGAGGGAAGTAAAATGAATGAATTAAGCAAAGAACTTCAAGAACAAGGACTAGAAGGAAGACTATTAAATACATTAATATATTTAAATATTGAATGGAGTGTAGCTAGAGATGGATTATCACTTAGAGAAATATTAGAAAGCCTTGGTGAAATTTACGACTCCCCCGATGGTACTATATGCGAAGAGAAATATGCTATGTATAAGGAATTATACTTTGAAGACTCAATGAAATTAGGCAGAAGAGATAAAAAATCTGAAACTGGCTTTAAAGAAGGTTCCGAAGAAGACTATGAAAATAGGCTGCGTCAATATAGAATTAAAAAAAATGCAGTTAAAAATAATGAGAGATTAGCCAACATGACCATAGGAAATCAGAACTGGAATATGGGTGATATTAGGAATAAAAGGAATTGAAATAAGTCTCACGGAGGTATTTTTAAAATTTATGTCTGAAGCAGAAAAGGCACTGGTAAGGCTAAAAAATTAAGCAGGGAAGCAAATAGTTTTGCTTGATTATAAAAATAAAGTTAAAATAAAATTTTGTAGATATATATTATATATCATGTAAAAAATGAAAAATGGGAGGAAATAAAATGAAAAAAATAGTTTTATT